>Ga0307507_10000170_pt1 | contig 116878 bp, 87 predicted proteins | sample 7_EM_MG_FD_207223 | JGI IMG/M metagenome (GOLD analysis project Ga0307507, IMG submission 207223) | Populus trichocarpa ectomycorrhiza microbial communities from riparian zone in the Pacific Northwest, United States - 7_EM | ecosystem: Host-associated > Plants > Roots > Unclassified | place...
CTAAAAATTTAACACTTGCTTTATTGCTGTTTTGTTTGCCGGTATATGCGTGTACTTGTCCTGAGCCGCTTATAAGTAAAGCGAAGAACAAGGTAACCACCAATGACGATTTCATCAGCTTGGACAGCATGGGGCAAAGATAATGTTTTTTGGCAGGATGATGACGAAGTGCCGTTACCAGCAGGGAATTGCGTTTAAATATTTAACTTTCGTTTCTCATAAACTGTGATTTGAGTTGACACGAATTTAAATACAGAAGGGTCAGATTTAATCGAATTTCACGAATTTTTCGATTTCGTGTCCTTAATTGGAGGTGCCGAACAATTTTAAAATTCGTGAAATTCGATTAAATTATAGCCGACTTGATAGGCATTCGTGTTTAAAAAAAATGAAACCTTCGCTAATGATTTTCCTGATCAATAAATAAAATGCCCCTACAAAATCAAAAAATTACATAAGTTTAGCCAATGAAATTTAGCGAAGCGGTTGTAAACAATAAAGATCACAACATTGAATGGATAAATAATTTGCGGCTGCTCAGCATGTTTGCCGTAATTGTGTTACATACGGCATCGCCCTTGCTTTTTGGCTATAAAAGTGTGCCTTTAAATGATTGGCTTACCGGCGATGTTTACAACGCACTGGTGCGTTTTGCCGTGCCGGTTTTTGTGATGATAACCGGTGCATTATTATTGCATCGTGAATATGAGTTGAGCGATTCTTTAAAAAAACGTATTGGCAGGCTCATTCTTCCTTTTGTTTTCTGGAGCCTGGTTTATGTTGCCTACCGATTGTATAACGAGGAGTTTGCATTTACCGGTCATGTATGGCCCGATGTAAAATTTGTTTTAAATCAATTAAAATCAGGAACTTATTATCACTTATGGTATGTGTACCTTTTAATAGGGCTGTACCTGTTTATCCCTGTTTTAAGTAAGTTTGTACAGCATGCAACCGAAAAGGAAATATTGTATTTTCTTGCGATTTGGTTTCTGGCGATGCTGTTGGCCACACCATATTTGAGCATTTTTAATACCGCGGTCGATCTTCATAATTTTACGGGCTATATTGGCTACCTGGTATTAGGCCATTACCTTACTTATAAGCGATTCAACTTGCGGGCATTGCCATATATTGCGGCCATTGTATTTGTTGCGCTGGTAGCTTTAATAAGCTGGGGTACCTACTATTTGCAGGTAAAAGATCATGAGCTTAAAACTTTCTTTTATGAGCCGGTTGGGCCTTTTGTAGTCGCGCTGGCTACGTGCGCTTTTTTGATAGCCAAATACACCAAAGTAAAACTTAATGCAACCGTGAAGCGTGTTTGTAATAATGCCGGTAAATATACCCTTGGCATTTACTTAAGCCACGCCCTGGTGCTAAACATATTTGATTTAAACGATGTTAATTTTACCATTTTTAACCCGGTAGTAAGTATTCCTTTAATAGCTTTTGTTTGCTTTTTACTGTCATGGCTGTTGGTATATGGCATGAGCAAGGTGCCGGTAATTAAACATTTGGTTGGATAGCAACCGATATAATAATTAATAAGCCGCAAACAATATCTGCGAAAAATCATTATCAAAACAAAATATAAAACCGGCCAATGGATTCAGTTACCCATATTACTTTAGGAGCCTGTATTGGCGAACTTGTGTTGGGTAAAAAATTGGGCAAACAGGCGCTGTTATGGGGAGCGATAGCCCAAAGCCTGCCTGATATTGATACTGCCGGGGCTTTATTTCTTTCGCCCGAAAAGGCACTTTTGGCTCATCGCGGTATAACCCATTCCTTAGTCTTCGCGGTAGTTGTTGGCCTGGCCTTAGCTTTTTTGGTTCGGCGGATACATCATAAGGTTTACCTGCCGTTTATTATGCTTGCGCTTTTTTTTTGCCTGCAATTAATGCTGCACGATTTGCTGGATACCTGTAATGCCTACGGTACCGGCCTGCTCGAGCCTTTTAGCCATCAACGGTTTTCGGTTAACCTGCTTTATGTGGCCGATCCTTTATTTACTATAAGTTTGCTTGTAGCCTTCGTAGTTTTGGTCTTTAAAAATATCAGTTACCGAGGCCGGGCGAAATGGGCTTTTGCGGCTATTGCCCTCTCCGGTTTATATTTATGCTTAGCTGGTTTTAGTAAATTATACATAAGCGGCAGGGTACAGGCAACATTAACATTGGAAAAAGGCCAGGTTCAACCAGCCTATTTAATTACGCCAGCGCCTTTTACCAGTATGCTTTGGTACGTTGTCGTGCCGGTAAACAATGGCTACAACGCGGCTTACAGTTCGGTATTTGATGATAGTAACAGTGCATTGGCTTACCGGTTCTACACCAAAAATGATTGGTTATTAAACGGCGTTCAAAATAAAGAATTGATAAATAGCCTGATTACGTTTTCCGACAAATACTACACAATAACCAAAGCGGGAAATAATATCAATATCAACGTGTTGCGGTTTGGGCAGGTACAGGGCTGGGCAGTTGCCGATGCGCCGTTTGCGTTTAGTTACCCGCTGGTTGCCGGTAAAAACCAGGCCATGCTGCTGCAAAAAGGCCGCCTGAGCGGCTGGGGCGGTTATGCGCTAAAAATTTATGTAAAGCGGATACTGGGCAAACCAGTTATCGAGAACAAACCTAATCACAAAATTTAAAAATGAACTGGTACTTACCCGCAATTGGCATTTATCTTATCCTGGTTGTTTTTGTTTGCCTGCGCATTTTATATGATATCCGGTCGGCAACTAAAACTTTCGCGTATTTGCTTATTACCATTCTTGTGCCGGTAGTTGGTATGGCTATTTATTTTGCTGTGGGAGCCAATTACCGGAAAAATAAATTGTACTCCAAAAAAATTGTAAGCGATAGTAAATTACGGGCCGAGATTCAGGAAAAGATTGTACAGGAATCGGAAAAAACATGGAATTCGGGCGACGAAGACTTAAAAGGCCGTAAAAAGCTTGCCCGGATGCTACTGAATGATAATAGTCCTTTAACGAGTAATAACGATGTTAAGCTTTACATTAACGGCGAAGAAAAATTCCCCGATGTAATAGCCGCATTAAAAAGCGCCAAACATCATATTCACATGGAATATTATATTTATGAGGATGGTGACATTGGTAACCAGATAAAAGATATCCTTATTAAAAAAGCATCCGAAGGCGTAAAAGTCCGTTTTATTTATGACGATTTCGGTAGCCGATCCATACGCCACACCCTGGTGCCCGAATTAATAGCCGGAGGTGTGGAGGCTTATCCTTTTTACAAGATCCTGTTTATAGCGCTATCCAACCGCACTAACTACCGCGATCATCGCAAGATCATTATAGTTGATGGCTGTACCGGTTTTGTTGGTGGCATTAATGTGAGCGATAGATACATCAACAATAAAGGCAAAAAGCAAGTGTATTGGCGGGATACACACTTACGTATTAATGGTCCCGGGGTATATTATCTCCAATACTTGTTTATTTGCGACTGGAATTTTAGCGCAGGTAAAAAGCTAAAGCTGGAGAAGGATTTTTTCTGTTCGGCAGAAAGCGCCAAAAGCGAGGCCATAGTGCAAATTGCCGCCAGCGGGCCCGATTCAGATATACCCACCATCATGTACTCGCTCATCCAGGCCATTGGTATGGCCGAAGAAGAGCTGCTGATAACATCACCATATTTTATCCCCGGTGAAAGCGTTTTGGATGCGCTTAACGTGGCTGCCCGCAGCGGAGTTAAAATTAAGCTGCTTGTGCCCGGCAGGTCAGATTCAGCGTTGGTTAACGCTGCGTCGCGGTCATATTATCGCGAAATACTTGACGCAGGCGTTGAGGTGTATTTATACAAGAAAGGATTTGTACACGCCAAAACCCTGGTAGCAGACGGGCAATTGTCAATGGTTGGTACAGCCAATATGGATCAACGAAGTTTTGAACTTAATTTTGAGGTAAACAGCATAATATATGATGATAAAATAGCCGGCCAGTTAAGAGACGTTTTTTATAACGATATAAAAGATGCCGTTATGATTAACCCTAAAACCTGGGCCAAACGCAGTTTGTTTAAGCAACTGCCTGAAAAACTCATCAGGCTTTTATCGCCATTGTTGTAGCTATTGCGTTGTCACCCTTAAACTCAATGTATCTGTTTGCATAGCCGTAAATATGCCCAGGCCGTTGGTAACATTGGTGGGCTCGTTAAGCAAAGCCTGCGAATCGCGGGTGATATTGGTTGTCAGTATGTTGATGTATTCCTGGTTCACCCGCATTAATATCACTTTATAATGGCCGTAATAATTAAATGACGATTGTACCAGGTTGTAATAAGAGGCCCGCTCCGCGTTAATCTGAAAGCTGGGCTTATTGTCACTACGGATGTAAGATATATAATAGGGGTCGTTATCAAGGTTTTTAAACACCAGCAGGTGATACAACGAATCGGGGTTGCTCCACTTAATAGTAGCTCTTGCCACATCAGCATATAAGGGGTTGATGGTGCTGGGAACGTGAAATATACTATCTGATAGGGTAAAATCCGCAGGTTTGCCCGGCATAATAGTAGTAGCACTGACCTCTACACCTGCATAGGTAAACTGCATGGTATAAGTTTTACCGGTGGCGACAAACGATTGATCGGCATAGGTGTATGTGCCGCTTGTGCTCTCGGTTAGTTTAACGCTTTTGCTGCCATCAGATACACTGATGCTTAAACCTGTAAGCGCCGGGCCGTAAGTTGTTGTATCGGCAAGGGCCTTTTGCTGGTAAACTTTGATACTTAATACCTGGCCAGGAATAAGGTATGATTCAACCACCGGTTTATTGGTAGCCAGTATATCCGATTGATTTTTTTTACACGATGTTAATAGTATTAAACCGCCGATTAAACTCAATGCGATATAGCGTGTATATGTTTTTATTTCCATCTTAAGCTGAGTGTTAGATTGGGGGTAAAGCCAAGGTAATTTACATTGGTGGTTATCACCTGGTTATTTTGCACCTGGTATTCTTTATACCAGGTATTGGTATGGTTGTAAACGTTGAAGAACGACAGGCCTATCGAGCCTACTTTATGGCCATCAATCTTCAGCAGATCATACGATACCGACATATCCAGACGATGGTAGGCAGGCAAGCGTTCGCCGTTTTTGTCGCTGATGTTCAGGTAAGTTTTACTGTTACCATCGGCTGTTTGAATGGTGTAGGTTGATAGGGGAGCCGTATACGGCCTGCCGGTGCTGAACAGGAATGTAGCCGCAAAGTTAAACCTGTCATAATGGTACATATTAATCGATTTAAACTCATGCCTTACATCCTGGTTGGCATCGTAGTAATAATCGCCAAAGGCGGCAAATTTATTCTGGGCTTTGGCAAGCGTATAGCTCACCCAGCCGGTGTAGTTGCCCAGTTTTTTTTGGATCAGTAACTCAACACCGGCATCGCGGCCGGTACCTGTGTAAAAATCTTCGGTAACGGTTTGTGTTTGCGGCGCTGCCATCCGGAAACCGCCGCCCCCGGTTTGGGTTTGTTTCACCGTGTATTGTGTAAGCCCGGTTAAAGTTTTGTAATAGCCTTCCACACTAATCAAAAATGCATCATTTTCGTAGCTAAGGCCGCCAATATAGTGCCTTGCCATACCAACCGGGATATTGCTGCCGTTGGATAATACCCAAAAGTTACGGTCGCCGGCAAGGATGTCTTGGCGTATCACCTGGTTTTCAAACTGGTAAAACTGCCCGGTAGCACCCTTTACTGTAAAATGCTCGTTCAAATTGTAACTGGCCGATAACCGGGGTTCAAAATAAGACTTGCCCGTTGGGCCGTAATAGCTGGCCCGTAAACCCGGCTGGATGTGGAAGTTGTTGTTTGGGTCGATAGAAAGTTCGGCATAAACACCTTCCAGCATGGCGTTGTTATGTTGGTTAATCAGTTTGCCGGTATCATTTTGGGTGTATTCGTAATCAATTTTTTTATAGTTAACAAAACCTCCAAAAAGCAGCTTGTAGGTTTCGCCGGCTTGCCATTCCCACTCAGATTTATAGCCAACATCTTTAAGATGATTAGTTTCTACCGTGCTGTTGCTAAAGGTGTGGGCAATGCCATTGCTATCAAGCAACGAGCCGCCCGAACTGGCACGTTCCCGGTTGTTGAAATAGGAGGAGTAGGTAATGTAATTGTTGGAGTATGTTTTTTTACCCCACTGCCTGAACCATTTTACACTGCTGCCGAGGTTGCCATATTTGGTGTAATCGGTAATGCCAATGCCACTGCCCGAACCTGAAAGGCCCGGAGGCAAGCCAAGGTTACGGCTATTATCGGTTTTATCGGTTCCGGAGTAGTAGCTTACCGAGAGTTTATCCTTATCACTGATGGTATACGTGTATTTGGCGTTGGCATCGTAAAAATACGAGGTCGGCGTTACCTGGTTGGCAAACCCGCCATCGAAACCTCCACCCGGACCTCGCCCCCCGCCACCGGAACCAAAAGTGGTTGTCTGGTTAAACTGGTTAAATATCTTGTTGTAAAAAGGCCCCTGGTATGATCGCCTGATGGAAAGCAACAGCGTTTCGTTTTTGGAAAGCGGCGTCTCCAGGAAGCCGCTCGCGCTTAATAAGCTCAGGTCCACACCCATATTGGTTTCGTTTTTATTGCCCTCCTTGCCGTTAATTTCGGTAACGCTTGATAGCCTGCCACCGTATTTGGAGGTAAAGCCACCTTTATACAACTGAACATCCTTTACTGCGCTGGCATTAAAGGCGCTAAAGAAGCCGTATAAGTGATCAACCTGGTAAACGGTAAAACCATCCAGCAAAACAAGGTTTTGATCGGGCGTACCACCACGCACATAGGCCCCCGACGATGATTCGTTTGTACCGCTTACACCGGGCATCAACTGGAAGGCGCGCAAGATATCCTTATCGCCCATGGTTGGCAGTTTATCTAAATTTGCCGGCGAAAGCTGGAGTACGCCCACCTGCCTGCTATCGGTGTTCATAACTCCGCTTTTTTTGCCGGTAATATTAACTTCATTTAATGTGTTTAACGATGCGTACAGCCCACATATAAGCGTATTGTTGATTTTATCGCTGCTAAGCCTGAAATAGTCTGTTTGGTAGCCCGAATAAGATACCTCCACAACACAGGTATCTGATGGTACCCGCAAAAAAGTAAAGTAACCATCAGAATTACTCATTGCGGTGAGATCGGAGTTCCGGATTTTTACCGAAGCTGATGGAAGTGATTCGCCGGTTAGCTGATCGATCACCCGCCCATTTATGCTGAACATAAAATGCTTGGGGGCTATCTTTGGCGCTATGTCCGGGTCGTCATCATCGGTCTTTTTACGCTTTATTTTGGCATTTGCAGCCTGCAACGAAAGTTGGTTTAGTTTTTTCAGCCGGGCCAGGTCGTCGGTGTTTTTCAGAATGTAAATGGTGCCGGTAGATTCTATCCAGTACTTCAAATCGTGTTCCTCGCAAACCTGTTTGATGATGTTCTTTAACGGCTCTTCAAAAAAATGCTCAACTACGTCCATGCCTTCCAGTTGGTTTTTATCGTATACAATACGAATTTGGTATGTGGTTGATATGGTATCAAGCATTTTATCAAGTGTGCATAAAAAAAAGTGGTTGACGATAATGTCCTTCAATTTTTTTTGTGTTTGCTGTGCCTTTGTGGCCGAATGGCCCAACGCCACGATGGTAAATAGCAATAAGGAAAATCTCTTCATTCGGGATGTATTTTCTTTGCAACGAAATTGCACCCTATTTTCATCCACTTAAAATAAATGCGACATCAGGAGAGCTTGTGTAGATAAATGGGAGGAATGTGTAGTGGGTTTTTAGTTCATGGGTAATGGTTCATGGATCATAGTTCATGGAAACAGCTATAAAAAATAAGCAGACCTGATCTATGAAATGAAGATGCTTTAGTACCATGAACAATGATCCATGAACTATGAACCAATCACACCTTCCCAATCATTTTATTAATCACCTCCCTGTAGCTGTCGCTTAGGGGTACTTCGGTGTTGATGAGTTTAATGCGGGCACGGCGCAACTGGGATACGTGTTGCAGGTTTACCAGGAATGATTTATGCACCCGGAAAAACTGCCCGGCGGGTAATTGCAGCTCCACAGCTTTAAGGCTGATGCGGGATAAAACCGGTTTTTGCTGATTGGTGAAATGTACTTTTACATAATCTTTTAGCCCTTCAATATATTCCACCTGGTCAAAACTGATTTTGATAAGGTTATAATCGGCATGCAAAAAGAAATAGTTTTTTACCACAGGCTGGGGTACATAACTTCGGCGAAGTTCAAACAGGTCAATAGCTTTGTGGCAGGCTTTTAAAAAACGGTCAAGCGGTACTGGTTTTACCAGGTAATCAATTACATCCAGTTCAAAACCTTCTATAGCAAATTTTTCATAGGCCGTTACAAATATCACCATCGGCCTATTGGTGAGGCTTTTGATTAATTGTAAACCATTGATGCCGGGCATATATATATCGCAAAATATCAAATCGATGTGCTCTTTTTGCATAGCCAGGATGGCCTCGCCGGCATTGCGGCAGCGGGCGGCTATTTGTATGCTATGCACATGTTTCAGGTTATCTTCCAGCAGGTCAAGGGCCAGCGGTTCGTCGTCAATAATCAGGCATCGCATCATTTAAGTTCAATTTGCAGCATCACAATATAAGTTTGCTCGTTTTTGTTGATGTATAAGTTGTGTTTACCGGGGTAAAGCAGTTCCAGCCGGCGTTTTACATTGGCTAAACCGATGCCGCTATCGTTATCTTTTTGCTTTTCGGCTGCGTTATACACGTTTTGTACCGTAAACCGCAGGTTTTCTTCATCAGCAAAAAGAGTAACTGCTATATCGGGCCTGGCAATATCACCTGTACCGTGTTTAAAGGCATTCTCCACAAAAGGGATCAGCAGCATGGGCTCGATAGTTTTATCAGGCGCTTTTATATCCGATTTAAAGTAAATTTTTACCAGGTCGCCAAAGCGTAGTTGTTGCAGGTCGATATAACTGCGCAGGTAATCTTCCTTTTTTTGTACCGTTACCATTTCGGCATCAGTAACATACAGCATGTAACGCAATAATTTTGATAATTGTATAAGCGTAGGCTCAACCGCTGCAGGATTTAACCTGGATAACGCCACAGCGCTGTTTATCACGTTAAATATAAAGTGCGGACTGATTTGCGAGCGCAGAAAAGCCAGCTCGGACAGGAGCGAGGCATTAGTTATATCCTTCTTTTTGTTCATCGCCCTAAACTGATCGGCAAGGTAGTGGTAGGCAAAGCTGCCTGCGGTAATAGATAGCAATGGAAACAGTACAAATAAAGGCCCGCGTGGTGCCCTGCCTGCCATATCTTTCACATTGGGCAATGGAAAATGCGGCCTGGCATATAATAGCACGATGTTAAATACTACTAATGACGCCAGCAAAGCCAAAAAATAAAGCCAGATATTCTTTTTTAAAACCTTGGGGATGAGTAAAAAAGCGTTCAGGTAAAACTCGGCAGCAAGTACCAGGTTGAAAATGATAATACGCCCAGGCGAAAAAAAGTGCTGTGGCATACCCCGCATATCTGGCCGGGAAATGATAGGGGTATAAATAATAAGCGCCCAAAACAGCAGGTGGATAAATACCTCGATAACAAGCGCCGGCTTTATGCGGTTAAACATGGCAACTAAGGTAAATGCATTTATCCATCGTTGTAAATACAATAGACGAGCGGCTTAAATGTGCCGACGAAGAGGTGGTTTTTGGTTATCAGTTTGCAGTGAGCAGCCGAATTTAACAATCCACCACTCACTTCACCCCAAAATCCCCAGCAGATCCGCCTTCGACATGGATTGCAAAAAGGAGCCATCCGTATTAACCAAATTATCGGCCAGGCTGCGTTTAAAGTCCTGCATCTGCATAATTTTTTCTTCCACGGTATCGGCGCAAATCATCCTTACGGCTACCACATGTTTGTTTTGGCCTATGCGATGCGACCTGTCTATCGCCTGGTTTTCAACAGCGGGGTTCCACCAGGGGTCTACCAGGTAAACGTAATCGGCTTCGGTTAAATTAAGGCCTGTACCACCTGCTTTCAGGCTGATGAGGAATACGCTGATCTTCGGGCTGTTTTGAAATTCATTCACTGCGGCCTCGCGGTTACGGGTGCTGCCGGTGAGCCAGCTGAATTCAATTTTACGGCTAACCAATTCTTTTTTGATGAGTTCCAGCATTGATACAAATTGCGAGAACACCAGTATTTTATGCTGATGCTGTTTGCTCTCAATCTGCTCAATCAGCATATCAATTTTGGCCGATTCGCTGCCCGGCAATTTCTCGCCCTCAATCAGTAAAGGCGAATCACAGATCTGCCTTAGCTTGGTCAGACCTTTGAGTACATTCATCGGGGTTTTCCGCAACTCATCGCTGGTAGTGTCCGAGATATATTCGCGGAATTCCTTTTCATACGCATCGTAAATTTTGCGTTGCTGCTCCTTCATTTCGCAATACAAAACCATTTCGGTTTTTTCGGGCAGTTCGGCGGCTACCTGTTGTTTGGTGCGGCGCAAAACAAAGGGTTTTATTTTATGCTGCAATTCGGCGGCGCGTTTGTGGCTTTTAAGTTTATCTATCGGCACCGCGTAAATGTCTTTAAAATATTGCTTTGTTCCCAGTAAACCCGGGCAGGCGAAGGATAGCTGTCCGTAAATATCGAAGGTGTTATTTTCAATGGGGGTGCCGGTAATGGTTATCCTATTGCGCGATTTTAACAAACGCGCCGCCTTATACCGTTGCGAATCGGGGTTTTTGATCTGCTGCGATTCGTCAAGGAAAACGTAATTAAACTGGTAATGCTTTAAAAAGTTAATATCGGCCAGCAAGGTACCGTACGATGTCAGGATAATTTCATACCCATCAAAATCGGCAGTGCTTTTTATCCTGTCGGCACCGTAAATGGTGTGCATTCTGATGGATGGGGCAAACTTTTTAACCTCGGCCTGCCAGTTAAAAATGATAGACGTAGGCACTACCAGCAAATTGGTGTTGCGTTCGCGCTTTTTGCGTTGCGATAATATGAAGGCGATGATCTGCATGGTTTTACCCAGGCCCATATCATCGGCAAGGCATCCGCCAAAATTAAAATCATCCAAAAAGTTGAGCCAGTTTAAGCCCTGCTGCTGGTAAGGGCGAAGCGTAGCCTTCAAATCTGCCGAAACCTCCACATGTGCTATCTTGTCAAAATTGGCTAACTTTTCACGGTAGGTATATAATTCAGCTTTAACTTCTTCGTCCATCACCTGTTGGTCAAACAGTTCGGCAATGGCGGTATAGTTTATTTTATGGATACTTAAAACGTCTTCGTCGGTTACTTCGCCGGCGTTAAAGTATTTGGTAAATTTTTCTATCCAATCCAAAGGCAAAATGCCCAGGGTGCCATCGTCAAGCTGTATGTATTTGCTTTTGTTGCGTACCGCTTTTTGTACCCGTTTTAGGCTGGTTTGGGTTTTGCCAAAGCGGATGCCTATTTCGGTATTAAACCAGTTGATGCCGCTAAGCACCCTGATGGTGATATTTACCTTGTTAGGGTTTAGCTTATTGCCCTCCAGCTCGTTAAAGCCTAAAACAGTAATGCCATGCTGCCGCCAGTCTTCAAATACATTTAAAAACCACTCTTCCTGCAAAAAATGCCTTTTGTGCAGGTAAAAATAATGTAGGTCGTTGTCCAGTTGTTCTTCAAAATAGGGGTGCTGCCTTACCAATAAGGCGGTTAGGGCTATCTCGGCATCGTCGTCGCGTTTTACAATAAATTCGTTGCCTTTATGGTCAAGCCCGTGAATGGTGCGTTTGGTACGTACCGGAATTTCGGCCTCGCCGTAGCGCATTACAGGTATAATCATCACATGGCTGCCAAAATCCGACAGGTAAATGATCTGCTCTGTTTCGGCGTCAAAGCCCTGTTGTTTTAGCTGCGCCTGCGTGGCCGGTTTTATATGCTGATAGGCAATGCTTATCCTGTCTTCAAGCTTGGTGAGCAAATGTGTTTTAAACTCCTTGTATTTGGAGTGATGGATAAGCAGGTTTTCGGGCTGTTTACGCATCAGGTCGATAATGCCTAATAGCTGAAGGTTATCGGCCAGGTAAAGCCTATCCTTGGCCAAAATAAAATAACCGAACCGGATGCCCAGGTCTTTAAGCTGATGCACGTCACCGTCAATTTTAAGCTGGCCCGAAAATTCATAAAAAGGCCCGCGCGGTTTAATATCCAGGTTTACGTTTTGCGGCAGCAAGCCCACTTTAACCGGCACAATGGATGATGCCGTGATATTATCAGATGCCTCGGTGTTATGGTAATAAAAACCGTATTGCAGCGGATTTTTGATAATAGCCTTTAAAGCCAGTATATCGGCTGCCGACCGTTTGCTGTTAATATGGTTTTGAAACTTATTTATCCCTGTAAAAAACTTGATCTGCTCATGGTCGTCCGTGCTCCATATCTGGTCTAAAGGGTTTATCAGCGTAAGCGGGTTTTTAATTTTGCCCTCTTTGGTAATTTGTGCGCTGTACAGCTCCACAAACAGGTATTTATAATATTTGTGCTGTTTTAATACAATACACATCGATTGGCCGGTATCGCCATCTGCCTTATCAGTAATTGCCGCATCGGGGGGCAGCAGCATTTCGCCGTACTGGGCCAGGCTATCTTTGGTTACCGGTATCAGTGAGGGCAGGCGCGGAACAATCACCGCCTGTTTATCGGTATACATCACTTTCAAAAAAGCGTCCAGGTCGGGCTCATTTTCCAGGCCGTAATCAAAGGCAGCTTTCCGTAGTTTTTCGTCGCGCAGGGGGGCATCAAAATAAATGCGCAGGTCGTTCTTTTTAACAAGGGCAGTAAGTACCGCGGTTTGATGTGCGCAAAGCCTGCCGTGGCTGGCATTACAGCCACAGGCTAATAGTAGCTGGCCGTTGTTTTGCACTATGGTTACCTGCGGGAAATTATCGCTATCAAATTCATGGTAAAATACACCGCTGTCAATATCAATAACCTCGGGCACGATCTGTTTATAATAAGAGGGATGATTATCAAAACCACCGCCCGACCGCTGGAGTATAGCAGTATCGGTGATGGCCGCAAAAGGCAAATCTAAAATATAAGTGTGGCCCTCATGTTCATCATCATCATAAATAGCTACGGTATCCAATATAATTCCCCCGGTGTGTTTTGGGTAAATATCTTAACAATTGCCGAAAGTAGGGGTATGTGTGTGATGAATTTTTAATAACAACACCTTTGGGGTTATTCTTAATAGCCATGACAATTTCCTCTATTGGATTTTGTCAGACCGATACATTGAAGCTTATGGATTTTTCCAGAAATGGCATCAGCAACAGGTACTTTGTAATTATTCTGATACGCAGGTTTACTAGAAAAAACACAGCGGGCAACTAATTCCCCCGCCGTGTTAAATGTGTTTTATTATAAAGCCACTGTTGTACTATTGGTTACCTTCCAGATGGCACTACCGGGTACCGGGAAACTTACGCCGTTGGTATTGCCCCGGGTTGCGGCGTCCTGTCCAAAATGGTATAGTGGATGGCCTTTGTAAACAAGCTGTGTTTTTCCGAATACGTTAATAGTTGTAAACTGGGTTTTATCAAATACCGAGGGGATGCTGGCTACCCCGGTAACCTCATAAATGGGCCATGCAGCGTTGTTGCTAAAATCGGCTTTGGTAAAGTTGTTTTTGCTTGATGCATCTTTACTAAACATGTAAAGGGTAAGCCCCCTGTCGTCAGTTATAAATTGCGATGCGCCCGTACCGGCTATACCCTGGTCATTGTACTGGGCTTTATCTAAACCAATAAGCTGGGCATTGCCAAACATAATGGTGTAGTCGGCTTTGGCTATAGCCCAAAGGTTGGCAACTTTGTCGCCATTGGTATCGCCGGCTTTAAGGTCCTTGCTAAAATAATATAAGGGCCAGCCTTTAAACGTACTTTGCTTAGTGCCATCGGGCCTGTCAATCACACCAAAATCTGATGATGTTAAACCGGCGCCAATGGTGAGCCCTGCTTTGTAAAATACAGGCCAGGTTGTTAGGCAGCCGCCCACACAGGCCGAAGCTCCGCTTACATCTTTAGAGAAAAAATAAAGCGAGAATCCGTTGTTATCGGTAAGTACTTTGCCGAAGGTAGTGTTATCGGTTAGCACAACTCCGGTTAGCTGAGGCGTTGGTATAATCCGGTTTGAACTTTTACTGCATGAGGTGCCCAACAGCACAATGCTTACAAACACTGCAACAATTGCATGAGATAACTTGTAATTTTTCATAGGTTTTAATTTAAGACGTAGTTGATTTTATTAGTCATTACACTAAAAAGGGATAAATGGTTGCCTTTAACGAAATGAAAAAAATCAGGGTGCACCTAAATGTTTGACGGCAGGCTACTATGCATACGTAGTTTTTGAACCCTTATCATGTTAAAAAAAATGTCATTTCGAACGAACCGGGGAGGGGCTTGAGCGCCGGCGTGAGGAGAAATCTTGTACCTCGTTTCGAAATGACAACTTTTTTTACATAAGGCTCGTGTACACACAACAACTTGTCCGGGCGGGGCTCTGAAAAATGTAGTTTAAGTCTCCCCAACCGGGGGAGTTTTAGAGGGGGCTACTTCTACCGGCCCCAATACCCATATTTTAGTTGGGTATATTAAAAAAACACATTCGCAGCGTTTAATATTGAGCAGATAAAAATAAATATCTATCTTTTCAACTAATATGAGCACGAATATTTTAACAGCAACAAATATCAACCTTACATATACCCCTGTAATCAATTTCGCCCTTCAGCAAAACCATGTGCCGGTAATCCGGTCGCTGGTAATTAACAACACTACCGGTGCCGATTGGAATGCCCTGGAAGTTGATATTACAGTTGAACCGGCTTTTGCACCATCATGGAAAAGGCTTTATGGGTATGTAAAACAAGGCGATGCCTATGAAACAGGGGCTATCCAGCTCAACCTATCAGCCCAATACCTGGCAGAATTAACCGAGAAAGTATCGGGTACCATAAATATCATTATCCGTAATGGTGATGAATTGCTATTGTCAGAAAATCGCCCGATAGAACTGCTTGCTTACGACCAATGGAACGGGCTGGGCTTGCTGCCCGAGATGCTGGCGGCTTTTGTAACGCCCAATCACCCGGAAATTCCGAAGATCCTTCGACGCGCATCCGCCATTTTACAAAGCTGGACGGATAACCCATCATTTGATGATTACCAAAGCCGCAGCCCCGATAGGGTACGTAAGCAAATGGCCGCCATTTACGAGGCCATTGCCGAGCAGCAACTGATATATTGCACCGTACCTGCAAGTTTTGAAGAGAGCGGCCAGCGCATCCGGCTTTGTGATGCCATATTTGCCAACAGGCTGGCCAATTGCCTCGATCTGTCGTTGTTATACGCCGCCTGTATGGAGGCTGTGGGTATCCATCCGATTATTATAATAGTGAAAGGGCACGCCTTTGCCGGCGGATGGCTGGTTGACGAATCATTTGCCGACTCGGTGAATGACGATCCATCGCTTATCACCAAACGTACGGCGGATGGTATAAGCGAGATAGCCATTGTAGAGGCTACCTGCATGAATGCAGGCAACAATACTTCATTTGATTCGGCTGCGGCATCTGCCGGGCAAAAGATGCTGAATGCCAGCGAATTTATATTGTTTATAGATATTAAACGTGCTCGTTTTAGCGGTATACGGCCACTGCCACTACGGGTACAAACCGCTGCAGGCTGGGAGATTATTGAAGAAAGCAGGCAGGAGCGGGCCAACGCCCTGCCCGAAGAAATTTACGCGGGGCAAAAACTAAAAAATGTAGATCATATCGAGATTTCTAAACAACGCCTCTGGGAACGTAAATTACTCGACCTTACGTTGCGTAACAGCCTGCTCAATATCCGCATAACTAAGAGCGTAGTGCAGTTTATGACCGTGAACGTAGGTAAACTGGAAGATGCCCTGGCCGATGGGCAGGAATTCCAGGTATTGCCAAGGCCGGCCGATTGGGACAATTCGCTGCGCGATGCCGGTATGTACCAGGCGCTGCATCAATCGGACCCGATTGCCGAGCTGATTCAGCACGAGCTGAGTCAAAAACGTATCCGTAGCTTTTTACCCGAGCCGGAGCTAACCAACGGCCTCACCAGTTTATTCCGTGCCTCGCGGTTATCTATCGAGGAAAATGGGGCCAACACCCTTTATATAGGCCTGGGTTTGCTAAGATGGTATGAAACTGATGCCAGCGAGCGCCCAAGGTATGCGCCTGTATTGCTGGTGCCGGTCGAGATTATCCGCAAATCGGCTCAAAAAGGCTATGTAATTCGCAGCCGGGACGAGGAAACCATGGTGAATATTACCCTGCTGGAAATGATAAGGCAGGATTTTGGCATCACCATTGGCGGCCTGGATACATTGCCTAAAGACGAAAGCGGGGTAGATGTAAAGCTGATATTTAACATTGTACGGCAGGCTATTATGGCCAAATCAAGATGGGATGTAGAGGAACAGGCGGTACTGGGCACATTCTCGTTCAGTAAGTTTATCCTCTGGAACGATATCCGTAACAATGCCGATCATCTTTATCGCAATAAAGTGGTAGCCAGCCTGGTATCGGGAAAACTGGAGTGGCAGGCACAGGAAAATGCCGATGTTTCGTTGATACAGGATAGCCAGCTGCACCCGGCAAATATCGCGCTACCTATCAGTACCGATTCATCACAGTTGCAGGCCATCGTAAGTTCGGGCCAGGATAAAAGCTTTGTGCTGCACGGGCCTCCGGGTACCGGCAAATCGCAAACTATTACCAATATTATAGCCAATGCTTTATATGCCGGTAAACGGGTGCTTTTTGTAGCGGCCAAAAAAGCCGCGCTTGAGGTGGTAGAAGACAGGCTGGAATCAATAGGTATAGGCGATTTTTGCCTCGAACTGCATTCCAACAAATCAAAAAAAACAGCGGTGTTAGAGCAGCTGAAAGCAGCTACCGAGGTGGCCCGCAGAGCCGCCCCCGAAAGCCACCGCGACGAGGCCGACCGCTTGTTTGCTCTGCGAAATGAGTTGAATACTTATGTTGAAGTGCTGCATAAAAAATACCCGTTCGGTTATTCGTTGTTTGATTTGTTTAGCAGCTACAGCCGTTTTGAAAAAGGGGAGGACAAGGTGTATTTCGCGGCAGGCGCGATAGCGCAGCTGAGTCCTGCAAAGCTAACAGCCTGGCACGATGTGGCCGAAGAATTACAGGTAGCCGGTGCACTCATAGGCCAGCCGGCCAACCATGCCCTGCAATACATGCGTTTGCAGCAATATAATAACCAGGTAAAGCAAGACGCCGGCCAATTGATAGAACAATTGCTTGACCATTTAAGCAAATATCAAGGCCAGCTTATTGGTGTAAGCAGGTTGCTGAAAATAAACGGACTGGTTAAAAGCAAGGAGCAACAACAATCATTACATACCCTGGTAAGCTTCCTGCTCGACTTGCCCGATATCCCGGCATCAATGCTGCAGGCCGATTTTCTGGAGCAAACCTTTGCCCAGGTGGTTGGGGTTGCGGCCCATGGGCAACAGCGCGATAAACTACGTTCGGGCTTGCTTGGCTGCTACCAAAAGGAGGTGTTAGCTATACCTGCGCAAAGAATTTTATCTGAATGGAATATAGCCGACGGTAAATGGTTTTTACCACGGTGGCTGGGCCAGCGGGCTATTATTAAAAACATGCGCGCGCTTTCGGCCACCGGGCAAATTGATAAATCGGCTATAGCACAGGACTTGCAGCAGGTGATAGCCTTCCGGGCCGAGCAGGACTTGATTGACAAAGCGGCTTTTTTACCCGGCCTGCTCGGCTTTTTATGGAAAAATGGCGATCCCGATTGGGACGCGTTGATTGGTATAAGCGATGCTGTTATCAATATTAACCGCGCCGCAGGAACGCTTGTAGGTGCAACCCAGTTAAGGGAATGGCGGGCGGCATTATCGCGCGAGTTTACTGAAGGCAGCAGGGCGTTTATCGTCCAAAACTCCGGCGCGTTAAGCGGCTTGCTGGCTACGGCGCAACAAGTGACAACTACCGAAGGGCAAATTCTACAACTGTTGGGCATAAACTTTGCCACCTTGCCTGTTGTTACCGGCGACTACACTGCCGACCTTATTGATGAGGCCGTTAAGTGGGTGCGACACCTTGACGAATTGAAAGATTGGTACAACTGGACATTGACACGGGACAAAGCCGTGGCAGCAGGGCTGGCCCCCTTGCTTACCGCTTACGAAAAAGGTAATATGGCAAATGCCGACCTGGTGAGGCAGTTTCAGAAAGGATTTTACCGCTCGGCAGCCGAATATATATTAAGCCTGCACCCGGAGCTGGCCAGTTTTAACAGTGGCCTGTTCGGCGAAAAAATAAGGAAATTTCGCGAGGTGAGCACAAAGTTTGAAATGCTTACCAGGCAGGAGTTATATGCAAGGCTGGCAGCAAACATCCCGTCGTTTACGCAGGAGGCTTCGCAAAGCTCGGAAATTGGCATGTTGCAGCGGGTGATCAGAAATAACGGCCGCGCTATGTCTATCCGCAAAATATTTGATGGCATTCCAAATTTACTGCACCGGCTGGCCCCTTGTATGCTGATGAGCCCGATATCGGTAGCCCAGTATTTTGATGCAGGCAACCCCAAATTTGACCTGGTTATATTTGATGAAGCATCACAGTTGCCCACCTGCGAGGCAGTTGGCGCCATTGCCCGCGGTACCAACGTAATAGTAGTTGGCGACCCTAAACAAATGCCGCCAACCAGCTTTTTTGCCACCAATAACTTTGACGAGGACAATGTAGAGAAGGAAGACCTGGAAAGCATTTTGGATGATTGCCTTGCGCTATCCATGCCATCACAACACTTGCTGTGGCATTACAGGAGCAAACACGAAAGTTTAATAGCGTTTAGCAACGCCAAGTATTACGATAACAAGCTGCTTACCTTCCCATCAACAGATGATATTACCAGCAAAGTAAGTTTTGTGCCTGTAGATGGGCATTACGATAAAGGGAAAAGCAGGCAAAATAAATACGAAGCAAAAGCGATTGTTGATGAGGTGATTAAGCGATTGTCTGATCCGTTGCTGGCCAAAAAGAGTATTGGTATTGTAACTTTTAGCTCGGTGCAGCAGCTGCTGATTGATGATATGCTGACGGATGTTTTTGTACTTAGGCCCGACCTGGAAAAGATTGCCCTGGAAACTGGCGAACCCCTGTTTATCAAAAACCTGGAGAACGTTCAAGGTGATGAACGCGATGTGATCCTGTTTTCGATTGGCTATGGGCCGGACGAGAAGGGGAAGGTAAGCCTAAACTTTGGCCCGGTAAACCGCGATGGCGGCTGGAGGAGGCTGAATGTAGCCGTATCAAGGGCAAGGTACGAGATGAAAGTATTTTCGACTTTAAGGTCAGATCAGATAGACCTTAACCGCACATCATCTGAAGGAGTTGCGGGATTGAAAGCCTTTTTAGCTTATGCCGAAAAGGGAAAAAGTGCTTTGCCGCCCCGCGCATCGGTAAAACAAAAAGAAGATGGCGGGTTTGAGCTGAGCATAGCCGAATCGGTTCGTAAACATGGTTATGAAGTACACAGCCAGATAGGGTGTTCTGACTTCAGGATTGACCTTGGTATTGTGGATAGGGAAAACCCATCGGCATATATTTTGGGCGTTTTAACCGATGGGAAAAATTACCATTCGGCAAGCACATCGCGCGACAGGGAGATAGTGCAGGTTGATGTGCTAAAGTCGTTAGGATGGAATGTGCACAAGATATGGTCGACAGAGTGGTGGGAGAGGCCCGACAAGGTGATTGGAGGTATTATGGAGGCCATAGCGAAGGCTGAGGACGAACAGAAGAAAATCTCCGAAACCAAAATTCACGCGGGAAATAATCCATTACCTCCTAAACCGGTGGATATAGATAGCGGTAAGCTATTTAACCATATCGAAGTTAAACCGCAACCAGCAAATCACCCGGTGACAACGGTTGCCAGGCCTTATGAGGTTAGCCATTTGGATGCAGTACATACCTTAACCGCTGATGATTTTATTATGCAGAACAACCGCGGTAAACTGAAAGCGCAGGTATTTAATGTGCTGCAAACCGAATCGCCTATAAGTAAGGATCTGCTTATCAGGCGCGTTTTGGCGGCATGGGGAATTAACCGCATAACGGCCCGGTTTGTCAACCACCTGGATGGGGTATTTGACCAGATGAACCTTACCCAAACTAAAACCGCGGGAGGCAATGTTTATTTCTGGAAAGCAGACCAAAGTCCCCAAAGCTATAGTACCTACCGGGTGGCCAAAACCGATGCCGATAAACGGGATGCCGATGACCTGCCGCCCGAAGAGGTGGCAAATGCTATCCGCGAAATTCTCCATAACCAGGTGAGCCTGGCCCGGGCCGACCTGGTAAGGGAAGGGGCGAAGCTGTTTGGTTTTGCCAGGATAGGCGCCAATGTAGAAAGCGCAATACTAAGCGGTATTAATATTGCTGTGAATAAGGGTTTTGCAACTGTAAATGGTGAGCGGGTAGTTTATAAAGGCTAATTGGGGATTTGGGAAATAAGCCATGCCCGTATAAAATATTGCAAACTGCAAACTCAAAACTGCCAACTTTTTAATTATATTTGTCCCCTTAACTGCAAACTGCCCACCGGCAAATTGCGAACTCAAAAAAATGGGGTCGACCGGAATTGACAGGATGGAGATAAGTAGGTAAGCATGCAGCGCGTTGGGTGAATTAGCGCTTAAATCTGAACGCTCAAACTTACAAATGGCGAAAATAACTACGCCTTAGCTGCCTAATTTAGAATTAGCATAGCTTTTGTCCCGCCGGTTCTGCGTTTCATTGGATCGGCATCAGGGGCATCGACAAATGAAACTGGCCTGCTTAGGGTGTGATAAGCGGGCGAGATAAAGCACCTACGGAACACGGTACAGGTAAGCGACTGACCTTCCTGTTCCCGACAATTAAACAGAAGCTAAGCATGTAGAAAGCTTACCTTATACCATGTTTGGACGAGGGTTCGAATCCCTCCGGCTCCACTTAATTCAATGTTAAAACAGACTAAAAGCCTGCAAATCAAATGATTGCAGGCTTTTGTTTTTTAGTCAAATGGCTATATTATTCATCAATTCGCAATAAAAAGGGGTGTGTCCGACCTTTAGATATTCAAACTATGAAGAAACATAAGATTAAAGGTTTTTGTTTGACCAGTTTACCGTATACCGACGACATTTCGTGGTAAAATGAGAAGCGCCCGTTAAATCTACTTAACTTTCTTACCCATCCAAGCCATCATTTTATGCGCCGCTTTCAACACGGATATTAGCCCCTCCGATTTCATAGGTTTGGCAATGTAATCATCCATTCCTTCTGCAATGCACATATCGCGGTCATCGGGGGCGGCGTTGGCTGTCATAGCGATGATAAAGGGCTGTAGCTTACGGTCGCTTTCGCGGATTGACCGCGTGGCCTCAAAACCATCCATTTCGGGCATCTGCACATCCATCAATATTACGTTAAATTCCTGCTCGTCCAGTTTTTTTAATACTTCAAGCCCGTTTTCTGCCATTGCAAATTCGTACCCCAGTTTGCTCAACATCCGGCTGATGAGTTTTTGGTTAACCTGGTTATCTTCGGCTACAAGGATATTCAAAGGAAATTCTGCCGCGAAGTTACTATCAAGCAACTTAACCGCTTTGGGCTCTGCTACAGGCGCATTGCCAACGCTCCTCAACTCGGCTTGTACGCTTTTGCCTAACTGATTTAGTTTAACAGGTTTTGTTAAAATAGCTGCAAACAAGCCAGGGTATTTTACCTTCGAACTATCCCCGATGGAGCTAAGCATGATAATGGGGAGTTGAGGATATTTCACTTTAACAGCTTCCGCAAAGCCAACACCATCCATCTCCGGCATTTCCATATCGGTTATGATGAGGTTGTAACCTTTATCATCGCTTAGCAAATCAAGCCCCTCTGCTGCCGAGGATGCTGTGAACGTGATAAGGCCCCATTGCTCCAATTGGGTTTTAAGAATAAAGCGATTTGTTTTATTATCGTCAACAATCAATACCTTTTTGCCTTCCAGATCGGCAGTGTCAAATACCAGGGGCACATATTTTGATTGCTTTTGGCTTACCGCAACTTTTATGGTAAACGCAAATACCGAGCCTTCACCGTATACGCTCTCTACCCAAATATCGCCACCCATCAATCTAACCAGGCGCTGGCTAATTACCAGGCCAAGCCCGGTGCCGCCGTATTTACGTGTGGTTGATGAATCGGCCTGCCAAAAGGCGTTAAATAAGCCGGATACCTTTTCTTCAGAAATACCGATACCCGTATCCATGATACTAAAACCTATTTCAATCTGGCCATCAGGGTGTGTTTTAGACGAAAATACTTTTATAAATACTTCGCCCTTTTGCGTGAATTTGAGCGCATTGCCGGTTAAATTGGTAATAACCTGCTTAAGGCGCAAACTATCGCCAATAACCTGCTGGGGCAGGGCAGGATCTATCTGGTAAACCAGTTCCAGGCCATGTTGCGAAGCTATAGGCGAGAAAATGTCCATCACTTCCTCTATGCAATGACGCAGGTCGAAATCTTCCTGTTCCATGTTCATTTTACCCGATTCTATCTTCGAAAAATCAAGAATATCGTTAATCACGTTCACCAGGCTATCTCCGCAGGATATAATGGTGTCGGTGTATTCGCGCTGTTCGGTGTTTAGTTCGGTTTCGCCTAAAAGAGAAGCCATACCTATAACACCGTTCATTGGAGTTCGAATTTCATGGCTCATGGTGGCCAGGAAAATACTTTTAGCCTGGTTGGCTTTGTCGGCCTCCTCGCGGGCCTCCTTTTCATGCGTCATATGCAATTCCAGCTCTTCCGACTGGGATAGTAATTCCTCGTTTAAAGCATGCAATTCTTCGGATTGGGATTGCAATTCCTCGTTTAACACCTGCAAATTTTCCGACTGCTTTTTTAATTCCTGCGATTGCTGTAAAACTTCGGCAGTACGCTCAGATACCTGCTCTTCCAGCAAACGTTTTTGCCTTTCAATGTTGTTTACCTTGGCTTTATATAAACTGTAAATTATAGCGAATACAAATAGGGCAGCAAGTGATAGAAACCACCAGGTAAGCCAAAATGGTGGCAAAACAATAACTTCTAAAGTAAGTTCGTGGCGCGACCATTTGCCATCGCTGTTACGGCTTTTTACTTTAAACGTGTAAGTTCCTGCCGATAGGTTGGTATAGGTAGCTGTATTTTTGTTGCCTACATAGTTCCAGGTTTTATCAAAACCTGCCAATTGGTAAGCATATTGTTTTTTACTGGCCACGCCAAAATCCAACGATACAAACTCAAATGAAATTACCGACTGCTCATGGGTTAGGGTAATAGATTTGGCCTCCGAAATATCTTCTTTTAAGGGCGAAGGGTCGTTATCATTTTGGACTACCGGTACGGTTTTATTGAAAATCTGGAAATCGGTTAACATCAGCGGCGGATCATAAGATGTTTCGGTTATCTTGTCGGGATCAAACATGTTAAAGCCGTTAACTCCTCCAAAATAAATAGTTCCGTTTTTGCTGATTGCCGCCGAATGTGGCTTAAATTCGTCGGATTGTAAGCCGTCTTCTATTGTAAAGTTCCTGAACTGTTTTGTTCGGGGATTAAATCTTGAAATGCCGTTGTTGGTGCTTATCCATAAGTTGCTGTTCCTGTCTTCCCTTATGGCATAGGTATAATCGTTCGGCAGGCCGTCTTTTGCTTTATAATTGCTGAACTGCCTGGTGTGCATATCAAAGCGGGTTAGGCCATCATAGGTACAAATCCATATATTGCCCAGGTGGTCTTCAAATAAATCGAGCGCAGCATTATTGCCCGAGTTGTTTTTTGATACATCGTACTTGTATATTTTAAATGAATTAGTTTCGGGATCAAACAAATCAAGGCTGCCGTCATTGGTTCCAACCCAAAGGTTTCCTTTTGAATCGGCCAAAAGGGAGTTAATATTATCGCTGCCTACGCTTGTTGGGTTAGCCGGATCATGCCGGTAACGGATAAAGCCGTTTGTTTTAGGGTTAAATAAATTTAAGCCCTGGCCAAGTGTGCCAAACCAAATCTTATTATCAGGTGTAACAGCAGCGGCATAAACATTATTGCCGCTTAAACTGGCAGAATCGTTGGGGTTGTTGCGAAAAGATTTGAATTTATGAGTTTGTAAATCCATAACGCTCACGCCATCGCCCCAGGTACCTATCCACAAATTATTTTTGTAATCTTCTTTTAATGCCAAAACATAGTTTCCGCCTATGCTTGTTTTATCAGCATCATTATACCGGTATGCCTTAAATGTGCCCTTTTGAGGATCAAACTGATTGAGCCCGCCGCCATCCGTGCCTATCCACACATTCGCTTTTTTATCTTCAAGTATGCTTAAAACAAAATTATTGGATAGGCTATTGGAAAGTGAATTATGGTTAAAATGCTTAAAATTATCGGTTACTTTTTTATATAGACTGATGCCTGCTGCAAAACCGCCCGCCCACATGTTGCCCATATTATCTTTCAGTATCACATCAACAGAATTGCTGGATATACTGGTATTATCAACCTCATCCTGTAAATGGTTGCTGAATGTACCTTTTTCATAGTTGAAGATGCTAAGGCCACCATTTTCGGTGCCAATCCATAAATTATGATTGCTATCCTCGGTAATGCACTGAATACTATTGTAGGCTAATGAATTGCTGTTATTGGGGGCATTTTTAAAATGTCTGAAAGTAACGGTAGCCGGATCATAAAGGTTTAAGCCGCCGCCGCTAACACCTATCCATAAACGATGGTTGCTATCTTCAAATATACTGGTTATCCTATTTGCAGATATGGTACCACCATCGTGCTCATCGTGTTTAAAATTGATAAAGCTTTTAGTTTTTCTGTCAAAAAGGTTAAGGCCGCCATAAGTAGTGCCTATCCAAACATCACCTTTACTGTCTACATAAGTAACCCTGACATTATCATCGCTTAAGCTGGTTGAATCATGCTTATTGTTGCGGTAATGAACAAATTTATGCTGATTAACGATGTACTGGTCTACACCATCTTTTAAGGTAGCTATCCACAAACTACCATTTTTATCAAAAGCAAGGTTTATGGTAAAGTTACTGGCCAGCGTATTTGATATTTTATCGTTATGCAGGAAACGGGTAAAACGATTCTTATTCCGGTCGAATTTATTAAGGCCTCCGCTGGTGGCTATCCATAAATTCCCATCCTTATCCCCGGCTATATGATTTATGAAATTGTTGCTGATGCTGGTGTTATCGTTAACATCATTCCTGAAAACTTTAAATTTATTGCCGTCGTATCTGTTTAGCCCATCGCGGGTGCCAACCCATATAAAGCCCTGGCTACCCTGAATCATGGTGTTGATGTTAAGCTCAGACAGGTTTTCTTTACTGCCTATGTGCTGAAAGTGCATAGGGTGCTCCTGGGCCGAAACCCAAAGTGAACAAACAATAGAAATTAATACAAGGTAATACTTAAAGCCCCTCATCGACATCAGAAAAATATAAGATTTTGGCGTTCGCACAGATTCCTAATTTAAAACTTATTATGAGATTGTTTATAATTATTTGATGAATAGTTAAACGGCCGTATTGCTAAATTAGTTATCATTATATTAATTACGAATTATCGGTTACACGCGGCATTTTACTCAAGCCAGGCTGAACCATATTTTTTAACTTTGCCCATATGGATCAAAAAAGCAAAGACCCGCTGCACGGTAAAACTTTAGAAATGATTTTGAACGAACTGGTTGCCCGTTTTGGCTGGCCCGAGTTAGGCTACCAGATAAGAATTAATTGTTTTTTGGATAATCCGAGCATATCGTCCAGCCTGAAGTTTTTACGCAAAACACCATGGGCGCGTAAAAAGGTAGAGGATATGTACATTCACTACTTTGCCAAAAAAAATTAGTGTTTGCGTTTATTGTTCATTTTAGCCTTTTGGCCCGAACTAAAGTTATACGTTTTTGAATTGGCCGCTTTTTTTTCATGGAAAGCCGCGCCAACTATAGGAGCATCGGGGTTTGGTTTAGGCTCTTTTTTTGCTTTTACGTCTTTTTCAATAATAAGCTCTTCGGGTAATTCGGCAAGGGCTATTTTTTTGCCGGTGGCTTGCTCAATTTTTTTAACCTGGCTAAGCTCCAGGTCGGTGGCAAAAGTAAGGGCCATTGTCTCGTTCTCGCTTTCAGGGTAATGGTTTGTCACACGATCAATAAATAGTTCTTTTTCTGCCGGCACATCAAAATGAATGATGAAAGGAATATCGGCCAGGCTAAAAGCTTCTTCCTGTTCATTGGCTACCAATAACACCCTGGCACTTTCATCAGCTTTAAAATCGTTTATCGATTTAAAACCGGGGCTATCAAAAAACTGAGGGTTTAAATAAGCCACTGCTGTACGTAAACGTGTTTGCAAACTTTTATAAACTTTATCGGCCGTGGCACGGGTATTTACAAAAACTACGGTTTTGGTAAATAGCTCTTCATCGTACATAAACAAATTGAGCAAGTTTAATTTAGTGCCGAAATTGGGTACGTTATATAAAAACTGCGGGTGTGTTTCTAATGGTTGTTCAGCTAATGCTTCTACTTCTACAATAGCTGGGTCTTTCATAAAAGGATCCAGCATTTTTTGCAGTTTGCTGTGCATTACTTCGGTAAATACCAGTTTCTGACTTTTGCCAATGCTATTCGCCAGTTCTACAACAGGTAGCTGCATGCCTCTTTTTATCATTTGATCGGCATCATCAACCACAAACATATCAACCTTGTTAAGGTTAAGGGCAAGCTTCAGGTAAATGGCGCGTGCCCTGTCGGGAGTAGCCACTACAATATCGGCACCATCGGCTAATGCGTCCATCTGGGCCTCAATACCTGGCGCCACGTAAAGGCCAACAATTTTTATCGATTTATTTTTGTTAAGGCGGTCAAATTGTTCAATCACGCCAAATACATCCTCTTTATCGGGTACAAGGACTAACACACGCGGAACGCCTTCGGGGGCATAATTAAAGCGGTTTAAAACACCCAGCACATAGGTAGTAGTTTTGCCACTGCCTTCGTAACCAATGGCGATGATATCCTGGCCGCCTACAATTCTTGAAAGGGTTTTTAATTGCAGTTCTTTAGGGTTTGTAAAACCAGCTTCATTTACCGACCGAACCAACTGTTTTTTCAGCTTCAATTTTTCAAACCACACCATCTGAGAACTTTATTAAATTATTAAGAGGGCGAATTTACCTAAATTACCGCTTATATTCATGAATAGATTTGAGATGTGAGATTTGAGATGTGAGACAGGTAGCATTTGTAGCTTTTAAATTGACTGCCAAACAGTGTTTTCATCCTTTTGGAGAAGGCCTGAAAAGGTTGGTTTGGCGGGGATATCAAGATAGGGGTAGGTTACTTTTGACAGGTATAATCCCTGGGGATAGGCCGGGATAATGATTTTGGGCGTTTGTTTACTGATTAGGTGGTTTTCAAATTCGTCAACAGTCATTTCGCCGCGACCAATTTCCAGCAGGCGGCCAATAATTATCCTGATCATTTTGCTTAAAAAACGGTTGGCCGATATGTTGAACCGGAGCCTGTCGCCATTACTGCTAACAAATAGACTTGCCGAGCTTACGTTGCAAATGGTATGGTCAATCCGGTCGGGCATTTTACAAAAAGCGCGGTAATCGTCATAACGCGGGAGCAATGCCACCGCCTTTTTCATTTCATCAATATCGAGGTCGGTTTCGGGATATAGCGCGCTGAAACCACTTAAAAAAGGGTCTTTATAAGTATGAATAAAATAATCATATGAACGCTGCACGGCATCAAACCGGGCATGGGGCAAGCCCAGCATCGGGATAATATCAAATACTGCGATATCATCGGGCAGTATTTTGTTGAGGCGGAAAAGAAGATCGAAATCCCATTCCTGGGCTACATCGGTATGGAAAAAAAATTGGCTGGCATGTACCTGTGCATCAGTGCGGCCGCAGCCGTTAACGGCGATTGGCGTTTTCAGAATCTGGCTTAAAGCGGTTTCAAAAACAGCTTGTACACTTACAACACCAGCATGTTTTTGCCAGCCGCTGTACTGTGTGCCATGATAACCTGTATGAAAAAAATAACGCATGATTTTGTGTTCAAAAATCCGCAAAAAAAATGGTAAAGCCATACAGAAACGAAGGGCAAGGGCTGAAGTGATAGCTTTACAATATTCTGGCATTTTAATCACTTGTGTATCTGCCATACTTAAAGTACCTTTGCACCGCTTTAGGTTCCTTTATAGTATATCATAAAGGATTAAAAGGGAATACGGTGTAAATCCGGAACTGTCCCGCAGCTGTAAGCTCCATAACCATAGTTCATTCTTAAAGTCACTTGCGCTTAAGCACGGGGAAGACAGAACGAAAGGGGAGTAAGTCAGAAGACCTGCCAAAGCATTATAAATTATTCATAGCTTTCGTGGATTGAAGCCTGAATGTGAATGCTCTTCTTTTAGCAGTGTATTTTCATTTTATCTTATCCGTGTTGTGCTATTTAAATTGCATTATTATTTAACGCTATAGCAAATACATGAAAAAAAAGTACTTTAAAATTGTTTTCGGATTAGGATTATTACAGGTGGGTTTATGCAGCACTGCTGCGCTTGCGCAGGACACCACCCGGTTATTAAATGATGTGGTAGTTACTGCCACCCGCTCACCTAAAAAATTAGCCGATATAGGCAGGGTAGTTACCGTAATATCAGCAGAACAGATCAACCGTTCGCAAGGTAAAACATTACCCCAGTTATTGAATACCGTACCCGGAATAACTTTTTCTGGCGCCCAAAATGCGCCTGGTATCAGTACCTCAGTTTTTTTACGCGGTGCATCATCGGGTAATACTTTAATATTAATAGATGGTTTCCCGGTTAACAATGCAAGCTCAATTGATGGCAGCTATGATCTTAACGCTTTTCCGTTAAACCAGGTAGAAAGAATTGAAATATTAAAAGGAAGCGGATCGGCACTTTACGGATCAGACGCTGTGGCCGGCGTGATCAACATTATTACAAAACATCCGCAAGGGCAGGGCTTAAAAGGCGATTTGCAATTAATGGGCGGCAGTTATAACACTTTCCAGGAATCGGCCGGGTTGACAGGCGTAATAAATCACACCGGGATTGCCGTTAACCTATCTAATACAGATTCAAAGGGTTTTGCGGCGGTTACCGATACCACCAACAAAGCCGGATTTAAAAAAGATGGTTTCCACCAACGTTCGGCAAACGTAAACATCAATCAATATGTTTCTGATAAATTTAGATTGAATGGAAACTTCCAGGGTAGCTACAATACAGGTGATTTGCCCTATGGCGCTTTTACTAATGATAACAACTACACCTACAACCATACGTTTTTATTTGGTGGCTTAGGAGCTAACGTAAAATTACCAAAAGGAACATTGATATTTAATGCCAGCCAAAACACGGTTCGTAACAACTTTGAAAATCTGCCGCCAGATAACAGCGCGACACACCAGGTAACAAAAAATAATAGCCAAATAAGCAATTTAGAAGCTTTGTTGAATTATAACCTGGGCAAGTATTTTGACATTACGAGTGGCGCAGGTTATAAGTATAGCTATACCCACCAAAACAGTTCATTTGAACAAACCGGATATAGTTCCCCCCTAAATGTTTTTAGTAAAGCCAATAATATCACCAGTGTTTATACATCACTGTTTTTTAAGTCTGATATCTTTCATATGGAATTGGGTGGGCGTTACAGCAACCACAGTGCTTTCGGCGATAAATTTACTTACACCTTAAATCCATCTTTATTACTGGCAAATCAGTTTAAGATCTTCGGAACTATCGCCTCTGCCTTTAAAACGCCTTCGTTATATCAATTTTCTTCCCAATACGGGAATGGGGATTTAAAGCCAGAGTCTACAAATTCATATGAAGCCGGGTTTGACTGGGAGATTATAAAAAGCGCATTATCGTTTAACACAGTTTTTTATAAACGTAATACAAAAGATGTAATTTATTTTAAAGGTATAAATACGCCCCCATACGGGATATACGAAAACGGGCAATTCCAAAAAGACAAAGGCTTTGAAACTGAACTGAAATACAATTCAAATAAGCTAACCGCATCAGCTTACTTTGCCTATGTAACCGGTAAGCAAACTGATCAAACCGGCAAGCAAACAGCCAATTTATACCGCAGGCCAAAAAATACTTTCGGCGCTAATATTTCATACCAGGCCTGTGCTGCTTTCCTGATCGGTGTAAATTATAAATATACCGGCAACAGGAGCGACCTGAATTTTGCCACCTATCCATCTACAATCACTGCTTTGAAAAACTATAACCTGGTTGATATTCACCTGCAGTTAAAAGCCACCAAAAATCTGAATGTATTTGGAGATCTGAATAACGTACTCGATCAAAAATACACCGATTGGCTGGGGTATAACACACGCGGCATAAACTTTACGCTTGGTGCAAAATACCAGTTTAATTAGTAGTTTTTATTTAACATGATTATGAGTAATTTTACATCATAAATAAAACCATGAATAAAAAAGACACCATCAGCAGGAATATTATCCTCATTTTAATGATAGTTGTTGCTGCAGCTTTCAGGTTAATAACCTTTAAGTATAAAGAACTCAGCAACTTTACGCCGGTAGGCGCTATAGCTGTGTTCGGCGGAGTTTACTTTACCGAAAAATGGAAAGGCTATGTAACTGTGTTGCTTACCCTTTTTACTACCGACATTGTTATCAACTACCTGTACACATCAAAAATTACCTTGTGGCATAGTAATGCGGCATGGGTTTACCTTTGCTTTGGCCTGATGGTTTTAGTAGGTAGCTTTATCAAAAAGGTAACTGCATTTAACGTATTGCTGGCATCTGTTGCATCGGTATTAATTCACTGGCTCATCATCGATTTGCCGTTTTTATATGGTACGCTGTACCCGCATACTTTGGCAGGTTATGGTCAATCGTTAATTAAGGCTATTCCATTTGAAAAAAATATGGTGTTTGGAGATTTGGTGTTTGGTTTCCTGCTATTCGGCGGTTTTGAATTAGCAAAAACCAGGTACTCCTTTTTACGCACACAAAAACAATTGGCACTTTAATTTAAATTGATAAAATTGAAAAGCGATCTGCCATCATGCAGGTCGCTTTTTTTATGAACTAATATTTACTTTATGAAAAAGTTGTTAGTATTAACAGGAGCAGGTATAAGCGCTGAGAGCGGTTTAAAGACCTTCAGAGACAGCGACGGCCTTTGGGAAGGTTACAATATAGAAGATGTGGCAACGCCCGAAGCCTGGCATCGCAACCCGGCCCTGGTGCAGCAGTTTTATAACGAGCGGCGCAAAAATGTGATGGATGCGCAGCCTAACGCCGCACACCACGCGCTGGCCAAACTGGAAGAGAAATACGACGTAACCATCGTTACACAGAATATAGATGACCTGCATGAACGGGCGGGCTCAACCAATGTGGTACACTTGCACGGCATCATCACCCGTTCGCAGTCAAGCGTTAATCCTGAACTTACTTACCCCATTGAGGGGTGGGAGATTGGTATGGACGAGGTATGCGAATTAGGATCGCCGTTACGCGCCCATGTGGTTTGGTTTGGCGAGGCTGTGCCCATGATTGAAACGGCAGCAAGAATTTGCAGCCGTGCCGAAATTTTTATGCTGATAGGCTCCTCATTGGCTGTATACCCGGCAGCCGGATTGATAGGCTACGTAAACCGCGATGTACCCCGGTATATTATTGACCCTAAAATACCAGATATCAATGTGCGCGGCCCGGTAATCAAGATCCAGGAAAAAGCGACAGTAGGGGTAGTGGCCTTAGTTGATGAATTGCTGAAAGATCAATAAAATGAATTTGTTCTAAATTCAATAAATCAATAAATCAATAAATCAATAAATCAATAAATCAATAAATCAATAATTCAATAATTAAAATGAAATGTATTTTTAACTGGAGCGGCGGTAAAGACAGCGCACTGGCTTTGTACCACTGCCTGCAAAATCCAGACCTTGACATAAAGTACCTGGTAACAACTGTTAATGATGCTGCCGACAGGATCTCGATGCATGGCGTACGCACGGAGCTATTGATAAAACAGGCCGAAAATATTGGTATTCCGTTATACCAGATCCGGCTGCCCGAAATGCCAGGTATGAAGGAGTATGACGAGGTGATGCATTATCACCTGGCTCATTTCAAGAGCGAAGGCATAACACATTCTATTTTTGGTGATATATTTTTGCAGGATTTGAAAGACTATCGTGATGCAAGGCTGAGCGAAGTTGGCCTTACCGGTATTTATCCTTTATGGAAACGTGATACCCGTGAACTGATCAGTGAATTTTTAAACCTTGGATTTGGAACGGTAATAGCCTGCACCCAGGCGCGCCTTGAGCGTATAGTAGGGAAGGAGATAAATGCCGAACTGATTGACGCCCTGCCCGATGATGTAGATGTTTGCGGCGAGAACGGCGAGTTTCACACCTTCACTTTTAAGGGCCCCATTTTTTTAAAACCTGTTAACTATAAAACCGGGATTAAAATATTTAAGGAATACCAGGCCCCAAAAAATACTGACGATTCCTGCATCACAAACTCCGATCAAAAGCCTGCCGGGTTTTGGTATTGCGACCTTGTTTTAGCTTAATCTCCCATTTATTTGGTTGATATAGCCGCAAAATTAAATTTCATATATAAATATAAATGATTATTAATAAGATATTTATGATTATTTAGTTAAATTTTTAGTTTATAAAAATGAAAGAATAAAGCAATTGATTTGGTCTGTTTTAATTGTTTCGCCAAATATAATTCTGTTTGATAAGGTTGTTTGTTTTAAAATCCTGTAAATCAATTACTAATCCTGTAAATCCTGTTTAGTAATTATACCGGTAATAAGCATCTTTAAAATCAGTACGCATCTCCATAAACCGGGCGCCTACTTTGGTTAAAAACTCCTCATCGAGCAATTCAAAAACACTGTTAACTCCGTCGGTTAAATCCATTTCGGCAATTTTAAAACTTTGCTCAAGGGTGCCCTGCTCTATCTTTACAATAAACTTTTGGTTCATGTTCATGATGGTAACTTTAAAATCGGGGTGCGGTAGTTCGGCAATAATTCTCATATTCTAATTTTTCAATAAGTCATTTAAAGTGTCTTTACCATCCAGCGAACCAAAGCTGGCAACCAGCCGGAAACGGGCAAATAGCTCTTCGCTGTACCAGTTTTCGCTGCGGGTAAGTTTTATTACGTCGGCGTGTTCCCGGCTTTTGTAGGCAAAGTTTTTTACATCATCAATGCTTTTCCAAACAGAAAACGTGGCCTGCCGGTAAACAGGAGCTTCACCAACGCCAAACGATGTAACGTAACCAGGTGCCGATGTCATTAACCCGGCCACCTCATCCACATGGCTCCAGAAATTCTTAAGTCGGCTTATGCGGATGGTTGCCCTGGTTAAAACAGCAACCGGCCCGGTATAATTTTTAACTTCGGGATTACCAAAGGGCTCTTTGCCATTCCATTTACCATGGCTTTGCAGGGGCTGGCATAGTATGGTATATCCCTCGTTGCCAAATATTTTCCACCAGCCAGATATAAATGAACGGTTATAAAACTGGTCGAAATCCTCGCGGCTTTGCCAGCAAGCCAGTAAACCCCATTGCTGCCAGTCGGGTTGTAAGTCAAAAGTTCCGTTTTTGCCCGAGCCAAGCAGCTTATAAAACGTGCAGCCTTTTTGAAGCAGCAGCGGCAGCCGGTGTACAGCCATGGCAAGCAGGGCAAAAGGGATAAACAATTTGCGGTAACGTATTATGGTTAAGCTAACGTACATACGCCTGCTAAATAAAAGATTAAATATGTAATTATAGAATTTAGTGTTAAGTAACCCTCAGCAGGTATCAAGATTTTACGATTGTTTGATTTTAATGATTGTTATTTGATGCAAAATAAAAGTTACACTTAAAAAGAAGCCTTGTTACTTGAAACTTAAGTGCTAATTTGCAGTTAAAATAATATTCCTGACATAAACCAAACTGATACTGAAATTATGAAAAAATTAATCATCATTTGCCTGCTAACAGGTTTGTCTATCATCGATGCAGCCGCCAAAACCAAGGTGCTGGTATTTTGCAAAACAGCTGGGTTTCATCACAATTCTATCGCCGCGGGGGTACCGGCTATTATGAAGCTGGGTGCCGAAAATGGTTTTGCTGTGGATAGCACCACCAACGCCGAAAAGTTTACAACCGCCAATTTAAAACAATACGCTGCTGTAATATTTTTAAGCACTACCGGCGATGTATTGAATGATGCGCAGCAAACAGCCTTTGAACAGTATATTAAAGCCGGTGGCGGCTTTGTTGGCGTACATGCTGCTACCGATACCGAATATGACTGGGCCTGGTACGGCAAGCTGGTTGGCGCTTATTTTAAAAGTCACCCTAAACAACAGGATGCCGTTTTACATGTGGTCGACCGTAATTTTATCGCCACCAAACACCTTCCCGAAGATTGGAAACGCTGGGACGAATGGTATAATTACAAATGGATAGCCGATGACCTGCACGTATTGATCAAAATAGATGAAAAAAGCTACACAGGTGGCGAAAACGGTGATAATCACCCCATGGCCTGGTACCACAGCTTTGATGGCGGCCGTGCTTTTTATACAGAACTTGGCCATACGGATGAATCATATGCCGACCCCTTATATCTGAAACATTTGCTGGGCGGGATTCAATATGCAATAGGGAAGAAATAATTGTCTGAAAACCGGAATTTATTGAATTTAAGAATTAACAGAATTTTAAAAGCAATTCGGGAAATTTCCTCAATTCGATAAATTCCGGTTCAGACTATAATGACGGTAATGCTTTCAATAAAACTACATTAAAATACCGGCGATTGTTGCCGATAGGTAGGAGGCAAGCGTACCACAAATTAATGCCTTAACACCAAGTTTGGCCAAATCGGTACGCCTTTCGGGGGCCAATTCTCCAATGCCACCTACCTGGATTGCTATCGAGCTAAAGTTTGCAAAGCCACACAACGCAAAGCTGGTGATAACCAGTGTTTTTGGCGCCATTGAGCCTTTAATTTTTATCAGGTCGAGATAAGCCACAAATTCGTTTAGTACCATTTTGGTGCCCATTAATGAGCCAGCTGCTTTAATATCCTTGCCCGGTACGCCCATTGCCCATGCAAATATGGAAAACACAGACCCAAGAATTTGCTTTAGGCTAAGTGTTTTAAGGTCGATATTAATAACATCTAAACCCATGTGCAGGTGCGTGGCTAAAAAGAACCCGGTTTTACCCAATACATAATCCAGTAAACCAATAATAGCGATAAAGCCGATAAGCATGGCTATTACATTTAAACCAATTTTTAACCCATCGCTTGCGCCGTGCGATATGGCGCCCACAAGATTGGCGTCGGTCTTTTTAACCTCAAGCGATACGCTTCCTTTGGTTTCTGATACCTCGGTTTCGGGCCATACAATTTTTGATATTACCAAAGCGCCTGGCGCGGCCATTATACTTGCGGCTAACAGGTATTCGGCGGGTACGCCCAAAGCTATATAAGTAGCCATAACACCGCCTGCTATGCAGGCCATACTACCGGTCATAGATGCTAAAAGCTCAGACATGGTCATGTGTTTCAAATACGGTTTAATCATGATCTGCGCTTCAACCTGGCCAACAAAAGCGCTACCCACATTTGATACAGCTTCGGCGCCGCTAACCCCCATTACTTTATACACCAGCCATGCAAAGGCCTTCACAACCCTTTGCATAATACCCAGGTGATATAATATGCTAATCAATACCGCTACAAATACGATAGTAGGAATTACACGGAAAAAAAATATAAAACTGTATTGATTACCCAATACTTTGCCCAGCTTATCATCCTTATTGGCTACAATGCCAAAAACAAATTCAGCGCCCTGATCTGAGAAGGAAAGGATTTTTTTTACGCCTTGGGCTAAAAAACCAAAAATTTGCTTTCCAATATCTGTCTTTAAAATAAAGAGCGCTAAGGATAGCTGTACGGCCAAACCCGATAATACAACCCGGTAATTGATAGCTTTGCGGTTATTTGACATTAAGAAGGCGATCCCGAAGATCAATGCAATACCTATGAACCCGGTATATCTTTCCATGCAATAATATGTAGTAAATTAATTTGAGGCTTAAATTATTAAAAAGATATGAGATTTGAGATATGAGATTTGAGATTAAGCGTTTTGGGTAACATTAAAAAATGTGAGATCAGACAAACCTGTCTCAAATCTCACATCTCAATTATTAAAAAGATATGAGATTTGAGATATGAGATTTGAGATTTGAGATTAAGCGTTTTGGATAACATTAAAAAATGTGAGATCAGACAAACCTGTCTCAAATCTCATATCTCAATTATTAAAAAGATATGAGATTTGAGATTTGAGATTAAGCGTTTTGGATAACATTAAAAAATGTGAGATCAGACAAACCTGTCTCAAATCTCATATCTCACATCTAATATCTCAAATCTCACATCTAATATCTCAAATCTACCTCACGATGCTTTACGTTTATTCAGTTCATCGCGGATTTTGGCGGCCTTTTCGTATGACTCTTCGGCAAGGGCTTCCTGCAATTTTGTCTTTAGCTCGTCGACACTTAAAGAAGAAAAACCGCTGCCCACAGATGATGTGTTAACCGTTTTTTCTTCCTGGTTTTCGTTTATATTTTCGAGGTATACAAAGTCGTTGCCTTCAATTACAATTCCGGCTGTCGACAGGATAAATTCGTAGGTGAAAATGGGGCAATCAAACCTTACCGCAATGGCAATGGCATCGGATGTACGGGCATCAATTTCAACCGAACGTTTACCATCGCTGCAAATCAATTTAGAATAAAAAATGCCGTCAACCAGGTTGTATATGATAATCTCCTGCACCTCTATCTGGTAAGCCTGCGCAAAACTTTTAAAAAGATCGTGGGTAAGCGGACGGCTTGGCGTCATTTTTTCTATTTCGATGGCGATAGCCTGGGCCTCAAAACTGCCTATGATAATAGGCAACCTGCGCCGGCCGCTAACCTCGCCTAAAACTAAAGCATAAGCGCCGGATTGTGTTTGGCTGTATGACAAGCCTACAATATCCAGCTTAATTTTTTTCATGTTATTACCCATCGCACCTGATATTTATGCTGAAGCTTTATATTCTTTTACTGCCGCTATTAATTGAGGCACCACTTCAAACGCATCACCAATTATTCCGTAATCTGCCACTTTAAAAAATGGTGCTTCCGGATCTTTATTGATAACCACTATTACCTTTGAAGAACTGATACCTGCCAGGTGTTGAATAGCGCCTGAAATTCCTATTGCAATATACAAATTTGGACTGACAGCTATACCGGTTTGCCCAACATGTTCGCTATGTGGCCGCCACCCGGCATCTGATACAGGTTTTGAGCAGGCGGTTGCGGCGCCAAGCAAATTGGCCAATTCCTCTATCATGCCCCAGTTTTCAGGGCCTTTTAACCCCCGTCCGGCAGATACAACTATTTCGGCATCAGGCAACGAAATTTTATCAGTAGCGCGAACTATCTCTTTAATCATCGCCTTAAAATCCGATTCTTTTGTTGCCGCAGCAAAATCCTCTACCTGCGCTGCGCCGCCGGTTTCTACAACTTTATAAGAGTTTGGAATAAGTGCAATAACCTTATTTGCCGAGGTTAATTCAACTACCGCAAAGGCCTTGCCCGAGAAAGCTGTTTTTTTAACGGTGAATTTTCCATCATTTTGCTCCGGAAGGGCCACAGCGCCATCGGCAACACCGGCTTCCAGTTTAACGCCTAAACGCGGCGCCAAACCACGGCCCGAGAAGGTGTTTGATAATACAACAATATCAGCACCCTCTTTTTTCGCAGCTTCGGCTATGATAGACGCGTAGGCTTGGTTTATGAAATTCTTTAGCTTATCGCCAGATACATTAAGCACTTTTTTTGCGCCGTATTTACCCAATGAAGCTAACCCGGCGGCGTTTACTTCGCCAATAGATATGGCGATAAGATCGGTGTTATTTTGATCGGCAATGGCTTTGGCATAGCTTACAGCTTCAAAAACTGATTTTTTAAATGCGCCACCGGCATTTTCCGCATATATTAAAACTGACATATAATAATGTATTTCGTAAAAACGATTTGAATTAGGTTAAATAACGCGGGCTTCGGTATGTAAAAGATCAACCAATTTGGTGGCTTCATTTGCGGCCACCAAAGTTACCTGTCCGCGAACTGCCGGTGTTTCATAGCTGACGATTTCCGAAAATGTTTTTACCTCAACGGGCTCCACTACAGCTAAAGGCTTGGTACGTGCCGACATAATACCGCGCATGTTCGGGATCTTCGGCTCGGCAACACCTTCGGCGGTGCCGGCTACAAAAGGGTAGGGAATGGTTAAAATTTCTTTGCCGCCTTCTATCTCCCGCTCAACTGTAGCTTCACTATCTCCTGCATCCAGCTTTTTAATGATGGATACCGACGGAATGTCTAAAAGCTCGCCCAACATACCGGCAACTTTTGAGCCGTTGTAATCAATAGATTCACGACCCGTCAGGATCAGGTCGAAAGAATTAGCCTTTGCATACTGCGCAACTTGGTAAGCTACATACCATGCATCGTGGGGTTTTGCGTTTATTCGTACCGCATCGGTGGCGCCAATGGCCAGTGCTTTGCGAATTGTGGCCTCGGTACTTACTTCGCCAACATTGATAACTGTTACTGTGCCTTTATCGCCATCAGTCAATTCAATAGCCCGTGAAAGCGCTATCTCATCGTAAGGATTTAATATAAATTGAACACCGTTGGTATTAAATTGGGTGTTATTATCAGTAAAAGTTATTTTTGTGGTGGTATCGGGAACATTACTTATACATACCAAAATTTTCATAACAATAGGTTTTGGCAAATTTAACTAAAAAATATAGAGTTTAAAATGGAGTTGAGCAGATTAGATAAGCTACTGGAATTTATTAAAAATGAACCTGACGACGAGTTTTTAAAATACGCGCTCGCTACCGAATATCTACGTCTTAATCAGGTAGATAAGTCGCTTGAGTATTATGAAGACCTTGTGAATAATCACCCTAATTATACCGGCACCTATTACCACTTAGGCAAGCTTTATGAGGCCCTAAACCGCAAAGATGATGCTATCATCACCTACGAAAACGGCATGAAAATCACCAAAGCGAAGCGCGATAACCACGCATTTTCGGAATTGCAGGCCGTTTACCGGCAGGCAATGGGAATTGAGGAAGATGATGACTATTAGTTCATTGGTTCACTGGTTCATTAGTTCATTGGTCTTTTGCGTCGGATATGCCAATTTTACATTTTACGATTAAATGTAATAAGTACTAAGTAGCATAGCTCCATCAATGCGCACCAATAAACCATTAGATAAGTAATAAAGCGATACCAATGAACCAATAAGCCAGCAGATAAATAATAAAACGATACCAATGAACTAATGAACCAGTGAACCAATGAACGCACAATGAAATGACCAAACGCCATCTATTATTTCTTCGCGATGTTTTGATGTACACCTTTACGGCCTTTGGCGGGCCACAGGCGCATATAGCTGTTTTGCTGCGCGAATTTGTGCAGAAGCGCCGGTATATCACCGAGGAGGAATTAATGGAACTGAACGCCTTATCGCAGGTATTGCCTGGCCCTTCATCAACCCAAACACTGGTAGGTATAGCCTGGAAAGTTGGCGGCTTACAATTAGCGCTGATAACTTTTTTTATCTGGATTTTGCCCTCGGCCACCATAATGGGAATGGCTGCCATCAGCTATAAAATGTTTGCCAACCAGGCTAAGTTTAATCATGTGGTAAGTTATGTGCAGCCTGTAGCAGTAGGTATTGTTGCTTACGCCACTTACAGTTTTGCCCATAAATTCTTGAAAACCAAGGTAAGCGCCATGCTGGCCATTGGATCATTAATTGCTACGCTGATATTACAAAATGCCTATGCTTTTCCACTGTTAATTTTATTAGGGGGAATCTTGTCATCGGCGATGGAAACACAGCCGCAGGAAAACGAATTAAGGGTAAAGCTTTACTCGAATGTGAACCCCAACAAGGTAGCTTACTTTATTGGTATCCTGTTGTTTTTTGCGGCACTGGGCGCTATTATTAACCAAACATCTCCCTTTAGTTTGCCAATTCGCCTGTTCGAAAATTTTTACCGTAACGGAATCCTCACATTTGGCGGCGGGCAGGTAATGGTGCCCTTGCTTTATACCGAATTTGTTGAAGTAAAACATTACCTCAGCGGTTCGGAATTCCTATCAGGGTATGCCCTGCAACAGGCATTGCCGGGGCCTACGTTTTCTTTTACATCCTTTTTAGGAGGAATAACTTTAGGTAACAAGGGATATGGCGTTGGCGGGCAGATAGTTGGTAGCCTGGTAGCGGTAATAGGCGTAAACACTCCGGGGTTAATCCTGATACTCTTTATCGTTCCGTTTTGGGAGGATCTTAAAAAAATAACCCGCATCAAAAACTCACTAAGCGGCATAAACGCAGTAGCTGTAGGCTTTATGGCAACAGCGTTTATCCTGCTGGTACGTCCATTCGGCGGCAACTGGGTGGCTTATTTGTTAATGGCTTGTACGTTTGTGCTATTGAAATTTACAAAGATTAAGGCACCGCTAATAATCATTATGGGTGTGATTTTAGGACTATTAGCCCCCTAACCCCCTGAAGGGGGAACCATAGTTTGATTTGAACAACGCTAAAAAAAATAAAGCCCAACTCGATAAGAACCGGGCTTTATTTTTGCTAATCAAAAAGCTCCCCCTTCAGGGGGCTGGGGGGCTAAAACGGCGGCTCATCGTCAATATCATCCATTCTTGATGGGCGGATAATAAAGTTGCTTTGCTTTTCAAAATCCTGCGATGGTGCAAGGCCGCTAAAGGCGCTACCTACAGCAGGAGGGAAGCTGTCCATGCCTTCTTCAAGGTTGGTAAATTTTACATATTTACCAACAAATTTAAGCCTTACCGTACCGGTTTCGCCATTACGGTGTTTAGCTATGATAACCTCACCCACGCCCTGAGTTGGGTTGCCGTCTTCGTCTTCGGTTAAGCCATAATATTCGGGGCGGTAAAGGAACAATACCATGTCTGCATCCTGCTCGATAGAGCCCGACTCACGTAAATCTGATAGCATTGGCCTTTTAGCGTTACCCGGCCTGGTTTCTACGGCACGGCTTAACTGCGATAGCGCAATCACCGGTACGTTTAATTCCTTGGCTACAGATTTAAGAGCACGCGAGATACTACCAATTTCCTGCTCGCGGTTACCGCCACCTTTACCATCTGACGATTTACCGTGCATCAGCTGCAGGTAATCGATGATGATTAGCTGGATATCGTGCTGCGATTTTAAACGGCGGCATTTGGCCCTGAACTCAAAGATGTTTAATGCCGGTGTATCATCAATAATAAAAGTAGCTTTCTCCAGGCGACCAATTTTTGAGTGGATCTGTTGCCATTCCCACTCTTCTAATGTCCCCTTACGGATTTTTTCCTGCTCAATTTCGGCCTCGCCTGCAATTAAACGATTTACCAGCTGAACAGATGACATCTCGAGCGAGAACACAACAACCGGTTTGTCAAAATCAACAGCAGCGTTACGGGCACAGCTTAACACAAAGGCTGTTTTACCCATCGCGGGGCGCGCGGCTATAATCACGAGGTCGGATTTTTGCCAGCCGGATGTCATACGGTCAAGCCCGGTAAAGCCCGATGCCACTCCGGTTAAGCCATCTTTTTTATCTTTTAATGATTCCATGTCGCGTAAGGCTTCCTGTACCAGGTCGTCCATTTTACGGGCATCACGGCGCAAATTGCTTTGGGCTATCTCAAAAAGATTCTTCTCTGCTTTATCTAACAGGTCGAGCACATCGCTGGTATCTTCATACGCGCTGTTGATTGTTTCTGTAGAGATACGGATCAGTTCGCGCTGGATATATTTTTGAATGATAATACGCGAGTGGAACTCGATGTTGGCGGCAGATGCCACACGGCTGGTTAATTCGGTAATATAGTATGCACCGCCTATCATTTCCAGGTCGCCTTGTTTGCGTAACTGGGCGGTAACGGTAAGGATATCTATCGGTTGGGATTTTTCGAAAAGTTCTTTTATTGCCGAAAATATTTTCTGGTGATTGTCGCGATAAAAAACTTCGGATTTTAGCACATCTATAACAGATGATAGCGCGTCTTTCTCCAGCATCAGTGCACCTAAAACAGCTTCTTCCAAATCCGTAGCTTGCGGGGGTAACTTGCCCATTCCGGTATAAGGAGTTGGGTTGGTAATTCGGCTCCGGCGTTCGTTTGTATTGGGCTTGTACTGATTCTCGTTCTCAAAACTCATAAGGCAACAAAAATATACAAAAAATGGTTTACCCTTGCAACTATTCCATCCACATAGTGTATTGGCGTTTTAAAGCAATCATTGTCAATTTAATAATTTATAGTGTTGCGGGTATCCGTTATTAACAAACAATTGTTGATAAGATGTTAGCTTATGTAATAAGTAACTTATTATCAGTATTTTAATTTAGTGTTAATAAAGTTTGAAAATGTTAGTTGTAATATCGTGAACCAAAATGTCAATTGAGTTCAATAACCGCTTAATCAATTAATATAGCTATTTTTGCCAAAATATACCATACTAAAAATGACATTTAATTCAAGACCTCAGCGCGAAAGTAACCAGATGGTATTTGGCATCAGGGCTATCATGGAAGCCATCACTTCGGGCAAAGAGATTGAGGCATTATACATACAACGGGGTGCGGCCGGCGGCTTATCGCAGGAGTTGAAAGCCCTGCTTACCGAATATAATATTACAGCACAGCAAGTGCCCATTGAAAAGCTTAACAGACTTACTGCCAAGAACCACCAGGGGGCCGTTGCTTTTATTTCGCCAATTGTTTATCAAAAAATAGAAAACATTATTCCCGATGTTTTTGAAAAAGGGGAGGTGCCGCTTATATTGGTACTGGATTCTATTACCGATGTACGCAACATGGGCGCTATTGCGCGTACTGCCGAGTGTGCCGGCGTGCATGCCATAGTTATCCCGGCAAAAGGATCGGCTCAGATTAACCCTGATGCCATCAAAACGTCGGCCGGTGCGTTGTATAAGATACCGGTGTGCCGCCATGATAACTTTATGCAAACGGTAAGGTTTTTACAGGAATCGGGCCTGCAACTGGTTTGCTGCACCGAAAAAACCAAAGAGGATATTTACGTGCCCGACTATACCGCCCCAACTGCCATCATCATGGGATCGGAAGAAGACGGTATCCGAAACGAGATCATCCGCATAGCCGACCACCTGGCCAAAATCCCGATGTTTGGCGAGATTGAATCGTTGAATGTATCGGTATCAACCGGGGTTATTTTATATGAGGCGATAAGGCAACGCGGGTTGATTAAGTGAGTAGTTAATTAAATGAATGGTTGTCCGTGATTTTTAACTGATCAACCCGATTAGCCACGCCACAAGCCATCAAATACGGTTTGTGGCCAATTTGCCGCGCTCTGTTAGCAACCACAAACCGCCGGGCAAATAACTTGTATTATATATCCGGAAGCTTTGTTTTGCTAATTTGGTGTACTGCCCGTTGGCCGCAACATAAATATTTCTTTAGAGGAATACCGGCAAAAAACTATTTCCCGGGCTCACAATAATGGCATAATCGGTTTTTGCCCAGGCACTGTTTAAAGAATTTTAATTCGGTTTAGCAGACATAAAAATGGATAATAGTCTGTTATTTATCACTGAAATAAAACTAAATAATTAGCGGGTGAATTTGATAACCATTTAAATAGTTTAAGCAAACAAATTGTTTTTCACTTAATAATCATATTTGATTAAAATTTAAAAGTAAATCCATCGTTTATTCATAAATTTTTGTTACTTTAAACTTTTAAATCGGACTTTAAGATTATTTAAGATAATGATAGAAACTAAGAGGTCGCTATTTGATAACCTTCAGAATTTTTTCGGATTCGACAACTTTAAGGGGGAGCAGGAAGCGATAATCACTAATATCCTGGCAGGTAACGATACTTTCGTGATTATGCCTACAGGTGGTGGTAAATCCATGTGTTATCAGTTACCGGCGCTAATGAGCGATGGTACTGCAATTGTAATTTCGCCATTGATAGCCCTGATGAAAAACCAGGTAGATCAGTTAAGGGCCTTCGGAGGCTCGGATAGTATAGCTCATTTTTTAAATTCGTCGCTTACCAAAGCAGATATTGGCCGGGTTAAAGAAGACGTGTTAGCGGGTAAAACCAAGTTATTATACGTAGCGCCTGAATCATTAACCAAACAGGAAAATATTGATTTTTTACGCCTTAACCAGGTATCATTTGTAGCCGTTGACGAAGCGCATTGTATCTCGGAGTGGGGGCACGATTTTCGCCCCGAATACCGCAAGATCAGGCAGGTGATCAGTAACATTGGCGATAATATACCAATCATCGCTTTAACGGCTACAGCAACGCCAAAAGTTCAGCAGGATATCCAAAAAAACCTGCAAATGAACAATGCTACTATTTACAAATCATCATTTAACCGCTCAAACCTTTTTTACGAAGTACGTGCCAAGCGTAACGTGATTAAAGAGATTGTAAAGTTTGTAAAACAAAACCAGGGCAAATCGGGCATTATTTATTGCCTGAGCCGCAAAAAGGTTGAAGAGGTTGCCGAAGCCCTTAACCTGAACGGGGTTAAAGCCCTGCCATACCATGCCGGCTTAGACCCTAAGGTGCGCGCCGATACACAAGATAAATTCCTGATGGAAGATGTTGACGTTATTGTGGCTACCATCGCTTTTGGGATGGGGATTGATAAACCTGATGTTAGGTATGTAATTCACCATGATGTGCCTAAAAGCATGGAGGGCTATTACCAGGAAACGGGTAGGGCAGGCCGCGATGGCGGCGAGGGCGTTTGCGTTGCTTTTTATTCTGAAAAGGATATTGATAAGCTGCAAAAGTTTATGAAGGATAAACCTGTTGCCGAACGCGAGATTGGTACACAGATATTAAAGGAAGTTATTGACTATTGTGAGTCGTCGGTTTGCCGCCGTAAGCAGTTGTTACATTATTTTGGCGAGAACTTTAACGAGGCCGGCTGTAATAACATGTGCGATAACTGCTGTGGCCATAAAGAACATTTTGATGGCGAAGAACATCTGCATAAAGCCCTGAGCCTGATTAAACATATTGGCGAGAAGTTTGACGATCATCATATCATCAGCATTTTGGTGGGAGAGGAGAACGCCCAAATAAAGAACTACGAGCACGATGCGCTTGATTATTATGGATCGGGCAAAGAGCAGGGTAAAAACCTGTGGAATTCGTTGCTTCGCCAGGCGTTGCTAAGCAACTACTTATCAAAAGATATTGACCAGTATGGTTTGCTCAGGCTAACCAAGTTGGGTAATTCATTTATTGAGAACCCCCACAGCATCCGTTTTGTGATGAACCATGTAATAGAGGGCACCGATGACGATGATGAGGCAGACGGCCCTAAACAAGGCGGCGGCGCTCTGGATACCCAGCTACTGCAAATGCTGAAAGATTTGCGTAAAAAGCTTGCCAAACAAAAAGGGCTGCCTCCGTTTGTTATTTTCCAGGATCCGTCGCTGGAAGAAATGTGTACGCACTATCCTGTAAATACCGAAGAACTGAAACAAATTTCGGGCGTTGGTGCCGGTAAGGCCTTAAAGTTTGGTAAACCATTTACAGATCTGATTCAGAAATATGTAGACGATAATGATATTGACCGCCCTGTGGATATGGTAATCAAAAGCGCCGCCAACAAATCGGCCCTTAAGGTTTTCATTATCCAAAACATCGATCGTCATTTAAACCTGGATGATATTGCCGCTTCAAAAGGGCTTACCTACGAAGAGATCCTGAAAGAAGTTGAAACCATAGTTAACTCGGGCACCAAACTTAACCTTAACTATTATATTGATGAGGTTATTGATGAGGATAAGCAGGAAGAGGTGTTTGATTATTTCCGCACCGCCGAGGCCGACTCGATAGATGATGCCCTTGCTGAATTAGGTAACGATGATTATACCCGTGAAGAGGTACAACTCATGAGGATTAAGTTTCTGTCAGAAATGGGAAATTAAATTTTTTATTGCCGATATATTGAACAGCCTTTGGATTAAATTTCAGAGGCTGTTTTTTTGTTGATCGCTTTTTATCAAAAAGAAAACATAGGTATCCCAAAGGTAAATGAAAGGGTATTGGCAGGGTGCGCGCAGGGTGTTCAAAAGGTATACGAAGGTGTATCAACGGTAAACAAAGGGTGTGTTTTTTGTTATTAAAGTATTTATTATCAATACTTTAATATTTTTTTGCGTGTGGATATAGAAATTAAAAAAAACAAGGTAGTAGTTTAATTTTGCCAACAAAGTTAGTAATAGTCGCTTTTTTTCGTTATATTCGTTATCAGGGATAAATTAACTGGGGTTAGGCTGCCGCTGACTGCCTGACATTAGTCTTCACCTGATTGGAGAACCGATTTAGTAGTTTTTTCTAAAATCTAAATAATCCAGGTTCATATTCCCATTTGCAACAATGTGAAGTTTTAACACATGTACGCCTTTGGTTAAAGTTATTGAGCCGATGGAGTTTGATCCGTTCCAATGATGCCATTGCCGCCACGCAATAGTATCCCGGCCATCGTGAGTTGATGCGATTTTCATGGGTCCGGTGGCATCTTTGCCGTCAACATCGATAGAGATAGCACCATCGCCATTTGATGTATATAAAACGCCGATAGCATAAGTACCTGATTTGGTTACTTTAACCGTGTAGTTGATCCATTCGCCGGGTTGTGTCCAGCCAACATATAATTTGTTCATATCGCGGGGCACTTTATTGTATGGATTGTCATCAATATGGTCGTGGGCTTTGGTGTACGAGATATCAACACCCTCTTTCATTCTGAACTCATTTAAAAAAGTTCCGTTGGCTGGGTTAAGCTTGCCGCTGCCGTTATTGGTACTGTCGCTGTCATGATAGGCTACGCCCTCGCCGCCGGTATTATAAAATTCGCACTCCAGCCTGCCGGGTAGTTCCTGCATTTTATTTTGCCAGGGCTTGCCGGCATCAGTTGCCTGGAATATAAAAGCACAGCAAAAAAATGCCACGGTTAACAAGGATAGTAAAAGCTTTTTCATGTTTCTGGTTATAGCTGGTTCGCCTAAGGTGTAAAAATCAATACAAATCAAAAGTGTTACTTTGTAATAATCATAAACTCAGTGCGCCTGTTTTTGGCCTTGTTCTCTTCGGTGGTATTTGGCGCAATAGGCTGGGTTTCGCCATAGCCTTTATAAACAAGGCGGGCAGCTGGTATACCGTTGGTAACAAGATATTGGTAAACAGATTTAGCACGGTTTTCTGATAGCGTTTGATTAAATTGAACCGCGCCAACGTTATCAGTATGACCAGATATTTCGATATGAACGGTTGGGTTTACCTTTAAAAATTCAATCAGTTTTAACAACTCCGCTTTTGATTCGCTCTGCAAATCGAATTTATTTGTATCAAAGAAAATGTTTTTCAGAATCACTTTATTGCCAACTTCGATAGGAGACAATAATGCTTTAATATGAAATGGCTTTTGCTCTTTGTATCCAATCAGCGAAAAATTATCCGAATAAAACAAGTAGCCGCTTTTTGAAATATTAAGTGCGTAATTTTTGCCCGATGTTATGGTCGCCAAAAAGTCGCCCTCGTTGGCACTGCTATAGTCCTGGTAAACCGGCGTGTTATTTTGTAAATCAATTATTTCAACGGCGGCTTCCAGCGGTTCATGAGTTTTAATATCGTTTACGTTGCCTTTTACATAAGTTACAATATGCGGCCTTAAGTTTGCAGGGAGTTCAAATGTATAAATATCATAGCCTCCAAAGCCATTAAGGTTATCTGAAGCAAAAAAAGCATAGTTACCATAAGCTGTAAGTGTAAGGCCGTTTTCATCGCCATTGGTATTAATAGGGTAGCCCAGGTTTTGGGGCTTTTGCCACTTGCTATCTTTGCCAAGCCTGCTTACAAACAAATCTTTGTTGCCTAAACCCGGCCAGCCGTTTGAGCAAAAATAAAAAGTACTGTCATCTGCATGAATAAACGGCGATTGTTCGTCATAGGTAGTATTGATATTTGGCCCCATATTTTCTGGCTCGCCCCAGCCTTTATCTGTCAGGGACGATTTCCAGATATCGTAACCACCGTACCCGCCTTTTTTATTGCTTACAAAATATAACGTGCGTCCATCGGCACTGATGGAGGGTTGTGATTCCCAGCCTGCGGTATTTATGGGCGGGCTCAGATCAAAAGGTTTGCCCCAATCATCGCCCCTTTTTTGTGCGATATAAATGTCACAGCGGCCACGGCCGTCCGGGCGGTTACAACCGGTAAAAAAAAGGTATTTACCATCCTGCGATATGGATTGCGCACCTTCATTGTATTGATCGGTGTTGATGCGATTGCTCAGGTAAGTGGCTGTATCCCACTTGCCGTTTACTTTCAGGCTTTTATAAAAATCTTCATTTTTATTTATTTTACGGGTAAAAATGAGCATGCTTTCGTCGGCAGTGGCCACGGGCAGGTATTCATCATCCGCAGTATTGATATTGGCGCCCATATTAATCGGTTTAAACGGCACAGGGTGTTGCATGGCCTGGATGCTAAACTTTGTATCGGCTATTAACTTTTGGGCCAATGCATTATTTTGAGGCGTTAAATCGGGGTAGGTAAGATATTTTTCGAGGTGTTGTTGCGCCTGCAGGTATTTAGCTTCAAAAATTTCCGTTTCGCCAATTCTTAGGTAAATGGAGCGGTTAAAATCGGGGTTTAAATGAATTACTTTGAGATATTCTTCAATTGCCGGTTTATAAAGGTGCCGCATCTTTAATACATCGGCCAGCTGTGCATGAGCCTCCACAAACTTTGAATCTTCGGCGATAGCCTTTTGCAGGTTCTCGATGGCATCATCATAATAATGCTCATCCAGGTTTTGACCGGCCTGGGCAAAATATTTTATTGCCTCACTATTTTTGGTAGAGTATTGCCTTTGCTGAGACCATCCAGCAATAGAAAAGAACAAAAACAGGGCAAAGACGATTACAACTCTCATCTGTTACAATACGATAATTTATATCGTAAGTTACAAATATTACGGAATATTTAGGTATTTATGCGTTTGCAACGAAATTTCCCATTGAGGATTGTTCATCACGTAGTCAACAATAAGCGGGGTCATTTCTTTTGATTTTGACCACTCAGGTTGTAAGTACAGTTTACAATCGGGCGATACCATTTTGGCGTGATACTCGGCCCATTCAAAATCCGATTTGTTAAACACAATAACCTTCAACTCATGGGCATGTTGGGCAACCTGCGGTGTTGGTGCCTTGAATTTTTTTGGCGACAGGCAAATCCAATCCCAATCGCCGGATAGCGGGTAGGCGCCAGATGTTTCTATAAAGGTTTTTATTCCCCGGTTATGCAATTGTGTGGTCAGATAATCAAGGTTGTAAATCAGCGGCTCGCCGCCGGTTACCACAACAGCCTTTGACGGATGTATGGATGCGTTGGCAACAATCTGATCGGCAGCGGTAAGCGGATGCAGTTCGGCATCCCAGCTTTCCTTTACATCGCACCAGTGGCAGCCCACATCACAGCCGCCAAGGCGGATAAAATAAGCTGCTTTGCCTGTGTTGTATCCTTCGCCCTGTATTGTATAAAACTCTTCCATTAAAGGAAGCAGTGTGCCATCGTCTGGAATTTGGTGTGCCATAATATTTTGCAAAAGTACCTAAATAAGCCGAAAGCATGAAGCTGAATGGTAAACGCAGGGTAAAACGTTTATTGGTTTCGCACCTGCGGAAAGAGCTGTTTGTGATTATTATCAAATAAACAATATTTAAGTGCCTGTATAACTGTAAATAATAAGTTTTGAATCGTAATTTAGCGTCATGAAATCATAATTGACCTTTAAAACTGTTGTCGCCATGAAAAAACTGTACGTTCCAATTATATTTTTGGCTTTGTTATGTTTTAGCTCATGCGTTGATATTGAAGAACATTATGATTTTAAAAGCGATGGCAGCTGCAACGTTGTGTATGGCTTTGATATGAGCAAGGCTGTTTCGGTATTGGTAAACCTCGTATCCGATTCACTGAAGCAAACACCTCAGTTCAGTTTGGTTAAGGACACCACACTCAATTTTTATAGTGCTATGCCCGATAGCACTCAGCAAAAAATGAGCATAGCCGAAATAGAATTAGCAAAAAGCAGCGACCTTACCGTGAATATGAACCTGAAGAAAAGCATTATGAAGGTTGCTATTAATCATAAAGCCAAAGATGCTGCCGACCTTAAATATTACCTTCAAAACGTATCTAAAATAGCGCTGAATAGCCAAATCAGTGCTTTATCAACAGGAGAGAACAATAGTAAAACTCTTGATGCTAAACAAATGGTTGCCGGGCAGGACTATTACTCGTACGAGATTACGCCGCACAGGTTTTACCGTATAGTTGATAAGATAAAGTTTAACGCATTTTTAAAGAAAACAAAATCAACCTTTATGATGGCCAAAGCTATGCTGATAGATATGCCTTACAAGGTAGTGTTGAATTTTGCAAAACCGATAAAAAAACTCAATAACCCTAAAGCTGTACTCTCGGCCGACAGGCGAAGCATTACGCTGGTAACTAATATGGACGAGGTAATTAAAAACCCGTCGGTCATGAATTTGAAGATCGATTTTTAATAAATGAACTGGTATAAAATCGTCGAAATAAAAAATACTACTAAACCATTTATAAAAAAAGTAAAAGCCGGAAACAGAAGTATTTGCCTGGTAGGCTTTGAGGGCAAGATTTACGCAACTGCAATTAACTGCCCCCATGCCGGGTTCGACTTAAGTCAGGGTTTGTGCGTTAAAGGAAAGATTGTTTGCCCTTATCATCGTTATACATATAACCTAACCACCGGCAAGGGCGGAGAGGGGCAGAATGACTTTTTGGAAACCTATGCTGTAGATATCAGGGGCGATGATATTTACGTTGGCATTAACTCTTTTTGGGATAAGTTGAAGCAGGCGTTTAAGTGACAGGTTGATTAATTTGGAGGCCTAAGTGAATGGAATTAAATGGGTTCAATATAATTGGGATACTATGTATTACCAACAAACTGTGTGTACCACCCGGTAATGAAACACCCAGACACACCATGACACGGGCTGAAACACCCTGGTACGGGGTGGTACAGTATATATGTCTGATATTATTACTGCTAACTTACTCAACCTAATTATACACTTCTTTATTGGCCGAAGCCAAAGTGTTTTTAAGTAGTCCAATAATGGTCATTAAGCCAACGCCACCGGGTACAGGAGTAATCCATGATGCTTTGGGGGCCACATTTTCAAAATCAACGTCGCCATAAAGTTTGAAGCCGGATTTGGTTAGGGCTGATGTTTCGCGGTTCATGCCTACATCAATAACTACAACGCCATCTTTTACCATATCAGCAGTAATAAAATTCTTTTTGCCGATGGCTACAATCAAAATGTCGGCATCTAAGGTGAATTTTTTAATATCCGGGGTACGGCTATGGCAAATGGTTACTGTACAATTGCCCGGTGTAGTATTCCGCGCCATTAAAATGCTCATAGGGGAACCAACTATGTTACTACGGCCAACAACTACGCAATGCTTACCGGCGGTTTCAATGCCATATTCTTTCAACATCAACGTGATACCATAAGGCGTAGCCGGGATAAATGATGGCAGGTTGCGCTGCATCCGGCCAAGATTTACCGGGTGAAATCCATCAACATCTTTCCTATGGTCAATGCGTTCTGTTACTTTCTCGGGATCAATGTGTTTGGGCAATGGCAGCTGCACAATAATGCCGTCTATATCGGCGTCAGCATTTAATTCTTCTACTTTTTTCAGCAGTTCATCTTCAGTGACGTTGTCCTCAAAGCGCACCAGGGTTGATTTAAAACCAACCTTTTCGCAGTTTTTAATCTTACTTGCAACATAAGTTTCGCTGCCACCATCATGGCCAACTAATACTGCAACCAAATGTGGCTGCCTGCCGGTTTCGGCCAATATTTTGGCTGCTGCATCGGCAATTTCAACTTTAAGTTTTTCTGATACGTATTTTCCGTCGAGAAGTCTCATGTATAGCCCCCTAACCCCCTAAAGGGGGAACGATAGTGTATAATTTATGTTATTAGCCAACCTTGCTTGTCAAAAAGCTCCCCCTTCAGGGGGCTTGGGGGGCTCAATCAAGTTTCAAAACCGCCATAAATGCCGATTGAGGTATTTCTACGTTACCTACCTGGCGCATACGTTTTTTACCTTTTTTCTGTTTTTCCAATAGTTTACGTTTACGGGAAATATCACCACCGTAACATTTGGCGGTTACATCTTTACGCAAGGCTTTCACCGTTTCGCGGGCGATGATTTTGGCACCTATTGAGGCTTGTACAATAATCTCAAACTGCTGGCGCGGAATAAGTTCTTTTAATTTTTCGCAAATCTTTTTACCAAAGTCATACGAGTTGCCTCTGAATATTAATGACGATAAGGCATCAACAGGCTCGGCATTTAAACGAATATCCAAACGCACTAAATCAGATCGGCGGTAACCTATCTGGTGATAGTCAAACGAGGCATAGCCTTTTGATATGGTTTTCAGCTTATCGTAAAAGTCAAATACAATTTCGCCCATTGGCAATTCAAATATCAACTCCACACGGTCTGAAGTTAAATACGATTGATTAACGATAGAACCACGTTTTTGGATACAAAGCGACATTACCGGCCCAACATAGTCGGATTTGGTGATGATAGTAGCTTTGATATATGGTTCTTCTACATAATCAATCCTGCTTGGATCTGGCAAATCCGACGGGTTGTTTACAATAATAGGGTCACCTTTGGTGGTGTAAGCGATGTAGGATACGTTTGGAACAGTGGTGATCACCGTCATATCAAACTCGCGCTCCAACCGCTCCTGGATAATCTCCATGTGCAGCATGCCAAGGAAACCGCATCGGAAACCGAAACCTAAAGCCGCCGACGACTCCGGTTCAAAAACCAATGATGCATCATTTAATTGCAGCTTAGCCATTGATTCGCGCAATTCCTCGTACTCATCAGTATCAACAGGGTAAATACCGGCAAATACCATTGGTTTTACCTCTTCAAAACCCTGGATGCCGCTTTCGCAAGGGCGGTCAACGCGTGTAATGGTATCGCCAACTTTAACTTCGCGCGCTTCTTTAATACCAGATATAATATAACCTACGTCGCCCGTTTTGATGACATCGCGGGGTGATTGTTTTAGCTTCAATGTGCCAACCTCATCAGCAATATATTGCTTTTCGGTAGCAAAGAATTTTACTTTATCGTTTTTACGGATCTCGCCGTTTACCACTTTAAAGTAAGCAACAATACCGCGGAAAGAGTTATAAACTGAATCGAAAATCAATGCCTGCAAAGGAGCTTCAGGATCGCCGACAGGGGCGGGAACGCGCTCGACAATGGCACGTAAAATATCATGCACACCCATACCGGTTTTACCCGATGCTGCCAAAATTTCCTCGCGTTTACAACCTATTAACTCAACTATCTGGTCTTTAACTTCTTCGGGCATAGCACCAGGAAGATCCATTTTATTGAGTACCGGGATAATTTCCAGGTCGTTTTCTAAAGCCAGGTATAGGTTGGATATGGTTTGCGCCTGGATGCCTTGTGCCGCATCAACAATAAGCAAAGCGCCTTCGCAGGCTGCTATCGAACGTGATACCTCGTATGAAAAATCTACGTGGCCGGGGGTATCTATCAGGTTAAGGATGTATTTTTGCCCGTTAAGCTCATAATCCATCTGGATGGCATGGCTTTTTATAGTGATACCCCGCTCGCGTTCTAAATCCATATCGTCAAGCAATTGTGCCTGCGATTCGCGTTGGGTTATAGTGTTAGTGTATTCTAATAACCTATCGGCAAGTGTGCTTTTGCCGTGGTCGATATGTGCTATGATACAAAAATTACGAATATGCTCCATTGAACCGCAAAAATAACTTTTTAAACCGATAATTGTATAAGGCTTATAAATTAACTGTTTCCCCCGATAAGTTTAGTATCCTAAAAAAATACCGGTTGCAGAAAAATATATACACGATAACATCAATAATGGATTTACCCAGCTTAATTTCAATAAGTGGTTATACCAATCAGGTTCGTAAGTGTTTAAGCTGCTCTGTTTAATTTATTATGGGTTAAAACCTTCAACAAACGAAGGTGTCTCGGTTACATTTACTGTTACTTTGCCGGCTACAGTGGCAACCTGTGTCTTTATTGTCATGTCTGCGCCTGTTTTTAAACTATAAATATTTGCTTTTAAGGTTCCCAAATTAAGGGTGTAAGTGCCTGTTCGCCCTTTCGAGTCGGGAATCGTTAACACATACATTGCTTTTTTGCCATTTACATATTTGTCAACCAATGGGTCGTTATTAATGGTCGATTTGTAAGTGTAATTGCCCATTAATGTATTGGTTTGTAATATAAAATCGGCGGCGGGGCGGCGTTTACCGTTTTCTGACAGGCCAGAAGTCGCATACTGAACACTACTATTAGGTTTATCATCTTGCAGCTGGTAATAAAATACCCTTTTGATACCATGCCTGATGTATAATAACGATGTTCTTAGTATCCAATCGCCTTGCGTATCCATGGGCGATTTATTGCCTATGTAAACAGCTTTTTGATAACTGTATTGGTTTATATCGTATCCAGATTCGGTAACCCAAACCTCCGGTTGTTTGCTCAATGAGTTAGATAATTTTACAAACGAATCCGCAATCTGCCCGGCCATTGAAAGCTCGGGTGCAACGCCCGTTGTAGCGCGTTCATGTTTATGTATGTTGCCGTTATTGTTATAAAAATGGTAATTGATCACATCGAAACATAAGTTGATGCTGCCATCGGCATGGTAGCCGCGGTTAGTTTTGCACCAGTTTATCATTCGTTGTACAAAGCTAACATCACAGCTTGCAAGGCCGCCCATTACTACCTGCATAGCAGGGTCGGCTGTTTTCACACCAGCATTTGGGCCAAGTTTACCCTTGTCGCCATCATAAAAAGCCGACATGTTGGCTGCATACTCTTCAGGGCTTTGTTGCGCGGCAGGGCCTTTCCACCATTTATCGCGTTCGTTATCACATTCTATGTATTTGATAAGGCCCATCCCGATTTTAACAACATTCACCTCGTCATTATTCCAACGCGGGCGGCTATCAACTTTTACCAAAGTTTTATCTATAGCCGTGTTATACCCATACCGGGCAGCAAACTGGAATGCGGTTTGTGCCTGGTCTGCGTATGATGCCGGATCGCTTTTGTTTAAACCGTATGGCGCGGGTACGTTTTCATTGCCGCGCATTCCGGCAGGGTAGGTTGCCTCCATCCAGTTGGGGCAGTTTTTCAGGTCGGCAAGCACCAAAATGCCATCTTGCTTACAACGTGTGTATATTAAGTCATAGTCCCAGCTACCGTTGTTTGTGGGATTATAGGTATAATTTCCTTTAGTGTTTTCCAGCTTATTCCAGTTCATATAATGCCGTACCGAACTGAAGGATTTAATGACAGCCATGTTGGCTTCGTAGATAGTATGATGTAGGTTAAGGTTAGCCGGGTCCTGCAAAAAATTCCATTCGTAGGCATTAATACCAAACATGTTTTTTAAGGCTACAGCATTGGGGCTTGCAGAGTTATCGCTAAGCGTAAGTTTACTTATCTTCACACTGTCTCTTATTGCTAAAAACGTATCCACTTTTTTATTTTTTTCGGCATGGCAATTGCCAAAAAAAGAAGCAACAATACTGATAAGCATCAAGAGCTTGTAATGAAATAATATATTCATCCTTTTTGTCGATTTTTCGCCGATAAGCTACGCATTTAAGTTTAAATTAATCGGGGGTAGGGGATTGTAGTGTTTACGATTTGTGTATCTTCAAAGTTGCATAGTTCAACATCGTACCGGTTTTAAAAATGCAAAATATTAGTTATCACGCTATTTAATCATCTTTAGGGACGTTTTAATAGTACTAAATAAACAAGGCCGAAATGTCTTTTCAGCCTTATATTTCAACAATTAAAGTTGCTTGTTATTTAACTTTAACATAGGTTTCAATAATGATGCGGTCTATCTTTAGGCTGTCTATTTTTTCAACTCCGCTTTGTACAAGGGTGTCGCCTTTAAATTGAGCAGTAAATTTAAAATCCCTGTTTTCCCAATCGCGTGCATCACAATAGGCCAGGTGTTCTGTGTAATCATTTCCGGCAAGCGTATAAGTGCCGCTGCCAGAACTGTATACAGGTTTGGCTGTTTTGCCATGCATCAGGTCGTGAGTAAAGAAAGCGAAATTGGTACCATTAAAAATCTTAACCATTTCCTCGTCTTTTGAGGGAGTAGTTGTCACGGTATCGCCTTTGGTAACGCTTTTGCTGTTTATTAAATGCCAGGTACCAATTAAAGGCCGATCTGCTTTCGGATCAGTTTTGGTTTCCTTTTGCTTGCAAGATGATAAAATAGCTGCGCAAATAAATGCAAGGTGGTAAAGCTTCATAATATTGGTTGGTTTGCACAATATTAGCATTTTATGGCGAATAAAACCAATGCGTAATTGCGGTAGATATAGGAATCGAACCAATGTAGGTGTTGCCTTGTACAGTTTAGCGAACTGCTACCTTACCACTCGGCCAATTGTCATAATCCTAAAAACATTTTATACTTTCAAATAGTTTTAACGGCAAGTCGCTGAAACATCTAATTAAGAGTTAACTCTTCGACGTTATTGGAAAATTTTAAATATTTGGTTTTGAACCAACCTTTTTAATAGTCATATTGCATATATTTGATTGTCAAATAATTCAACCAAAAAAGCTTTTCATGACTTTTAAACCATTTGGCGGTCAAACAATCGCCTGTCGCGCGTGTCAACTTTCCGTAAGCACTGATGCAACGGAATGCCCGCATTGCGGTGAACTATTTAAAGACTTCAAAATTTTTGGTGGTGACACCGTTGCATGTAGGGCTTGTGACCAGCCCGTGAGCACCGATGCAACTGAGTGCCCGAATTGCGGTGAACCGTTGAAAGACTTTAAAATTTTTGGTGGCAATACTATTGCATGCAGGGCTTGTGATCAACCTGTGAGCACTGATGCGACGGAGTGTCCGCGTTGCGGTGAACCGTTGAAAGACTTTAAAGTTTTCGGTGGCAATACTATTGCATGCAGGGCTTGTGACCAACCTGTGAGCACTGACACAACAGAATGCCCACATTGCGGTGAAACATTGAAAAACTTTAAAATTTTCGGTGGCAATACCATTGCGTGCAGGGCCTGCCATCGCCCAGTTAGTACCGATGCGACAGCATGCCCGTATTGTGCCGAATCGTTGAAAGATGAAGTTTATGTTTCTAAGGCTGTATACCGGCGTACGTCCGATAGTCAGGAAAGCGAAGATAATGAACCGGGAGGATGGCTAATCAAATTGTTGTTTTATGCAGCCCTTATTATTGGCACTATTTGGCTAGCATTTGCAGTGGCACTTCCGCTGATGATAATTGACACGGCCTTAATCGGTTTCATCTTGGGATTAATATATACGCAACAACGGTCATATTGGTTTATATTATCAGTATTTGGTATAATTGTCGTTTTTGGGGATTATAACTATGGTTGGATGACGAAGCAGCTGGTTGACAATGTTTCGTTTTTCGGCCCATTTATCCCTTTTTTGGTCTACCTAAACCTCATTGCTGGCGTGGTTGCCAGCTATTTTCTGATCCGTCAATGGTTGGGCAAAGAGGCATCATCACGTGTGCAGTTGCTATTGGTGGGTTCGTTAGCGGTGATTGGTATTTTAGTCTTTCTGCTGCAAAGCCATTTTGCACCTGACAGACATACAACCGTAACCGTTACTTCAACGGCTACCGCGCCGACATCGGTTCAAACAACTGTTAATCCTTCTACAACGCCTAGCACAACTGTCAATTCAACCATTCCTGGCGTATATTCCCAAGCCTCGGTGCAGTTATTAACGGCTGGTGAATTGGAAGGGCTGGACAAAAGAAGCCTACGGATTATGCGCAACGAAATTTTTGCGCGTCATGGCTATATTTTCAAAACCGCAGAAATGAGAAATTATTTTGCCGGACAAAGTTGGTACCAACCGAGTCTGGGTGATGTCAACAACCAATTGACTGATATCGAAAAATCGAACATTGAGATCATCAAACAATATGAAAATAAATGAAGTGTATTGTTTGTTGATCCCTTTATTATTACTAACCCATTCGCACAGTGCAATCTCTTTGGACACCATACCGCGCGATGCACAACGATTGATCGATTGCTATCCTAGCTTTATTCAAGGCTTCTCTCACAATCATCTAATCTTTCGAGATGCGACTGAAATGATTTGGGATGATGGTATCAGGAACAAATCGTGGCAGCTACTGCTCGATCATGCCGATTTGAAGGACATGTTTAATCAAACCTATAAGACTGGCCCTTTATTAATCTTCCCGGTCACGAATGTCGACCCAGGAAGAATTCGCAATAATGCCTTTTTTGAAAAAATGTACGGTGGTTCCGCTAAAGAAGTGAAAAAACATTTGACCGCAGTTATCTGGTGTCCAAAATTGGTTCAACAGACGATTATGGTGACTAAAATTAACAATGTAGACCGACAAATTGAGGCAGTTTCGGCGGAACTCGACAGACACCCCGAATTGATAAAATACCTGGAAGCTATTGGTGGCACTTTTGCTTGGCGCAACATTGCAGGTACAAATCGGCACAGCAACCACAGTTATGGTATGACTATTGATATCAACACCCGTTATTCCGATTATTGGCGATGGTCGTGTAAATGTTCCAGCGAAAATTCGACATTCAAGTATCAAAACCGGATACCTCAAACTATTGTGGATATATTTGAAAGGCATGGCTTCATTTGGGGCGGGAAGTGGTACCATTATGATACGATGCATTTTGAATACCGACCTGAACTATTCAGTAAATAACATTCATGAATGTAAGTTTTTCCATGGTGCCACTCTACCTCAGAGTTACTTTACCAAACAAAAAGCCCCATATCGTTTGATACAGGGCTTTACATTATATATTTTTAGGTGTATAGCTGCAAAAAACATTATCTATTTTCCTACTCGCCTCGTTTTAAACCAAACTTCTCAATCTTACTGTATAAGTGGCTACGCTGAATATCAATATCATCGGCAGTTTTTGATACATTCCAATTGTTTTTTTCCAGTTTGAATTTGATGTATTCCCGTTCGGCAAAGTCTTTATATTCCTGGAAGTTATTAAATTGGTCGAAATCGGTTTGCGGGGCAGCATGGTTATCTGCCACAGTAGCTGCTGGGGCAGATGGATTGGCAAATGCGCGTACATCGTTATCGGTAATGGTTTTATCGCTTAAAATTATCAAACGCTCAACCATGTTTCGCAACTCGCGGATGTTTCCTGTCCATGGTAATGCTTTAAGGGCATCAAGGGCCGCGTCTGATATTTTTTTAACCGGCATACCGTATTCATTACAAATCTCATCAAGAAAACTTTGTGTAAGTAATGCAATATCGTCCTTCCTATCAACCAACGGCGGTACGTGGATTAATATAACGCTGAGGCGATGATAAAGGTCCATGCGGAAGTTGCCGGCTTCAATCTCTTTTAATAGATCCTTGTTAGTGGCAGCCACAACGCGTACGTCAACATCAATTTCTTTTTCTCCGCCTACGCGGGTTATTTTGCTTTCCTGCAAGGCGCGCAATACTTTGGCCTGGGCAGATTGGCTCATGTCGCCTATTTCATCAAGAAACAAAGTGCCACCGCTTGCCGATTCAAATTTACCTATCCGCTGTTTTATTGCCGATGTAAATGAACCTTTTTCGTGCCCAAATAATTCGCTTTCAATTAATTCAGAAGGGATGGCGGCGCAGTTAACTTCAATAATGGGCGCATTTGAACGGTGCGATTTTTCATGCAGCCAGCGGGCCACCAATTCTTTCCCGCTGCCGTTTGCGCCGGTAACCAGTACACGGGCATCGGTGGGGGCAACACGGTCAATAGTTTCTTTTATTTTAAGGATAGCCTGCGAATTACCTAATATAGGGCGTACCTTGGATGCTTTACGTTTTAATACTTTGGCCTCTACAACCAAACTTCCGCGGTCAAGCGCGTTACGTACGGTAATAAGCAGGCGGTTTAAATCGGGCGGTTTTGATATAAAATCAAAGGCGCCTTTTTTACTGGCTTCAACAGCGGTTTCAACGGTGCCATGGCCGCTTATCATAATAAAAGGCAAATCGGGCTTTAGCGCCAACCCTTCGGTAAGCACTTCCATGCCATCCATCCGGTTCATTTTTATATCGCAGAGTACCAGGTCAAAATCTTTCTTTTCAATCAGTTGCAGGCCGTCAACGCCGTTATCTACATCCTCAACGTCATAATCTTCATATTCCAAAATTTCACGTAAAGTACTGCGTATTGCCCGTTCGTCGTCAATAATTAAAATTTTTGCCATCTTTTATATGTGTAATAGGTTGTAATTGTACAATCGCTAATATATAGTTTTGTATAGAAAAACAAACACTTTTGCTTCTAAACAAAAATAACCCCTTCCTGTTTGCAGGAAAGGGTTATATAATTCAGCAGCAAATCTGTAAGCCGGGTTCTGTATTGCCCGTAAAGGCAACTTCTATCATTAATCTGGCCCTGCCATTGCTGACAGGTTTAAACAACCTACCCATCTTAACGTTGCCAACAAGTTGGCAAACGGGAGCGAGCAGCCCCACTTTCAAGACCTATTTGGTTTTTCAACTCCTGAGGTTTACCGTCATCTCCGGTCGCCCGGAAAAGCCGTGAGCTCTTACCTCACGTTTTCACCCTTACCCCGATTTTAATCGTGGCGGTATTTTCTCTGTGGCACTTTGCTGTCGCCGGCTGCCGGCGCCTTCCCGTTAGGAAGCAGGATGCTCTGTGTTGCCCGGACTTTCCTCCGCTAATTAAATCAGCAGCGATAGAACGTTTTGCAGGTGTAAAGGTAAGGATTTTTCTGGTCTTGGCGGTAATTTGGATCGGGTTGCGGGGAGCGAGGTTCGGGTATTTTCTGAAAAAGATTGGGGCATTAGGTTAATTTATTCTATTGAAACCCGCAACTGGCAACCGGAACCCCGAACCTCATTAACGGCATTTCTCCAAATCGCCCTGAACCTGCTGCAAGTTTATGGTGCCCAATTTATTACCAAATGAGTTGGTAACATAAGTTAGTACCTTGGCAATTTCGATAGGGGCAAGGCTATCAGCCGGCATTTCTCCTTCAAAAATTTTGTTATTAATGCTGATTTTTCCCTTAAGCCCGGTTTTAAGAAAGCAGGCCAATGCATTTTTATTCTTTTTAAGGTAGGCCGAATCTGTAAGAGGGGGAATCAGTTGCTGCAGGCCTTCGCCGTTAGCACCGTGACAGTTTTGGCAATGTGCCTGGTAAATGGCGCTGCCGCCAGAGTAGTAGCGGTTAAATTCGACCTGGCTATCGTTTTGACAGGAAAAAATCACAGCTGTCAATAGCAATAAAATACCACCTGTTACTTTTAATTTCATTTCGCGGCGGCTTGTTCTGGTTCGGCCTTCAGTATTTTTATGTCGGCTATCATTTTCTCCACTTCTTTGGGATCGGTACCCTCGTAGGTTCCGCGAATGCGCTTTTGTTTATCTATCAGTATAAAAAAACCATCGTGAATATACTGGCCGGCGGGATTTTTTTCCTGTACGGTTTGCAGGTAGCTTTTGGCTATAGTGTAAGTGCTGCCTTTATCGCCATGTAAAAGCCACCAGTTGTTACCGCTTAGCCCCATTTTATCGGCATAGCGTTTAAGTACCGGAACAGTATCATATTTTGGGTCGATAGTGTGCGATATGATCCGGAAATTATCGTCGGCCTTAAACTCTTTATACACATTAAGCATGTTGCGGTGCATTACCGGGCAAATGGAAGGGCAGGTAGTAAAAAAGAAATCGGCCACATATATTTTGCCTTGAAGGCTTTTTTGCGTGATGGTATCGCCATATTGGTTCACAAATTTAAAATCGGGGATTGTTGAGTACGCTGTATCCACAACCGATTTGCCATCTACCGTTTTATTAACTGGTTCGCGGTTGCCTAAAATAGGAAGCTTGCCTTGTTTATTGTTACAGGCATCTAAAACCGATAATACGATAATGCCCCAAATTAACTTGCGCATTTATTTTCTATTTTGATTAAGATATTTGTCTGATTCGCTGATAGCATTGTTAATCTGAATATCGATAGCCGAGATCTTCTTTTTTTGACTGGCCAGGTAATCAATGATTTCCTGGTGCGATTTGCCTTTGTTTTCTACATCAAACTTATGCATCCAATCGTTCATGGCGCCATCGGCATCATCAACCAGTTTAAGGCACACTTTAGCCGAATCATTAATGTTTGGTATATTTTTCACCATGCTATCCAGCACCATTTTGTTTTTCATCAGGTGCTCGTCATTAGCCATTACCTTGTCATGCACGGCAATAACGCTATCTAACAGCAATTTTTCCTGTTTTTTATTATCGGCACATCCCAGTAAAATGGTAAGGCTTAATACAATCCCGATATATTTTTTCATGGTTGCGTTTTGTATTGGCAAATATTGTAAATAAACCCATTAATGTTAGCTATTTAGTTGCCTTAAATAGTAAACATAATCAGTAATGGGTAAGGTTTCGGCGCCGTTAAGTTTCAATTGCTGGCCGGCCTGTGCCCGGGTATGCGTACCATGGTTTATTACATGTGTAAGAATGTCGCTTACCGAAGTTTGGTTACTGCCCAAAGCGTTTTGGTAAATGATAACCTTGCTCAAATCTGCTTCTGTAATTCGTTCCAGGAAGCCAAGCCACTCTTCATTATATTCGTTTACCAGGTGGGTGCAATGCGCAATGGTATAATCTTTGGGCCATAGTTCGCCATCCGGGTACAGCTCCACTTCATTTATCCTGTCCAGCCACCGGCGTTCGGCAGCAAGCAAATGCGCCATCAACTTTATAGCCCCCCTGGGATTGTCTGCTTCTGCAATTGCTTTTAACAAAGCATGGTTAGCGAAGTGGCTGTAATTAAACATTTTTATAAAATAGTTTTTCATATAACACTAATTGAATGGACACGAATTTCTCGAATTAAGGCGAATTTCACGAATTATAAAAGTATGGTTTATAATTTAAATGACGTTTCATCTGTGCTAACCGCCCTGATTGGTGAAATTAGATTCAATTCGAGACATTCGTGTTTATAAATTCGCCTCAGTTAGTGAAATTCGTGTCTATTCAATCAGTGTTTAACAATTTGATAATATAGTTGTTACAATTACATTATGTCTGCTCTGTACCTTTAGTTAACTAAAAAGTAAGGTTATGAAATTCATCAATGTGTTTTCAAGGCTCATCAGTGGTATAAGGGAATGGATGATGTTAAAAAGTATGAAATCATCGTTCATTCATTAATATTGAAACTTTATATCCTGGTTTCGTAATTATTATTGCAATTTTGGGCCCTCGTAGTCCATTTAATGAAATTTACTCCACAGCATACAGCTCTGAACAGAGAACTTTTTGGCCCCGATTTTAATTGGGGTGTATCTACTGCTGCATTCCAGATTGAGGGCGCGCATGATACCGATGGCAAGGGCGAATCTGTTTGGGATAACTTTACAGCAAAAAAAGGCAAGATATTAAATGCCGATCATGCCCGCATTTCCTGCGATTTTTATAATCGTTACCGGGAAGATATCGACCTGATCAAAAAATTAAATATTCCGAATTTTCGCTTCTCGATATCCTGGACACGTTTGTTGCCCGATGGTACGGGCAGAATTAACCAGGGAGGTATTGATTATTATAACCGCATTATTGATTATTGCCTTGAGCAGGGGATAGAGCCCTGGGTAACTGTTTACCACTGGGATTTACCATTAGTGCTTGAGCAAAAAGGAGGGTGGGCCAATCGTGAGGTTATTACATGGTTTAGCGAATTTACTACCTTATGCGCGCAAAGTTTTGGCGACCGTGTAAAATACTGGATGGTAATGAACGAACCTGTTGTTTTTACGGGAGCAGGCTATTTTTTTGGTATTCATGCGCCGGGCCGTAGTGGTATCAGGAGTTTTACATCGGTAATACACCATGTTGTTTTAAGTATTGTTGCCGGGGCAAGGATATTGCGCGACTTATTACCCGAAGCGCAAATTGGTAATACATTTTCGTGTTCGCTGGTAGAGCCTTTGACGGATAAACCACGTGATGTGGCGGCAGCGGTTAGGGTTGATGCTTTGATAAACCGTCTTTTTATCGAACCCCTTTTAGGAATGGGTTACCCGATTAAGGATTTGCCTGTTTTAAAGGGAATTCAAAAATATATGTTGCCAGGCGACGAGAATCATATGCAATTTGATTTCGATTTTATTGGCGTGCAAAACTACACCCGCGAGATTGTTCAATATTCTTTTTTTACCCCGTATGTAAGTGCACGCATTGTTAAAGCCGAAAGCCGTAAGGTTGAATTAACAGCAATGCGCTGGGAAATTCATCCTCCGGCTATCTATCACATGATAAAAAAGTTTGCGGCATACCCGCAAATAAAGAATATCATCATTACCGAAAATGGTTCGGCCTTCCCTGATGAGGTTGCAGATGGCGAGGTGAACGACCCCAAGCGCCTGCAGTACTTACAGGATTATTTAGGCCAGGTTTTAAAAGCAAAGAATGAAGGCTGCAACGTTAACGGTTATTTTGTTTGGACGCTTACCGATAATTTTGAGTGGGCCGAAGGGTACCACCCGCGCTTTGGCTTAATCCATGTAGACCATACTACACAAAAGCGGATTATAAAAACATCCGGTAAATGGTTTGCTGAATTTTTAAAAAAGCCCATAAAACAAGAAGAGTTTACTTTGGAAGCGAGAAGTGAAATGTAGTGCCATTTTCGGTATCACTTTGAAACCAAATACGCCCGTTATGCCTTTCGATGATTTGCTGGCATATTGAAAGCCCCAGTCCGAATGATTTTTCGCCCTCGGTATCGGGGCGTTTTGCATCGGTAAACATGTTGAAAACCTGATTTTTAAGCTTATCGGGAATCCCGATCCCATTATCTTTTACCGAAATCCGTATTTCATTTTCAAATTCTTCTGCTTTAACCAATACAGTAGCACCTGCCGGGCTGAATTTAATGGCATTACTGATCAAATTACTTACAACACGCCATATTTTTTCGCGGTTTATGGTTAACTCAACCGGATTGGTTAATACCTCAAGGCTAATAACCTGATTTTTTTCTGCAGCGTTAAATCGCAGTAGTTCCACGCTGTTGATGAGCAGACTGTTAATCTCAACCGGCTCTGTGTTTAACTCCGCATTCACGGTATTGGTAGCTTCCAATATCTCGTTTATCAATTCTAATGAATTAAATGAGGTTTCCCTGATCAAATTGAGCATTTCTTTCTGTTCGCCGGTATAACCATCTTCTTCCATCGCTGTAGTTAATGAAGCAATGCCGCCAATGGGGTTGCGCAGGTCATGTGCTACCGTACGCAAAATTCTGTCTTTTTCCTGGCTGTTTAACTTCAGTTCGTTCAGGGCCTCTTCAAGGTGAGTGTTTTGATCGTTTATTTGATGGTTTAATCCGCCCAGGGTTTCAATGTTCTTTTTTGATTTTTGCCAGTTCAGGAATATCAGTGAAATGATCATAACCAACATTACAACAAAAACTACGGTTACGTTAAGGTAAATGTTTTGCTGCTGGTTGTTTTTCTTAAGCCTTTCAAACTCATTATCCTTTTCCATCCGTTTTATCTGCTCGGCGATGTCGGCCTCCTTCAGCGCTTTATTTTTTTGGTTAATGGAGTCCTTTAAAACATCATATTTTATAAAATATTTAAGAGCTTCGTCCTGCTTGTTTTTTTTGACAAAATACCCGGCCATCAGATAATTCCAATCTGCTCTGGCATCCTGCTGACTCAAATATTCAAACTGTTTTTTTATTACATTTAATATGTTTATCAGCGAGTCTGTCTCGTTTAGATTGTTGTATAGGGTAGCCAGCTTTAACTCGGTATATTGTGCATCCTGGTTATCATTACCTTTCCGCAAATTAATACGAATACTTTTCTTTAATAATGTTTTGGCCAGGTTATAATTTTTTAGGCCGATATAAACATTGGCCTGGTTGCCATATACAACACCGCGGGCCGCATCAAGCATTTCCGGCCTGCCCCGATATAACTCCTGGTGACTATCAATATATTTTAGCGTTTTGTCGTAAAAAAAAAGTGCGCTATCAGTCATATTTATAGCGCTGTAACTTAAGCCCGCATTGTCTGTTAATTCCTGTATACGATAAAACGCGGCTAAATTCTCCGGGCATGACGCTCCTTCATTTGCGCTGTTTTTAAAATATGCAGCGGCTGCCCGGTAATGCTGCTGTTTGTACATAATCATACCCATCCGGTAGCTATAGTCGCTCAATACACACTCATCCAATCCATTGCTGCCAACCATTTTGCCGCGATAAAAATTTTCATAAGCCTCATTATATCTATTCTGGTCAAATAAAATATCACCTTTATAAAAATACGCCTGCCCGTATTCGGTAGTGTATTTTTTTATTTTATCGGCTGTATCAAACAAATTGAGCATGCTATCGGCATATAACATAGCTGTGTTTTTTTTAGACTGGCTATTGTAAAAATAATTGTAGTTAAACCTGTAATAGCTGTAAGTTTGAATCAGGTCAAGGTCTTTTGAATGCTGATAAGCCGAATCAAGGTAACGCAATGCAAAATTTGCCTGGCCGTTACCGCTCATACGGTTAGCCGAATCAAGTGCTTTATTAAATGCTGCCGACGATAAAAGGATATTTGCCGAGCGGTTACAGGAAAAAAAAGCAGAAAAAATGAAAACAAGAAATAATTTTGACAGCAATATGCTGTAAAACCGGTTTTGGATTATGCGTTTTTGCTCAAACATTAAATTCAGTTACTCCAGGGATTGGTTAGGTATATAAAATACTTGTTAAACTTAAATAAAATATTTCAGTGCAACATTTTTACATTTAATTTATAGTTTATAAAAAAGGTAATTATGTACGTTGGTATTTCAAAAAAGGGCGTTTACATCAATGGGATTGTTTTCAAAAGGCAAGAAAACATAAAAAGTTGTTCCCTCGCCCGCAGTGCTTTCCAACCAAATTCGACCATTGTGTTTTTCTACAATTTGCTGGCATATAGAGAGGCCAAGCCCGAACGATTTTTCGCCGGCAGTGCCAACCCGTTTGGCATCAGTAAACATATTAAAAACTTGTTGTTTTAATTTATCGGGGATGCCTATTCCGTTGTCTTTTACTATAATTTCGACACCGTATTTATGATTTTTAACGCCTACTGTTATACTGCCGCCGTCATGACTAAATTTTATGGCATTGGTGACCAGATTACTTACAACGCGCCATATTTTTTCGCGGCTTATAAATACCTGAGCCGGGTTTTCGGACAGGTTAAGCTTTATCGATTGGTGTTTGTCGGCAGCTTTAAAGCGCAATAACTCTACACTGCTGGTTGCCAGTGTATTAACATCAACCCATTCTTTTTTAATAGGGGCCGTAGTTGAATTGGCGGCTTCTAATATTTCATTGATAAGTTCAAGCGAATTGTATGAGGTTTCTTTGATAAGGTTAAGCATTTCCTGCTGATCGGGCGTATAACCTTCGGTCACCATGGCGGCCGAAAGTGACGCTATGCCACCCAGCGGATTCCTGAGGTCATGTGCCACAGTTCTTAATATGCGGTCTTTTTCCCTGCTGCCGGTATGCAATTCATTAAGGGTGTGTACCAGGCTTTCCTTTTGGCAGCTTATCTGATCATTTAAAGCCCTGATAGCCAGCATATCTCTTTTTGATCGCTTTAAACTTCTAAAAACAAGTAAGATAATTACCACCGCCATAATAGATAATAAAACAGCAATGTAGATAAATATCAGCTGTCGTTTATTGTTACCCTTTAGGCTGTCTATTTCGCTTTGTTTATCGTAATTAGCTTGTTGCGTTGTTACATCCGTGCGCTTGAGTGAATAGGCCAGCTTTATTAATGAATCTTTTTGTGCAGAATACTTCTTTAAATAGTTTAGCGCCAGTTTGTTATCATTTTTTTGCCGGCAGTATTCGCTCATTAAATAATTCCAGCCGGTTTCGGCATTGTTATTAGGCAAACTATCTAATTGGGCGCGCAGGTTTTTAAGTAGCAGATAAAGATCTTTTTGCCGGTTTAATTTAAGGTACAGGCGCGCAAGCTTTATTTCGGTTAGTTGCGCATCTTTGTTATCGTTACCTTTTTTTAAATTGATGGCGATGCTTTTTTTAAGCAATTGCCCGGCCAGTGCATAGTTTCCGGTTATTAAAGCCATATCCCCTTGGTTGCCATAAACCACGCCGCGGGCAGTCTCCAACATTCCCGCCACCTTGCTAAATCTTGTATTATTGGCATCGATATATTCAAGTGCTTTTTTGAAATAGGCAGTTGCGCTATCTGTTTCACCTGCATTTTTATAACTTTCACCAATATTATCCAGTACCTCCTGCCATTGATAAAATGTCCTGAAATCGTTTTTGTAAGCCCGGCTTTGGGTATAGCTCAGTTTAAAATAACGGGCTGCATCAAGATAATGCGCCTGTTTAAACGTCACCATACCCATCCGGTAAGTATATTCGGCCAATATTTGGTTATTAAGCAGTCTTTTGCCCATATGATACCCCTGGTAAAAGCATTTATAAGCATTGCTGAATTGCGATAGGTCAAAATAAGCATCGCCAAGGGCGAAATTGGCCTCGGCATAGTTAACCTGGTATTGGTGTGGGGTAACACTTTGTTTAGCAATAGCCAGCATACTATCTGCGTAAGCAAGGGCTTTTTGGGAGTTGTGGTTAACTTTTCTTTCGTGCACAAAATGAAAGCCGTAAAAACGGAACTTATCATTTGTATAAGGGTTTTTAATTTGTTTAAAGGCCGAATCGAGGTAGCGGGTATCTGCAAGCTGGTGCCCGGTTAGCTGGCGGTAGTTGCTAATGGCGTCAAAAATAACTTTAAATTGTTTGGAATAATTGCCGTCATCTTTATTGTTGTAGTTACAAGCTCCGAAAAACAAAGCAAAAAAAAGCACGACGCCTAACTTTATGCTACGCGGAATTTTTTTACTGTTAAAAGCAATAGGTTTAATTGAAAACATTAACTATAAAGCAGTAACAAATATAGTGTTTGCAAAACACCATTACTATATTGATACCTTAATAATAATTACCTGATAGCTTTCTGTGCTATTTAAAGGCATCCTCGCCGGTAATATCCATCCCGGTTATCAGCAGATGAATGTCATGTGTGCCCTCGTAGGTAATTACCGATTCAAGGTTCATCATATGCCTCATAATAGGGTATTCGCCGGTGATGCCCATGCCGCCCAGTATTTGCCGGGCTTCGCGGGCTATATTAATGGCAGTTTCTACACTGTTACGCTTGGCCATTGAAATTTGAGCGGCGGTAGCCCTGTTTTCGTTTTTGAGGACACCTAAACGCCAAACCAGCAACTGAGCTTTTGTTATCTCGGTTATCATTTCGGCCAGTTTTTTTTGCTGTAGCTGGAATGCCGCTATAGGTTTACCGAACTGAATACGTTCTTTGGAATACCTCAAAGCAGTATCATAACAATCCATAGCGGCGCCAAGTGCACCCCACGCTATACCGTAGCGTGCCTGGTTAAGGCAACCAAGCGGTCCTTTTAGGCCTATAGCGTTGGGTAGCAGGTTTTCTTTGGGAACTTTAACATTGTCAAAAACCAACTCGCCGGTGGCCGAAGCTCTTAACGACCATTTGTTGTGCGTTGTAGGGGTGCTAAAGCCTTCCATGCCGCGCTCAACTATCAGTCCGCGTACTTTCTTTTCCTCGTCACGGGCCCACACCACCGCAATATCGGCAAATGGAGCATTGGAGATCCACATTTTGGCTCCATTCAGAATATAGTGATCGCCGCCGTTTTTAATATTGGTGGTCATCCCGCCAGGGTTCGAGCCATGATCCGGCTCGGTAAGGCCAAAACAGCCCATGATTTCGCCGGATGCTAAGCGGGGCAGGTATTTTTTACGTTGTTCTTCAGACCCGTAGGCATAAATAGGGTACATTACCAATGAGCCCTGCACAGAAGATGCCGACCGGATGCCCGAATCGCCACGCTCAATTTCTTGCATAATGATACCGTAGGCCATATAATCCAAACCTGCACCACCATACTCAACCGGGATTGTTGGGCCAAATGCGCCAATTTCGGCAAGGCCTTTTACCAGATGCATCGGGAACTCTGCCTTTTGGGCATAGTCTTCAATTATCGGGCTTAATTTCTTTTTTACCCAGTTACGTACCGATGAGCGGATGAGCTTATGTTCTTCAGTAAGCAATTCATCTAATTGATAATAATCGGGCGATTCGTACAGATCTGTTTTAGCCATAATGTTATACTTGGTGGGCAAATATATGGCATTTAAAGTGGACTTATTTAATACAAAAACGCTGTTTTTAGATACTACAAGCCACTTTATATCAAAAACTATGTTTAGATAGTTTAAACATGGTTTTTAGTGGAATTATTTTTTGAAAAAAAGTTATTCTGTAAAAAGGCTATCTTTTTATTAAACGAATTTAATACGATAGCTAATAAAAAAAACTTGCAGCTTATGCCAAAAAAAAGTTATTCAATAGCTGGTTTTAGCCTATGAATTTCAATTTATGATAAGTTTTAAGCAATTTTTTGACAAAATAAATCAATTTATAAATCAACAAAATCTGCTACTTTTGAAACATGACTACTATTGCCCTGCAGGGTGCAGAATTTTTTGCATACCATGGATTTTATCCAGAAGAACAAAAAATAGGCTGCCGTTTCCTGGTAGATATAAAAGTTGATTTTATCCCTCAGAATGAACCGGCCGATGATGAGCTTAAGCACACCGTTGATTACGAAAAGGTATATTATATGGCCTGCGAGGAAATGAAGCATTCCCGCAAACTGATAGAAACCGTGGCACAAGCTATTTTGGATAGAATAAAAAGGAAATATCCTTACGTGGAAAGCATCCGGGTAGAAATAAAAAAATTAAATCCACCGTTGTTGGGTAAGGTAGCTCACTCGGCTGTTGCGGTTAATTATAACAAACAGTAAAATGGAATATAATAAAATAACATCGTCGATTTTAGGCGAAATTATAGCTATTGTTGGAGCGGGCAATGTTATCAACCATCAATCCGAACTTGAAAAATATAGCCACGACGAAACGGAAGACCTGGTTTATTACCCCGAAGTGGTTGCCAAGCCGCAAGCTCCCGAAGAAGTTTCGGCATTGATGAAACTTTGTAACGAAAACCTTATCCCAGTAACACCCCGTGGCGCCGGTACAGGTTTAAGCGGCGGCGCCCTGGCCATTAAAGGCGGTTTGCTTATAGCGATGGAACGCTTTAATAAAGTGCTGGAAATTGACGAGGCCAATTTGCAGGCAACTGTTGAGCCAGGCGTTATTACCGAAGAGTTTATGAACCAGGCTGCTGCCAAAGGCCTGCTATACCCTGTTGACCCGGCAAGCAAAGGAAGTTGTTTTATAGGTGGCAACGTATCGCATGGCTCGGGCGGGCCACGTGTGGTTAAGTACGGTACCATTCGCGAATATGTATTAAACCTGCAGGTGGTTTTACCATCAGGAGAAATTATCTGGACGGGGGCAAATACCCTTAAGTATGCATCGGGTTATAATTTAACCCAGTTGTTCATCGGGTCGGAAGGGACGTTGGGTATTATTACTAAAATTGTGGTGAAGCTGATTCCCTTGCCAACTTTGGATGCTTTGATGCTGGCCTCATTTTTAACTAATGAAGCTGCCTGCGCAGCGGTTTCTGCCATATTTCGTGCCGGTATTGTGCCATCGGCCTTGGAGTTTATGGAGCGGAGAGGAGTGGAGTGGGTAAAAGAATATGATGATATAGCCTTTGATTTACAGGACGATATCGAGGCCTTTTTGTTGATTGAAGTTGATGGCAATAACCAGGACGTGATTTTTGCCGACTGCGAAAAAGTTAATGCGGTGTTAGAAGCATATGATTGCAAAGATGTGCTCTTCGCCGATTCATCGGCACAAAAAGAGGAGCTTTGGCGGTTGCGCCGGACAATGGCCGTATCGGTAAAATCAAACTCGGTTTATAAAGAAGAAGATACTGTAGTACCCCGCGCCGAATTGCCCCAGCTTATCAAAGGCATAAAAGAGATAGGTGCCAAATATGGCTTTGAATCAGTTTGTTATGGTCATGCAGGTGATGGAAACCTTCACGTAAATATTATCAAAGCCAACATGAGCGATGAAGATTGGAACAGTAAACTAAAATTCGGCATCAAAGAGATTTTTGAACTTACCGTTGCATTGGGTGGCACCTTATCTGGCGAGCATGGCATAGGTTTGGTGCAAAAGGATTTTATGCCAATAAAATATTCGGAGGTGCATTTTGCCTTATGGAAGGGGATAAAACAAGTATTTGATCCGAAGGGGATATTAAATCCGGGGAAGATATTTTAATTTGAGAATTTGAAGATTTGAAAATGGATTAACGCCTGATTGTATCATCTTTAAATTCTCAAATTAATTCTTTTTCGATTCTGTCATTTTCAAATCTTCAAATTCTCAAATTTTCAAATCGATTCTCAATTCGTATTCAATATCAGCCTCGGCTCATCATACGCAATCATACTCCGGCGTTCATCCGGCGGGATGGATACCGATTTGTTGGCTGCGTAGTCATAGCTGATACAAACGGTTTTACCGGTTGTTACAATCTCTTCGCCCTGCGGGGTTACTTTTACCAGTACGTGCATTACGTCAAAGCTGCTGTTGCCTATGCGAATGGTGCGCACGTAGCAGGCTATTTTATCCTGAACGGTTATCTGCTTCAGGTAATTGATCTCTGAACGGCCTATAATAATGCCGGCATTATTCCAATCCCAGCCAATGGCGTCTTTCCAGTAGTTGGTGCGGGCTATTTCAAAATAGGTTAAATATACCGCGTTGTTAACGTGTCCTAATGAATCAATATCCGAAAATCGGATGGGTATGTCAGTTTTGAATTTGTAATCAGTGAGTTTTTCGGCCATAAGTGTCAATTTGTCTGTATAAAATCTTTAATAATGACAATTTGTCATTTGAATTATTGATTTTCCCTGTTGGTATAACAGTTGATTAATACTTCACGAAGTTAACAAAAACAAAAACTTATAAATATACATATCATGACTTTAGTAAAATTTAACAACGGATTAAAAAACAACGCAAGGGGCCCATTTTTTAACGATGTATTCGATTCAATTTTAAATGATTCGTTCCTTGGCGACAAATTGGTAGCCCGCATACCTGCTGTAAACATTAGCGAAACTGAAAATGAATTCCAGGTTGAATTGGCTGTGCCAGGCTTAAAAAAAGAAGATTTGAAGATTAGTTTGGATAAAAACGCATTAACCGTATCGGCTGAAAAGAAAACTGAAAACGTTGACGAAGGTAAAAAATTCAGCAAACGCGAATACAGCTACAACTCGTTCAGCAGGTCGTTTACCTTACCTGAAAGTGCCGATCATTCAAAAATCGAAGCAGATTATGCTGACGGTATTCTGACTTTGACCATTATTAAAAAAGAAGAAGCTAAATTTCAATCAAGAGAAATAGCTGTAAAATAATTAAAGACTGTTTTCATAAAGTAGTTAGTTTGGTTTGAAGGCCGTTCCCGCAAGGGGCGGCCTTTTTTTGGCTTAAAAGCTGCTCGCATCTACTTTAGTTTTAATATTTTATTGTATTTTACGCTGAGTGATAGTCGCTTTGTACCTGCAAACGCGTACATCGAAAAAAGACACGTCACAGTGTTGCGTAATAAATATATTTTTAACATGATCAAAAAACTATTTACCATCCTTTTAATTTCAATCAGCAGTTTATCCTATGCACAAAACAAAATTGTAGTTTTCCAATCTGATTTTGGCGTAAAAGATGGCGCCGTATCGGCCATGAAGGGGGTTGCTACCGGTGTTTCTGCTGATTTAAAACTGTACGACCTCACGCATGAAATTCCCGCCTACAACATTTGGGAAGCCTCATATCGCCTTTATCAAACCGTAAATTACTGGCCTGCAGGTACCGTATTTGTTTCGGTAGTTGATCCGGGTGTGGGTACTGCCCGTAAATCTGTAGTGCTAAAAACCAAAACCGGCCAGTATATTGTTACGCCAGACAACGGCACCTTAACACTGATAGCTGAATCCCTGGGGATAGCCGAAATCAGGCAAATTGATGAGGTACGCAATCGCCGCAAAGGATCCGAAAAATCATACACCTTTCATGGTCGCGATGTGTATGCTTACACGGCAGCACGTTTGGCTGCCGGCGTTATCACTTATGAACAGGTTGGCCCAGAATTGCCTAAAGAAGTGGTGAAAATTCCATACCAAAAGGCAGTATTGGAAGGCGGCGCTCTGAAAGGCACTATTGATATACTTGATATTCAGTATGGTAATTTGTGGACAAACATTGGCGACGACCTGGTAAAACAGCTTAACGTTAAGGTAGGAGATGTACTTCATTTGTTGATTTATCAAAACGGCGAAAAGAAATTCGAAGGCGATGCGCCCTATAGCGATACTTTTGGCGAGGTGGCAAAAGGCAAAACTTTGGCATACATGAATAGTTTAATGCAGTTGTCTTTTGCCTTAAATCAGGGCAGTTTTGCCGATGTTTATAAGATAGGCAGCGGAAGCGACTGGAGCGTAGTGGTGAGCAGGAAATAGCAATTAGAATGGCGTTTCGGATCAAATAACTATCAGCTAACGCTGGTGCAGACTTACCCGGTCGAGGCTACGCCCGACCACCCTCTTTCCGGCGCAGCCGGAAAGAGGGTTTAGTATATAAAAAAGATCTTCCGCCCCGGTATTTATATAACCTTTGCCTTAGGCAGCAATACTTTGTTTACTACATGCAACATCCCGTTATTTTGCTCAATATCAAAACGGTTAATGATGCTTTCTCCACCATTTTCATCAATCAAAACTATATTGCGGTTGGCATCAATTTTGGCGGTTAGCTTGTTACCCGTAAGGGTGGTGAATGTAGCTAAACCTTTATTTTTGTTAATTTGTTTTTCAATATCTTTTGCTTTAAACCAACCTGGTATAGCGTGGTAACTCAAAATACTGGTGAGCTCCCAAACATGGGATGGTTTCATTAATGAATCAAGCTTTCCTCCCGGCAAATTCTGAAAAGCGCCATTAGCGGGAACAAATATGGTAATGGGACCGCGGCTTTGAAATGTGAGCACCAGGTTGGCGGTTTTAAGAAAGTTGTAAAATACCGATAGGTCTTTGGATAATGCTAAATTTTTAATGATGTCGTTTGCTGGCACCATGCTGTCGCCCACTGCAACTTTTAACGGGCCAATTGCTTTGGGGTTTACAGCCTTTGTTTGTGCAAATAATGTGAAACCTAATAAAAGTAAAGCAACAAGCAATATCAAATTTTTCATAGTGGGTTGGTTACAGATATAACAATCAAACAGTTAACTGTTTTGCAAATTTAGGTTTTAATATGCGTATTAAGTAAACCTTAAATAAAAACGGTAATAGGTTTGGTCTGCTTCTTAATCCCTATTTTCTTTTGCTCAGTGGTTCATTAAATAACTTTCCTGGGTTTAAAGTCATTTGGTTTAGTCGTTTTTTAATATCTTTCCAATTATAGCTGGCTCTTGTCATTTCTATCCGTTCCTTAAAATTGATATCATGGTGATAGTCTAAAGCTTTAATCACCATAGCCGGATTCCTTGAATTATATTTTTCTTCATATGCCTTTATCATTTCTGAAAGCGCAAGTGCCGACGAAAGATAAGCGATGTCTATGAAATCCTTTAATCTCGTTCCATTGCCAACAACTGCGTTAAGTTTCATAGCAGCGATGTCGTTAGATGAAGCCATACGCACTCCTTCAACTAACAATAGTGGTTTTGTTAACGGATAACTGTGGGTGATGAGATCTACTTTAAATCAAGATCGATGCTAATCCGATGGCCTATCTGCAAGGCGAGTGCTGTGCCACCAACAAGAAAAAAATCTTTCAGGGCATCGTCATGCATTAATGTTTTTAAGAGTGCCAGTGTTGATTCACTGACCGTTTCTTTTCGTAGCATTTCATCGAAGTTAAGGGGATACCGAACTGATGGCTTACAAAGTTCATATCTTTATCATTAAGGTAGGGCAGGTAATATGCATAGTTTCAGTTAAGTTATTTAAAGGACGATTTGCCTGATTAAACATACGTTTGTTGAATGTGCTATATTTACCACCCCGGTGTAAAGCCCAGCCCAAACACCGGTTTTTTAACATCTGTACGGTTAAACGGAATTGCAAAGTATGGCTCCAGTACAAAAGCCCCAAAAACGTTTATCCTTAACGAAATACCTGCGCTTAAAGCAGGTACACGGCCGTAAGTGGTATTAAATACAGGGTTTCCGTTGCTATCAACTTGTGGTACACCATTTTCATCCACAACAGCTGTACGGCTTAAAACCGGCGGGTTTTTCTGGAAATAGATATGTTCGCCGGCATTCCAGGCCAGGCCTGCGTCAAAAAACAAGTTCAGATCAGTAAACAGGAATTTAGATTTGATTTGTGCCAGTTTTTCGGGCCCGGTAAATGGAAGGCGGGTTTCAAAATTGAATACTGCCATCCTGCTACCAGATAATTGGTCTATATTAAAACCGTTTGACGCCTTGCTATTGTTATTGTAAAAGGTTTGTCCTTCATAACCCCTGATATAAAAGGGGTAACCAATAAACAAGGGGTAAATTCCGTTTGAATCGCCAAAGCGGCCGTAGCCATAAAAGCGGGCGGCAAAGGTAACCGGCTCAACACGTACGTATTTGCGAAGATCGATAGTTGGCGAAAAGAATTTATAGGTGCCAAAATTGTAACTGGCTTCTAATCTGTACCGGAAACCGTTCAATGGAGCTGTTACTCCAAAAAACGAGTTGTCGCCAACCAAAGCTGTCGACAACTGGAAAAGCGCGTATGATTTTAAATTATAATTAAGCAAGGAGCTTTCGTCAGAGTTGGCTACCTTCTTTTTGTCTGAATTAAGGTAGGTGTAAGTCAGTACTTTTTTGTTGTCAGCATTAACTGTAGTATCAATTTTATAGATGTCGTTGTAACGGTCAACGCGATAAGAGTTATAGGACGCGCCTGCACTTATTTCAAAACGGTTTGTTTTATCAATAGGATAGGAGGTAAATACCCTGGCGGCATCTTCAAAATTGCGGATGATATCGGTATTTCGTGATAAAACAGTCACCTTTTTTCCGGCTATGTTTTGGGTAGGCAGTGTTTCCGTTTGTATCCCAAACAGATAAGGAATATGCGATATCCCCGTACCCAAATTCCATCTGCCGGTTTGGTTTACATAAGTTACCGCTGCACCCGAATCATAAATTTGACCGTTTACAGATACTGCCGCGAAAATTTGATTCCGGCCCAATATATCGCTGAAAACACCCTGGATACCACTTGACAGGCTGGTACCATAAAAACTGCTTACTCCAATACCCACACCGCTGCCTGCCAGGTAATCGAGCTTAAATTTAGGGCGATACGGGATTTCTTTTACAGAATCGGTTGGTATTTTCCGATAAGCCAGAAAGTTGTTCAGGTTTGAATTGATCAAATCGACTCCCACGGCACGGGGAGGAGGCAGCATAGCTGCGCTGAAATCTACTGCCTGCGGTTGTAAAGCAATGGGTTTAAACGCTGATGCTTTGGCGTTGTACAATGCATATTTTTGTGCCCGGTAATAGGAATATACCACATCATCATTAGCAGAGATACTCAATGCAGGCGAAAACTCGGTAATACCGCAGATTCCTGTAAACAGGCTGGTCATTTGTTCAACCTGGCCCGTGCTGATGGTGTAGCGGTACATGTTGCGGAAACCATCCCTGTTTGACAGGAAGTAGATTTGCGAACCATCGGCCGAGTATTGCGGGTTTAAATTGTTGGCTCCGTTAAATATTTTTATATCGGTTACTTTGCCGGTTGCAAGGTCAAGTTCGGCCAGGTTAAAGGTAATAGTCTGCTCCAGAGATTGGTCATAAGTGGACCGGTCGCTGGAAAAAAGAATCTTTTTACCGTCCCTGGAATAGGTTGGCTGATAATCGGTATACTTATCGTTTGTAAGCTGTGTAATTTTTTTTGTATCGAAGTTATAAGAGTACAAATCGCTTTGGCCTTCAACAAGCCCGGTAAAAACAACATCTTTACCATCGGGCGACCAGGAGAGGTTGCTAAATTGCTCTGCCTGCTCCATTGATACATCATCAAGGATGCGCCCGTTATTGATATCAACCACTTCCATACGGTTACGCCCTTTGCTAAACACACTGAACACGAACCGCTTACTATCGGGCGACCAGGCGCCGGCCGATTCGATGAAGTTAAACTCGTCTATATGCGTATTGGATACCTTGCTTGTAAGTTTTCGTAAAATTTTACCCGTTCGGGCATCGGCCAGGTAAAGGTCGATGCTAAACAAACTTTTGGCAGATAGGAACGCCAGGTATTTACCATCTGGGCTTACCGCAGGGGCAACCACAAGGTCGCCGCCGTTGTCTTTATCTACCAGTTTTAAACCAACAGGCTTTTGTACGGTATCCTTTAAAAATGGCTTATACGTACTTTCTATTGAGTTTTTCCACAGGCGGGATAGTGTTTTATCGTCGTACCCAAAAGTGCGCCTGATGCCATATGCAAGGCCGTAGCGGGCTGTGTTTTTGAAGAAGGGAACAATCACAGTATCGCCGTAGGTCGATCCTAAAAACGACCAAAAGGCCTCTCCGTAGCGGTAAGGGAAATACTTGTTACTCTCCGTCAGATCGCGAACGGTGGGGATATCATGATTCAGATAAGCATCGCGCATCCACATGGCGGTGTAGGCGTCTTTTTTACCCAAGGAAAGGTACTCGGCCATACCTTCTATCATCCACAAGGGGATATTATTGATGTTCTCGAAATTCTCATTCTGATTTCCGCCTAACAGAGCGTGGTACTGAAAAGCATGCACCAATTCATGGCCTATCACGTGGCGTGTCATTTGGTTTGTTTCCATCACCGGCATTACTACGCGATTTTTTAACCCTTCGGTAATACCGCCGGTACCCACACCAATTTCGCCATCGATGGCTGTGGTTTGCTGGAAATCGGGATGGTTGGCATATAAAATGATGGGATTGGCTGTCTTGAAAGTATCCTTAAAAACCTGCTGATGCAGGGTGTACCATAACTCGCTTTCCTGGGCAAAGCGTTTAATCATACTATCATTTTTGATGTAATAGTAGATCTCGAAATGCGGGGTTTTGTAAACTTTAAACTTAAGGTTTTTATACCGTACTTTATTTTGACCGAAATATTGCGCCCTGGCACTATTGCTGATGAGCAACGAGCAGATAAGGCATATCAATATAAAGCTGAATTTTTTAGTGTTGTTTAACAATGAGTAGGTTTTGTTCATAATTCAAACTAAATAGAATACGGCTAATTTAATGAATAATCGGCGAGCTGCGGGGCCTGCCGATTGATATTTAAAGCTTATATATACACATTTTTACCTTAAAATGCCTTTATTTTTGATTAGCAGGCGTTGTTTCAGGGGTCTCCGGCGTACTGGTAGCCGGTGTTGGTATAACGTTGGTGGTATCAATTGGGTTGCTTGTACTATCTACCTCTGTAGTATCGGCGGCAATATGCGGCGACGGGCAATTGTAGCTTTTGGTGATCTTACTCCATGGTTTTGGGAAAGGCCCGTAAGTATAGCCCAGTTTCGGATCGGCATAAACCTTCTCCATAAAACGGCCAAAAATGGGCAATGCCGTGTGCGATCCTTCGCCAGTTTCGGACGATGTAAAGTGTACACTGCGGTCATCGGCGCCAACCCAGATACCGGTAACCAAATCCTTGGTGATACCCATGTACCAGCCGTCAACATAATCCGACGAAGTGCCGGTTTTGCCGCCAATCTGGTTGTCTTTTTTCCAAAGGCCGGGGTATTCCCATAAGGCCTGCGAGGTGCCACCCGGTTCTTCCATACCACCACGAAACATATAAAGCATTAGCCAGGCAGTTTCTTCGCTCAATACTTTTTCTTGCTTTAATTCAAATTGATCTATCACATTGCCTTGCTGATCGGTTATTTTGGTGACCAGCAAAGGATCTATCTTTTGGCCTTTATTCAGAAATGTGCTATATGCCCGTACCATTTCATAAACCGAAACATCATTGGAGCCTAATGATACCGAAGGAACCGATTTTAATGGGCTTTCGATTCCGCATTTGTGCGCATATTGTACAATTTTATCCCAGCCAACTTTTTCGGTAAGCTGCGCGGTAATGGAATTTACCGATTTACCCATAGCCCACCTTAGCGACATTTCCTGGTACGAGAAATGGAAATCGGCATTATTTGGTTGCCATACTTCGTCTTTACCGTTGTCTTTATATTTTATAGTCACCGGCTGATCTGTAAACTTATCGCAAGGGGTGTAACCGTTGTCGAGTGCTGTTAAATAGGCAAATGGTTTAAACGTAGATCCTGCCTGTCTCCTTGACTGGTTTACATGATCGTAATTGAAAAAGCGATGGTCAATGCCGCCTATCCAAACTTTTATTTTACCTGTTGATGGTTCAAGCGTCATCATACCGGTATTTAACAGTTTGGCGTAATATTTAATAGAATCGATAGTCGAAAAAGTGGTATCCTGCTCGCCATGCCAGGTAAAAACGGTCATCCGTTTTTTTGTTTTAAAGTACTCGCTTATTTTTACTGTATCGCCGCCAAATTTTTTGTCCAACAGTTTATAAATAGGCAGTTTTTGCTCGTTTTTTAAGATGAAATCTTTGATTTCGACACCCTTCGAATCGCGCCATGGGTTTTTATTGCCCCACAGGTTGTAAAAACGCTTTTGCAGCATTTTCATTTTTTCGGCAACGGCCTCTTCGGCATATTGCTGCATCCGCGAATCTATGGTAGTATAAATCTTCAATCCGTCTTCGTACAGGTCATACCCATTGTCTTTACACCATTTATCCAGCCATTTTTCAACCGCGCGGCGAAGGTACGAGTCGCCGTGCGAATCCTCTTCTACATAACTTAAATCGAGTTTTATGGGCGATTGCGTACTTGCTGTAAATTGCTCTTTGGTGATGTAGCCATACTTCTGCATCTGGCCTAAAACCGTATTGCGGCGCTCGGTAGCCCGGTCGGGGTTGCGAATAGGGTTGTAGCTCGATGTAGCTTTCAGCATACCAATTAATAAAGCGGCTTCGGCCGGGTTAACCTGGTCGGGCTGTTTGTTAAAATATTTCAACGTGGCTGTTTTTATGCCAAAGGTGTTGTTGCCAAAAGGGACTGTATTAAAATATAATTCAAGAATTTTTTGCTTGCTATATACGTGTTCAATTTTAAAGGCAGTAAGCCACTCTTTAAATTTATACACAACGGTATTTATAAGAGGCACTTTCCGGATAAAGCCCTGGGATTTGCGCTTACGTGTTTCAAAAAGATTTTTGGCAAGTTGTTGCGTAATGGTACTGCCGCCGCGACGCTCGCCTTTTGCTGTTGAAACCATACTGGTGAAAAATGAATAAAAATCGACACCACCGTGGCTGTAAAAACGCACGTCTTCTGTTGAGATAAGCGCGTTTATAAGGTTGGGAGAGATGTGTTTAAGATCAACCGGAGAACGGTTTTCTTTATAATACTGGCCTATTAATTTGCCATCGGCAGTAAAGACCTCAGAGCCAACCGAAAGTACAGGGGTTTTAATATCCTGCATGTCAGGTGAATAACCAAAAAGCCAAAGGAAATTGAGCTCTATAGAGCAAAAAAAGATGATAACGAAGTATATAAAAATAACAAGGAATCGCAGAAACCGGTTTCGTATTTCTCTGAACATTGGGTAAAGATGTAAAATTATGGCGCTAAATCATAGCCCGAAACAAATATTAATATGTGTAGTTTATATAAAGCTAAATATATACCAGCCGACTGCCATTTTATTTAATAAAGGTGTAAAATTTCCATAATATAATTTGATGTTGCCTTAAACGGGAACTTATATTTAGGTTTGAACAATGGCGTATTACATTATCTAAAAATAAACTTTTATTATCAACGCAATTTTAATACCTAAATTTCATGTTAACAACGTGTAAAACATTTTTTTTATCATGAGCAATATCGTCAACAAATTTAAAGTCGAAGATGGCCAAGGATTTAAGCTGGGGGATTTCGATCCGGCATATGCCGATGGATTTAAAAAAGCGGAGGCCCAAAAGATATTAAAAGACCTGATAGGCGAGACATTTGACCTGCAGACAGAACTTTACGCAGCCAATAAATACGCCCTGCTCATCATTTTCCAGGCGATGGATGCTGCCGGGAAAGATAGCGCTATTGAACACACATTATCGGGCTTAAACCCGCAGGGATGCCAGGTTTATAGCTTTAAACAACCCAGCCCCGAAGATTATGAGCATGATTTTTTATGGCGGCATTACCGGTCGTTGCCCGAAAGGGGGAGGATAGGTATCCACAACCGGTCGCATTATGAAAATGTGCTGGTAACCAAGGTACATCCAGATTTGCTGCTGAAAGAACATTTGCCAGGGATTAACAATGTTAAAGATGTTGATGGGAAGTTTTGGGATAAACGTTATGAAAGTATCCGTGCATTTGAGAAGCACCTTACAGATAACGGTACGGTTATCATAAAATTTTATTTGAATGTATCTAAACAGGAGCAAAAGCTACGTTTTTTAAAGCGGATTGATGATCCCAAAAAGAACTGGAAATTTTCGGCGGCTGACATTGAAGAGCGGGAAAAATGGGGAGATTACATGGACGCCTATGAAAACGCCATAAAAGAAACCGCTACCAACGATTGCCCCTGGTATGTAATCCCTGCTGATAAAAAATGGTTTACGCGGATTGCCATTTCTACCGTTATTCTTCAAACTTTAAATAATTTAAAACTGAAATACCCGGTGCTTGAAAAGGCAGAAATGGATAAGCTTCATGAATCAAAAAAGTTATTGGAAAAAGAGTAGGACAGGTAAATTGCCTTGAAGCTTTATATCACGCAAAGATGCTAAGAAACAAAGTGATTTGCTTATTTTTTTCTGGCGACTTTGCGTGAAAAAACCTATAAATGCTATCATATGAATAATAGCTCTGACGGAATTGATTGCTCAGATCCCCGAAAACAGCGACTGAGCCCTTTCGCCAATAAGCGGCATTGGTTTTTGCTCGGCTTGTAATGCTCCAATAAATCCAATTATCCAGATTATTAGCAGCCCGGTTCTCACAATCCAAAACAAAATACTCCCTAAGGATGCGCCAAATGAAAAAAAGATAGCTCCGGCCGCATAGTAAATCACTATTGAAGCCAGGTGAAACAACAACGTTTGCCTAAGCTGGTAACTTGCCAGGTAGGTTTTTTTATTTTGATAAAGCGCGAAGTAGGATATAAGCCATCCTAAAATAAAAAAATAACTAACGATACCTGCAATCTTGTTATCGTCATTTGATGAGTAATTGGTCATAGGGCAAAAGGTTAATGTAAGTGGTAAGTAAATTTTAAAGCTAACCATAATTACGCGCAAATGTTTGTGCCACTTACGTTAATTATTGCATTTTTATACATTATAAACGTTAATATTTAATGCTTTATTTTGAGTCTCGGCATTTCTGGCGGAGCACTTGCCACTTTTTTTTCCGGTAATCCCGCGCAGGTACTTTCAAAGTTTAATAAAGCTGGCCTCATCAACAAAGCTGCTTTTACCATTGCTAACGGCTATAGCTTTAACCGTTGTGCTGGCCGAAATGATAATTGGCCCGGTATACTGCATCGAACCGCTGGTTGGGGTCGAACCATCTAAAGTGTAGTAGATTTTCGCTTCGGTATCTGAACTTTTTATTTGTATGTTGATAGTATCTTTGAATGATTTGGCGGGGGCTATAATGTAAGGGTTAGCCACAATTAAGCTATCGGTGATTTTTGAAACAGGGCGTTCCAAATCCTGTACAAACAGTTTGTTGGCCAGTTTGCCGGCAAATACTTCAAACTCGCCTCCATTGGCCATATCGTCAAAATTGAGGTATAGTTTGTTATAGGTTTTTCTGGCCAGGCTCATGCCCTGTAAATAAATATTGCCTTTGCCTATGCTTGCCCCAGAGTTAAGAATGGTAAATTGCTTGCCGTTTTCTAAATTAATAACCGCTTTATCAAACTGCGGTACACCTATCTGGAAAGCCTGCTGCCCCGGAGCTATATTGTAAATACCCAGCGAACTCATGACGTACCAGGCCGACATTTGTCCGCAATCTTCATTTCCTGCCAACCCATCGGGCTTATTGCTGTACTCTTCATGCAGAATTCTGTCTAAATAAAATTGTGTTTTCTCGGGCGATGCGGTAAAATTGTACAGGTAAGCCATATGGTGGCTTGGCTCGTTTCCGTGTGCGTATTGGCCAATAAGGCCGGCCACATCCGGAATATCAGCGCCTTTTAGCTTTGATTCTGTGGTAAACAGTTCATCCAGTTTAGCTTCAAAAGCTTCCTTGCCGCCCATTTTTTCCATCAGGGTTTCTACATCCTGAGGTACAAAAAAGGAGTATTGCCAGGAATTGCCTTCGGTGTAATTACCATTAATCTCGGCAGGATCAAATGGGCTAATCCAGCCGCCATTGCTGCGGGCCTGCATAAAGCCATTTTGGTTGTTGTACACATTTTTCCAATATTGGGCACGTTGAATATATTCGGCATAATCGTTAGGCTGGCTCAGCATTTTAGCCATCTGGGCTATACACCAATCGTCATATGCATACTCCAGGGTTTTGGATACTGATGCATCTTCCTGATCGGATAATACCGCGCCATTTTTTCTGTAAATATCAAGCCCGAATTGGTTACGGTTTACGGACGCCTTCATCGCCGTAAAAGCTTTTGTCGCATCAAAATCGCGGATGCCTTTGGCATAGGCATCTACTATAACCGGGATGGAGTGGTTACCAATCATGCAATAGGTTTCGGTACTGGCCAGTGGCCAAATAGGCAGTAAACCGCCCTGGTCATACATCGCCAGGAATGATTTTATAAAATCGAGTGTGCGTTTTCTATCTATCAATGTAAGTAAGGGATTTTCGGCCCGGTAAGTGTCCCACAACGAAAAAACAGTATAATAGTTAAACCCTTGCGCAGTATGCACCTGCTGATCTATGCCCCGATATTGGCCGTCAACGTCGCTGTAAATATTAGGGGCCAGCATGCTGTGGTATAAAGCGGTGTAAAATATGGTTTGTTTTATACCTGCATAGTCAATGGGTTTTATCTTTTTACCGGCGGGGGGCGGGCCGTACGGGCTGTTAACCGACCCTTCATCACTCAATGCCGATTGTTGTGATGATGATGGGCCGCCGCCTTCAACCTGAATTTTATTCAACTCGGCGTTCCAGGTTGCTTTGGCTGCTTTCTGGACCTTTTTAAAATCGAAATCGGGTACTTCTGCATCCAGGTTTTTCAAGGCGCCATCGGCGCTTACTGCCGAAATGCCGACTTTGGAAATCACCTCGCCAGGATTATTAAACTGCAGGTACATTTTAATGTTTTCCCCTTGGAGCTTACTTTTACCTGGCTGTACCTGGTCATTAAGGGCTATACCGTAAGTTTTAAATGGCTTGGAGAATTTGGCATAAAAGTAAACCTGCTGGTTATCGGCCCATGATTTGGATTTACGGTAACCGCGGATCTCGTGATCGTTAACTACTTCAATCCATGAATCCAGCACCTCGTCGCGATGCTGCAGGTCAATAATGATGTTTGCTTTTTCGGCGGCGGGGTAGCTATAACGATGTATGCCTACGCGGATGGTGGCCGTTAATTCTACTCCGATGTTATATTTATCCAGCAAGGTTTTATAATAACCAGGCGTAGCTACTTCATTTTTCTTTTTAAAACCAGAACGGTATCCGGTGTTTTTAAGCTGCGGTTCGCCGGTTGTAGGCATAAATAGCACATCGCAGTAATCTGGAACGCCGGTGCCGCTTAAATGAGTGTGCGAAAAACCGTAAACAACAGTATCTGTATAATGATAGCCCGAGCAGCCATCCCAGCCTTCCAATCGTGTGTCAGGGCTTAGCTGCACCATGCCAAAAGGCATTACCGCGCCGGGGTAAGTGTGTCCATGCCCCCCGGTACCAATAAAGGGGTTAACCAGTTGGGCGTAATCCTTAAATTTTATTTTTTGTGCCGATGCAGGTTGCGTTAAAGCTAATAATAAAGCAAATGCAAAAAGATTACAATGGACAGATTTGATAGCTGGCATATGAATTAATACAGTTTTATATCACGCAAAATAAAACTTAAATATTACAATGTACTGCTACCATAAATTTTATACACCAATGATGTAGATATGCAGATGAAGAGGTACCTCTAATGAGAAAAGATTTAATTTATTTGAGTTTCAATTTTTTTGATGCTGTTTATGTTGCGTTTAACAGGCAAATTTAAAAAATGGGATTTACTGGCAAAGATCAAGCTGTCTTTCTTAAACATAGAGTCAAAAAATACCGTAGTACTCTGCCCTGTATTATCCGTCAGTCGAAGGCTTGTATGGGTCGTAACCGGCATTTTAACTTGCTTTCCATCCTTATCTATTACCTCGATAGTATCAATTCCGTTGTAAAAGTTTTTTCCGTTTTTCAGCAATACGCCTGTAAGTCCGAGCCTAAAATCATAAGCATCGGTTATTTTTTCCGGATTAACTTTTTCAAGCTGAGTTGCTAAACTGGCAGGGGTCATGTAATAAGTTTTGCAAGAAGTTGCAAAAAGCGCGATATACAGCAGAAAACAAAATACTTTCATAAAAGAATAAGAAGTGTGATAAAATGCTTCGAAAATAGGTATTCGTACGGTAACCTGCAATCGTCAAAATGTGTTAAAAAAAACGCCCGGTTTATTAGCCGGGCGCTTAGTTTAGCAAGGGGTATTATGCGTTGCGCACCACGCCCATCTTTTTCAGCAGCTTACGGTTTTCGCGGCGGTGGACCAGCCGGTGAACTATGGCATATATGATAGGCAATATCAATAATGTTAATATGGTTGAAGTTACCAGGCCGCCAATAACTACAATAGCCAAAGGCTTCTGAGTTTCGGAGCCGATGCCTGTTGATACAGCTGCCGGCATTAGGCCGATAGCTGCCATCAATGCGGTCATCACCACAGGCCTTACACGGCTGATAACGCCATCTAAAATGGCTTTATCCAGCGGTATATGCTCTTCCAGGTTCTTTTTAAATACAGATACCAGGATTACACCGTTTTGGATACACACACCAAATAAAGCTATAAAGCCAATCCCTGCCGATATACTAAAGTTTGTACCTGTTATGTGTAAGGCCAATATCCCACCGATTAAGGCGAATGGCACATTCATGATTACCAGGGTTGCATCCTTGGCATTGCCAAATGTGATAAACAAGATGAGGAATATCACCAGTAAACAAATTGGCACTACGTGGGCCAATGTATTTGATGCACGGATCTGGTTTTCGAACTCACCTGCCCAAACATCGGTGTAGCCATGCTCAAATGTTACTTTTGAGTGTACTTTGCTTTGCGCCTCGGCAATGGTGCTGCCTAAATCGCGGCCACGTACCGAGAATTTTACGGCGATATACCTGGTGTTGTTGTCCCGGTAAATAAAAGCAGGGCCGGTAATGGTTTTGATGGTTGCTATTTCTTTTATTGAAATTTTGGAGCCGTTAAGGGTAGGCACCATCAGGTTTTCTATTTTATCCTGGGTATTTCGGTATTGCTGCTGGTACCTGATCCTGATATCAAACCTGCGTTCACCCTCATACAATTCAGTTGCAGCTTTACCGCCTATAGCCATTTCGATTACCGAGTTGGCATCGGCTGTAGATACGCCATAAAGCGCCATTTTACGTTGATCAAGCTCAATCCTGAATTCAGGCTGGCCCAAATTGCGGAGCACGCCAAGGTCTTCAACGCCCTGTACAGTTTTTAAAATTCGCAGTACACTATCAGCTTTTTTATCAAGCGTTTCAAAATCAGGACCGAATATTTTTACGGCCAGCGCGGCGTTAACCCCGGCAACGGCTTCTTCTACGTTATCGCGAATAGGTTGCGAATAGTTAAACACTGCGCCGGGGATCTTGCTCAGCTGTTTATCCATATCGCTTATCAACTGATCTTCAGTTAAACCGCTGCGCCATTCGTCTTTCTTTTTTAGGTCGACCTGGATCTGTACATCGAAGAAACCTTTAGGATCGGTACCGTCATTGGTACGGCCAACCTGGGCCAGGGTTTGTTTTACTTCGGGAAACTTATCCAATATCTGCATCATTTTTTGGTTGATGCTTTCGGCTTCATTTAATGATACGCTCATGGGCAATTCAGCCTCCACCCAAAGTGCGCCCTCGTTTAAGTCGGGTAAAAACTCCGATCCTAAGAACCGCGCCGAAAAGAAGGTGATCGCCATAAAAGCAACCGCGACTATCAAACTAAGCTTTTGATTTTTATAAGTAAAGTTGAACATCCTGCGGATGCCGTTTTCGAAAAAGATAACAACGGGATTGTGCTTTTCTCTTACATTTTTTTGTAACAGGATGCTGGATAGGGCTGGCACCAGGGTCAGGGTAAATATCAGTGCACCAAGTAAGGCAAAGCCTAACGTATAAGCCAGGGGCGAGAACATTTTACCCTCTACCTTTTGGAATGCAAAAATGGGGATTAAACAGGTAATAATGATCAGTTTAGAGAAGAAGATGGCTTTACCCATTTCGGCACCTACATTTTTAAACAGACCCAGTTTGGCAAGGCCGTTAAATTTTTGCATACCTACTTCTTTAGCTTTATGATCAAGGGCAACAAAAATCCCCTCAACCATTACTACCGCGCCATCTATAATAATGCCAAAATCCACAGCACCCATTGATAGCAGGTTGGCGCTCATTCCTTTTATGCGCATACATACAAAGGCAAACAACAACGAGAGCGGGATGATGATAGCTACTGTCAGCGTTGTGCGCCAGTCGGCCATAAACAGGAATACGATGACGGTTACCAGGATGATGCCCTCGCAAAGGTTATGAATAACAGTTTCGGTACAAAAATCCATCAGGTTGGTACGGTCGTAAAAGGTATCAATCTTTACGTCCTTTGGCAGGATGTTTTCATTCAGGTCTTTTACTTTGTCACGGATACGGTCTAATACCTCGGCTGGGTTTTCGCCCTTGCGCATTACGATGATACCTTCAAGCACATCCTTCTGCTTGTCGCGGCTTACCTGCCCTAAGCGTGGTAGGCCGGCCTCTTTTACATCGGCAATATCCTTGGCCAGGATGGGCACATTGTTTACATTTTTGATGATGATGTTCTGGATCTCATCTATATTATTGATGACCCCGATACCCCGCACTACATAAGCCTGGTCATTTTTTTCGATGACATCGCCGCCAACGTTAATGTTACTGCGGTTTATGGCCGTATAAACATCCAGCGAAGTAAGCCCGTACTTTTGCAACAGGGCAGGGTTAACAGAAACCTCGTAAGTTTTTTCCTCGCCGCCAAAGCTGTTTACATCAGCAACACCGGGAACCGATTTAAATTGACGATCAAGTACCCAATCCTGAATGGCGGTAAGCTCGTGGATTGATTTGGTGCGGCTTTTAAGGGTATAACGATAAATCTCGCCGGTAGGGCCGTATGGAGGCTCAACCTCGGGTTTTACACCATCGGGCAAATCGGCATTGCCCAGGCGGCTTAGCACTTGCTGGTGGGCAAAGGCATCGTCCACATCATCATCAAAAATGATGCGCACGTACGATAAGCCGAAAGCGGAGGTTGTTCGCAGGTTAGCCTTTTTTTGTACCGAGTTTAAAACGGTCTCCATCGGTATGGTGATCATTTTTTCAACTTCCTCGGCGCTGCGACCGGGCCATTGGGCAATAATGATGATCTGGGTATTAGTTACATCAGGAAACGTCTCGATGGGCGTATTCAGGTAGCTCCACACGCCAAGCACAACCAAAACCAGTGTCATAAAAAACACAAAGTAGCGGTGCCTGAGTGAAAAGTAGATTATATTTTTAATGAATTTATTCATTGTTTCAGTAATGAGTATTGAGTTCTGAGTGTTGAGTAGTTAGTGAGTATTTGAATGAGGTTAATTTATTAATATCAGTTTGAGCAATTAAAACTCATAACTCAATACTCACAACTAAAAACTATTTAATCTCCCGCTAATGCATCATATAAAAGGAGGCCGTTTTTGGAGATCACTTTGTCGCCGGCGTTTAGGCCCGATGCGATGTAGGTGATATCATCAACTGTTTTGATAACGCTTACCTCGCGTACCTTTAAATCGCATTTGCTGTTATAAACCACCACAAAGTTTTTGCTGCTATCAAAGATCACTGCTTTAGCCGGGATTGATACAGATGTTGCAGCATCGTTATTGGTAATCACTACGTTGGTAAACATTTCGGGTTTCAGCAGCATATCGGTATTTGGTAACACCACTTTTATCTTCATTACCTTGTTATCGGGATCGAGCACAGAGCTTACCGCGTCAATTTTACCTTCGAAAACTTTACCGGGGTAGGCCAGTGTGGTGACTCTGGCGCTATAGCCGGTTTTAACTTTACTGATGTCAGATTCAAACACGTTGGCCCAAATCCAAACATCTTTCATGTTTGATATCGTGAACATGCTTCCATTGTTATCCTGGCGGATAAAGCTGCCGGTGGTAACATTTTTTTCGACAACATAACCGGTTTCGGGTGCCCTTATAATTAGTGTGCCGCCTGGGTTGGTATTACCGCCTCCGTTAATAGCAATCTGTTGCTGAATTTTATGGTTAGCAGCTTCGGCCTTGTTATAGTTTTCTTTGGCTTCGGTGTAATCACGCTCGCTCGAGATACCATTTTTGTACAGGTATTCGGCTTGCTCCAACTGGCGTTTTGATATAGCCAGGTCTGATTTTGTGGCGGTTAAGTCGGTATAGTTACCGGCAACGTCTGCGCTGCGCATAATAGCCAGGGTTTGGCCTTTGGTTACTTTATCGCCAAGGGAAACTTTAACATCTAATATTTGCCCGCTGGAAAAAGGAAAAACTTTTACAACGTTATTTTCATCATTTGAAACCTCGCCCGATAGGGTAAGCTCATTTTTTATGGCCGTAGTTTTAGCAGTATCAATGGTGATAATTTTTGCCATCGAATCGCTTACACAAACCTGCTTATTTTCGGCAACAGGCTGCGGCTTGCCTTTGCAGGCGGCAAGCAATAGTAAAGCGGAGATGCCGGATAACAGCGTTTCTCTTTTCATCATTATATCTATTTTATAAGGTGTTTTATGATTTAATTATAGTAGTACCGGTTGCAAAGTTCAAATCGGCAATGGCTTTTTGCAGGTTGTATTGCTGTTGCAGTATTTTAAGCTTGGTATCTTTATAGGTATCAAAAAAATCGACAAACTCAATAAGGCTGATTTGCCTTTGCTGGAAGCTTTTGAGCATGCTGTTAAACAGTTTATCGTATTGCTCATTAAACTCCAGTTGCTGGGTCGAGAACAGTTGCTGGTTTAATTTATACTGATTTACAGCGGCTACCACATCGTTTTTAAGCTGAAGTTCATTTTGTTTTACAGTAGTTTCCTGGCTTTGAATATTGTATTTGGCCGATTTAATATTGCCCTGGTTGCGGTTAAAAAAGGGTAGGGGCAAGCCAATTTGTAAGCCATAATAATTGTGGGCATAACTGCTGTTTTGGTCATAAGCTGCGCCGATGGTAACATCGGGCACGGCCAAAGCTTTTTGGTATGCCAGGTTATGCGTAGCCGAGCTTAATTGGTATTGGTTTGATAAGTAATCGGGCCTGTTTGTTTTAGCCTGCTCAATCAAACTGGGGATATCGAGGGTTACCGTTTCAATTGGTTTATCGCTTATTACCGGGTATACAAAGGCCGTTTCCTTGGTTTGCAGCAGGGTTTTTAGTTCGGTTTGTAAATCATTTACCTGGCGGTTGTTTTCTACCATGTCATTTTGCAGGCCAAAAAGCAATGCTTTAAGCCTGATCAGATCTTTCATGGAAGTATTGCCGGCATCAAATGATTTTTGGATGGCCGCAACCAGGTTTTGGGCCGAACTGATCTCATTTTGATAAACCTTTTCCTGGGCGTTCAGTGTAGCCAACTGGCTAAAATCCAATTGCAGGTTATAGCGCAGGTTACGCATGAGGTCGGCAAAGGCTGCTTCCTGAACTTTGGCATCATCTTCGGCCACTTTTACCTGTTTGCCGCGTTTGCCGGCGGTGGCAAATACCTGGCTTAGCTGCACAAATACCTGGCCGCTGTTATTGCCGTGGTAGAAGAATTTTTTGCTGCCGCCGTCCCAGATGTTTTGGTCGGTGCTTAGTACAGGGTTATCCCAGAGTTTGGCTTGCTGTATCAGCGCTTTTGAAGCCTCAATATTATACTTCTGTGCCAGTAAGGCCAGGTTGTTTTCCAAAAACTGTTTTTCGGCGTCCTGGAAATTAATTTTGAGTGTGTCGGTTTGGGCGATGGCCCGATTTGCATTACAGCAAAAAAATACAACTAATAAAAATAGCAGGGTTTTTATCTTACACATAGTCCTCTTTCAATTCAACAGCGCAAAAATTCATAACAGGTATGAATTTTCTATGAAGATAAATTGAGTGGCAAGTAAGCGTGTCATTTCAGTTATCCAGACTCCAGATATGAGGCCTTTTGGAGGTGGAATGATAATAAAAAAGGCATCCTTTTTATCACCAAACTAATACCATTGGCACACCTTTGGCGTACTTTACAGTTACCTTTCGATATCCTTTGATCATCCTTTCAGGTACCGTTATTTATGAAATAAATTATTGATATTTAGGCACCTGTTAATTTTTGTTGCCCGATGATGTTTTTTAGAGAAACAAACTACCATCCGATGGTTTGAAAGTCAATTACCCGACCCACAAAAAAAGAAAATAAAAAAGGGTAAGCTACTTTTATCGCGCCGCTCAACTCTCTACCCTTGCTGTGTTCCCACCCTGGGGGAGTTCAAGAGGAGCTGGCCGTAAAAGACTTACCCCGGCGCAAATATAGAAAAAGGATGCGTATCAGGTTAATAAATTGTTAAAAAAGGCTTACCCGCTGATAGCTAAAGGGATAGATTGTTTTTTGTCGCCCGTTCCGGGTTGTGCCAGTCAAAGACACCGACTCTTCGCCGGCCTTGAATGCGCATAAACCATGTATTTAAGAAAATTTAAAATATTTTTGGCCGGCAGAAATGAAAAAGGCGGTTATTTAACCGCCTTTTTCATTTCATTATTTTGTTAATATCAATTCAAGATCTTTTTTGATCAGATCAGAATTTTTTGGTTTGATCTCGTAATCGAGGTTGCCCGCGCCATTTGTTGATATTCTTACAATTGATACAGATTTTGATTTTAAAATCTCAATGTCTGTTTTTGATAACTCAAAATAAACAATAGCTTCTGCCTTGGTACCATTGTCGTAATAATCCCTTTTTGCAAATTTTTCACTATTTAATGGTTTTAAATCCAGCACACTATTATCAGTGAACTTTATATTGACTATGTTATCGGGACCCACTGAAAATACGCGAACGCCATTTACGATTTCAAGTCTGAAGTGCAAAACATAAGCGCCAGTTACTTTTTCTACAAATACGTGCAATACTTCGGCAGAAAGCAATCCTGCTTTTGTATATAATCTTTCTTCCGAGGTCTTCCAAACTGTATCACCTTTAATCTTGTCGATGATAGGTTTTTCTAATTTTTGGGCACTTGCGGAGAGCGCAATGCCAGCGGCTAAAATAGCCGAAAGGTAAATTTTTTTCATTGTGAAATTTTTGGAGTTAAGTAATAATTAATAAAAGGTAATAGGTTTAAAGCCAACGAATTTTATTTTAAGGTTTAGTTTTTTTTATTCTATATGAAGTGTTTATGCCACGGCCAGGTTTCTGTCGAAAGGGATTTTTTTATAAACTTTGTAGCTGTCAAATTTGGTGTCGGCCTCTTTTTCCAACACAGTTATACCATCCGCTAAAAACTCATCTTTGTAATTGATTTTTACAAAATACGGCCATAGTGTATTAAAGGCTTCTACCGGTATTTTACGCGCAATGGTAATGTGGGGATGAAGTTTTTTTATCATCAGCAAATCCTTGATAGCGGTAAACCAATCAGATGTTTCTTTATCCAGTTCTATTTCGGCATAAATGGTACGGAAGGCCGGCCCATGTGAAAAAAAGTTAAACCCCGTGATCCTGATGTTATGTACAATTATAGTGCGCCTGATGATAAAATCGACCATATCATAAAAAGGGCCAATAAGCTTGGGTTTTTGTGAGCCGGGATCTACCTCATCGCTGTTAATATCCAAAGTAATATGCGCGCGGGAACTCATCCCCTGGAAATTACCTATGCGGTTAAAACACGCTTTTTTAAAAGCGTTTATCTTTTGATCAATACGATCTGGCGGAGACAATACTGTCAGATAATATTTAAGGCTCATATTCAAATTAAAAAAGACTGGTTTGTTTATTAACAGCAGCTGTGTTTTTTACATGCCGCATTAAATAATTCTGGTAAACGCTGTTTAATGAATCGGCCGAACCTTTAAACTCAAATTCGCGATACACCGACGAGCCTGAGTTAACCAGATTCTTTAAAATCGTGAACTTTGATACCACAAACTTTTTTTTCAATTCCTTCTTTTGAAAATAAGGCCAAAGTAAATTAAACTGGTCGGGAGTAAGTCTGCGTGCTATGGTAATGTGCGGTGTGCCACTGCCTTTGCCTACTATATCCCACAATAATTTAAGCCAGTAGGTATTATGATCGCTCATCTTTATTTTTGCATAAATGGTTTTGTTATAGCCATTGTTTTCGTTAAAGCAATCAAAGCTATCTATCTCAAAAACAACTGCCGGCAAGGCTGTCAATCTGCGCTCAAACATCGAAAAACCATGGTCGTGTACATGAACCGGGTGTTTTGGATAATTATTGGTAGTTATATGGGGCTTTGACCCCATGCCGGGGTAATCGCCGATTACCCGCCGGGCTTCATTTTTTAATTTAACAATCTCGGTATTAACATGATCGGGCAAGGACAATACGAAATGAAAAAATGGCGAATTCATATATTTGCTAATTAAATTGTTTCAAATAAACTGATCTGATCGTGGCCGGCTATCTCAATCCGGCCGGCTTCAATGTTTTCGGTACCAATAAAGCCTTGCTGATTTTTAAATTCAAAGGCTTTAAAAAACTCCCATTTGGCATATGGGTCAAACGTATCGCGCTTAACTACGGTAAGCGCGTTTATCCAGAAAGGCTCTACCAGTTTTTTATGCCTCAAATGCGGCCATAAAGTGTTAAAATCCTTTTCTGCTATATTCCTGGTGATGGTTATATGCGGCGTAAGCGCCTTTTTTATTTTTAGTTTTTTCTTTAGCTGCCCAAACCAATCTTCAACCGCAGGTGTTGGCCGTATATTGGCGTATATGGTGAATTTGCTGTGCAAGTGAGTAAAGTTGCCGAAACCATCAATATGCAGCAATACCGGCGGCAAACTCCCCAATTCTGTTTCTATCAATTCAATGTTTCTATCGGTCATGAATGGTTTCTGGCGTTCTTTATGCAGGATAGAAATATGAGCGGGTGAGTTCATACTTTGGTAATCACCAATAAGCCTCGCCGATGCCTTTTTATAACGGGCAATCTCGGCCCTGATTATCTCTGGTGGCGAAAGCAGCATTAAATGATCTTCGTATATCTTCATATTCTAAATTTCTGCGAATCAAAAATACTAATATTATTAGTATAATACCAAATTAATTAGCAAATTTGTTTCATGGATCAAAAACGATATATCGTACACATCGATCTCGATTCATTTTTTGTGTCGGTTGAGCGGAAATTTAATCCCGCGCTTATTGGTATTCCTGTGCTTATTGGTGGTTCGGCAGATAGGGGGGTAGTGGCCTCCTGTAGTTATGAGGCCCGTAAATTCGGCATCCACTCGGCCATGCCAATGAAACAGGCCATGAAGCTTTGTCCGCATGCTACTATTATCCGTGGCTCTCATGGTCTGTATTCTGAAGCATCCAGAGAGGTTACGGATATCATCCAGGACTCGGTGCCACTATTTCAGAAATCATCGGTTGATGAGTTTTATATCGACCTTACCGGTATGGATAGATTTTATGATTGTTACCAGGTAGCATCAAACCTTAGGCAACGGGTTATTAGAGAAACAGGCTTACCTATTTCATTTGGCATGGCATCAGGCAAAACGGTGGCAAAAATGGCTACCAATGCTTCAAAACCAAACGGGCAGCTGTTTATTAAGCATGGCGAAGAAATCCAATTCCTGGCGCCTTTATCAATCAGCAGAATTCCCGGACTTGGTGACAGCACCGCCCAAAAACTTTATCAATATGGCATAGAGAAAATTGGCGACCTGCAACGCACCAACCTTAAGTTTTTGGGTACCGTTTTTGGCAAGGCAGGGATTTTCCTTTGGGAAAAAGCACATGGAATAGATCATAGCGAGATCATCCCGCATTCCGACCGTAAATCTATATCGACAGAGCATACCTTTCATGTTAATGTAAACGATGAGCGCACAATTGAAACCGTACTGATATCCATGACCGAGGAGCTATCGTCTAAACTGCGCCGCGAAAACAAGCTGGCATCTTGCCTGGCCATTAAAATTAGATACGCCAACTTTGAAACTCATACCCAACAGCAAAAAATATCACTCACGGCGGCCGAACATATCCTATTACCGGGTGTTAAAAGCTTGCTCAAAAAAGCCTGGAACCAGCACCGCCCCATCAGGCTGATAGGGGTAAGGCTGAGTAACCTGGCCAGCGGCCGCTACCAGATTAATCTGTTTGAGGATAACGAGGAACGTATCCGCTTATATCAGGCCATGGATAATATCAACTTTAAATTTGGCGATAAAACTGTTTGCCGTGCGGCGGGGATGGAGATAGGGACAAGGAATTTTAATCCGTTTTTAAAGGGTTGAGCCTCCAAGATGTATCGGTGTTAATTATCTCAACCACTATCAATGTTATTTATGTAGCCGCAGGGTTTAATTTTGATTTAGGAAAACTTTCAAAATAATTTCCGCAAAAGCCCCCTCTAAATAGCGTAGCTTTCATGAGCACCAAAAACAATCAAACTGCGAATAATCTCCCCCGGTAGGGGAGACTTTAGCTTCGAGACCAATAAATTCGGAATCGAACATTGACTGCCCCTGCAATTTTTTTGCACTTTTGGCGTGGTATAAAAACCTATATCGCGCCAAAAGTCATTTATTTTACATAGTTTTGGCGTAATATAAAAATGCATATCGCACCAAAACTCATATGAAAAAGTAAATCTATGGAGAATGTAATTGGTAGAAAAGAAGAAAAGGGATTGATAAAAAAAATTGAAAACTCAGGAGAACCTGAATTACTTGCTGTGTATGGCCGCAGAAGGATTGGGAAAACTTTTTTGATCAGAAATGGGTTTAGCCGTGGTATAGCATTTGAGTTTTCGGGTACGCATAATGCTACACTTAGCCAGGAGTTGGAAAGTTTTAGTCTTGCGTTAAGTAATGCCAGCGGAGGAATACCGCTTGCCAAACCCGGTAGCTGGATACAGGCTTTCCAAATGCTCATCCAATATCTTTTACCTCAAGTAAAAAGAGAAAGAAAGATTGTTTTTTTTGATGAATTTCCCTGGATCAATAGTCCACGGTCGGGCTTTTTACCGGCATTTGAAAATTTTTGGAATAGTTGGGCCTCCAGGGAAAAGAATATTGTTGTTGTGATCTGTGGTTCTGCCGCATCATGGATGATAAAAAAAGTTATCAATAACCGTGGTGGGCTACATAACAGGGTAACACGCAGAATAAGGTTATTACCTTTTACAGTTGCTGAAACGGCCGAATATTTAAAGGCAAGAAAAATTAAACTGGATAAATATCAAATTTTACAGATTTATATGGCAATGGGCGGTATACCGCAATATTTAAAAGAGATAGAACCCGGAAACAGTGCTGCACAGGCAATAGATAAATTATGCTTTACCAAAGACGGCTTGTTGAACGATGAATTCAAGAATCTTTATTATTCTTTATTTGACAGTGCGGAAAACCATATTGATATTATAAGAGCATTGGCACAAAAAGGTAAAGGTTTAAGCAGAAGCGAAATTATTGAAACATGTAAATTGACATCGGGTGGCTACACCACACAACTGCTCAATGAGCTTAAAGAATCGGGTTTTATTACTCCCTACGTTCCGTTTGGCAAAACAATTAAAGATAGTACCTATAAACTTACAGATGAGTACTCATTGTTTTATATCAAATTTATTGAAAACAGCCGGGCAAGGGGACAAGGCACATGGCTGATGTTTTCAACAGGTGCATCCTGGAAAAGCTGGAGCGGAGTTGCCTACGAAAGTATTTGTATGAAGCATATAGATCAAATAAAGAACGCTATGGGAATTAAAAATGTTTATGCTGAAGTTTCTGTATGGAGATACCAGGCAAAATCTGTTAATGAACAAGGTGTACAGATAGATTTGGTGATTGACAGGGCTGATAAATGCATCAGCCTCTGCGAAATAAAATTTGCTTCCGATTCGTTTGAGATTACCAGACCCTATGCGAAGGAACTTGATCACAAGCTTAAAATATTTGCTGCACAAACAAAAACTAAAAAAGCATTATTTACCACAATGGTAACTACCTATGGGGTTAAAAACATTAACAACTACCCCGGCCTTATACAGCAGGAGATTACAATGGATGCCCTTTTTGAATCTTAAGAAGCTTGTACTCATACAGATGTAAAGGAGAGGGCTTTTGATTTGCAGGTAAATCATCTTGTCGGTAATTGGATTAAGCCCACCAAAAAATTCCTGTCTTGTTTCTTGACCCTTGATTCTTGCCTTGTACTCATATAGCTGTAAAGAAAAGGGTCTTTGATTTACATGTAAACCATCTTGTCGGTAATTTGATAAGCCCACCAAAAAAATCCTGTCTTGATTCTTGACTCTTGATTCTTGCCTCTTCCTCACCCCGTTGGTCAAAGCTTTTGTACCATTGGTCAAACTAATTTTACAGCGTTTGCTCCAGTTGCTTCTTTTGATAAAAAAAGGAAAACTTTATGGAAACCACACAACGTCAAACCTACCTCGATTGGTTAAGGATTTTATCCATCATCGGGGTGCTATTTTTTCATTCGGCCATGCCTTACGTGGCCGAGGATAACTGGCATATTAAAAACGCGCAAACCAGCAATCTGATGATGGAATCGAATCATTTTTTGCACCTTTTTCGCATGCCGCTGCTCTTTTTCATTTCTGGTACCGTGAGTTACTACATGATGCAGCGGCGATCTACTTTAAGCTTCATCGGTATACGTTTCCGCAGGCTGTTTATCCCGCTGCTGGTGGGCATGTTTATTATTGTACCGCCGCAAATTTATATGGAGCGGCTGGCAAATGGTTACCACGGCAGTTATTGGCACTTTTATGCAAGCGTATTTAATTTTGTGCCTTATCCTAAAGGTAATTTTAGCTGGCACCACCTTTGGTTTATAGCCTATTTGTTTATTTACGATTTAATGTTTGCGCCCGTATTTGCCTGGATGATATCATCAAAAAGTGACGACTTTAAACAAAGACTGGCGATTTTGGCAAGGGGAAAATGGGTTTATTTATTAATGCTACCGGGAATCTTATGGTTTACTTTTACAAGCTGGGATTTGCCCGAAACAAACGACCTGATCCACGATGGTAGTTATTTTGTATATTGGCTATTATTCCTTCTGGTAGGTTTTATCTGTATCCTCCAACCTAAACTGATGGACAGTCTTGAACGTAATCGTCGTTTTGCTTTAGCTGTTGGTTTTTTAAGCCTGATGACATGGGAAGTAATGCGCTGGAATGGGATTGAACCATTGCATCCCGGCTGGCCGTTTCAAAACATCATGTTTAGTTATGGCTTTACCGCGCTACGCCCGATAATTGCATGGGGCTGGGTGCTGGCTTTGGTAGGCTATGGCAAACGTTACCTTAACCGCACACATAAAACACTCAACTACCTTAACCAGGCAGTGTATCCCTTTTATATCCTGCATCAAACGGTGATCGTTTTGGTTGTATATTACATTGTACAAACACAAAATGAAAGTATCCTTTCAAAATATATTTACACTGTAGGCATTACCTTTTTTGTAACGGTGCTTACTTACCATTTGCTTATACAACCTTATGCCTTAACCCGGTTTCTTTTTGGTATGAAACCTTTGGATAAAAATCAAAAATCAAGCACCAACAATCCAAAGGATGTGGGAATAGTGCCTGCTATTAAGGAAACTGATGTTATATCTGCCATATAAATAGGGTGGCTGTGTAATCATTGTTGCATAGTAAAAACAATTATCATACCTTAAGCAAGATCAAATTACGGCCTTAGTCTTAACTCTTGATTCTTAACTCTTGACTCTTTTCCTATGAGGTTTTTCAGGAAATATATTTCCCCCGCGTTGTATGGCCTGCTGGTATATTTTACCGTAAGGCTGCTGCATGACACTGAACATGATGAAATGTTTTGGAAAAGAGACTGGGGTTTAAATGTCCTTGAAATGAGCTGCAGTGTATTGGTGGGCTATGCAGGCATATATATATTTGAGTGGCTCTTTCGGTTTTATGACAGGCGCTGGCCACTGCAATTTAATTATCGGGGAGTAGTAAAAGAATTAATTATACTGGTGTTTGCTAACCTGGTTTTGGTGAACCTGATATTTACTCCAATGGCTGCATTGACTGACGACGGCCTATCCTGGGGTGATCTGGCAGACCTTACCATGATACCAACCTTATATGCCATTATTTATTATGGCATAGCCCGTAGCAGTACATGGTTAAAGGCCTACATTGCCAACAAGGTACAGCTGGAAAAGTTGACTACCGATCAGTTAGAAACCGAACTTAAGTTTTTGAAAGCCCAATATCATCCGCACTTTTTGTTTAATGCTTTAAACACCATTTATTTTCAGATGGATGAGGATGTGCCGGCGGCCAAGCAAAGTACAGAATTGCTTTCCAGTTTGTTAAGATATCAACTTTACGATCAGCAGCAACAGGTACCTATAAGCCACGAATTGGAATACCTGCAAAACTATATCTGGTTTCAGCAAATAAGGGCCAGCAGTAAATTAAAGCTGAATGTTTGTTTTGATGAAGGGTTAACAGACCAGCCAATTTACCCGCTACTACTGCTTCCATTGGTCGAAAATGCTTTTAAATACGCGGGTGGCAATTTTGAAATTGGCATTAGTGCAAATATTAACGATGGGAAATTTATTTTTGCTGTTGTGAATGATGTGCCCGCGCAAATACAACCTAAAGAAAACTACTCAGGTATTGGGTTAGAGAATTTACGCCGCCGTTTATACTTGTTGTATCCCGATAAACACCGGTTTGCTGTCGGGCGTGAAGGAGACCGTTTTTCGGCAGAGATAGCAATAGATTTTAACGTATGAGCCTGATAACTTGTATAATAACCGACGATGAACCTTTTGCACGTAAGGGCTTGCAAGGTTACGTGCAAAAGACCAGCTTTTTTGATTTAAAAGCCCAATGCGAGGACGCCATGGAACTGAGCGAAGCACTGAAGCAACAGCCTGTCGACCTACTTTTTTTAGACATCCAGATGCCGCATTTAACAGGGGTTGAATTTATAAAGTCGTTGCAAAATCCCCCGAAAGTAATATTTACCACGGCCTTTAAGGAATATGCCACAGATGGTTTTGACCTTGATGTGCTGGATTATTTATTAAAACCCATTTCATTTGAACGGTTTATGAAGGCTGCCTTTAAGGCCAAAGATTATTTTGATCAAAAGGGGAGTAGTGGTATCGAAATGGGGTACATTTTTGTAAAAAGCGAAGGCAAACTGGAGAAAGTTGTTTTTGACGAGGTACTTTTTGTGCAGGGAATGGAAAACTATGTGGTGATACAAACCGTCAACAAAAAAATCATCACCCACAGTACACTAAAAGCTTTTGGCGAAAGGCTATCGCAACGTAAGTTTTTACAAACTCATAAATCGTACTTTGTGGCGTATGATAAGGTAACCTCAATTGATGGTAATATGCTGGATGTAGGAACACACCAGGTGCCTATTAGCAGGCAGTTACGGGAACAGGTGATGCAACTGTTAATTAACAGGGGGAAGTAAGGCTTGCTTTCAGAGAGGTGCCTGATTTTATTGTTAGCCATGCAAGGTCGATTTGTACGCGGGAGACACGCAATTATGCGTATCCCTACGCTGGAAACTTCAAAAAAAATGCTGATTACCAAAAAACCTGATCGAATTTATCGATACTTACCCAAATCTAATAAAATCATGGAATTATCACTTCATATCATCCTCGAAAAGCCGACCACCGGAGTGGCTTTTGGCTTGCAAAAAGGATCGGGTAATAAATATGAAACAGTACAGATTCAGCAATCAGATTCCGGCGACCTGCATTTTTATTTAACCGTAACTACAAAAGGGGATAGGCTAAAAGATGCTTCGCCAAGATTTGGCGGGCCGTTTATACAGGGTCCCTATATGGGTAACTTTATTTACCTCGATATCGGTACGCTGGCCGGGCAGGTTAGTCCCTGGAATAGAAGGCTCAAAATACCAATGGCCGGAATAACCTGGAAGACTATCGACCAGCTAAAGGCCGATCCGGCTTTAATTCTTCAAACCAACGTGGCCGGAACCGGAAAAGATGGCAGCCCCAATTGCGCTACTGTAAAGCCGTTTAATGGCTGGCAGGTGGCTTCACAGAAATAGAATCAAGAATTAAGAGTCAAGAATCAAGAAGGTTTAGGCTTAAATAGTGTCATAGAGAAACGATTATCAAGTTGAGATTAGTTATGACATATCATATTATATTATAGATACAATTGCTGCTCGTGACCATTATTGTAGGAATAAGGTAGCAATCCCCAAAAACACAAATCGAATTCGTACAGAAACTCGGCAGATCGGGAACTGCCAGGTATGTCACGATAGAATTTTTTGCAGCTGTCTTAATTCTTGACTCTTAACTCTTGATTCTATTTTGCCCATCCTCCTGACAATTCCATGATCTCAATTTGACAAACAGATGGTACTATGCCTAAATAAACAGGTGTATATTTGCTTAACGCTGTTAAATAATTTAATGCGTAAATAACATGGCCAGTAAAGAACGTATTCAACGCTTAAAAGATGAAACCAGGATCAATATCCTGGATGCCGCTCTTCAAATTGTTAAAGAGGAGGGATGGCAGGCTTTAAGTATGCGTAAAATTGCCGATGTAATTGAATACACCGCGCCCATAATATATGAATATTATGCTAATAAAGAAGCTATTTTGCTGGAACTTGCCCGCAAAGGCTACCTGTTATTAGCTAAAGACCTTAGGGCGGCTCACGAACAGTATACCCTGCCCGAAAAACAATTGGAAGCCATGTGGCTTGCTTACTGGAACTTCGCCTTTGCCAACAAAGAGCTTTACCAGATTATGTTTGGCGTTACCACCAATTGCTGTTGCGACGAGATTAACAAACTCGAAGAATCTGTTATGCCATGGGACTTGTTTACTGATGTGATAGGTAAAGTGATGCGTATCGATAATCCCGAATCAGATATAATTTGCACTAAATATTACACTTTCTGGTCGGTTGTTCATGGGTTGGTGTCTATCAACTTATTACGGCGCGGTTCATCAGACGATATCAATCGCCAGGTATTAATGGATGCAATTACAGGTATTATCAGATCGATAAAACCTGAGTAATTTTTTGCCTCGGAAATAACATCGTTAAATAATTTAACAGTGTTAAATAAAAATAAACTCAACAATAAATAATAAAACAACTATGGATATCAACTTTTACATAGCGTTACTAAACAGTGTTAAATCATCAAACACAAAACGCGGCAACTATTTAGCTACAAAACATTAGCGCGGTTAATAATCAAACCGATAAGCCTTAAAATAAGGTTATCATTTCAATAAAAATTACACTTATAGCAAGTCAGCAATGAAAACAATTAACTCAACATATATCTACCGGCCGCAAGGCATTAAATCACTACACTATCTATCACCTTTAAAATTAAGTATCATGAAAATTATCCCATTAGCGCTTTTAGCACTTACATTATATGGCTGTTCGCCCAAGCCGCAAACGCAGCAGGCGCCCCCACCGCCGGCATTACCTGTTGCCGCAATAGCATCGGGCACACAAACTACTTACCAGGAATACCCTGCATCAATAGAAGGTACTGTTAATGTAGAAGTTCGCCCGCAGGTAAGTGGCACTTTAGACAAAGTATTTGTTGACGAAGGTGCCTTTGTAAGCGCTGGCCAACCCATATTTAAAATAAACGAGCAGCCTTACCGCGCAGCCTTAAACAACGCCCTGGCCAGTTTACACGCGGCCGAAGCTGCTGCAGGCAACGCCCAGTTGGAAGTTGATAAGTTAACCCCGCTGGTTGAAAACAAGGTTGTTTCTGATTACCAATTAAAAACCGCAAAAGCCAGCCTGCAGGTTGCCAAAGCCAATATCGAATCGGCTAAAGCAAATGTATCAACCGCGCAGATCAATGTAGGCTATACCTTAATAAAAGCACCGGTTAGCGGTTACATCGGTCGTTTACTAAAGAAACAAGGAAGCTTGGTTACTCCGCAGGACGTGGAAGCTTTAACTCAGCTATCTGATGTACATGATGTGCATGTTTACTTCTCTTTGGGCGAAAAAGATTTCGTAGCCTTTAAAGAACAGTACCCCGGCACAACTTTAAAAGAAAAACTACAGCACTTGCCCACCGTGTCATTACTATTAGCCGATGGCAGCCAATACGCCAAACAAGGTAAAATAGACGTGATAGACGGCCAGTTTGATAAAAATACAGGTGCCATCACCATAAGGGCAAACTTTGCCAACCCGGATGGTTTACTGCGTGCCGGTAATACAGGTAAAGTGCGCCTAAGTTTACAGCATACAGATGCATTGATAGTGCCCGAGTCGGCTACTGTCGAAATGCAGGATAAAGTATTTGTTTTCGCTCTTGCCGATAGCAACAAAGTGAAAAAAGTACCTATTAACATTGTAGGCAAAAGCGGCGAAAACTACCTGGTTAAAGACGGCCTTAAAGCCGGCGATCAGATTGTACTGAGCGGCATGGACCACTTAGCCGAAGGTATGGTAATAGCACCTCAAAAAGCTACCGATAAGGTTGCCGCTGTAGTTAATAAATAAGAATCAAGAGTTAGGATTTAGGTAAAAGGCTAAAGGCCAAAGGTAAAAGGTTTAATTGGTTGTCGTTTGTATCGTTCAATTACGAAATGATAAGTGGCGTCTGATAAATCCGAAATCGAACTTCCGAAATCCGAAATAAAAAATCAAAATCATGTTTCAAAAATTCATAGAAAGACCGGTACTTTCAACCGTTATCTCCATATTATTGGTGATAGTTGGTGTACTTGGTTTAACAAAATTACCCTTGGAGCGGTTCCCGAATATTGCCCCTCCGGCGGTATTGGTATCTGCTGTTTATCCGGGCGCCAATGCCGAAACTATTTTACGTTCTGTTACGCCTTCGTTAGAAGAAGCGATTAACGGTGTGGAAAATATGACCTATATGACCTCTACCGCCAGTAACGATGGTACATTGGGTATCACAGTTTACTTTAAACAAGGTACCAACCCCGATCAGGCGGCTGTAAATGTTCAAAACCGTGTTTCGCAGGCTACAAGCCAGTTACCCGCAGAAGTTGTACAATATGGTATAACCACTACCAAGCAACAAAATAGCTTCATTGGTGCTATGGCCATCTACTCAGAAGATCCCAAAAAATACGATCAAACCTTTGTGGCTAATTATGCACAGATCAACATCGTACCCGAAATTAAACGTATTCAGGGTGTAGGTTCTGCCAGTATATTTGGTGGTATTAAGGATTACTCTATGCGTGTTTGGCTTAATCCCGGCCAAATGGCAGCCTACAAAGTTACGCCCGCCGAAGTGACGGCCGCTATTCAAGACAAAAACCTTGAAGCCGCGCCTGGTAAATTTGGCGAACGCAGTAACGAGGCTTTTGAATATGTAATTAAATATAAAGGTAAACTTACCAAACCAGAGGAATATCAGAACATTGCTATCCGTGCAAATGCAGACGGTTCAGTACTGCATTTAAAAGATGTAGCCCGTGTTGAACTGGGCGCTTATTCTTATAACAGTGTAAGTAACCTGAACGGTCACGATGGTATTATTATCGGTATCATACAATTGTCGGGATCAAACGCCAACGAAATTCAGATTGGTGTTGATAAGCTGATGCTTAAGTTATCAAAGGATTTCCCTGCCGGCATTAAATACAATCAATTCTATCGTACCAAAACTGATCTTGATGAATCAATTAACCAGGTTGAACATACGCTGGTTGAGGCTTTTATACTGGTATTTATAGTAGTATTTATATTCCTGCAGGATTTCAGGTCGACATTGATCCCGGCTATAGCCGTTCCTGTGGCTATTATCGGTACATTCTTCTTCATGAACCTGTTTGGCTTCTCGGTTAACCTTTTAACCCTGTTTGCGCTGGTGCTCGCTATCGGTATTGTGGTGGATGATGCCATTGTAGTGGTAGAGGCTGTGCATGCCAAAATGGAACACGATCCAAGCCTTACTCCAAAAGCGGCAACTACCGAGGCTATGCGCGAAATTACAGGCGCCATTGTGTCTATTACGCTGGTTATGGCTGCCGTATTTTTACCGGTTAGCTTCATGGTAGGTTCAACAGGCATATTTTACCGGCAGTTTGCGCTAACCATGGCTATAGCCATCATTATATCGGCTGTTAACGCTTTAACTTTAAGCCCTGCACTTGCCGCCCTGTTTTTAAAGAACAAACATAGCGCAGATGGGCAAGATGCACCTAAAAAAGGCTTTTTAGATAAATTTTATGCGGGCTTTAATGGTGGCTTTAATTATATCACCAACAGATACGTGGGAGGCCTAAAATTCCTTATCAGTAAAAAATGGCTCAGCATTGGCGGGTTGGTGTTAGTAATAGCAGCTACATTTTACCTGGTAAACAGAACAAAAACGGGCTTTATACCTACCGAAGACCAGGGCTTTGTGGCCATAGCCGTTAGTACACCATCCGGAACATCGTTAAGTGGTACCAATAAGGTTTTTAAACAGGCCGAAGATCAGCTGAAAACTTTACCATCAGCAAGGTTTGTTACCGCGTTATCTGGTTTTAACTTTTTAACACAATCCAGCAGCCCATCAGCCGGGGTAATTTTCCTGTTGTTAAAACCCAATGACGAAAGGGGGCCGGTTAAAAATATTGATGATATACAAAACATTGTTAGAGGGAAATTAGGTGGCATACCTGGCGGTACTTTCTTCGTATTCAGTTTCCCAACCGTGCCAGGCTTTAGTAACGTAGAGGCCATGGATGTGGTGCTACAGGATAAAACCAACGGCAAACTGGATAAATTTAGCGGCGTTGCCAATAACTTTATAGGTAAGCTGATGCAGAAACCGGCAATCGCCTTTGCTTTTACCTCTTATAAAGCAGATTATCCTCAGTTACAATTAGAAGTTGATGACGAAAAAGCTAACCAGTTAGGTGTAAATGTTAAAGACATTTTAGGAACTATGCAGGCTTACTTTGGTACTGCCCAGGCATCAGATTTTAACCGCTTTGGTAAATACTACCGCGTGGTAGTGCAGGCTGATACTGCGGATAGGACAGATCCTTCAGCAATTGACCGGGTTTTTGTTAAAAATAAATCAGGTGAAAACGTGCCTATCAATACCCTGGTTAAACTAACCCGTGTGTACGGCTCAGAAACCGCTTCACGTTATAACCTGTTCAACTCTATCGAGATCAACGCTATCCCTAAACCAGGCTATAGTTCTGGCGACGCCATTAAAGCTATCCAGGAAACAGCCCAGGAGCAATTGCCAACAGGTTTTGCTTATGAGTTTGCCGGCCAAACCCGCGAAGAGATTGCATCGGGCGGTCAGTCGGCAATTATATTCATGCTTTGTTTGGTGTTTGTATACTTCTTATTATCAGCACAGTATGAAAGTTATATATTGCCATTAGCAGTTATCTTATCAATTCCTACCGGTATTTTAGGCGTGTTTGTGGTATTGGGTTTAACCGGTATTGAAAACAACATTTATGTACAGGTGGCCTTAATCATGCTCATCGGTTTGCTGGCCAAAAATGCCATCCTTATTGTGGAGTTTGCAGTACAGCGTCGAAAAGCAGGGCATGGTTTGGTTGAATCGGCAATTGAAGCTGCAAGGCTGCGGATACGCCCGATCATCATGACATCGCTGGCTTTCGTATTCGGTTTATTCCCGATGAGTATTGCCACAGGTCCATCAGCACAGGGTAACCACTCTATTAGTATAGGTGCAGCTGGCGGGATGGTTTCAGGAGTATTGTTAGGCCTGTTTATTATCCCGGTATTGTTTGTGATATTCCAGGGATTACAGGAAAGAATTAGCGGTGTACCATTAGCTGTACTGAACAACGATGGATCAGATCATAAAAAAGGCCATGCCATTGACGCTAAAAAATTGGAACTACAGAATAATTGAGAATAGAATCAAGAGTTAAGAATCAAGAGTCAAGAATCAAGAGTTAAGATAAAAAGGAAAAAATAAGATGTTAAGATCAGACGATCTCCTGTCTTGATTCTTGACTCTTAATTCTTGACTCTATCAAAAAGACTCTTTCAAAGCAATAAAAAATGAAACGTTATATAACCCCATTGGCTTTTGCATTACTTACGGCTTTTTTAAGCGCCTGTAAAGTATCAAAAGATGTGGAAACACCCAAACCAGAGCTGCCAGTTGCTTTCAGGAGCACCGCAGCAATAACCACTGCCGATACCAGCAGTATAGCCGATATACAGTGGAAAAACTTTTTTACCGATGCAACCCTGCAAAAGCTGATAGACAGCGCTATAGCCAAAAACTATGATATGCAGATAGCGGTTAAAAATATAGATGCATCGCAGTTGCTGTTTAAGCAAGTGAAATGGAATTACGTGCCCGAAGTTGCACTTAATGTGACTGCCAATACCAGCCGCCCAAGCGATAACAGCCTAAACGGATTAAGCATTAGTCAATACAATATAGGCACCAAACACGTAGAAGATTACTCGGCAAACCTTGCCCTTTCATGGGAAGCCGATATCTGGGGAAAAATCCGCAACCAAAGCCGCCAGGCCCTTGCAGAATACCTGCAAACAGCCGAAGCAAAAAAGGCTATTCAAACCAACATTGTTGCAAGCGTATCGCAAGGTTATTATAATCTGCTGATGCTGGATGCACAATTGGATATAGCCAAAAAGAATGTTAAACTGAATGACAGTACCATCAGGATCATCCGTTTACAATATGATGCCGGCCAGGTAACTTTACTGGCAGTGCAACAGGCAGAGGCACAACAGCAGGCAGCTGCTCAGTTGGTACCACAGTTTGAAAGGAACGTAGCCGTACAGGAAAACGCGTTGAGTATTTTAGTTGGCCGCTTACCAGATGCTATTGAACGCAACGGCACATTAAATGATGTTAAATTCCCCGAAACGCTAACTGCGGGTGTTCCATCGGCTATCGTCAGCCGCAGGCCAGATATCAGGACACAGGAACTGGCTTTAACTATTGCTAACGCCAAAGTGGGCATCACCAAATCTGAAATGTATCCAGCTTTAAGGATCACCGCAAGTGGTGGGGTTAACTCGTTTAAAGCCAGCAACTGGTTTAACATCCCGGCTTCATTGTTTGGTATAGTAGCCGGTAGCATTGCAACACCTTTGCTTGACCACAAGCAATTAAGCACTACTTACAAAGTTGCGCAAATTGACCGCGAAAAAACGGTGCTGCAGTTCAGGCAATCTGTATTAAATGCGGTTGGCGAGGTATCAGACGCCCTGGTTAAAATTGATAAGCTGAAACAGGAGCAGGCTATAGCTGCAAATCGTGTAAAAACCCTGCAGCAAGCTACAACAAACGCAAGCATGCTGTTTAAAAACGGCCTGGCCAACTACCTGGAAGTAATAACAGCCCAGGGCAATGTATTGCAAGGCGAATTGGCGCTTGCTACTATCAAAAGAGATGAACTAAGCGCTACTGCCGAACTTTACCGTTCATTAGGTGGCGGATGGAAATAATTTGGTGAGTGGTTGATTAAGTTGATTGGGTGAGTGGTTTAGCTTGATTAGCTTATCGTCAAACATTCGAAGGCCGGTTGTATTAAAATACGACCGGCCTTTTTCGTAGAGACGCATAATTGCGTCTCCCGCGTTTAGGTCTACGCCAAGCTTCTCCCGCGTTTAATGCTCCTGCTTTGACATATTGCAAATAAATTGCCTCGATTTAGCATAAAATCGCTATTATAGCCGAGCTTCAATAATTTGACTTATTTTTAATGAAATTAAAATTCTTAATAGTGCTGCTCCTTTTATCGGGACACCTGAAAGCACAAAACTTAAACATCATCCCCCAGCCACGGTTGGTTGTAAACGGCTCCGGGCAAATCAGTATCAATAATCATTCTGCAATTGGTATAAGCGATACTTCATTAACCGCTTTGGCTATTTACTTTCAAAAGGAGTTATTTAAAGCAAAAGGTTTATCACCCGCGATAAACAACGGAGATTCAAAAAGCACCATTAAACTCGTTTTAACCAATACAAACCAAACTATTGGCGCATACTTACTAAAAATTACGCCCCATCAGGTAACCATATCATCCTCAAATAAAGAGGGTGTTTTTTATGGCTTAATATCGCTGTTACAGGTTATTAAAGATCATCCTAAAGAGGGTGATAACCTTACCCTCGCATCAACAGATGCAACAGACGTTCGTGATTATCAAAACGTTGTACTTGCATCCACAGAAATAACAGATGCCCCACGTTACCAATGGCGTGGTTTGATGCTCGATGAATCGCGGCATTTCTTTGGCAAACAGAAGGTTATGCAAATTTTGGATTGGATGGCTTACTATAAGCTCAACAAATTTCACTGGCACCTTACCGACGTACAGGGCTGGCGTATTGAAATAAAAAAATATCCCAGGTTAACATCTGTTGGCGGGGTAGGCGATTATAGCGATACCCTGGCAGAAACCGCACCTAAGTATTATACCCAAAATGATATAAAAGAGATAGTTAGCTACGCTGCTCAACGCTTTATTACGGTTATCCCAGAGATAGATATGCCCGGCCATGCAACAGCCGCCAATAAAGCTTACCCCGAATATTCGGGTGGGAGTGTAGCGGGTTATCCAAATTTTACATTTAACCCGGCTAAAGAGGAAACCTACCAGTATTTGGCCAATATAATAAAGGAAACAACTGCGCTTTTTCCGTCAAAAATGATGCATCTGGGTGGCGACGAGGTTGTTTTGGGCATTAAAGCATGGTCGCTGGATACGGCCATTGCCAGGATGATGCAGAATAAGGGCTTTGAGGATGTAGGCGCGCTGGAACGCTACTTTTTTAAGCGGATGACCGATACCGTAACCAGCCTGGGCAGCAAAATATTGGCCTGGGACGAGGCTACCCAAACCGAGCTTCCGACCGATAAAACCATCATTTTTTGGTGGAGACAAAACCTGCCGGGCCAGTTAAGCCTTGCTTTGCAGAAAAACTACCAGGTAGTGTTATGCCCGCGTTTACCACTTTATCTTGATTTTTTACAGGATGGCACCCATATTTCCGGTCGTAATTGGAAGGGGGAATTTAACAGGTATACAGATATTTACAATTTTCCAGACAGACAATTAGCAGCCGATCAGCTTACATCAAACCAAATCATCGGTGTGCAGGCCAACATCTGGACGGAGAAAATAGCATCAGAAAAGCGTCTGGATTTTATGCTCTTCCCACGGATTGCCGGCCTGGCCGAAGCGGGATGGACTGCGCCAGAGATAAAAAATGAGGCGGCATTTAATGAACGGGTACAGGCAGGTTTAAAAAACTGGGATGCGGCGGATATCTATTACTTTAACCCCTTCGATCTGCAGGCTCATCCGGAAGCTGTTGATTTTGCGCCTGTAATTAAGAAAACTACGGTAATGGAGAAACATGGCCGTCACCGTAAAGCGGGTCGTTTAAAGTCGGCTAAAAAGGGCAGTAGGAGTGCGGCAAAATCCCGCAAATCGTCATCAAAAGTTAAAACAACAAAAAATAAACCTCATAAAAAAAGGAAATAGCCTAATGGTTACTTCCTTTCCCTTTATATTGTATTAAAATGTTTGTATATATCAGCCTTCAGATTATCTACCTGTAGGTTGAAAGGTGGGTGGTTTTGATGCTTAGGACAAACGATTTCCCAACGCTTATTTTAACGTTTTTATCCAGCAACATAGCCTTAACAGCATCGTCGCCTTTAATGGCTTCAAATAAATCGCGCGCTACGGCCGATCCGCTTATATTATTGGTAACCTTACCGTTTTCCATGTTGATGTTGAACGTGTAGCCTGATTTTCCGCGATCGCCTGCCGATTCAAAATCGGTGATATTTAATTTGAATTGCTGATCTTCTGTCAGGCTTTTCTTCAAATGCAAACGGATAACCGGCATGTACCTTTTCCAGGTAGTTAAATACTTTCTTTCTTCCATGATATGCTTATCTATATAAAAAATAAAGCCCCTGTAGGTATTCATTTACAGGGGCTTCAAACTATCTTCAAGAACAGGTTTTACTTACCTGATCTTACTATCAATAAATTGCAATTTGTTGTTTTACCATTATGGCGGCGGAGTATAACCATCTCCAGAATAATATTACCACATGATAGCTCAAAGCTACCTAAATAAAAGGGTACCGGGGCAATTTAAATTTTATTAATATTAACGTTGTAATTTATTGTTAATCAATTATTAATGATAAAGCCGGTGAACGCTGTAAAGGTAATATAGGGTTTACACAAGTAAATATTTTCCCCTGCGCTGCAAAAGCGTCTGCTTATTAATGTTAATTTGCATATGTTAATTATAATCTACAAAAATTCTATATGAGTGCTACCCCGAGGTTAAAAATAGTTTCTGTTTGCCTTTTCATGTTATGGGCCGGTATTTGTAATGCTATGCCAATCATCTATGTTAACCAGGTTGCCTTTGATAGTCGCGGCGCAAAAATGGCTGTAATCCGTAACGATGAAAAACTTAACCCCGGCATGCTATTTACGCTGGTTAGTGCTACCGGTAAGGTAAATTTTAGCGGGACTATTAAAGGGCCGCAACAAATTGAGCAGTGGGTTAAAGGAGCCTTTTTTTACCAGGCAGATTTTTCGGCGGCCGTTGTAAAACCAGGCAATTATCAAATCGGCATTACCGTCAAGGGTAAGCGATACCTGTCAGATGTGTTTAACATCAGTGATAATGCATTGGCAATAAATACCCTGCCATCCATTATAGGGTATTACAATCATCAGCGGGCAAATACGCCGGCAGAGCTTGCTGCCGATAAGCAGTTACTTTTATACGGAAGTGATAAAACGGTTGATCTGCACGGCGGCTGGTGCGATGCTTCCGGGGATGTAAGCAAATATTTCTCGCACCTGGCTTACGCAAATTATATGTCGCCACAGCAAATTCCGTTAGTAACCTGGTCAATGATCAATGCAATACAAAACATTCCGGGAACGCTAAATAAACTGAATATGTATGATAAAACTGTTGATGAAGCTTTATATGGCGCCGATTACATGATGCGGGCTTTATCAAAGGAAAATTATTTTTTCATGATAGTATTCAGCTATTTTAATAAAGATCCTAAGGCGCGTAGGGTAGTGGGTTTAAAGGCGAATAGTGTTACTACTAATGAATATCAATGCGCTTTTCGCGAAGGTGGGGGCATGGCCATAGCAGCCCTTGCGCGTATATCTCAATTAAAAAAAAATAGTGATTATAGATCTGCAGAGTACCTGTTGGCAGCCGAACGTGCTTATGCTCATTTGGTAGTGCACAATACCGAATATGATGACGACGGCAAAGAAAATATCATAGATGATTACTGTGCATTAATGGCTGCTTCTGAGCTTTGGATAGCTACGGATAGCTCCTATTACCAGCAACAGGCCCGTGCCCGTGCCCATAATATTGAAAAACGACTAAGCCCAGGAGGGTATTTTTATGCTAATGATAGCGGCCGCCCATATTGGCATGCATCCGATGCGGGGATGCCAATTGTTGCCTTAAGCAGGTATTTGACTAAGGAGAAAAATATTGATAATAGGACAGCGGCACTAAACACAATAAAAAAAGCATTGGATTATAACCTGCGCGTAACGGCAGAAGTAAGCAACCCCTTTGGCTATGCCCGGCAAACATTTCGCCAGGGCGATAAGATACAGGACGGCTTTTTTATTCCCCATGAAAACGAAACAGGTTGGTGGTGGCAGGGCGAAAATGCCCGGTTAGGGTCGTTGGCTACCGCTGCAATTGTTGGCGGCCGATTGGTTTACCCGGCAAAAGGCGGTTGGGGTGTAAATAAGGATATATCAGCCTATGCTTCACACCAGTTGTCATGGATATTGGGCTGTAATCCCTACTCCATGTGTTTTATGTACCAGTTTGGAAAAAACAATGTGCCTTACATGAGCTCTAACTTTGGGCATGGCTCTGGCAAGGGCGGCATTGCTAACGGTATCACGGGTGCTAAAGACAGCGCCGATGGTAGTGGAATTGACTTTAAAACCGAGGACAACGGCAATGAATGGCGCTGGACGGAGCAATGGCTACCGCACGCTGCCTGGTTTTTACAGGCCATAACTGCTATGAGCGACGAAAAATAAATATTACCCCAAGTTACTTTTAACTTTTACGACATTTGCCTATATAGGTGGCTTTTCATGATGCGGCAGGCCGATATAGCACTTCGCGTACCATTAAGCGATGTGGCTCTTATTTGGGCATCACGCCTCAATCGTTAAACCGCATCAGGAAAAATATTCGCTGACAATCGTTTTTATGACATGTGTACAATAATTCAGTCTTATTTATGATTGCACAAATTCCGTTAAAATAAGACATTTGCCAAATGGCAACCAAAGATATTCTATCGGCAATAACTTTCCAGGCAGCTACTACAACCGAACATTTTGAGCAAATTTTAGCGCTTCAAAATCAAAATCTGTACAAAGCATTAACCGCCGAAGAGCAGGATCAGCAGGGCTTTGTTTTTGCTGAACATACTGTGGAACTATTGCAGCAAATGGCATCGCAAATACCACAGATTATTGCATTGTATCAAAATAAAGTAATTGGCTATAACCTGGCCATGACAGCGGCTATGGAAAAACAACTGCCCAGTCTTGAGCCTATGTTCAGGGAATTTCATAAAAGCCGGTACCAGGGTAAAGTTTTAACGGGGTACAAATTTTTTGTGGGAGGCCAGGTGTGCGTTGATAAAGATTTCAGAGGGCTGGGGCTCTTAAGTAAACTATACAATGCAACGGCTAACCTGGTAGGTAATGATTACGAACTTTGCATCACCGAAATAGCAGTAAGAAACGTCAACTCGTTAAAAGTGCATAAAAAAATGGGGTTCGAAATAACCGGCACCCACTGCGATGAATTTGGCGATTGGTATGTGGTTATTTGGGACATTAGGAAAATTTAAAACACAGATGATATGTATCAATCACAAAGGATGGCTTATTCTTCAATTTAATATATCACAGTTTTTCTATCTCCTCAACAGAAATTTTTGTTGTTTTAGCTATAAATGCCGAAGTTAAACCCTCTTTTTTTAGTTCACGAGCTATCTCAAGGGCCTTTTGATACTCGCCCTTCTTTTCACCCCTTCTCTCACCTTTCTTTTCACCTTTTTTTTCACCTTTTTTCTCAGCCCTGTCTAATAAAAGCTCTTCGATGCCCATAGTGTTGCTCCTTTCTGTTAAAATTTCTACCTGTTGCTCAAATTTAGTGTTTATATCCTGATTTTCAAAGCGTATATAATACTTCAAAAAATTCATCAGCACCCGTATTTTTTCCTTGTTTATTTGTTTGGCCAGCAATAGCCTGGTCAGGT
>Ga0307507_10000171_pt1 | contig 116816 bp, 24 predicted proteins | sample 7_EM_MG_FD_207223 | JGI IMG/M metagenome (GOLD analysis project Ga0307507, IMG submission 207223) | Populus trichocarpa ectomycorrhiza microbial communities from riparian zone in the Pacific Northwest, United States - 7_EM | ecosystem: Host-associated > Plants > Roots > Unclassified | place...
AATTTAAATTATTAAAATTTATTATTAAGTGGTTGTTAAGATATTAAAGTGTGATTTTTCCATTTTTTGGTGTGTTTTTGAAGTGATTAGCTCACCCATTTGACCAGCTCACCCGTGAAATACGTTAATATATTAATAATACGCTTTATAAATCCCTTAATATATTTATTACCGCGTATATTAATAATATCTTAATTTACTTATCCTTACTTTCTAAATATTAAAAATATATTAAAATAGTCCTTAAATGCTTATAAGATGCGGGCTTATAATGCAATATTAAAAAATATAAGTTCTATATGTTTAAGGTTATATACTTAGGCTTAATTATATTCTATAACGGAATTAAAATAAACCCTAAAAAAGTTGCTGCAATTATAAACTAAAAAAGCCCTAGCAATATATAAGATATTTAAGGATTTCTAGAATTTATACATTTCTATTAATAATTTATTAACTACTTTTTAAAAATGGCTTAGCTATTAGTAAACCTAATAAAGAAGAATATAAAATTTAAATAGACCGCTAAATGCAAATAAGCTTTTAATAACTTAAAATATTGCTTTATAACTACTCTAATTCTTACCTACTTTAACCCTAACCTTAAATATATTATTAAAATAGACTTATCTAATTATGCGCTAAGGGAAGTATTGTTATAATATAATAAGAACAGTAAGCTATATCTAGTAGCCTTTCTCTCCTAAAAACTTGCCCCTACTAAATTAAACTATAAGATATATAATAAGGAACTACTTATAATTATTAAATACTTTAAATAGTGGCGTTTTAAGCTTAAAGTATTATTATTTCTAATACGCGTGCTAATAGACTATAAGAACCTATAGTACTTTATAACTATAAAGCAATTAATATAGCGCTAAATTTATTAGGCCGAATATCTCTTATAATTTAACTTTAAGATTATATACTAATTAGGCAAACTTAATTAGAAGCCTAATATATTAATATAATAATTATAGGACCTACCTATAAATGCTTTAAATAAATAAATTATAAATTAATTATAGATCTTATTACCCCCTAAACGTCTTAAAAAACCACGTCCTATATTTCCAAATATAGAACTTAATAGAAATAAATTAGAAGTTAATAAATAGGAAATAGAAATTAATAAGCTAATAGAATATAAATATAAGAATAATATATAAATAATAGATATAATAAAAGTAATTTAAATAGGAAAATAATAGTATAAAAATATTATACTTACTAAATGCGAAATCTAAAACAATTAATTATACTATTAATAGAAAATAGTAGTTCCAAATTCTAAACCTTTACAATTTAAGATACTTAAATTTATATACAATTTCCCTATAGTAGGATATCCTAGCTATATAAAGACTTATAAGATTATTTAATAAGTATACTACTAGGCTATAATGCATAACTATATATAAAAATACGTTTAAGTATGTAGGATATATATATATGGAAAGACCTCTTATATAAAGAAGTAAGGAGTACTTTAACTACTACCAATTTTAATATAAACATGGCACGACATCTTAATTAACTTTATAGTTAACTTGCCTAGCAGTAATAGATTTATAAATGTTATAGTAGTTATTAACTATTTTATAAAAATGCGACATATAATTCCTATAGACTTAATTAATGTAATATTAGTAGCTAAATATTTTATTCAGTATGTCTTTAAGCTATATAGACTTCCTAATTTAATAATATCTAACTATAGAAGCTAGTTTGTTTTAGACTTCTAATAAGCCCTATATAAATAATTAAGTATTTAAATATAACTTTTAACTATATTTTATTTAGAGATAGATAGTTAAACCAAAATTGCGAATATAATTATAGAATAATACCTATAAATATACTGCTCCTACCTATAAGATAACTAAGAAAAATAGCTGCCTTTAGCTAAGTTTACTGCAAATAATATAATAAACGTATTAATAGACATAATGCTATTCTACGCGACCTACGGATAAGACCCTTATTTTAGATTTAAACTATAACTTAAAATTAATATAATAGGACCTATAATTAAGCGGATTTAGTTAATTAATATATATAACTTTACTAATTAAATAAAGTAGTTAATAGAACTATTATAAAGTAAATTAATGTACGCTTAAATGGTATAGAAATGGTATATAAATAAAGGACGAGCTCCTATATAGGACTTTAAGGAAGGTAATATAGTTTACCTAAATATACAAACCTTATGGACTTAACGGCCCTTAAAGAAACTTAATTGGAAGTTTATAGGCCCGTACTAAATTAAGAAGAAACTAAGCCTATATGCCTATAAGCTTAAACTACTAACTAAGATAAAAATATACCTGATGTTTTATATAAACTTATTATAACCTTTAAAAGGTAATTCTATAACTTATAAAGTACCGCCGCTACCTTTTATAATTATTAATAATAGTAACAATTCTTACTTTATTAACTTAATTAGACTCCTCCTTTTCCCTTAAGGATTTATCTGTCTATATAATATACCCTATTGTTCTATTATTAAGCTCCCTATCTATATCCTTACCTTATATTTAAATCCTTACTAATCCCCTTAGGAGGATAGCCGGTTTAATTTTTTTTATAATACCTTTAAAAAGAAAATCAACGCCTATACCCAATGGTAATATGCTAACAATATAACCGCTAAATGCCTTAGGATCTAGTGTAGACGAAACCGCTAGAAATACACTAGTAGAATTTAAGCCACCTTCCAAACCTTAAAATAATTAGCCACTTATAAACGCTAGAGATTAATTTAACTTATATACCTAGGCTTAATAGAAGCTTAGTAAGATTACTAGCGTCCTACCAAATACTACTAATATAAAGGAGCTAGATAAGCTGGCTAAGAAAATAGCCAACTTATAGAGTATTATTAATTTAATAAAGCCCTCCTGTCGCCTCTCTAGTAAAGAGTATAAGTTATATAGCAAACGTATACGCTAAACAAATCTCAATGCCCTAGTTAAGAAGTTACCACCTAATATTAGCAGTACTACTTAATAGCATTTCGACCGCTAGATTGCCGCAGTTAAGAACCAATTTAAGGTTAACGACGCTAACTACGACTGTAAGTGACGTACACGCTGGGCTATTAAAGGTCTTGTAAAAGAGAAGACAATTACCCAACTAGTTTATTACCGGCTAGGCACTAAACACAAAGGTCCCTTACTATAGGATAAGTTTAAGACTATAGTCTAAGACTAGATTAGGAACCCCATAGTAAGACGCTTTAATAATGCTACTGCGTACTATATAGCCATTATAAAGGAGAACTAGAGGTTCAACGTCTTCCTAGCCCGTATACGTAGCTTAAAGGACCGCTTCTTATATACCCCTTTTGTTAATCCTAAGCAATAGGTAGACTTTTGGTTCTTATACCTTCTAGCCTACCTATAGGCAGAGCTCTTCCGCCAAAACTTTATTAAATAGGTAAGAACCATAGAGGACCTCTTTGCCAAAATCTGCCGTATAGAGTAACTACTCGACACTATAAAGCTTGCGGAAGATTATATAGCTAGCAGCGGTAAATCCTCGCGCTTAAAGCGCGGCCGTAGTATAGGCTCTATAGAGTTAGGTTTAGGGAATAGAACCTAAAAAGGGCAACATTTTAAGTAAACTCCTAGGGAGACTACTTAAAAGCTAGATGGCTTAGAGGACCCCTTAAATGCTAGTAGTACGCACATAAGTTAAAAGAGACCCGTAGGTAACTATTATAAAGAATACTAGAAGCAAGCCAGTAAAGATAAGTTAGGCTAGCTTTTAGAAAACCTAAAGCCCTAGTAGCGTATCTCTTTTAACTGTAACTAGGGCCTAATATAGAGGGAGAGAAGAAACGCATTATGGTATATATTATAATGGATACGCCCTAGGGTAAAGTCCGCCTATATTGCTTATACGACAATAGGTGCTAAATTCACCTTATTAACTAAGACGTTGTCTATAGGTTTAACCTGTCTATAAGCTACGCGCTATATTTATATAAACCTATCGTACATTTCCTTAATAGCAACTAGATAATAATTTAGGACGCTTATAATCTAACGGTTACCACTAGCGACTCCTAGGGTACGCCTTGTACTATTAGTCCCTAGACCTTTTAGGGTGGCTTATTTAATAGTTATAATATAGTTCTTAGATAGGATTGGCTCGCGGAAGCAAATCTATTAATTAGCTTTTATTCTGGATAATTTATTTAGGGTACTTTGGACCCTAAACGCCTCTAAATAGTTACCCTTAATACACTCCTAGTAGATATTAAGGTTAGTGAAATAGTCTATTTGCTATAGCCAGAAAACTCTTTTTTTACGCCGGTTATAAACATAATAGAGGACCTATTATTACTGGCAGTAAGTACCTGTGCAGACCCTCTAGATATAGAGATACTAATTGTAAATATAATAGAGGACCCGCTATTACTAGCAGCGAGTACCCATAGAGACCCTTTAGTGCTGGTATAAATTACCTATACTTAAGGGGGAGGTAATTAAAACCCTAAAACTATTAAGTATACTGCAGCAGAGCTATATACACTCTTAGTGCGAATATACTTGCGAAATATATATTAGCCGCACCTATCTTTTTACTGGCTTCCAGAAGCACACTACCATATAATAGTTGCTTTAGCCTTCGTAGGCTCCGACCTGTTACGGACAGCTTAAGTACAATGTTATAACTACTTGGAGAGGAGTCGGCGGAAGCTAGTTGGTTAATATAAGTACGGTATAGGATGGATCCGGTGGAACTATATAACGAGGAATGGTAATCAAGGTCACGTGGTTAGGTCTATAATCTATAGGATTAGGGAGACGTGGGATCTGGGAGCAGATTAACAGATTAATAGATTAACAGATCAATAGAGCGAAGGGATTTCTTAGGAGTATAGTTGTATATTTAAAGGACCACAGTTCCTACCTAGATAGTTCTCTCTTTATAGTAAATCTTAGAATATAATTGGAGTTAATCTGTTAGGCAACCACTCCACCAGTTATTATTATATTGTTGAATTGTTCTTACCTATATACCTAGCCCAATAATAGGACCTACCGTAGTTACTGCTATAAGATTCTGTTATATATTTACTACTAAGGTTACAGTATTAAATAAGGTTAAACAACATGCTACCCAAAGCACCAGTTATAACGCCATTGACGGTAGCTACAACCTTAGGCTTAGGAGAAGACACTAGTATAGCAGATACTAACTTACAGCTAATTATAAGAGGTTAGTTATAAGAAATGGTTAATTGCTTATTAGACAATAATAGGATACTTAAAGAACGCATTAATGGAATTAGAGCAGCAAAGGTTAAGTTACCTTTAATTAAATAATTCTTAGGAGAGAAGTTAAAGCTTAAGGGGTTTCTTATACAGATACACTTTAAGGTAATATAAGAAGAAGTAAAGCTAGTAACATCTATGGATTAGGTAGTATATATAGGACTATTCTTAATAGGAAGGGTACTAGAGTGGTTTAAATTTTACCTTACTAAGATATAGATAAATAGTATAGTAACTACTAATTAGGATGTATAGTATGTGTTTATAAGTTAGAACGGATTTGCGGAATAGTTAATATAAATATTTAGAGACCCTAAAGCAACCATCACAGTGGAACAAAAACTTTAGAACCTAGTACAGCGTACTTTAGCAATTAAGTATACAGTACAGTTTTAAACGCTAGCTATATAGGTTAAATGGGATAATAAGGCGCTTATGGCATAGTATAAATAGGGACTTAAGGCTAAAGCCTAGGATATAATTATCCTAATAGAAGATATGGACACCCTAAGGGAATTAATTAATTAAGCAATTAAGATTAATAATAGGATCTACCAAAGGGAGCAGACCAAGAAAGGTTAGGATAGAGTTCTATAGTTGTATAAGGCGCAGAGTATGCAACAATAGACACAGAGTTAAAAACTATAGTATAGCGTAGAGCTAATAGACCTAAGCGGTATTAAAGAAACTATAGAAACCTAGAGGTTAAGGATTAAGTAATTATAGGACTAAGGAGCAGAGGCTAAACTAGGGATCTTAGCAGTAGAAGATGTTTAGGCGGACTCTATAGTAGAATTAGTGGTTTAAAGATAGAGCTTATATAAATTATAGAAAATAGGGTTATTTCGCCAAAGACTATAGAGGTAGTTAGAGTAACCACGTGGTAAAGGGAACTAGACTAGTAGACGACATATATATATAGAGGGATAATAGTGCACTGCGAGGAAAAAAAGAATGTTTAATTAATAGTTTTATATTTTGTTATAATAATGCATGCCAAATTTATAAGGATGCTAAGTATGGCGCAAGCTATTAGCTATAGGAGCCATTGTTATCTAAGTTTAGAGAAACTAACAAACCAGCTTATAGATCGGACATTAAAGACAATAAGTTTAACAAAGATAAAGCATTTACTAATAATAAGGTAATAAGAGCAGCTTACTAGGAGTATATAGACCTTAGTGAAGTTAAAACAGAAGTAGAAACTAAGACCTCTACTAAATAAGGATTAGTAACGGGTATTATAACACTATTAGATATAACATTTATTACTTCGCAAGACAATAGGAGCAATGTTTAGAAGAAACTAGGTAAGTAGACGACTACTAGTGCTAGCTTATTACTTAATAAAGGCAAAAGGCTATAGGCTTAAGGTTCTTAAGACAAGATAAAAGATGCTCAAGATTTTTAAAATAAGATAAGACATACCTAAGACTCGCAAGATGTAATAAGGATAGCTTAAGGACCTATAACGGACGAAACCTAATGGGAAAGAGTAGAGACTTAGTTTAGTAATAGACAAATAAGTATAGGACGCAAGTTTAGGAACTATAAGTTTGGAGAATAAGTAAGAACGTTAGCAATTCTAGGTGAACATAGTGTTTAGCCTAAAGATTAAAAAGTTAATACTAAGATTAAGAAGCAAGACGACTTTGTAGATCTAGCTGCAAGATACAGAAAATAAGAAACTATAGATAAGTTTAGAGCAAGAATTATTATATGGTAAGAGTAAAAACTAGACTAGAGATCTAGTATGCTAGGTTATATAAGGGATAGAGCACCTATATAAAGAATTACCAATAGGCCTAAGATAGGCACGCTAAGGGTAAAATAGCTAAATAAACTGGAATAAGAAGAGGATCTAGGAATCCTAACCAGATTTAAAGAAAGGCATACTAAAGGTTGTTATAACGCAGCGATAATAAGGTACTTTCTTATAGACAGACTATATATACTAAACCAGTTATATGGAAAGTAGTATAGGTAATAACATAACAATAAATGGGAAGATTTCTATATATAGCTAAACAAAAAAGTTGTCTAAGACTAACCTATTACCAAAAAACGCATAAGTTATATTAAAGGAGTATTAATTATAACGTTAAGGAACCTAGAAGAGGGATCTAGGGACTAGAAAAGTAAGTAATAAATCTTAGTACCTATAGAGGAAAGATTAATAGTTAGGTTAGCCAGATAGAGGTTTAAACTTAAGAGTAAAGATAAGCTAAGAGTTAACCTAAGTCACTTAGCGTATTATATACTATTATAGATAGCTTATATGGATAATATATATAATATGCATAGAGCACTAAAAGATAAACATTAGAAGTACCTAGTAAGGATATATTAGGCACTAGATAAAAAGAAGTATAGAGACGTAAAGTATATATATAGATGGCACCTAGTAGATTCCTTATAAAAGAATGTCTAGATAGATAATAGTGGTAGGACTGCCTAGAGAATACTTATCTATAGTACGTAAAGGAAAAGAAACAAACTAAGTATTAGCTAAAAGTGGACTAAGTATAGACAGGATCTAGTAGCTAATAGTTAGGAAAAAGGGAGGCCTACAGAACTAGAGGGAACTAGTAGTAGAGCCTTAGACCCTTAAAGGAATTTAAGGACAATACCTAAATTTATAAATTAATTGGCAAGATTAGCAGTTTAAAGTGTTAATAGATAGTGGAGTAATAAGGAACTATATATTACTAGTAACAGTAAAAAGGATAGGGTTACTATACAGATAAAAGGAACACCTGTATCTACTTATAACAATTTTAGGAGATTAGATAGCCTATAGAGGAGGTATTATTAACCTTAAAACAGGACTAATTTAGTTAACTATTAAAGGGAGACAAGTTAAGATATCTTTTAATATCCTACTATTGGGACAGGATAAGGTAATACTAGGAATACCTTAGTTATAGGAATATAATCTAAAGATTAATTAGGTTATAGGTTAGGTTAATATTAAAGATACTTAATAATATAAGATACAATAACAAACTAAATTAATATGGTACTAAGTTAAAGCAATATACAAGAAGACTAAGTAAGGCTTAAGTTATATACTAAAGAGATACTACAAGTATAGCAAAAAGTTATGGTTACTAGAAAGTAAAAAGCTATTAGAATATATAGTATAGGACTATAAGATAGAATTAGAACTAGGAATAAGTTTAAAGTTCTTTCCAATCTATAAGCTAACTAAAGTAGGGTTAAGAGCGCTTAAAGAGTTTATCTAGGAGAACTTATAAAAGGGATAGTAGTATGATCTTTGATTAACATCTGATACGGATCCTATCTAGGCCCACGCAGACACTTGCCGTCGCAGGGGGGAAAACTTGTAAATTGACAGGAAGAAAACCCTGCTGTGTAGGGGACGGAAAAACCCTATGAGCTACCTTAGTAGGATAAAAAACCCCTGATTTGCCATGTTCGTCTATAGCAGCGGCCCTACGGGCCTATAGCTACGTCCTGTCCTCTTTAAATGTTTGAACTCTATAGGAACCACTGCTTCCTTCTCTAGCTTATCTAAAGCTAGGGTTTACTACGTCCTAGCTAGGCCTCGCTATATGTGCTATATACTTTATATTCTATATCTTAACCATCCCCTATGTGCTATCTTCTATAGACTATTACTGTATACGCCATGCCTCCCCCCCCTTAGAGCCATTAAAGGCGTAAGGGGGATTCATCCGTCTTAACTACTATAATACTAACAGCGGGATATATTGTGTTGTGTTTTAGGTATCTTTTGTGCCTAGGCCCTAGCTAGGCCCTTTCCAAGGGTCACCACTCCTTGAAAGGAGACAAGAAGAACCGTAGGTTGCAATCCAGGCTGCTAGGTATTTGGTAGTTAACGGCAAGTGACCGCATGCTCCGCGGGCGATCGCCCTAGGGGTTAGGAGGGGCCGTATATTTGCTCATTCGTTCGCAGTCGCCGTTCGTTAATATAAGGTCGTCGATGCTTTCAATTGGGGGTCGGGGGATGTTATCAAATACTGCGCATCCATATTGGATTGTACAGGTGCCCTAATAGAGCAGTGTAGAAGTAGCTATTATCGTAAAGGGGTACTATTAGTGGTAGTTTTTAAGATCTCACCATCCTATGTAAAAACTTTTTACCACTACCCATAACGCTCGCAACTACCACCACGAAGTCATATCGCACGCTGTGCGACGTCTCTGCGTTGGCTCTGAGTCTAAACTTTAAAGACCTAGGTTTGTAGCCGTCACCACGTACAGGTGCAGAGTCCGTTTTCGACGGCCTATAAAAGGGATATATTAGACTATTATAATTATTAGCGGGATATCCAGTATTATTCATCCTAAAGAAAAATATAAAAGTAAGGATGTGTATTAACTATAGATAGTTAAACAGCATTACTAAGAAGGATAGATATTTTTTACCCTTAATTAGTAAAATCTAAGATAGGATAGGTAATACGCAAGTTTTTACAAAGATAGATCTAAGATAGGCGTACTATTAAATCTAGATTAAGGAAGGCGATAAATAGAAGGCAGCTTTTAGGTTAAAGGAAGGACTATATAAACCATTAGTTATATAATTTAGGCTTATAAACGCACTAGCAACATTCTAGAAGCGAATTAATAATATATTAGGAGAACACCTTAATAAGTTTATTATAGTATATCTTAATATTATTATTATCCACTTAGTAAGTAAGGAAGAATATAGAGAACACGTTAAATGGGTTTTAAAGAGACTATAAGAAGAACAGATACTAGTAGCAATTAAGAAATATAAGTTCTTTATAAGGAAGACCAATTTTATAAGATTTATTATTAAACTAGGAAAAATTAGTATAAACCTAAAGAAAGTTAAAGCTATAGTAAATTAGTAAGAACTAGAGAACGTTATATAATTAAGATCGTTTCTAGGGTTTTGTAATTACTATAGGAGGTTTATAGCACAGTAGTTAAAGAATATTAAGCTATTTACTTAATTAACAAAGAAAGAGGAACTATAGGTATAGAATAGTAAGTAGAAGAAACTATTTAAAGAGCTTAAAGAGTTATTTACCTAGGAACCAATTCTTAAGATCTACTAACTAAAGTTACAAACAGTTATTAAGGCAGATATATTAGATTTTACACTAGGAGTATATTTGCTATAAAAGCATTAGGATATATAGCATCTAGTAGTATACTATAGTTAAAAAATAACACTACTAGAGTTGAACTATAACATCTATAATAAGGAGTTATTAGGTATAGTTACAGCGTTAAAGGAATAGAGAGCATTCTTATAAGGTATAGAGAAACTATTTATAGTTAAGATAGACTATAAGAACCTTATAGATTTCCTAATAATAAAGGAACTTAACCAAAGATAGGTTAAATGGGCGGAAATGCTTATAAAATACCATTTTAAAATTTGGTATACTAAGGGTACAGATAACGCACGAGCAGATACTCTAAGTAGAAAAGCTAAACTATAAAACAATAAGAAGCTATTAGGGGCTTTGTTATAAAAGGACATAAATAGATTAATTAGGTATAATTATCTAAGGTTAGTAGTAATATAAGAAAGCCAGATCCATAAATTACCTAAAAGTAATTAGATATAGAAGATCTAAGAAGTATAGCTTAAGGATCTAGATATGGAACAGTATAAGAATAGAGAAGTAACTTATGTTCTAAGGTCTATTACAAAGGAGTTTATTAAGTTATTCTATAAGGGACTAACTTAAGAATATAATGGAGCTATAGGCTTAGTGTTAAGACTTTAAGAGGAATATATTATTTAAGGAATCTAGGGACTAGTAAGACAAGTTATAAAAGAATGTCTAGATTGCTAGAGGAATAAACTAATAAGGCATAAGCCGTACGGAGGGCTATAACCTATTAAAATACCAGAAAGACTATAGGAGGTTATATTATAGGACTTTATTATTAAGTTGCTAAAATTAAGAGATCCTATTATAGGACAAGATTATAATGCAATCTTAGTAATAGTAGATAAGTTAACTAAATGGGGCTACTTTATAGCATGCATAGAGGAGATTTTAGCAGAAGATGTTGCTAGAATCTATATTAAGGAAGTATTTATAAGATATAGAGCACTAAGTAAAATTATATTGGATAGAGATCTAAGATTTATAGCAGTATTTTAGGAAGTATTTCTGGTAGAATAGGGAGTTTATATAGCAACCTCTACGGCATATTACCTATAGATAGATGGATAGATAGAAAGATTAAACTAGACACTAGAACAGTATCTAAGGTATTATATTAATCACGCATAGAACAATTAGGTATTGTTATTACTAGTTATATAGTTTGCATATAATGCAATACCATAAGAAGGAATAGGGACATTACTATTTAAGGCGAATTATAGGTATAAGCTAAGAATATTGTTATTGCCATATTAAGTAAAGAAGATAAGTAGCATAGCCAAGCAAAAAATGGAGACGTTAATGAATCTTTATATAAACCTTAAAGAAACAGCTAAACTAGTATAAGAATAAATAAAAAGGTACTATAATGCTAAGAGATCTAAGGGACCAGATCTTAAGGAGGGAGATAAAGTATGGCTACTATACAAAAATTTTAAGAGTCGACGACTAAGCAAGAAGTTAGACTACGTTAGACTAAAACCTTTTAAAATTACATAGAGAATTTCACTAGTTATGTTTAAGTTAAACCTACTAGCTAAAATAAAGATCTACCTTATATAGCATATTGTAATATTAAAGCTAGTATATAGGAATGTTAAGCTATTAGTCTATAAAGAGGACACGTATAGAGAACAGGAAGAAGATAAATAGCAAGTTTTAAAGATTATTAGTTATAAGGACGTAGATAATAAAATATAGTATAAAGTAAAGTGGATAGGCTATAATAAGACTACTTAGGAACTATTATAGAACCTAAAGAACGCTATAGGAAAGGTATAGGAGTATTAAAAGAAAGTAGGTTAGGTAGCATTAATAAAGAGGGATCGCCAAAGAATGAGTCACCTAAGGGGGACCCAAGAGGAGCACCTGCCAAACTATTTAGAGTTATTTCCTTTACTAATAAGTGCAAGTCCGCTATAGCCTCTTCCGCTTCTAGTTTATGGAGACCCTACTTAACTAGGCAAAACTCCTTAGAATGCACCTTTTTATAAACCTTCTTAAAACGGGTTAACCGAGCGAAGGTAGTCTAGTGAAGTTCAAACGCATAAGCAGATACTTCTAAGGCACGACGTTAAGCCTCTAGCGACTGGGCTAATTCTTTAGCGGAATAATAGAGTTTGTTATAGGTAGCTGTAAGGGAGCTCTTAAGCTTCTTAGCCTTGGATTAAACATAAGACTCTATAACAAGTTACTTAGGGAACTTAAAGACTGTTAAGAGTTATAAGATATGTATACTTAGCATTAGAAACAGATTTAATATTATAGGAAGATTGCATATTTAATTAGGTACACTTAACATAGAAAGAGGGTTGGCGAATAGAGGGAGCCGTAATTGTAATATACACCAGCTTCTTATCTACATAATAAGAATAAGAAGGCATGGCCTTACCTAAAGAAAGAATCTTAAGTACTACGCAACGGCGATGGTCGGTAGAAGAAGAAGAAGCTTTAGGTATAATAAGTAAGGATATTAACTAAATTAATTAGATGGACATCACACCTCTAGTAAACAACTTGGAGATATTAGGAATCTTTAAGGACAAGGGTAAAGAGGAGGGAGATGGTATTATGGACAGCTTAAGTATAATGTTATAACTACTTAGAGAGGAGTTGGCGGAAGCTAGTTAGTTAATATAAGCACGGTCTAGGATAGATCTGGTGGAATTATATAATAAGAAATAGTAACCGAGGTTACATGGTTAGGTCTATAATCTATAGGATTAGGGAGATGTGGGATCTAGGAGCAGATTAACGGATTAATAGATTAACAGATTAACAGAGCAGAGGGATTTCTTAGGAGTATAGTTGTATATTTAAAGGACCACAGTTCTTACCCAGATAGTTCTCTCTTCGTAGTAAATCTTAGAATACAATTGGAGTTAATCTGTTGGGCAACCACTCCACCAGTTGTTATTACGTTGTTAAATTGTTCTTACCTATATACCTAGCCCAATAACAGGGCCCACTGTAGTTACTGCTATAAGGTTCTGTTACACGACCTACTAGATATATATAAAGAAGAGATCGATGTCTTCTTTAATAAGCTAGCAAGTATACTACCTTAGAACTCTAAGTATGACCATATAATCAACTTAGAAGAAGGTAAGACGCCACTATAGATGCCTATCTATAACCTCTTATAAAAAGAGTTGCAGATCTTACGGGAGTACCTAGAGAGTGCTCTTAAGAAGGGCTAGATTAGGCCTAGTAAGTCGCCTACTAGAGCGCCTATTTTCTTTACACTAAAAGCAAAAGGTATAATATGGCTATATATTAACTACAGACGCCTAAATAAGATTATAATTAAAAACCGGTACCCCCTACTGCTGGTTGGCGAACTCTTTAATAGGCTTAGTTATAGGAAGATATTTATAAAGCTAGATCTTTATAATGCATACTATAGGATTCGAATTAAAAAGGGAGATAAATAGAAAACCGCATTTAAGATACGCTATAGTCACTTTAAGTACCTAGTAATGCCCTTTAGTCTTACTAACGCCCCTATAACTTTCTAGAGCTATATTTAAAAAGCGCTAAGGACCCTAGTAGATACTATCTACGTAGTTTACCTAGATAATATTCTTATCAACTTAAATAATAAGGATAAGTATGTTAAGCACGTTAAGTAGGTACTATAACAGCTCTGTACTTGGGTCCTATATGCTAAACTATTAAAATATATCTTTTATATCAAGAATGTTGAGTTCCTAGGCTTTATTGTTATACCTAATAGTATTATAATGGATCCTGCCCGCGTAAAAGCTATTAAGAAATGGCCTAAGCCTAAGTCTTATAGGGATATTTAGGTCTTCCTTAGCTTCACCAACTTTTATAGACGATTTATCTGGAACTACTTGGATACCGTATACCCCCTATATATATACCTTGCATAGGTATATTGCGACCTAACGTTAGATAGGGAGAAGAAGAAGTAAAAGCGTAAAAAAGGGCCTACTAAATGGTATTAACCTTGGTCCTGGCCCGACAATACTTAGTAGGCGTTTTATAAGCTACGCGCTATATTTATATAGGCTTCTCTATTTTGCTACTTTAACCCTAATCTAATCCTAATAGTAATTACTAATGCTTCTTATTATGCTTATAGCGGTATACTTCTACGGCCTTTTAGGTAGGGAGATTAACTCTACTAGTACCTAATTACTTATTATAGTTAGAAGCTTACTAGCCTAAAAGTGCGGTATAATACGCAATAATAAGGAGCTACTTGCTATAGTGCAATGCTTTAAGATGTGGTACTACTACCTTAAGCACGCCGTATATATAACGCGTGTGCTCTATAATTATAATAATCTTAGGTACTTTATAACTATAAAGAGCTTATTTACTTACTAGGCCTAGTACGCTAAGGAACTAGCTAAGTTTGATTTTAAGATTAAATATAAGCTAGGTAAAGTAAATCCCGCTAATATACTATTCTGGCGCCTAAATTATGCTAAAGGCTTTAAAGATAGTAGCAAAAGGATAGTCCTTAATACTATACTGCCTATATTGCAGTAAAAGTTGTAGGTTATAAGCCTTATAGGCGGTCCTAGTGCTACTATACTAAACCAGTAAGTAGTATGTATATAGTATATAAGCGACCCTTGTAAATATAGCACCGGCAGATTAGGGCGTCCTACTATTCTCTTTAAGACCTCCTTAACTGGCCTAATGGCGTTTAACCCTAGCGAAGATCCCTTAGCCTAGGTAATAGTCCCCTATAATAACCTGGTAAGTTACCTATGTATTATATATTACTTTACTAGCACCGACTTTATATAGAGTCTTATACTATGGCAAGAGGTAGTAGTAGCTGCCTTAGCTAAAACGGCGTTTACAGAACACCCCCCTAAGTTACTGGTTAATTTTATTTATAGAGTATAAGAAAGGGACACCTTTACACGCTCTATATATAATTAGTTAACCTAGGAATAGGTTTCTGCTGGTAATAAGGACTACACCCTTAATAATTAAGGACTTTTAAGGTAAAACAATAAGGTCTAGGTGCTAAATTGTATACTACTATAATAGGAGATCCTTAAGCGGAATTATGATAATCCTACGGGTAGCTATTATAGATTTAACCGTACCTATAAGGTAATTATGCGGAAGTATACTTAGAACGGCCTTACTAAAGATCTCTGCAAATACCTAAATAACTATAATACCTACTAACGCTATAAATTGCGCCGCTATAAACCCTATGGTAAGCTATAGCCTCTTTAGGTCCATATCCAAGCCTAGCGATATTATTTACTTAACTTTATTATAGATCTCCCTAAGTCTAAGACTCCTAATAGCATAGAGTGCAACTCCGTCCTTGTTCTTATAGACTGTTTTATAAAGCTAATATGCTACTATCTAGTATATAAGATAATTAATACTACGCAACTCGTAGAACTTTTATTTAGAGTCTTTATATAAATAGGGCCCCCAGATAATATTGTCTCTAATAGGAATAGCGTATTTATAAGCGAGTACTAGAGTACTATATGCTACTATCTCCGCGTTTAGCGTAAGCTTAGCACCGCATTCTATTTATAGATAGATAGATAGACGGAACGCTAAAACTAGGAGCTTAAGGTATACCTGCGTATATTTATAAACTAGGAATAGTCTAATTAGGCCTCCCTACTTAATAAAGTAGCCTTTACCTATAACTCTAAGGTCTATACTATAACGAAGTGTTCCCCTATTAAGCTTGCCTATAGCTAGCTACTAAACATCCTAGATAGAGTTTTGGATAGCGTCTAAGACGCCTAGTAAGGTAGGGAGGGGTCTAAGTTAACAAATGTTAAACTTGTAGAGACGTATTTATAGCGCCTACGCTTTATATATAAGGTAGTGGCGGTGTTGACAATATATGCCTAATAGCTTTAGGCAAAATACTATAATTATCACCATCTAGCTAAGTATTTTGCCGTTGGTAAACGAGTCCTGCTCTCTTCTAAGAACATCCGCACGAAATATCCCTATAAGAAGCTTAATAGCAAGTTTATAGGACCGTTTTAGATCTTATAGCATATAGGGCAGTAAGTATATAAGCTAGAGCTTTTACCTACTATAGTATAGCTCTACCTAGTCTTTTATATCTCCTTACTAGAGCCTTATAGGTTACGCCCTGGGTTTTAACCCCTAGTAGTAAAAGAGCTTAAGAAAGGCAGCTAAGAAGTAGAAGTAATTATCGCCTACTAAAATTGTGCTAGATAACTATAGTACCTTATTAAATGGCTAGAATAGCCAAATAAGTATAATAAATGGAAATACAAGATAGAACTTAAGAATTGTTAATAACTGCTAGATAAGTACCATAAGCGGAATACCCTAGCCTCGCAGCTAAAGCGCGGGCAAAAAGTAAGTACTGCTATTAAGATATAATCTATACTAAAGCGGAGTAAAGGACATCCTAAGGGATTAAAGAATAAGTAACGCTTATGATAAAAACTGCGGCATATATATGGGGTAAAGCGTAATTTATTAATATCTTATATAAGCTATACTCTAACGCAATCTAGCTATGCTAGCGACCTATAGGCGACTTATAAGCAAAGCTATGGCGTACGCCGATAACAAAGCTTAATTTAAAAAGCACCCTTCCTAGACCTAGTCTGTTACTCTATACCAGCTTAGCAGATTATTATATTAGAGAATAGGTCTACTTAATTAGGGTTTAAAACCTACTGGTAACCTGCTAGCAGTAACCTATACTAATAACTTATATACTATTTTATATATATACTATATAGATAACGCATAAGGCTAAAGTATAGGTTAGCGGTGGATTTAATAGGTATATAGCCTTACCGTCTATAAATTTGGCTGCATATAAGTAACTTATAACCTACCTATAAAGTATACACGGCGCTACGCCGGTATAGCGTAAGGCTAAAGTATAGGGTTAGTGGTGGATTTAATGGGTATACTACCTTACCACCTATAAGTCTGGCTGTATATAAATAATCTATAACCTACTCGCAAGGTACTAGTAACCTACCTATATAAGTAATCTTTTGGAATATTTTTAATGGTTTACTAAATTTGGGCAAGCCCTAAATAGGCTAATTAGGATTTTCTATTCTGGGGATAGAAAATCGCTATTAGCTCGGTTAAATGTAAGAGTTTTAGCAAGGCAAATCTAACTAATTAGATAACTTTAACTGGCGGTCGAAGTTTCTTAACATCCTCGCGCTATATATATACTACCTATCTCTTTATACGCAAAATTAAGACACTCTTTCCCCTTTAATTTTTTTTTCCTTACTAAGGTTTTTATGGGGTTTTAGTAGTAGTAACTCTTTGATTAACGTCTGATACGGATCCTACTGGCCCACGCAGACTACTGTCACGAAATGCATATAGAACAGTTCATTGATGAAATGGGTTGATTGATTGATGATCTTGTATCGTGTCTTTTTGACCTTGATCTGACGTGTCTTCAGTGACGTGTCTTTGTGCACGTGACTCGTGCACGTGACCCACGCCTTTAGAGAATATAGATTATCTAACACACCCCCTTAGCTTTGAGCTCTTTGAGGTCAAAGCTAACCACCTTCTCGTGTCCGTTAATGCGTTAATTGAACCATAATATTGTCTAAATCCTTTCTTCTCGCCCTAACCTTCTCCCTTAGGTCCTCTAGTTGCTTCTCCTTATTTAGCCGCTTCTTAATATCCACTATTCTGACTAGGTTAACGAAGTTCTAAAACCTCTACTTAGGCAGGGCCTTTATAAGTCCATTAGCGATTATCTCCTTTATTACTATCTATTAAAATTATACTTATCTTATTGCGTATTCCTAACGTAGCTAGTGTTAATAGATGTTAACATATTAGAGCTTTATAATTAGCTTTACTATATCTTCTATAATTAGTTAGAGTATCTAGGTGTTATCGCATTTAATAATTAAAGGCTCGTTTAGCCTTAATGTTATTACTTTAAACAGTCTGCTAATAAAGATAGCTTTTTTTACTGTTTATAATAGGGCTAATAACTTGGCTTCTATGCTTAACGTTATAACTATACCCTGCTTATTTGCTCTCTAGGCAATTAGTCCCCTAAATAGCTTTATAATATATCCTTATAAGCTCTTTCTGTCGATGGAGTTGTCTGCGAATAATGCATCACTGGCATAGATAAATAATTGCGCTTTACTTCTACTATCTCTTCCGTTGTCTCGTCCTTTGTTATGTATTCCTTTATCTCTCCCTCTACTATTCGTTCCTTTCTTATCTCCTCTATAGCAGATTGCTCTGCTCCTCGTGCTATATAGGTACTAGATTACTCTGTCTACCGCTTAATAATGCTCTTAACTTGGGTTCTAATTAAACCTTACCAGCTATAATACTGTAAAAGCAATATCTAAACGCGCTGTAGTGGCTGCATAGAGTACTAAACCCAATTTTCTCTAATATAGCATCGTAGAAGCTGCTTCTCTTAGTAGGGATATAGGACGGACTAGTAGGTCTATATTAGGGGACGGAAGCATCGGACGGATTAATTAGTAATTAGTAGGGAGGAGTTTAGATTCTGCTATAGGAGTGTCTAGAAGACGCCCTATAAGATTTATTTTATACTAATTAGCTATCTTCTTAATATAGGCTTTCTGGGATAGCTATAGGAGCCTCTAGCTATAATTATATAGTACATAGATTCCTAGGAACTATTTTAGCTTACTAAGAGTACTTATCTAGTATTCCTTGCTTAGCTCCTTAATTGCTTCTTAAGCTTTCTTCTTATCTATCTTTTGGTAGTAGAAGATAATATTGTTAATATAGAAGAAGATGACTATTCTACCTTTTAGCATAATACACGGCTCCTAGGGTACTTCTTTAAAACCTAATTCGTTTAATAAGCTCGTGAGATTCTTCTGCTATAATAGTAGTAATTATTGTAGTCTGTATAGGGCTTTTCTTAAGCGTAGTACTTTATTTATCTTTCCTTTATTAAATCCTAGCGGTAGCTTTATATAGACGACCTTGTTAAGATCGCAATGGATAAATACATTAACTATATCTATCTATGTCATCTCTAGGTTGAATTTTGTGGTAATCGCTATAAGGGTTTAAAAGGTCGTACTAGCTAATGTAGTAGCTCTTATAGGTAGGTCTCCTAGGGCCTATTAATTTCCGCAGACTACTAAGCGTGCCTTACATTTCTGGAGAAATCCGTGCTTATTTGTCTTGTAGATAAATACCCACATTAAGCTAAGGACCTACTGTCTCTTTACGTGCTTCTTATCTGTTTCTTAAAACGACCTTATTTAATAATGAGATTAAAGATAGGCTTATTAAGCCTCTTAGAACTGATCTTAAAGAGAATGCGTATTAAGGTCCCGGATTAACTAAGGTGGCGGAGGTAGGTTCTTCCTATGTAATCTAACATTACGTGTTCTACCTAATTTCAGCTTGCTGTTGTTAAGTTAACTATTAAGGTTAAACTTCCTTCCTGCTAAGAAGGCGCCGTAATAGGCTAATATAATCCTTTCAGTAACAAAGTCTTTAAACCTATTATTACTGGCTTCCTTGAACGAGTCTTTAACTAAGTTGTTAGACACCCCCTAAGTGTTAAACGCATCTCCTACTTAATAAGCGACGTCTTAATCAGTACCTTATACATCTGACTTTATAGGATACTTGTCGAACTAGATCGGAGTTCCTTACTACCATCTTACTACTATCTTCAAGACTAGAACCCTATGTCTCACTACCCCACTACTTACCTCGTATGTCTCATCGAAAGTCTCATCGAAAGTCTCATTACCTATTTCTATTACCGAATGACGACTACGTCGTCATTCTATTTGCAACCTATTTGTTACCTATCTAGTGTATATATAGAGGCTCTAGAGCCCTCTTTAATAGACAGAGAGTTCTCATACCTAATTGTCCATTCGACAGTTATGAGCCCAGGCCGACTACTGCATTATCTTTAATTCCAAAGCCTTTATTCCAATCAATTATTATCTTAATTATAGACAACCACGATAATAAACTCTTAACAAGAAACCAGACCCATTATTATATTATCCATTATCCTTATAAGCCCAAACAATTGGGATAAATGGATTAAGGTCATTAAGTTAAAAGCAAATAATAATTATCTCTGGGAGTATGTCAACCCATTAACACCCAAGACCGATTTACTAAAGCTTAAAGTACCTATTCGCGCCTCACCCAAGGATGCCAATAGCCGGGGGAAGATAAAGCTCGCAGAGCTAAATAAGGAGGAGAAGGAGGAGCTCCGTACGCTTAAAGCCGACCATAGGGACAATATAAAGCTATACAGAAAACAGCTGTTAGCTCTTAATACGTTGCGCAGCCACATCCTAAGCTCCATCTCATGTACCTACCTTATCTATACGTTCAAATGCACAACCACCTATAACGTCTTGGTGTCTCTTAAGAAGAGAATTACTCTAACTAACAACACAAGAAAGCTTTAAGTAGCTACCCAGTATGCATAGCTTAAGAAAGCGCCTCGGAACCAGAACTTTAAGGTCTAGTTAGAGGAGTGGGAGAAGGTATACACTAAGTGCAAGGAGCTAGATCTACCTAAAGTAAATAGTAATTATTTAGTGAGAGACTTTGTATACGCAGTTAATTTAATCACACTAAGCTAGTCCGAATATTAGAAGAACCAGCTTAAAAGGATAGAGTGGAAGAAGAAGACGCTTCCTACCTTCTTTAAATTGGTTAAAATATACCGAAATCACCGTTATACGGAACTTGCCCAGATAGGCAAGAGTCCACAAGAAGGATCCTTCGCAGTCTCCTTTAAGGATAAGTCAAGCAAGTCACCTAAATCAAAGCCTAAATCATTAGCAGATAAGCAAAAGAAGGAAAGGCGACCGCCGCTAGAGTGCCTATACAGAAAGCGTCACTACTTTAACAAATGCTGGTATATTGTTAAGTCAATTCCTTACCCATTATAGTTTAAACCAAGTGACGAAATCCAGAAGAAGGTAAATAAGAAGATTGCTAATACAACGCCTAAAATTAAGGCTTATATTAAGCAAATCAAAAAGGATAATTAAGCTAATAAGGACGATTAAGTTAATAAATAGCTAAAGGATAGCAACAAGCAGAGCTCTTAAGAGCCTAAAGCAGTCTTCGCGGTTTATTAAAAAGGAACCTACAATCTAGCTTCCAACTATAAGCTTCGCGACAGTGTTCTTCTTAACTTAGAAACTACTGTACATATTATTAATAATCAAGCCAGATTTATTAGCGATATAGAACCTATATTAGAGCAAATCTACACGGGCTCGCATAAAAAAGAAATTATAGGCTATGGCACAGCTGCAGTCACAATTAACTACCTAAAAGGGAAGAGATAGATACAGCTTATAGGAGCAGCCTACGTACTAGGATTCCATACCAACTTAACATGTATCCGAAAGTTTAATAACAAAGGCGCCTATTAGAACAATAAAGAGAACACTCTTTACTATAGCAACAATAAGACATACGCCTATTATAACTACTACTATGGTTAGATTACTATTGAATACAATAAGCCAAAGACGAGCGCTTTATAAGAAGCCTTATTTACAACTTAACCATCAAACCAATTATTAAAGCTATCAAAGCAATCATTAAAACAATTGTTAAAGCCTCTACCGAATCAAAAGGTAGAAGGACGGCTATGGCGCAGTCAACTCGGACACGCAGAAATAAATGCGATTAGGCAATTGCCCAAGAAATTAACTAGGGCAGTTATAAAAGGCCCTATAACAGTTAAAAATAAGCCTTATGCAGTCAACAAAGCTTATAAGGCAATATTAAAAAGGACACCTATAAGCAAAATTGCCAACCAAGGCATTGCGGTGAAGTCTTTGGCTCTAAATACCCTAGAGCAGAACAGTTCTGCGGAACGTTCTGGGGGGGTGAGTATGTTAGAGGACGAGGACAAGACTCAAGTAAATATCGGTGGAAGTTGAAAGGTGGATTCTAGTGGAAATCAAGATCAAGCAACTGATCGAGAGGAGCTCAATCCTTAAGACGATGACGTAATAGGTCCGCAAGCCTCAAAGGACGATCCTCCACTTGGCCTTCCTACCCCGATTTTAACGCCAGAACCTCAATCAAATACTACAACTACCGAGTCCTCAAGTCCCTCAACCAATCAAAGACCACAATTCAAATACATTCCAGATGAAAATAGACTGGCAGATGCAGGAGAGGAGGCGATTGAGCACCTTCCGCAGTCAGTGACGGGACCAATTTTGAAAGGACCGACGACGGTCAAATCTACAACTTGTGGAGTCAGCAAGGCTCATAAGATTGCATTAAGAAAGCCACCAAAAAGACGCCTTAGATGGCAGACATCTCGCAAGAAGAAGCTCAAGACGAGAGCCCTATGGTATACGACTCCTCACCAAAAACGACGCTGAGCACAACACCGATATCCATCACCACTGGCTCCGCCAGGAAGTTCGTGAAGGAAGGATCAATATCAAATGGGTCCCTACTGCGGACATGACAGCAGACGGCTTGACGAAGGCTCTGCCTCGTCAAAAGCACGAGACGTTCGTTCAACAATTGAACCTCGTTGACATCAAGGATCTAATTTGATTCGATTGGGATGATATTGGGCAAGGTAACTATATGGAGGATTTCTTTGACTCAACACTAAATTTCTATCGTGACTTTTTGGTACTGCACAGCAGCACAGAAGGCTCTGTGCAGCTGGGGGGGTGTGTCGAACTGGATCGGGGTTCCTTACTACCATCTTACTACTGTCTTCAAGACTAGAACCCTATGTCTCACTACCCCGCTACTTACCTCGTATGTCTCATCGAATGTCTCATCGAATGTCTCATTACCTGTTTCTATTACCGAATGACGACTACGTCGTCATTCTATTTGCAACCTATTTGTCACCTATCTAGTGTATATATAGAGGCTCTAGAGCCCTCTTTAATAGACAGAGAGTTCTCATACCTAATTGTCAGTTCGACAATACTCGACGTGAAAGGCACATGGAGATTCTTCGTCTTCTTCTGTTAGAGGTGGTGTACAGTACGCATCTTTGAGAGCTCTTGCAAGCTTAAGATCTGCTAACTTATTAAAGGTTTAAACTGGCTTATTAACGTCGTCGTCGTCTTCCTCTTAAATTGACGGTTTAAATATTTTTTTATTATCTTCTAGAAGGACCTTATTCTTAATTAGGGTATTAGGGAGTTAAATCTTCTTAATTAGTGTGTCTAATTTAGCGTGTAGGTCCTTTAAGATGTCCGTTTACTTGCCGTTAAAGAACGTCTTTTTGTTAAAGATAACGTCCCTAGTAGAGATAACAATACCTTTGTGTGGGATCTAGATCCTGTAGATATTGGTAGAGTTATAGCCAATAAGGTAGCCAATGTGGGCTCGCGGATCTAGCTTGCTTAGCCCTTTCTTCTTTAGCTAGGCATCCAACGTTATCGCGTACGCCCTATAGCTATAGGCTTTTAGGTACGCTAGTTACGGCTTTCTTAACCTATTAGCTAGGAAGGTATAGAACCTCTTATATAGCGATTTCTAACTATTGCTTTCCCGTGGCGTTTAATCTTAAAGGTAGACTGTATAGTTAACTATCTTATTCTATAGGTCGTGTGGTAGATTAGCAGCAATTTTTATTACTTATGCTCTTTTAATAATTACACCTACTAAGCGTTCGGTGGTACTGTTTTAAGCTTAAGTATATGGCACTAAAGGCTTAAATATAATCCCTTGCATCTGTAGCTATTTAAAGGTTCTCCTTCTCCCTAGCTTATTATCTAATCTAATAGTGTTAACCTTAAGGTTATACCTTAGACAAATCTATTAGATAAAATCTTTAAGCACTTATAGTATCTTCTTCTCTTTGCTATGCGTTGTTATAAAATATAGGAAGGTTCTTCCTAAGAAGGTATTATAGATAAATATAACTTGTATAAATCTAGTATGTGTTTCTTTAAGGTTAGTCTAGTTAATATAGAGGTTAAGATAGGGTTTATTAATATTCTGTTTTAAGAACCTTCTTAAGACCTAACGCTTAATTTTAGCAAGACTATAATATTAATATTCTATTATCTTTGGGCCTTAAAGCTTAACTCTTAAGGTATTAAGACCTAGATAATAAAGGCTTATAGGTCCTAGATAACCTAGACGCAGATACTATAAATATATATTACCTTTTAAGTCTAGACAAACGTCTCTTAATAATACTCTACGCTTCTATTAGCGGCGTAGCAGTTAGCTTATATTAAACGCTAATAAACTTCCTAGTTAGATGTATTTAATAGTCTATTATCTATAACGTTCTTCTATTTAATATAGGATTATATTATCCTTCCAAACTAGAAGATTATTGTTTTTTTTATTGTCCTAGTAGTACCCTCACTTTTAAAGTAGACGGAACGACACTAGATTTGTATTAAAGTCCGTATAAAAGGCAACGTCCTTAAGACGTAGGATTCCCTTACTCTTGTCTAGTTTTAAGACTTAGATAGTAATATTACTATAGCCTAGTATAGGCACTTCTAAGCTGCCGGCGATAATATATTTATATCTTAAAGCTTTCCTAAAATTATAAAAATAAGAGAGGTTATTAAAGATATGGAGAGTAGTTCCTAAGTTAAGAATAGTTAATAGCTTTAGTAGATAGAGTTAACCGGTGTAATATAATTTTAGGAATATTGCATTAGCTTCTCCCTTAATTTTAACTGTCTCCTAGCTCTTATCCTATTATTATTAAGCCTTGTCTTCTTATTCTTTAAGTCTAATCTTTATAACTTAGTTAATAAGATCCTTATTCTTTTCTACCTTCTTTAGCACCCTTTTAATGCGAGCATCTTTAATTGTAACTCCTTTGGGTCTCTTGTCTTTAAATAAATACCAATAGTCTTAAAGGGAATGTCCTTGTTTCTCGCACGCCAAGCACATAGGTAGTAGCTTCTTGCAGGACGTCTCCTTATCTACCAGTAACCTAGCTCTCTTTAAGCGTCTAGTATATACTAAGGTTCCTTTCTCTAGACCTTTAGTAGTATTAGAGTGATCTATTATAGCTTACTCTGCAAAGTCTATATTAAAGGTACTCCCTCTTATAGTAGTATTAGCTTTCTTTAAGGGTATTCTAAGTCCTTTTTATAGCTCCTTTACTACTTTATGGTATTTGGAAGATCTTAACTTCTAAGGGTTATTTAACTTAGTAGTATACTTTACACAGTAGGCGTTACTAAATGGTTAAATAACTTCTACCAAATCTTAAAGCCAGATTCTATTGGATATTTAAGGGATCTTATACTTCTCTTCTAGTACTATTACATATTCCTATTAATCTAACCACTAATTTAATTTTAATAAGTGTTTAAACCCCTTAAGGGCTTCTGTGTACTGGTGTTATACCTTCTTTCTAATAAATAATAAGGTAGGTTCTGTGTTCTCCTTTAATTAAGATAGCCATTCTTTAACGGTCAAGGAAGGGTTAAGCAGTAGCTTCTTCTAAATTAATACTATGGACGTAATCTAGGTGCGGATCTATTAAAGATAATCTTCCTGTCTTAGGAAATACTTTATATCCTAGTTATAGTATCGTCTGCTGTTCTCGTACGCTTTCTGTTGATTCGTCGAGAGCTGTGCATATGAGGTTGCATTCTCGTTGAAATCTGTGACCTTTGGATGAGGTGGTTTTTCAAGTAGACCTTCTTGAGGTGCTTTTGTGGCTGGGTTAACGTGGGCCCAAATTTGCTGATCTATGAGGGCTTGTAGTTGCCAGATCCATTGCTCCCAGTCTTCTGGTTTATTAAGGATGATCGTGGTCGACGAACTCGACGTCGGTGGAGTCATTTTGACTGATAGGCAAAGGAGGATTTGAGATGGTATTTTTGTCGTCAGGATCGTCCTTGTCGTCAGGATCGTCCTTTGACGATTGGGGTGTTAGAGTCTCGTAGAATCTCGTGGAGTCTCGTGTCAGAATCGTCCTGTGACACTTGAGGTAGGATTTCTATCAGAGTCTGCGTCCTTGACGATGAGGTGTCAGAGTCTGACGATGAGGTAGAATTTCTTCAAATGAGTGAGTGATAGCTGAATAGCTTCTTGAGTCGGCGGACCGGGCTCATAACTGTCACGAAATGCATATAGAACAGTTCATTGATGAAATGGGTTGATTGATTGATGATCTTGTTATCGTGTCTTTTTGACCTTGATCTGACGTGTCTTCAGTGACGTGTCTTCGTGCACGTGACTCGTGCACGTGACCCACGCCTTTAGAGAATACAGATTATCTGACAACTGCTCCGCACAGGGGGGAAAACTTGTGTATTTACAGGAAGAAAACCCCTGCAGTTGGGGGAGGAAAAACCCTATAAGCAGCCTTAGTAGGATAAAAAACCCCGATTTGCCTTGTTTGCACGTAGCTGCGGCCCTGTGGGCCTATAGCACGTCCTCCTTCTTAGATGTTTTAAACTTCTTAGGAACTACTGCTTCCTTCTCTAGCTTATCCAAAGCTAGGGTTCACTACGTCCTAGCTAGGCCTTGCCAATTAATTGCTGTATGCTTTATGTTCCGTATCTTAACCATCCCCTATGTGCTATCTCTTATAGACTATTACTATATACGCTATGCCTCCCCCCCCCTAAGGCCTATTGAAGGCGTAAGGGGGATTTATCCGTTCTAACTACTGTAATACCAAGCAGCGGGATATATTGTATTGGGTATCTTTTATGCCTAGGCCCTAGCTAGGCCCTTTTAAAGGGTCACTACTCCGTTAAAAGAAGACAAGGAAAACTGTAGGTCGTAATCCAGGCTGCCAGCAGTATTATAGCAGTAAAACGGCGAGTGACTGCATACTCCGCGGGCGATTGCCCTAGGGGTTAGGAGGGGCCGTATATTTACTTATTTGTTTGTTCGTTTGCGCGTTCGCTTATTTGTTAATATAAGGTCATTAATGCTTTCAATTGGGGGTTAGGGGATGTTATTAAGTACTGTCTATTTATGTTAGATTATATAGGTGCCCTGGATAGGAGAATAGTAGTAGTTGTTATACTATAGAGGGCCAACAGTGGTGGTTTTCAAGATCTCACCATCCAAAAAAAATTTCACCACCGCCCTTAACGCCCACAACTACCACCAGGTCCTGTCCGCACGCTATACAACGTCTCTGCGTTGGCTCTGGGTCTAAGCTTTAAAGACCTAGGTTTGTAGCCATCACTATATATAGGTACAGAGTCCGATTTCAACGCCCATGGGGTTTTATTAAGGCTTAAGTATATAAAGGATTAGGGACAATCCTTTTTAAAGGGGGGGGGCATTGTTAGGTAAAACCTAAGTAGATAGTTATATAGCCGCAAGGTATAGGCGACCCTGGGGCAACCTAGGGGTAACTTACCTATAAGGCACGTGCGCTGTACGTGCCTAGGGAAAACCCTTCCTTACCTCGCATACAGACTCCTCCTTTTCCCTTAAGGATTCGTCTGTCTATACAATATACCCTATTATTCCATTATTGAGCTCCCTATCTACATCCTTACCTTATAATTAAATTCCATTAAATTCCACTAATATAATGGAATTTGGTTAAAACCTGTTAAAACCCGCGTAAGCTTATACCTACGCGTTTACTGCTAAGACCCTCTGTCACGGAACGCCGCCGTAGAAGCCTCCATGGGAGACTCCCTAGCGGAACCCCGTGCCCTTATATACGCTTCGCGTATAGCTTATATCAGCCACGCGTAGTATATCACCTTCCTACGCCCTTGATCCTTACGATCAATCGCGCAACGTCTTATAGACTCCTCAAATACATACGCTCTGTAGCTATTGCCCCCGTCCCGTAACATTATGTTGCGCCTTTTTTTTTTACCACTAACACCTAGCCTATGACCAATTCTACGTCTCTATAATACTGTAGGCGCTGCCAGAAGCAGTGTGTCTACGAGCAACCTCCGCACTATAATAGTAAGACGATATTCCTTACTAGCCACTATGTTAAGCCTAAAGAGCAACCTAATACTCTAACCTAACCTATGACGCCAATTAATCCTAGGAGAATTTAATTTATTAACCCTAGCCTTAACCCCTAAGGGCAAGCCTAGCGGCTTAGAAGAGTTATAACCACAAGTACCCCTAAGTACCTAGCACTACCTTAAAGACGATAAAAGTTAACCAGCCTAGCAGGATAGGTACACCCCTATTAATATAGGTGGCCATAGTGACAACCTTAACGAGATAGACACCGGCGATGTCTTATCCTTTATTAATTACACAGCCACGGAAAAGTAACTAGAAGGGCAGCTACCTATTAAGATTAAAATACAAGACGCTGAGATATTTATATAAATGGTAGCATAAGAACCTAACAAATACTACCGCCTTCTACAGAACTACTACCTAAAGCTTACATGAGCTAAACTGCGTACTGCCTAAGATTATAATATTATCCAAGACTTATAAGCTAGTGAGGCACTTGCTAATAACACACGCTAAGAGACTAAAGATGACCTCTATATATCTAAGCGCGACGTTTAACGATTAAAGAAAGCTAAGATTGTACTTATTACCCAAATTACTAAGAAGGAGGGCATAATTAAATACCTATAGTCTTAGCTTAACGAGCATATCTATAACAATGCTAAGCACCTCCCTATTACGCACTATACTACCTAAATCCCTACGCCTCCAGCAACCTTACCCACCTAACGCTTAGCCAAAAGTTAGCGTTAAGCAGCTTTACCTAACAGGGATAACCCCTATAACAGTAACTGAACTTAAGCCATAATTGTGGGGTCTAATATATAATACCCTAATCCCCTAGTCTTCTAGGGAGACCGCAAGGAATATAGCTACTGGAAGATGCAAATCCGCAAGAAACTAACCTAGAGCGCCTACCTTTTTCCTAGGGAGGATACCAAGATTGGTTACATTATTAGGCGTATAAAGGGTACCCTATTTAATAGACTCTTCGCCTAATAGGAGACCAATAGCCCCCGGAAGTAGCAGTCCCACTATAAGGTCCTTAATAATCTTGACCTAATATATCGCAACTATAACTTAGTGGCTACCAGTTAAGCTAAACTACGCGCCCTAAAGATAAGTCCTATTAAGTTATTTAATAAGTTCTATATTAAGTTCTAGAAATACACTAGAGTCCTCTTCTAAGATAATACTAAAGACCAGGAAAACCTCCTTAAAAAGGTTACCTATTATCTTAGTCACACTGCCGCTAGTCACAATTACAATAATATTTATAGTATAGTGGCAGCCCTATAGAAGATTAAACAATAGCTAAATTAAATCTTTACTGCTAACCCTTACCTAAAGGCTTCTATACAAAAGCCCTCTAGACCAACTATATTTATATATACTAGGTTACTAACGCCTACTACTAATACTATTACCGGAGCCAATATTAACCTCTCTATTCTAACCTTCCTATGTAAACTCCTAGACGGAGAGCGTGAGCTACTTTAGAAGCTGGGGCGCTGCTATAAATGCCATTAAGAAGGCTATTATTATAAAAACCCAAACTACCTAATAGCTAGGTTTGGTAATCGCCGCCTAATACCTAACTTTATACCTTAAATACTAAATACCTCGTTATACACCGTTACCGTATAAGATAAAAAAGCAGTAGCAGCGGAAACAGTGGGAAATACTTAATCCTAGCCCTAAGTCGCGAGCTGGGACACCCTAATAATAGAGGGATCTATATATCGGCCTACTCAATAAATAACTTAGTAAGAATAGACAGACGGAAATAGATAGTTTTACCTATAATAGGAACAACTACTAAAAAACAATATAAAGACCGTTCTATAATTAACTGTGGAGCTACTAATAAATTTATAGATACCTAATTTATGCGTAAACATAACCTATTAACCTTACCCCTTACTAAAGCCTGTGCCCTACAACTCGCTGACAGTAATTGTACTGCATAAAAGATTACTTATATAGTATAACTCTACCTAGATATAAATGGACACCAAGAAGAGCTCTAGGCCTATATTACACCACTTACTAATTATCCTATTATCCTTAGAATGAACTGGCTTAAGCAGCATAACCCTATTATTAACTAGAAGAAAAGAGAAGTGACCTTTAACTCTAACTACTGCAGAGAGACCTGCCTAGGGCATAGCCTAGCCGCCTCTACCTACTCCCTAGGATATTAACCTAAAGAACCTCTAATTATACTGCCTATGACCAACTATTACTACGTTAGTGCCGCAGCCTTCTATCGCATAGCATAAAGGAAGAGCTAGGTTGTTATAGCAGCCTCCCGCTTATAGCTATATAAACTTGATAAAGAACAGGATCACGTCCTTTATAGTAATAGGATAGATCTAGTAGACCTCCTAGAGGATAACACGCCTATAAAACTTAATAAACTCTTAACCTTGGACTTTAAGAAGTTTATAAAGCTTAAAAAGGGACTTACTAATAAGGAACTCCGCAAGCTCCTCCCTAAGAGGTACTATAACTTTATTAATATATACTTACAAAAGGGCGCAGATATACTCCCCCTATATTGACCTAATAACCATACCATTAATATTAAATAAGGAAAAATGCCACCTTATAAGAGACCCTACCCAATGTTAAAAAACGAACTTCTAGTTGTAAAAAAGTATATTAATAAGCACCTTAATAAAGGGTTTATTCGTCCTAGTATATTATTAGCAGCCGCCCGTATCCTTCTCGCTAAGAAGCCTAGAGGAGGTATCTAATTCTATATTAACTATAGAGGACTTAACGCTATTATAATTAAGAACTAATACCCAGTACCGCTTATATATAAGACCCTTAAGCGGCTTAGTTAAGCCAAAATCTATACTAAGCTTAATATCATTGCCGCCTTTAACCATTTCCAAATATAGGAAGGCGATAAATGGAAAACCGCATTCGCATCGCGCTTTGGCTAATTTAAATATACCGTTATGCCCTTTGGCGTATGCAATGGCCCAGGCACCTTCTAAAGCTATATTAATAACGCCTTATAGGACTACCTTAATGACTTCTGCTTAGCGTACCTAGATAACATACTTATTTACAGCAATAACCCTTTTAAGTATACTGAGCATATTTAAAAGGTCCTACAGCGCCTTAGGGAAGCAGGACTCCATATTAATTTAAAAAAGTGCAAATTCTTAGTCACAGAAGTAAAATACCTTAAACTAATTGTTACTACTAAAGGTATCTATATAGACCCTAAGAAGGTACGCATAATTACCAAATAGCAAGCCCCTAACTGCATTAAGGATATATAAGCCTTCCTTAGTTTCGCCAACTTCTATTAGAAATTTATATACAACTTCTTAAGCGTAGTAGCACTACTTATAGCAATAATATAAATAAAGGGCCTTTTTATAAAAGGAAGAAAAACGTACCTACGCTTTACCTAGACGCCTAACTACGAGAAGGCGTTCTAAGACCTTAAAAATGCCTTTACTAAAGTACCTATCCTAGCTTACTTTATACTAGGACAATAACTCTATCTTAAAACCAACTCCTTAGACTATGTTAATATAGGCGTCCTCTCCTAGATAGGTGACGACGGTCTCCTCTACCTAGTTACATTCTACTTGTCTAAGCTTACACTATAAGAGTGTAACTATAAGATCTATAACAAAGAACTCCTTACAATTATATAAGCGTTTAAAGAATTCTAACCAAAACTCTCCTCAGCAGAACCTAACTAGCTAACTAAAGTCCTTATAGATTATCGCAACCTTAAATATTTTATAACCATAAAGCAGCTAAACCAACGCTAAGCATATTAGAACGAGTTCCTCTCCGGTTTTAACTTTAAAATTACATATAGGCTGGAAGTATAAGGCACAAAACCTAATAGCCTAATACGCCGCTTATAAGATCTTTTTTAGTTAGAGGACAACCCCTATAATTAGTTCCAATAGTAGATAATCCTAAAAGCAAGAAACCTGGCCCCTAGTATACTACCTATAACAGAACTATCTGTACCTTAGCTTTATACTATAGACTTAAAGCCGCCCCCCAAAATTAATAAGCTTATTGCTGCTATATATAACATCTCTATTAACCCGTTATTACACCAACTTATTACCACGAAAACTGCTAGCGCCCGTAAGCCACCTACTAGCCTCCGAAACTTAGGCCAAATTAATATAATAGCCTTAGAAGTAAAGGAGAACAGACTCTACTATAGAGGCTATCTATTCATCCCTAATTTAGAAGACCTATAACGGCAACTAATCTAGATGGCCTACGACCTCCGGTTAAGTGGTTACCTAGGCAAAGGAGGAACTTACAAACTCCTTAGCCAATACTACTTCTAGCCTAAGATAATAGACTTAGTTAAACGCTTTATAAGCGCCTACCACAGCTGCAAGCGTGCTAAGGCCTTTTGCACTAAGTACTAAAGACTACTATACCTGCTACCAATCCCTATATGGCGGTAGGCAGATATAGCTATAGACTTTATTACTAACCTACTACCCTATAAACGGCATGGTTGTACCTATAAGAACATCCTAATAATAATATGCTAACTTATAAAGGAACGTCACTACGTTTCAACCAAAGGCATAGCCGTTAATAATATTGCAGACGCTTTTCTTCGCGAAGTCTACTGACTATATAGGATACCTAACTCCATTACGTCCAACTGGGGTACGTAATTTAACTCTAACCTATAGAGACGGATCTGTTAACGTCTTAGTATCTTCATTAAGATGTCTATATCCTTCTACTACAAGACTATGGGACAGCTAGAAAACGCTAACGCCAGTATAAAGGCGTACTTATAATAGGTCGTTGCCTACGGCTAGAATAACTAGGTAGATTACCTCCTACTAGGCGAGTTTGCAGCTAATAACCACATCTTAGCCACTATAGGACTTACTCTATTCTTTGCGAATAAGGGTTATCACCCCTAATCTAGCATAGAGCCACTAGAACCTATTGATAAGAAACTACTATACGGAAAACGCCTTAAGATACTACTTGCTAACTAGTATGCAGACTGCATGAAAAATCTACTTAACTACTGCAGGGGAGAAATGGCCTGGGCTTAAGCAAAGCAGGCCTACTTTGCCGACTGTTATAGAACGCCACCACTGGAGATACGTGTTGGCGACTAAATATGGCTAAATACACGCAATATCTCTACGCAGAGGCCTATGAAGTCACTTAATTATAAGAACCTTGGCCCCTATTAGATCAAACGAGTTATTAATAGGGGAGCCGCATATAAGCTAGAGCTCCCGCCGGCCCTAGCCACCTATAGGATATGGCCTATATTTTACCCATAGCTACTATACCTTTATTAGCCTAACCCTTTACCAGGACAGACATAGCCTAAACCCCTACTAGTACTAATCTGAGATGAGAACAAAGATAAGAACCATAAGGAGTGGACCATTAAACGAATTATCAACTCTAAATACTTTGGTAAAGGCAGAGGATAGCGGCTCTACTACAGAGCTATCTACACAGGATTTGATATAGATTAGCCAAAATAGCAACTATAGGAAGACTTTAAAAATATAAAGGACCTAATCAGCAACTTTTACTACGCAAATCTATAGAAACTGGGCCTAAGCAGAGATTTTGTACCTAATCCTCTATAGGAGCCCTTATAGAGTTTAATTGTTGTATACTACCACATAAGGGCAAATTGCCGTTAGATTGCTGTAGATTGCTATTATATAACCAAAAAATTGTTAAGATGTCTAGGAACTTTAACCACCGGTTAAAGTTATCTGATTGGTTGAATTCTTGGGTGCCAAGCCTTATTACGCAATGTCACTGCGGACTATAAAGATGTTAGTTTAGCTTACCGCCTTCTACTAAGCTAATAGCGATTTTCTATCCCAGGGATGGAAAATCCTAATTAGTCCATTTAATAATTAGAGCTAGCAGAACTCCACACTACTAACCCCTTTAGTATTATTTCTTTTCCTTCTCTATGCCTTAAGCGTTCCTTTTATATGTATATAGTAACCACAGCGTTGCCGGAGCTCCGCCTCTATAAGAGGGAGGGTAGTGTTACGGAACGCCGCTGCAGGAGCCTCTATGGGAGACTCCCTAGCGGAACCCCGTGCCCTCGCGTACGCTTCGCGTACAGCTTACGTCAGCTACGCGTAGTATATCACCTTCCTACGCCCTCGATTCTTACGATTGATCGCGCAACGTCTTGTAGACTCATTAAATATATACGCTCTATAGCTATTGCCCCCGTCCCGTAACACCCTTAAATATTTAGTTATAAGCTTCCTATATTTCTTTCTCCTCTTTATATAATGTCTTATTCTCCACAAGAGCTATATACCCTTAGATTTAGATAGAATTTATATTATTCCTTTAAATCTTCTTTAAAGCCTCTTTGTGCCCTTATAGTTAACCCGTTATATATTGCTATATATGGGCAAATTACCGTTAGATTATCGCAGATTACTATTATATAATTGTAAGGGCGCGAAGAGGCTTCGGGGAAGATTTAAAGGAATAATATAAATTCTATCTAAATCTAAGGGTATATAGCTCTTGAAGAGAACAAGACGTTGCGTAAAGAAAAGAAAGGAATAACCAGAGAATCTTGTAATTAAATAGTTAGGGGTCTTGGTCAATGCATGCGCACATGCGCACGCGGACGGACTTTAGTAGAATTTAATTAATCTAGCAGAACTTGGCAGAAGTCAATTAAGGCGTTAAGTTTATCTATTAAGTATTTTACTAAGACATTCCTACTATAACTAAGCTAGTCCTGTTACAGTACCCCCCTTTTAACCGAAGGTTTAAAATAATTCAATTTAGTTAAGAGTTTATAATTTTTTTATTGCGTGTTATATTTTCGCGTTGGGTGGCGGTCTTGGCAAGGCAGATCTAACTAATTAAATAACTTTAACCGCCGGTTAAAGTTCCTTAATATCTTATATGTCACGTAATCGCGTTACGAATATTATAACTTATTTCAAGTTCTTTTCAAATTTGAGTTTCGTGTATTTGTGTTAGGTAGTAGTTATTTACCTTTATATCATATCCATCCAGCCAGAGTAGGCCGCGAAGGATAGTCCTTATAGAATTCTTTTACTAAGGAAGGCGCGTCGGCCTTAATCTAATTATAGATTTCCTAGGTTCGTGTTTTATATCCTTCCCACTTAATAAGAAGTTTAAATTGTTTAGATCATTTTTTCTATCGCATATTATTAATTAAGTTAATAAAGTAAGAACTATTACCATTATTAACAATTACGGGAGGTGGCGGCGGCACTTCATAAGTTAAAGGTTCACCTTTTAAAGGTTGCAGCAAGCTTACGTAAACATTAGGTATATTTTTATCTTAGTCGGCAGTTTAAGCTTATAGGCGTATGGGCTTAGTTTCTTTTTAATTTGGTATAGGCCCGCAAACTTCCAATTAAGTTTCTTTAAGGGCCGTTAAGTCTTTATATTTTATATATTTAGGTAAGCCATATTACCTTCTTTAAAGTCCCATGTAGGAGCTCGTCCTTTGTTTGCATGCCATTCCTATACTATTTAAGCGTATAATAATTCACTTTATAGTAGTTCCATTAACTACTTCATTTAATTAGCGAAGTTGTGTGTATTAATTAACTAAATCTGTTTAATCATGGGTCCTATTACATTAATTTTAGGTTGTGGTTTAAATCCAAGTTAAGGGTCTTATCTGTAGGTTGCGTAAAACAGTGTTATACCTATTAATTCGTTTATCGTATTGTTCGCAGTAAACTTAGCTAAAGGTAGCCACTTTTCCTAGTTGTCTTGCAGGTAGGAGCAGTATATTTATAGGTATTATTCTATAATCGTATTTACAATTTCGGTTTAACCGTCTATCTCTAAATAAAATACAGTCGAGAGTTGTGTTTGTATACTTAATCGTTTATATAGAACTTACTAGAAGTCTAAAACAAACTGGCTTTTATAGTTAGATATTATTAAGTTAGGGAGTCCATGCAGCTTAAAGACATGTTTAATAAAACATTCAGCTACTAAAATAATATTAATTAAGTCCATAGGAATCATGTATTATATTTTTATAAGGCAGTTAACTACTACTATAATATTTATAAATCCGTTGCTGCTAGGTAAATCTACCACAAAGTTAATTAAGATATTATGCTATCTTTATATTGGAATTGACAATGGTTGGAGTACTCCTTATTTCTTTATATAAGAAGTCTTTCTATAAATACACGTTCTGCATGCTTAAACGTATTTTTGCATATAGTCGTGCATCATAGGCCAGTAATATGCTCGTTAGACTATCTTATATGTTTTCACATAGCCAGGATGTCCCGCTATAGAAGAGTTGTATATAAATTCGAGTATCTTAAATCGCAAAGGTTTGGAATTCGGGACTACTATATTCTGTTAATAGTATAGTTAATTATTACAAATTTCGCATTTAGCGAGTGTAATATCTTTATACTATTATTTTCCTATTTAAATCGCTTCTATTACATCTACTATCTATACGTCATTCTTGTATTTATATTCTATTAGCTTATTAATTTCTATTTCCTATTTATTAATTTCTAATTCGTTTCTGTTAAGTTCTATATCTAGGAATATAGGACGTAGTTTCTTAAAATATTTAGGGGGCAATAGGATCTATAATTAATTTATAATCCATTTATCTAAAGCGTTTGCAGGTAGGTCTTATAATTATTATATTAATATATTAGGCTTCTAATTAAGTTTGCCTAGTTAGTACATAATCTTAAAGTCAAATTATAAGAGGTATTCGGCCTAACAAATTTGGCATTACGTTAATTGCTTTATAGTTATAAAATACTGCAGGTTCTTATAGTCCGTTAATACGCGTATTAGGAATAACAATCCTTTAAGTTCTGGACGCCATTGTTTAAAGCATTTAATAATTACAAGTAGTTCCTTATTGTATATCTTATAGTTCGATTCGGCAGGGGCAAGCTTTTAGGAGAGAAAGGCTACTAGACGCAGCTTACCGTTCTTATTATACTGCAATAACACTCCCCCTAGGGCATAATTAGACAAGTCTGTTTCAACAATATATTTAAGGTTAGGGTCGAAGTGAGCGAGAATTGGGGTAGTTATAAAGCGTTATTTTAAATTGTTAAAAGCTTATTCACATCTAGCAGTCTATTTAAATTTTACGTTCTTCCTTATTAAGTTTACTAACGGTTAGGCAATTTTCGAGAAGTGGTTAATAAATTAATAGTAGAAATTTACAAATCCTAGAAATCCTTAAATATCTTATACGTTACTAGGGCTTCCCTAGTTTATAATAGCAGCGACCTTCTTAGGGTCCATTTTAATTCCGTTGCGGGATATAATTAGGCCTAGGTACGTAACTTTAGACGTATAGAACTTACATTTCTTAATATCGCATTATAAACCCACATCTCGCAAACGTTTAAGGACCATTTAGACGTGTTTTTAATACTTAGAAAGCGAAGACAAGTAAATTAAGATATTATTAATATACGCGGTAATAAATATATTAAGGAATTTATAAAGCGTATCGTTAACGTATTACTAAAACATACTAGGACCGTTCTTTATACTAAACGGCATTACTAGGTATTTAAAGAGTCCCTATTATATACAAAAGGCTGTGTACTTCTTGTCTCCTTCTTAAACGCAAATTCAATTGAAGGCAGCGACTATATCAAGCTTTATAAAATATTGTGCCTTTGCTAGGCGGTCGAGCGTCTCTTAAATTAAGGGGATTAGATATCGGTTTCAAATCATAATTACATTTAGAGCTTAATAATTAACATAGAATCTCAAGTCTCCTCCTAGCTTTTTAACAAATAGTATAGGTAAGGCGAATAGAGATTAACTAGGGTAAATAAATCCTTTTTCTAGATGCTTATTAAGGTATTATTATATTATAAGCAGTTCTTCCCGTAATATACCGTATAGCGGTCCAAACTTTAGTGTTATATTAGGTTTAAGTTCTATCTTAAAATCATATACATCCCAATGCGGGGGTAGTTGGTCTACGAATCTTTTCTTAAACTCGTTAATTAGATTATGGTACTCTTTGGGTATAAGAGGTTAAGGGTTAATATATTGCTTTAGTTTTAGTGCTTTCTTAATATCTTCTATAGTTATAGCAAAGATTTTGTGGTTTCGTTTTCATGCTAACAAAATAAAAGGTGCGGCTTATATTATACGAATTTTAAGAGGTTTCAGCGTAACGTCTTCGCATTCTTTACTACTATTGGTAGTTATAGCCGTATCGTTTTAGTTCGGGGTCTGTAGTAGGGGCAGTTTATATTATATTAAATTTAAATAATCTTGTACATATTTATAGGGTTGGTAGTATTTTAAGCAATAACTTCGGCAGTAGGTTATGCGGAATTTTAGTATTTCTTTAACCCAGCTAATTAAAGGGTTGTATTGTTTTAGCTATCTATGTCTAAGTATCATCTTATATTGCTTTAGGGGTGTTATAAATAAGGAAACGTATTTAAGGTATTTACCTATCCACATTTTCACAAGAGCGTAGTGCGTTAATTCGCTATATATTAAGGGTTTGCCGTTAAAGCCTTATAGGCCTTAGAGCTTATCGAGTTTCTTTAAATTTAGGCGTTAGGTTTTCGCGTAGTTTGTATTAATAAAGCCTATACTAGTAGCTCCGCTATCTATAAGAATTCGTACCTCCTTCTATTTTCTGAGTGTTTAAATTTCGCCAAGTATATTAAGGGAGTTATATTGTGTATTAGCGCTAGAAGAGCCTAGATATTTATACTCTTCCACTTCTTATTCTAAGGCATGACTTAGCCCTAGGACGATTCGTTTTCCAAGTTAGCTAAGGGTGAGATGCTTTATAACAACTAGGTATAATTTGTGGAACGAGTATAGGTTAAGGAGTGAGTACGGCTTAAAGAATAAGTGCGATTTAAGGAGCGGGTACGATTTGAAGACTAGAAGGAACTACGGCGGACTTTTTTAAAAGGGTAAGTTCGGCAATTCCTTTAAATATATCCTTTTTTACTACATCCAAAGCATTCTTCGTTTATGGCTCGAGTTCTTTGTTCGTTGGTTTTTAAGGGTGTATAAAATCGAGTGGTATTAAGGTCTATAGGGTCGTATATAGGACTTTTTAGGTTCGGAGAGGGATCGCGTTTTAAGGTATATATTGGTTTCGTAGAGTTTTAAACATAAGGCGTGGTCGGCTTTAGAGAATGAGTTTATTTATTATATCAAAGGTCCTTATTAATTCATTAACACATTATAGCAAATTTAGGCAGGTCTTTTGGCAGTTCCCTACCTACTAACTAGGCTCTAATCTCATCTAAAATAGCTTATTAAAGAGTAGCAACTTTAGCGGCTTTATTTCAATCCAGTTCGCTAATAAGGCCTAAAAATTCCAAAAAGAAGCTGGTAAATTCTTAGTTCCGTTGCCGTAGGTTTTTAAGTTTAGTAATAGCTGTGTATTTGCGGCTGGCGTTATTATACATTCATTCTAGTAGGGAGACGAAGATTTTAAAACTAATAAAGGTGCTGTTATAGAAGAATGGATCTATAGTTCATACAGCGTCTTTACTTAAACGAGACATTCCATAGCTAATTTTACTAGCTTTGGTAGGGTATCGGTTATAGTTCGTTAAGAGTTTAAGACGGAGCTTGGTTATAAAGGGACGTAGGTTGTTTTAATTTCCATTAAACATTAGAGAATTAGGGAGCTTTTTAGATTTCATAATAGGTATCAAATTCGTTATAGATATAGGTTAAGTTACTATTACTAGTTCAAAGTTCGCGTTTAAGGGGCTAGGTTCAAATACAGTTATGTTAATTTCGTTTATAGGCGGTATTGGGGTCTCTAATATAAATGCTTAGATATTACAGAGTTCTTCGCGGAGTGCTTCCATTAATTACTAATACTGGGCTTCTAGTGCAGCCCGCTACTAAGCTAAGGCATCCGTAAAGGACTATTGCATTATGGTCAACTGTTCCCTGACTAGGGACATAATACTTATAGTTATTAAAGAGGATTCGGGTTCGTTTGCTATTTTGATAGTAGTTATTTTTTTTTAACGCAACGTAATATAAAGGCGTAAAGAGGCTTTAGGAAAGATTTAAAGAAACAATATAAATTCTATCTAAATCTAAGGGTATATAGCTCTTAAAGAGAACAAGACATTGCGTAAAGAAGAGAAAGGAATAACCAGAGAATCTTGTAATTAAATAGTCAGGGGTCTTAGTCAATGCGTGCGCACATACACACGCGGACGGACTTCGGTAGAATTCGATTGATCTGGTAGAACTTGGCAGAAGTCAATCAAGGCGTCAAGTTTATCTGTCGAGTGTTTTACCAAGACATTCCTACTATAACTAAGCTAGTCCTATTACAATAATAGTAAAATACAATTACATAACTAGAATATTATTAAGATGTCTAGGAACTTTAACTGGCGGTTAAAGTTATCTAATTAGTTGGATTCTTAGGTGCCAAGCCTTATTATATAACATTATTGCAAGCCTTTAGCAATACTCCCTTTTTTTTTCTTCTCTATACCTTAAGTGTTCCTTCTATATATATATAGTAACCATAGCATCGCCAAAGCTCCGCCTTTATAGGAGGGGGGGTAGTATTACGGAACCCTACTACAGGGGCCTTTATAGGAGAGCCCCATGCTCTTATATATACTTTGCGTATAGCTTACGTCAGCTATGCGTAGGTATATTACCTCCTTACGCCCTTAACCCTTATAATTGATTATATAATGTCTTAGAGACTCCTTAAATACATACACTCTATAGCGACTGCCTCCGTTCTGTAACAATTTATATACTATCTATAGAAATAATAAGTCTAAGGTATAGAACTTCTATTTTATAAAACTTATATTTGTCTATATTTATCTATAGGCTAGCTCTATATAGGGCTTCTAGGACAAGGTTAATATATTTTTTATATTTAGCTAGGTTATTACTACATACTAGGATATTGTTAATATAGGTAATATAGAAAATATCTAGGTAAGGTTATAGGGTATTATTTATAAAGTATTAAAATTAACTTAGGGTATTTATAATGCTAAATAGCATTACTAAGTATTTAAATAATCTGTATCTAGTATAGAATATAGTAAGCTATTTATCTCCTTTTGTGATATAGAGGCGGTTAAATACGTAGATAAGGTCGAGTTTTATATAGTAGTAAGCCTTACTTAATTAGTTTAATATCTCTTAAATTAATAGGAGTAGGTACTAATTCTTAATAGTAATAGCGTTAAGAGCTTAGTAGTCTATATAAAAGCGCAGACTGCCACTAGGTTTCTTAATAAAGATTATAGCTATAGCTATAGGCGAAGAGCTTACTCTAATAAATTCTTTACTAAGGTATTTGTCTAAGTACTTTTATAGCACTTAGAGTTTATTTTAGGACATTCCGTATAAGGGTTTAAATTCTAGCTATTTTCCTTCTTTAAGTATAATCTTATAGTTATATAATTAGTACTCTACCAACTTATTAGCTTTCTTTTATAAAAATACTTCTAAATATTTATAGTAGTATACTAGTACTTTTGTAGCAGGGTTAGTATACTTTTTTTTAACGCTAGGGCCTTTTTAATATTAGCTATTATAATGGCAAAGATTGTATATTTAGGGTTTCTAGCAAGTTATACTAATAGGGTAGCTCTAATTATATAAATATCTAAGGTATTAAGCGAGCTTAAGTTATCCTTAGTTTCATATTTAGTATTAGGCATAGAATTAGTATTAAATTTAGGTTTAGGCTCTTTAAGTATTCTTTTTATAGTAAAATACTAGTTCTTTTAGTACTTTTATATATTAAGCTTAAGCTTCTACTTAGTTTGGGGTATAGTAGTTAAAGTCAGTTTATATAGTCTGGTATAATTTCTAGGTTCTTAGTAGATATTAGTAGAAATTATATACTAGTGGAATTTGGTAAAATTCTTAGGTTAGTAGAATTGGGTAAACTTTTTAGATATAGGGTAGATATTAGTAGAAATTTTAGATTTTAGTTTAAGGTCTAAGTAGTAAGTTATAAGGCACTTCTACTTATAATAGGGGGTAGTAAATAGAAGCTTAAGGTTGTCCTAATTAATAGTTACCTTATATAGATTTATCTAGGATTATCTAAAGATTATTAAGTAACCTAGGGTAGTTATAAAGAGCTTAATTAATTCTTTACAGTTTAGGTATTAGAGTCTTAGGGCCGTTATATAAGTAATATAGCCTAAAATAGTATGTTTGCCATTAAATTTAAATATATTAATATGCTGGTTAAGGGGTATTAGGGTAAACCTATTATCTTATATAAGGATCTTATTAATAAATCCTATACTACTAGCTCTTATATTAATTAGGACTTAAGTATTAGCCTATTAATTTTTCTACTAAAGATAGTAGTTAACAGTTATACTATAATTCTAAGAGTTAGGATTTATAATATCTAATATATTTAATAAGATCCTGTAATATAGCTATCTTAGAAAGCGACTTAACTCTAAAATATGCCTTTTAGTAGTAAGCAGGAAGGAATTCCTATAAAAATATTAGTTATAACTTTATCCTTATAAGTAGTACTTACTAGATATAGGGCTAAAACTAGGTAAAGATTAGGAATAGTGACTAAAGGATTAATACAGTAAACGGTTATTAGTATTAGCCGTTTATAAGTTATATTAGGGCATAGAAACGGAGTAGTATCTTAAAATATAAGCCTTGCTTCTATATTTAAAGTAAAGGCTTAACTTAATACGTTATTCTTATTTAGGGGACCCTAGTAGAGCACATTCTAGGGTCCCTATGTTAATATCTATAGCGTTAAGGTGCTTAGGCTAAGATAATAACTTAGTAGTTATTTATGGGATTATTATATTATATTAAGGAGCAGACTTTAATATTAGGCGTAGTATATTATTATACTATTTATTAATAATATTTATATAGGCGTTAAACGCTCCTAGTAGGTCTATGCCTATTAGGAAGGTTTTTAGTTTAGGGCTTAGGGGTTTAATAAGGCTGTTAATTAGTATAGAGTCGTTCCAGCCGGTTTCTTTTACGTAATAGTTAAATTTAGAGAAGTATACTAGGAAGCTTTTTATTCCTTAAGCTATATAGTTTATCTTTTTTTTAAAGTAATAGCTTTAAGAAGTATAACTAGACTTTATACTAAGTTTGGTTAAAGGGGTTTAATAAGATTAGCTGCGTCTTCTCCTAGTCAACTTAGGGCGTAGTAGAGTTAGTTAGCTTTAATTAGGTAGTAGTTAGCATTACTAGTTAGCTTATTCTTAAGCTAGCTTAGAAATAATTAAAGTTCTTATTATTTACTAGTAAATATTAGAGGGTTTAGTAGTTATTTAGATTATTATAGTGCGGTAGTTAGTTTAGGGTAAATAGCTACTATAGGTTTGGGACTCTTGTCCTATATATTTATCTCTAAAAAAGGCATTTGGTTTTAGGGCCCTAGTATAAGCATCTTAAGGGTACAGACTTCTTCTTAAAGATTCTTAATTATTTGCTAGTATTATACGTTTTATTTAGCTTATTATTAAATTAAAGTGGCTTAGTTTTATATAAGGGTGTCTATAAAGGACTTCTATATCTCTACTAATTATTTTTAGAGTATAGATATAATACCAGCGGCCATTATAAGGGCTTTAGAATTATTCTATATTTTAGAGGGTAGTATATCAGGTTAACGTAATATAGTATTATAGAGTAAGTATAAGCGGTAATAATATATAGCGAAGTAGATATTATTAAGCTATATATATAAACTGTATAATAAAGTTAAGACATTATATAAGGAGAGGAGGTAAGGAAACGAGGAGAAAGGGTATATATTTATTAGTTTAGTTGCTTAGTTACTATATATATAAAGGAGAATAGGATTTAAGTAGCAGTCCTAGCAGAACTTAGTAGGATTTAGTAAACTTAGCAGAATATAATAGAATTTAGTAGACTTGGCAGAATATAGCAGAATGCGGCAGATTGCCATTAGATTGCCATAGATTGCTATTTTACGGTCGGTCTCTTCTTACTATATTGGTGAAAACAGGTAGACGTATATAAGATATTACAAAGGTGTCCTATAACAGTATAGCTCTATAAGTATATACAATCTATCTATAAGGAAGTATCTCTTTATTACTATATTATTGTAACCCTTTATATACCGTTTTATAAACCTAGTTAGAATTTCTAAATTCTCTTTTTATTCTAAGTCCTCTAGCTACTTAGCTCTTAGTATACCTACTCTTAGCCTATTAGTAACCTTTTATATAAGTACTTTACCCATTATATAACCTAATATAGTTAATCTCTAATCTAACTTTTATTTTTACTATATAAGGATTTTTTGTCTAAATTCCTCTATAGTTTTTGCCCTATTATATCTTATAAATAGGTTTTTAATATTATTAAACCTTTTAACTATTATATTAACTTTTTAACCTTTAAGCTAAATACTACGTTTACCTAGAATTACTATAGACCTTATTTATTCTTTAAAATCTTGGCTCTATAGAATCTTTATTCTATACTTATTTACTTATTCTTAAACTAAGTTACTACCCTTTCCCATTGGTTTTTGTCCGTTATAGGTCCTTAGGTCTCTTTTATCTCTTCTTGAAAATCTTAAGCCTATAGCCTTTTACCTTTATTAAGTAGTAAGCTAACACTAGCAGTTATCTACTTGCTTAATCTTTTTTAGATATTACTCCTTCCGTCTTATAAAGTAATAGATATTATATCTAATAGTGTTATAATACCTATTACTAAACCTTACTCTATAGCGGTTTTAGTCTCTACTTCTAATATAATATCTCTAAGGTCTATATACTCCTAGTAAGCTACCTTTATTACCTTATTATTGGTAAATATTTCGCCCAGCTTAAACTTATTGCCTTTAATATCCAACTAGCATAATAGTTTGTTAGTTTTCTTAAACTCTAATAACTTTAGCTCCTATAGCTAATAGCTTACACCATCCTTAGCGTCCTTATAAACTTAGTATATAACAGAACCTTGTAGCAGTAACTACAGTAGGTCCTGTCAATGGGCTAGGTATATAGGTAAGAACAATTTAACAACGTAATAACAACTAGTGGAGTGGTTGCCTAACAGATTAACTCTAATTGTATTCTAAGATTTACTATAAAGAGAGAACTATCTAGGTAGGGACTGTGGTCCTTTAAATACACAATCGTACGCCTAAGAAATCCCTTCGCTCCGTCTGCTCCGTGTGCTCTATACGCTCTGTATAGATTATACAGATCACACAGATTATATAGATTACATCCCATAACCTTAGTTACTATTCCTTATTATATAGTTCTACCGGATCTATTCTAGACCGTGCCTATATTAACTAACTAGCTTCTTTCAACTCTTCTCTAAGTAGTTATAACATTGTACTTAAAGCGTCCGTAACACCATCTCCCTCCTCTTTATCTCCGTCCTTAAAGATTCCTAACATCTCCAAGTCGTCCATTAGAGGTGTAATGTCCGTTTAATTAATTTGGTTAACATCCTTACTTATTATGCCTTTAAAGGTTTCTAAGCCTTTGGCTTCTTCTTCTATAGCTCGCCGGTCTCATACCATTACTACAATATTATTACTAGGTGAGATAATATTATCTCTATATTCTTATTGCGCGAAAGAGGGGTTAGTCTATATTGCGCTAGCGAGTCCTATATCTTAGCAACCATCCTCTTACTTAGAGTGCACTAAAGCAAACATTTAATTATCTTACAATGTTCGCTCTATCTCTAACGCTAAGTGTGCGCGTCCTATAACTCTTAACAGTTATTAAGTTCCCTAAGTAACTTGTTATAGAGTCTTATATTTAATCTGCCACTATAAAGCTTAAGTCTAAGTTGGCTACTGCTCACGCCAAACTCCATTACTTATCTAAGAAGACTGCTTTAGCCCTTAAGGCTTAGCGTCACTCCTTTAAAGCTTAATAGGCTGCTTTTGCTTAGTTAACCTATCTTAAGAAGGTTTGTAAGAAGGTTTATTTTAAGAAGTAGAAACTTATTTAATAGAGTTTATCTAAGCTAGGTAATAAGAAAGTAACATCTCTAAAGAAGGAAACAACTCCAAGTAATATAGTAGTTGCTCTTCCTAGGTCCCCCTTAGGTGACTCATCCTTTAGCGATCCTTTTTTAATACTCCCTAACCTACTTTCTTTTAATACTCTTATACCTTTCCTATAGCGTTCTTTAGGTTCTATAGTGGTTCCTAGATAGTCTTACTATAGCCTATCTACTTTACTTTATACTATATTTTGTTATCTACGTCCTTATAACTAATAATCTTTAAAACTTGCCATTTATCTTCTTCCTGTCCTTTATATATATCTTCTTTATAAACTAGTAGCTTAATATTACTATATACTAGTTCTAGCATTATAATATGCTATATAGGGTAGATCTTTATTTTGGCTAGTAGGTTTAACTTAAATGTAACCAGTAAAATCCTCTATATAATTTTAAAAGGTCCTAGTCTAATATAGTCTAACTTTTTGCTTGGTTGTTAACGCTTAAAAAATTTATATAGTAGCCACACTTTATCTCCCTCCTTAAGATCTAGTCCCTTAGATCTCTTAGCATTATAGTACCTTTTCATCCTTTACTGTACTAGTTTAGCTGTTTCTATAAGGTCTGCATAAAGATTTATTAACGTCTCTATTCTTTACTTAGCTATACTACTTGTCTTCTTTACTTAATATGGCGATAATAATGTTCTTGGCTTATATCTGTAATTCGCCTTAAATAGTAATATCCCCATTCCTTTTTATAGTATTATATTGTATATAAACTGTATAACTAGTAATAACAATACCTAATTGTTCTATGCGTGATTAATATAATGCCTTAAATACTATTCTAGTGTTTAGTTTAACCTTTCTATCTATCTATCTATCTGCGGATAATATGCTATAGAGGTTACTGCGTAAACTCTTTATTTTACTAAAAACACTTCCTAAAATACTACTATAAATCTTAGATCTCTATTTAATATAATTTTACTTAGTGCTCTATGTCTTATAAATACTTCCTTAATATAGATTCTAGCAACATCTTCTACTAAAATCTCCTCTATATATGCTATAAAGTAGCCCCACTTAGTTAACTTATCTACTATTACTAAGATTACATTATAATATTGTCCTATAATAGAATCTCTTAATTTTAGTAACTTAATAATAAAGTCCTATAATATAACCTCCTATGGTCTTTCTGGTATTTTAATAGGTTATAGCCCTCTATATAGCTTATGCCTTATTAGTTTATTTCTCTAGTAATCTAGATATTCTTTTATAACTTGTCTTACTAGTCCCTAGATTCCCTAAATAATATATTTCTCTTAAAGTCTTAATACTAAGTCTATAGCTCTATTATGTCCTTATATTATTCCCTTATAGAACTCCTTAATAAATTCTTCTATAATAGTCCTAGGTATATATATTGCTTCTCTGTTTTTATATTGCTCTAAGTCTAGATCCCTAAGCTATGCTTCTTAGATCTTCTTTATCTAATTACTCTTAGGTAATTTATAGATCTGGCTTTTTTATATTGCTGTTAACCTTAGATAATTATACCTAATTAATCCGTCTATGTTCTTTTATAATAAAGCCCCTAATAGTTTCTTATTATTTTATAGTTTAGCTTTTCTACTTAAAGCATCTGCTTATGCATTATCTGTACCCTTAATATACTAAATTTTAAAATGGTATTCTATAAGCATTTCCGCCCATCTAACCTATCTTTAGTTAAGTTCCTTTATTATTAGGAAACCTATAAGGTTCTTATAGTCCGTTTTAACTATAAATAGTTTCTCTATACCTTATAAGAATGCTCTCTATTCCTTAAGTACTATAACTATACCTAATAACTCCTTATTATAGATGTTATAGTTTAACTCTAGTGGTGTTATCTTTTAACTATAGTATACTACTAGATGCTATACGTCCTAATGCTTTTATAGTAAGTATACTCCTAGTATAAAGTCTAATATATCTGTCTTAATAACCGTCTCTAACTTTAGTTAATAGATCTTAAGGATTAATTCCTAGGTAAATAACTCCTTAAGTTCTTTAAATAGTTTCTTCTACTTATTATCCTATACCTATAGTTCCTCTTTCTTTCTTAATTAAGTAAACGGCTTAATATTCTTTAACCACTATGCTATAAACCTCCTATAGTAATTATAAAACCCTAAAAATAATCTTAACTATATAATATTCTCTAGTTCTTACTAATTTACTATAACTTCTATCTTCTTTGGGTCTATACTAATCTTTTTTAGCTTAATAATAAATCCTACAAAATTAGTCTTCCTTATAAAGAACTCGCATTTCTTAATTACTACTAGCATTTGTTCTTCTTATAGTCTCTTTAAAACCCATTTAATATATTCTCCGTATTCTTCCTCGCTTATTAAGTAGATAATAATATTATTAAAATATACCATAATAAACTTATTAAGGTATTCTCCTAATATACTATTAATTCGCTTTTAGAATGTCGCTAGTGTGTTTATAAGTCTAAATTATATAACTAATGGTTTATACAGTCCTTTCTTTAACCTAAAAGCTACCTTCTACTTATTACCTTCCTTAATCCTAATCTAATGGTACGTCTATCTTAAATCTATCTTTATAAAGATTTGCGCATTACCTATCCTATTTTAGATTTTGCTAATTAAAGGTAAAGGATATCTATCCTTCCTAGTAATGCTGTTTAACTATCTATAGTTAATATACATCCTTAGTTTTCTATTTTTCTTTAGGATAAACAATACTGGATATCCTACTAATAACTATAACGGTTTAATATATCCCTTTTATAAGTTCTCCTAGATAAACTCCTTAAATACTCTTAACTCTACTTTAGTTAGCTTATAAATTAAAAAAAACCTTAGACTTATTCCTAGTTCCAATTCTATCTTATAGTCCTACACTATATACTCTAATAGCTTTTTACTTTCTAGTAACTATAACTTTTTACCGTACTTATAGTATCTCTTTAGTATATAACTTAAGCCTTGCTTAGTCTCCTTATATATTGCTCTAACTTAATACTATATTAACTTAGTTTACTATTACATCTTACGTTATTAAGTATCCTTAATATTAACCTAACCTATAACCTAATTAATCTTTAGATTATATTCCTGTAACCAAGGCATTTCTAATATTACCTTATTCTATCCCAATGGTAAGATATTAAAAGACATTTTAATTTATCTCCCTTTAATAGTTAACTAAATAGGTCCTATTTTAAGATTAATAATACCTCCTCTATAGGCTATCTAATCTCCTAAAATTATTATAAGTAAATATAGGTGTTCCTTTTATCTATATAGTAACCCTATTCTTTTTACTATTGCTAGTAATATATGGTTCCTTATTGCTCCACTATCTATTAACGCTTTAAACTGCTAATCTTACCACTTAATTCTTAAACTTAGGTATTGTCCTTAAATTCCTTTAAGGGTTTAAGGCTCTATTACTAGTTCCCTTTAGTTCTATAGGCCTTCACTTTTCCTAACTATTAGCTACTAGATCCTATCTATACTTAGTCCACTTTTAGCTAATACTTAGTTTGTTTCTTTTCCTTTATATACTATAGATAAGTGTTCTCTAGGCAGTCCTACCACTATTATCTGTTTAGGCATTCTTCTATAAGAAATCTTCCTAGTTAAAGTATTAAATTCCCTTAGCTTTACACTTCTACTGGGTGCCATCTATATATATACTTTATATCTCTAAACTATTTTTCTTTGGGTGCCTAATATATCCTTACTAGGTACTTCTAATGTTTGTCCTTTAGTGCTCTATATATATTATATATATTATCTATATAAGCTATTTATAATAGTATATAATACGCTAAGTGACTTAGGTTAACTCTTAGCTTATCTTTACTCTTAAGTTTAAACCTCTATCTGGCTAACCTAACTGTTAGTCTTTCTTCTATAGGTACTAAGATTTATTACTTACTTTTTTAGTCCCTAGATCCTTCTTTTAGGTTCCTTAACGTTATAATTAATGCTCCTTTAATATAACTTATACGTTTCTTAGTAATAGGTTAGTTTTAAACAACTTTTTTATCTAGCTATATATAAAAATCTTCCTATTTATTGTTATATTATTACCTATACTACTTTCTATACAACTGGTTTAGTGTATATAGTCTATCTATAAGAAAGTACCTTATCATTACTACATTATAACAACCATTAGTATACCTTTCTTTAAATCTAGTTAGGATTCCTAGATCCTCTTCTTATTCCAGTTTATTTAGCCATTTTACTCTTAGCGTGCCCATTTTAGGCCTATTAGTAATTCTTTGTATAGGTGCTCTGTCCCTTATATAACCTAGCATACTAGATCTCTAGTTTAGTTTTTGCTCTTGCTATATAATAATTCTTACTTTAAACTTATCCATAATTTCTTATTTTCTGTATCTTGCAGCTAGATCTACAAAGTCTTCTTACTTCTTAATCTTAGTATTAACTTTTTCATCTTTAGGCTTAACATTATATTCACCTAGAATTAATGTTCTTATTTGTTCTCCAAACTTATAGTTCCTGAACTTACGTCCTATGCTTATATAATATGCTTTAGGGTGTGTTCGGTTGCAAATTGCCTCCGTTACAGAATCTGTTTAATCTGTGCGTATTTTAGCGTCGCCCGTTTTATAATTAGTGGCGGCTACTACCGTGGCTCAGTTGAATCTGTAATTGAGTTGATCGTTCGGTAAGCCTCCAGATGAGGCTCCAGATTTAACTTCACATGCGTGATTGATTTTAGTGAGCGATTCAAGTAATACCTTCTGCTGCTAGGCCTCTATCGCGACTTACTATTTTGGTGTAGCAATAGAGCCTCCTCCTTAACTAATACCCTCTCGTCGGTCGACGTTTACTACTACACCTACGCCAACCTCCCGTACGAGCCGCAGTAGAGTTACCGCGACGCCCACGACGCCCGCGACGCCCGCAACGCCCGCAACGCCCACAACGCCCGCGACGCCCGCGGGGCATAGGAGGGGGCGTATAAGATGGACAAGTGAGATAGAGGAGGCGATGCTAGAGGGCCTTGTTGAGGCCGTTAATAAAGGATATTGTGTAGATAGCTCTTACAAAGCTAACGGCTGGAAGATTACTCTTACTTATACAATTGCTGTTGCCTAGCAGCCTATTACTCTTAAGCAAATTAAGAGCAAGCATAATAACCATAAGAGGGATTAGAAGGTGTAGATGGAGCTCTACAGCCTCTCTAGCTAGGGGTAGGACGAAGCCAAAGGCGTACCTGTTGCCAGTAAGGAAGTTATAGAGACCTACTTTAAAGCCCATCCTAAAGCTATAAAGTTTTGTAATACACCGCCTGCCTTCCTAAATCTACTATAGGAGCTATTTGAGGGAGTCCTGGCAACAGGCAGTTATATAAGGTTAATTAACAAAGCAATTAAGAGCTGTATAGATCCTGAACTTCTCTCAGCAACGGCCTCGCAGGCGTCAGGTTTGGTAGATAAAGAAGCTAAGGATGAGGAAGATAAGGAAGAAGTAGATAAGGCCTCTAAGTTAAAGTTAGCTCGCAGCTCTATTAAAGGCCGTTAATCAAGCTCACCTTTAACTAAGCGCCCTAGTCCTCCTAGTGCATCCAGATCTTCCTCCTTAACACCAAGCCAACCTTCTTCACTAGCTATACGGAAGCGGGCTCTTAAGCAGGCTGCTAGAGAAGTTAAATCTAATATAAAGCGCCAGCGAGGAAGACGGCGAGTTGCAAAGACACTAGAGGAGATGGTAGAGAAGGTGACGAAAGAGATAAGGGCTATAAGAGAGTTAATTGCCCAGAAGTCTCCTTAAGAGAAGGCCTCTACAGAATTTATCTATAAGTTCAGTCACCTAGATCCTATGGAGCAACTAGCTGTTTTGTAAGCTTTTAAAACAGAGTCTACTGCTAGATTGTTTCTTATAACGGCTAGAGTTAGAGAGCTTCGGCGAAGCTTAATTAACAATATTTTAGCTGGTAGGAAGGAAGACGCGTAGGAGAGCAAGCTTTGGGTAAGATTTTAGGTAAGATCCAAGTTGCTCTTTAAAGCCTTTCTATATAGGCAATTAGTAAGTAATATAAAGAGGGAAACTATATATATTTCTATAGTAAATACACCCAAATCTACTATATAATCTTAATTAATTGGCCTACTAATTACCTGGCAGTAACTCTCCTATATAAGCTCCGCAATCTTATCGCGTCTTTGGTTTATAACTACATCGCTTTCTACCTCTGTGAGCCTTACGTCTTCCTCATCTATAACCTTATCCTCTACCTCTAGATCGCTATCTAGATTATCTGGATTATTTATATTTATAAAGTTATAAACCGCAGCTAAGGCGTACACTACATCCACCTATATACTTAAAGGAAGGCTACGCCTACCTGCCTTAAAGTACCGGAAACGATTCTTAAAGACTCCTATAGCACGCTCTACGACATTCCTTAGTGCCGCGTGCCGTAAATTAAAGAGCTCCTTCGCGTTCTATAGCCTTATATTTGCCTGCGCTTGCTTATGAAGATGATACCATACACTGCAATAGGGAGTTAGAGTTATAGGCATATTAGAGTACCTAGCATCCACAACATAGTATCTACTAGGTAAGGCTTCTAATCCTTTAGCTTTTACTAAGTTAATAACTCTAGAGTTATAAGCAGAGCCCTCCTAACTAGCTAGAACATAGAGGAAGTTTATCTGGAAATTAACAACTATAAGAATGTTCTACAATAATCCTCCCTTCCTTTTATGCCACGGAGCTTGCCTTATATACCCGCCTGCTATGGAAATAGGTAGATAAGTACCGTTAAAAGCTCCAATACAATCGGCAAAGAAAGGATATCGTTTAGGGTTATTAGCAATCTCTTCTAGAGTAAAGTTCCTAGGAAGCCAAACAACTTCCTTATATAGTTTTAGAAGGCCAGGAAGGACTTTATATACGGCTCTATAAGGCAGTAAATTAGCACCAGAAGTTCAGCTGGCAGGTAAATACTTACTGGTGGATTATTACAGATAAGTGCTGAGTTACCTTACTCAGTAATCTATATAACGAATTATTACTAAATATTATTAGGAATATTAATAGCTTCTTAGCCACTGATAGAAGCTTTATGTCCTTTAAGTTGCTGTGTAGTTATAACTAATTAAGAAGCTTCCTGAACGCCTTAGGCCTTATATAAGTAATATTTAGAAGTCGTTACTCGTGGCCGTAGAGTAACTGCGCCATCCACTTTGTTCCTTGCCATGTATTAGTATACTAAGTATAAACGCCCCCCAGAAACAAGCTCATCGCGATTAAGAAGGTTAAGATAATAACATTATATAAGGCTTGCAGATGCAACTGCAGTATCGCAATTAGGGTATGTGGAGTTGGCATATTACAAAAAGTCGTCACTTTGGCGTGTATGCGAGAGCTCTAGATTAAAACGGAATATGTAACAGGAGCTCAAAGCTATATATTAAAACGGTGCCAAGAACCTCATTTCAACTACTATATACGGTATAGCTTGCGAATTTAACGCGCTTACCGATATAGAGGTGCTTTAGATTTAAACGGTGTCAGATTTACCGAACAACACCCTTATATTCAGATTTGAGCTCCATTTTGGTTACAATATGGAGCCTCCATATTGAATATGGAGCTGCAACCGAACGGCCCCTTAAACTAAGCTACTGCTCTTCCCTATTAGTTCTTATCTATTGTGGTTTCTTAAGCTGTCCTTATCACGTCTTATAAGTCTAGAGCCTTCCTTATCTCTTCTTAAGAATCTTGGACCTATGGCCTTTTACCTTTATTAAGTGGTAAGCTAGCACTAACAGTTATCTGTTTACTTAATCCTTTATTAATATTACTCCTTCCGTCTTATAAAGTAATAGAAATTGTATCCAACAGTGTTATAATACCTGTTACTAATCCGCGTTCTGTGGTAGTTTTAGTCTCTACTTCTATTTTAACTTCTCTAAGGTCTATATGCTTCCAGTAAGCTGCTCTTATTGCCTTATTACCAGTAAACGCTTTGTCTTTGTTAAACTTATTATCTTTAATATCCGATCTATAAGCTGGTTTATTAATTCCTCTAAACTTAGATAATAATGGCTCCTATAGCTAATAGCTTACGCCGTACTTAGCGTCCTTATAAATTTGGTATGTATTATTATAATAAAATACAAAACTGTTAATTAAACATTCTTTTGTTCCTTATAGTGCACTATTATCCCTCTATATATATGTATTATCTACTAGTCTGGTTTCCTTTACTATATAGTTACTCTAACCACCTCTGTAGTCTTTAGCAAAATAACCCTATTTTCTGTAATTTATACAAGCTCTATCTTTAAACTACTGATTCTGCTATAGAGTCCGCTAAATATCTTCTGCTATTAAGATCCCTGGTTTAGCCTCTGCTCCTTAGTCCTATAATTACTTAATCCTTAACCTCTAGGTTTCCATGGTTTTTTATTCTACTATTTGGTTTCTTTAGTACCGCTTAGATCTATTAGCTCTACGCCATACTATAGTTTTTAACTCTATATCTGTTGTTATATACTCTACGCCTTATATAACTGTAGAACTCTGTCCTAACCCTTCTTAGTCTGTTCCCTTTAGTAGATCCTATTATTAATCTTAATTACTTAACTAATTAATTCCCTTAGGGTGTCCACATCTTCTATTAGAATAATTGCGTTCTAGACTTTAGCCTTAAGTCCCTGTTTATACTGTGCTATAAGCGCCTTATTATTCTATTTAACTTGTATTGCTAGTGTTTAAAACTACATTATATACTTAATTACTAAAGTGCGTTATGCTAGGTTCTAAAGTTTTCGTTCCGCCGTAGTGGTTGCTTTAAGGTCTCTAAATATTTATGTTAACCGTTCTATAAATCTATTCCAACTTATAAACATATACTATATATCCTAATTAGTAGTTATTATACTATTTATCTATATCTTGGTAAGGTAAGGTTTAAACCACTTTAGTGCCCTTCCTATTAAGAATAGTTCTATATATACTACCTAATCCATAAATATTGCTAGCTTCGCTCCTTCCTATATTACCTTAAAATGTATTTATATAAGAAACCCCTTAAGCTTTAACTTCTCTCCTAAGAATTATTTAATTAAAGGTAACTTAACCTTTACTACTCTAATTCCATTAATGCGTTCTTTAAGTATCCTATTATTATTTAATAAGCGATTAACCATTTCTTGTAACTGACCTCTTGTAATTAGCTGTAAGTTAATATCTGCTATACTGGTGTCTCCTCCTAAGCCTAAAGTCGTTGCTGCCGTTAATGGTGTTGTAACTAGTGCTTTAGGTGGTATGTTATTTGACCTTGTTTAATACTATAACCTTGGTAGTGAATATATAATAGAACCTTATAGCAGTAACTACGGTTGGTCCTGTTAATGGGCTGGGTATATAGGTAAGAATAATTTAACAATGTAATAATAACTAGTGGAGTGGTTGCCTAACAGATTAATTCTAATTATATTCTAAGATTCACTACAAAGAGAGAACTATCTAGGTAGGGACTGTGGTCCTTTAAATACACAATCGTACGCCTAAGAAATCCCTTCGCTCTGTCTACTCCGTGTGCTCTGTACGCTCTGTACAGATCATATAAATTATATAGATTATATAGATTACATCCCGTAACCTTGGTTACTATTCCTCGTCATATAGTTCTACCGGATCTATCCTAGACCGTGCCTGTATTAACTAACTAGCTTCTTCTGACTCTTCTCCAAGTAGTCATAACATTGTACTTAAAGCGTCTATAATATAGTATGCGTTATTATAATAAAACGTAAAGTGCTTAATTAAACACTTCTTAGTCCCGCGTAATATAGTTATATTTATATTATTATACTTTAACGACCTAGTGCCTTTTACTGTGTAGTTACTCTAACTACCTCTATAGTCTTAGGCGAAATAATCTTATTTTCCGCAATTTATATAAGCTCCTTTTTTAAACTATTTTTTATACTATAGAGTCCGCCTAAATATCTTCTACTACTAAGATCCCTAGTTTAGCCTCTACTCTTTAGTCCTATAATTACTTAATCCTTAACCTTTAGGTGTCCATTATTACGGGACACCTCTATAACACCTTATACGTTACCTGTTTCCACTAATGCAGTAAGAAGAGATTAACTACAAGACGGCAACCTAATAGCAATTTACCGGCAATCTATGGCAATCTAATAGAAATCTGCCGCATTCTGCTATATTCTGCCAAGTCTACTAAATCCTACCAAGTTCTACTAAAACCACTACTTAAATCCTATTCTGCTCCATATATATATTAACTAAGCAACTAAACTAATAATATACCCTTTCTTCCTATTTTCTTACCTTCTTTCCTTATATAACGTCTTAATTTTATTACACAGTTTATATATATAGCTTAATAATATCTACTTCGCTATATATTATTATCGCTTATACTTACTCCGTAATACTATATTATATTAAACTATATACTCCGCCCTACCCTAAATAATATATAGAATAACCCAGAAACCCCCTTATCTATAAATAACCTATACGCCCTATTTACCAAATAAATAAAAGGTCTTTAAGAGGCTTTTATAGATACTCTTACCTAGCAAGAAGCTTAATATTATAAGACAATCCAATTCCTAAGAAAGGAAGTTAAGAAGATTTGTTATAACCTACTACCTAATATACCATTGCTCCTACCTATCCCTACTAGTATTAACCTATAAATACCGAATAAGAGGAACGTATCTAAAACTGGCTCCTTAACCCTAAATTTGCCAGTTAATGCCCTTAAAAAAGGTTATTTAAACGCCTTCCTAATTCTCCCGCCTATTTTAGTAAAAGGAGTAACTATATTCTTTCCTTAACTAACTTTAAAATAAGCTAAGCAGCAATATTAATTGCTACCCTACCCCTAATAGTTAACTCTATTACGTTATAAGCCGCCTAAAAGGAAATACCGCGGATACTATATACCCATTTTAACTAAATATGGTAAAGGAACTAGTTACTATACTAAAAGCATCTTATAGCAACCCTAACTAAGTCGCTATATTATAAAGGAAACTAAATAGGATAATATAGAGTTCTAAAAATTTCCTATTATACTTCGCTAAATTCCATCACTATGTTAAGAAGACTAGATGGAACAAACCTATCTTAATTAATCGCCTAGTAAAATCCCTAAACCCTAAACTAAAAGCATCTCTTATAGGAGTTAAACTACTAGGTACTATTACTGCCTATGCCAACGTTATTAATGGCCTATATAACGGCTTACTACACCTTACCCCAAAATATACACCTTAATACTCTGCCCCCTAATTGCCTAGGACCTATAAGGACCTAAACGCCATAGATATTAATACTAGGACCCTTTCCTACGCCCTAAAAGGATTTGCTAAATAAAAGTAACGCATTAAATATAGCCTCTATTTTAAGTGCGAAAGCAATACTTATATCTCTAGCTACTACTCCATCCCTTTCTAAAAGAATTTATAAACAGCTAATACTAGTAGCCGTTTACTACACTAATTCTCCAGTTACTGTCCCTAATCTTTACCTAGTTCCAGCCCTATATCTAGTAAGCACTACTTATAAAGATAAAGTTATAACTAACGTTCTATAGGAACCCCTTCCCACTTACTACTAAAAGGTATATTTTAGAGTTAAGTTGCTCTTTAGGATAGCTATATTATAGGATCTTATTAAATATATTAGATGTTATAAACCCTAACTCTCAGAACTATAGTATAACTATTAACTGCCGTCTTTAGCAGAAAGGTTAATAGGCTAATACTTAAGTCCTAATTAATATAAGAGCTAGCAGTATAGGATTTATTAATAAGATCTTTATGTAAGACAATAAGTTTACCCTAATACCTCTTAACCGGTATATTAACGTATTTAGATTTAATAGTAAACATACTATCTTAGGCTGTATTACTTATATAGCGGCCCTAAGACTCTAATACCTAAACTATAAAGAATTAATTAAGCTTTTTATAACTACCCTAAGTCACCTAGTAATCCTTAGACAATCCTAGATAAAGCTATATAAGGTAACCATTAATTAGGACAACCTTAAGCTTCTATTTACCGCCTCCTGTTATAAGTAAAAGTGCCTTATAACTGGCTACTTAGACCCTAAACTAAAATCAAAAAAATCTACTAGGATCTACCAGTTTAAGATTTCTATTAACATCTACTAAGAACCTAGAATTTACACCAGACTATATAAACTAACTCTATACCTAAAACTAAAACTAAAACCAAATAAGAAACTATATAAGAAACCAAGGACAATCTAAGCTTGCTTAATACCTTAGATATCTATATAATTGGAGCTACTCCGCTAGCATAACTTACTAGGAAACCTAAATATATAATCTTCGCTATTATAATAGCTAATATTAAAAAGGCCCTAGCATTAAAGAAGCACACTAACCCTGCTATAAAAGTACTAATATGCTATTATAAGTACCTAGAGGTATTCTTATAAAAGGAAGCTAATAAGTTAGCAGAATACCAACTATATAACTATAAGATTATACTTAAAGAAGGAAAACAGCTAGGATTTAAACCCCTATATAGAATATCCTAAAATAAACTTTAAGTGCTATAGAAGTGCCTAAATAAATACCTAAGTAAAGGATTTATTAGAGTAAGCTCTTTGCTTATAGCTATACCTATAATCTTTATTAAGAAACCTAGTAGCGGTCTATACTTCTATATAGACTACTAAGCTCTTAACGCTATTATTATTAAGAATTGGTACCTACTCCTATTAATTTAAGAGACACTAAACTAATTAAGTAAGGCTTGCTACTATATAAAACTTAACCTCATCTATATATTTAACCGCCTCTATATTGCAAAAGGAGATAAATAGCTTACCGCATTCCGTACTAGATATAAACTATTTAAATACTTAGTAACGCCGTTCGGCCTTATAAATACCCTAAGTTTGTTTTAATACTTTATAAATAATACTCTATAACCTTACCTGGACGTTTTCTATACTACTTATATTAATAATATCCTAGTATATAGTAATAACCTAACTAAATATAAGAAACACGTTAACTTTATTTTAGAAGCCCTACGTAGAACTAGCTTATAATTAGATATAGATAAGTGCGAATTCCATAAAACGGAAGTCCTCCACCTTAGACTTATTATTTCTATAGATAGTATATAAATAGACCTAAAGAAGATTAAAGTAATTATAAACTAGTAAGAACGTAAGAATATTAAGAACGTAAGAGCCTTTATAGGGTTTACTAACTTCTACTAATAGTTTATTAACAACTTCTCTGCTCTAGTTTTATCCCTTATAGCTCTAACCTAAAAAAAATAAAGCCTTTATTTTTAATAAGGAATATAAGAAGGCCTTTACCTATCTAAAAGTTATATTTACTACCGTACCTATACTTTAATACTTTAACCTAAATTAAAAGAGTATTATAAAAGCTGATTTATCTAACTACATTACTAGAGGCATTTTCTCTTACTATAACAAGAAAGAAGTATTGCACTCTATAGTATACTTCTTAAAATAATTAAGTTTAGCTAAATATAACTACGAGATCTATAATGAAGAATTATTAGCAATTATTAAATGTTTTAAATAATAGTAACCCAAACTAGAAGGCGCCGGATATCTAATTAAGGTCCTTAGCGACTATAAGAATCTATAGTACCTTATAACCACAAAATAGCTAAGTTATTATTAAGCCTACTAGTTAGAATATCTATCTTATTTCTAATTCTTAATTATATACCGCCTAGGCGTTTAAGGTTAAAAATATAATGCCCTAACCTAATATTTATAAGACTTACTAATATAGGAAGAAGCGAGTATCTACCGAAATTAAACCCTACTTTACCCTAAACTATTTAACCCTTCTATTAAAGACATTATAATATACATCCTTAAAATAACTAAATAATTAATTAAATAGATAATAGTTAATAAATACCTAAATAACGAGTTTATTTAAGAGACGCTTAAGCTAATCTAAAGTAGCATTAGACGCTCTAAAAGGATTTCTTTAAGTAAATATAAAGCTTGTGGAAACCGCTTATACTATAGAAACCACCTAGTTATACCTAACTATAATAAACTTAAGCTTAAGCTCCTTAAATATATATATAACCTACTAGTAGCCAGTTACCTAGGCTAAGAAAAAACCCTAGAACTACTCTAATAAGAATATTACTAGCTAAATATATATAATATAATATAAAGGTATATCTCTAGCTACTATACCTGCTAATAAGCTAAAGCTTTATATAAGATATATAATGGCTTTTTAAAGCTACTACCTATTCCAGACCAAAGATAAAAGGATGTCTTAATTAACTTTGTTATTAAGCTCCCCGTAAGTAAAGGCTATATAAATATTATAGTAGTTATAGACTAACTATCTAAAATAAAACACTTAATTGCCTACCTTAATATATTAGCGCCTACTATTGCCTAACTATTTCTTAATTATATATAGAAACTCCACAGACTTCTTAAAACAATTATCTCTAATAGAGGCAGCTAGTTTATCTTTATATTCTAGAAAGAACTAACTACCTAACTCTATATTAAAGCACTATTATCTATAGTATACCACCTAAAAACGGATAGTTAAATAGAATGTATAAATGCTATAATGGAACAGTATATTTAGATATATACGTCGTATTTATAGGACGACTAGATAGACTGGCTTATATTTACTAAGTTTACTATAAATAACTCCGTCTTAAAAACTATAAAGGTCTCCCCGTTCCTAGCTAACTATAGCTAGCATCTATAAATGGGTCTTAAACCCTTTAGTAATATTTCTCGCCTAGCTTATTAGGCCTTATAAGTTATAAAAGCAAACAAATTTATAAAAAAAGATGGAAAAACTATAAGAGTTCCTTACTAATAAAATAATATAGGCCTAGTCTATCTATAAAGCCGCAGTAAATAAGAACTAAACCCTAGTATCAGCCTATTAAATTAGTAACTTTATCTGGCTAGATATAAGAAATCTAAATATAAAATAACCTATTAAGAAACTTAATTAAAAGAACGCCGGCCTTTATAAGGTTAAAAAGGTTATCTTTCCCTATACTTACTAATTAAAGCTCCCTAATACGGTTAAAATCCACCCCGTATTCTATATGTCAGTCCTCCGCCCTACTGCCTGTCACGGAGCGAGCACAAGCGGTGATAATATATAGCGAAGTAGATATTATTAAGCTATGTACATAAACTGCGTGATAAAGTCAAGACGTTGCGTGCGGAAAGGAAAGTAGGAAAAAGGGGAAAAAGGGTATATAACGTTTGCTTAGTTGCTAGGTTAACGGGTACTGTGCTACGCATAGGCAGAGTAGAGCTTAGGTGGCGGTTCTAGTAGAACTTGGCAGAATTCGGCAGTTAGAGGTCCTTAAAGTTGCCAGTTGGCAACTCCGACAGTAGAGACGGCAGATTGCGGTGGAATACGGCAGATTGCTGTCAGATTGCCGTCTTGTGGTCGGTCTCCGGTTGTTCAGTCGGTGGAAACAGGTGGACGTGTGTAAGGTGTCATGGGGGTGTCCCGTAACACTGCCCCTATATTAAATACCCTACCTAAACAGATCTAGGACGCTCCCCTATTAGTTAAAGTAGATAGTAAAGATAAGTACTTTATTAAAAGAGTTAATAATATTAAGTATATTAAATGGAAATAGAAATATATATACCTTATAAAATAGAGAGGCTTTACTAAGCCTATATAGGAACCCATTAACTCTATAGGACTTATATAAGCCGTAGAAGACTTTTATAAACTTTACCTAAAACTACCACAACCCTATTTTATAGAAGCTTAAGTTTAAAGAGGGGGTACTATTATAGGACACCTCTATAACACCTTATATATATCTACCTATTTCTACTAACGTAGTAAGAAGAGACTAACCGCGAGACGGCAACCTAATGGCAATTTGCCGGCAATCTACGGCAATTTAATAGCAATCTACCGCATTCTGCTATATTTTGCCAAGTCTATTAAATCCTACTAAGTTCTGCTAGGACCACTACTTAAATCCTATTCTTCTCTATATATATATTAACTAAGTAACTAAACTAACAATATATACCCTTTCTTCCCGTTTTCTTACCTTCTTTCCTTATATAACGTCTTAACTTTATTATATAGTTTATATACATAGCTTAATAATATCTACTTTGCTATATATTATCGTCGCTTATACTTACTCTGTAACATCTATAGTTTCTTATTTTACTTCTTATATTTTTTAGTACCGCTTAAGTCTATTAGCTCTAATCTGCTATTCTATAGTTTATAATTCTATATCTATCGCTACGTACTTTACGCCTTATATAACTATAGAACTCTATTCTAGCCTTTCTTAGCTTGCTCCCTTTAGTAGGTCCTACTATTAATCTTAATTATTTAATTAATTAGTTCCCTTAGGGTATCCGTATCTTCTATTAGGATAATTATACCCTAGACTTTTACTTTAAGTCCTTATTTACACTATACTATAAGTGTCTTATTATTTTATTTAATCTATATAGTAAGCGTTTAAAACCATATTGTATACTTAATTGCTAAAGTTCGCTGTACTAGGTTCTAAAGTTTCCGTTCTATTATAGTTATTATCTTTAAATCTCCAAATATCTGCATAAGTTAGTTTATATTACGGTACTAGTAGAAAACGGCAGAAAGCTGGCAGAAAATAGCAGAAAATAGTAGATTACAGTTACGTAACTAGAGGATCTTATAAAACGTTAAGCGGCGCTACTACTCTTCTCCTTTTCTTTCTCTAGCTTTAGATCCTTATTAATAGACAATCCAATTATATAGGCTTATACGACCCCCTTGCCATACTCGTGCCTTAATTAACTAAGTCACTAACATTATCTAAAGCTCGTTTATTCTTTCTTCCTAAGAAGGAATTTAAATATATCTATAGACTAAGGATAGGATAAAGACATAGGAATAGACCTAAAGAATATTACTAGAATAGGATAGGACCTTAAGGACAGAAAAGAACTAAAAGGATATATATAGCATAACCCAAATAATATATACGGACTTGAACCCCTATAGAAACCTACTAAAAATTATCTAACTATTATACTAAGAAATATAGTAGCCGGCAAAGCCGCTATAGGACCCGTAAATACCTCTAATAGTAAAATAGTCGCCGTCTTAACCCCCCAGGAAGAACTCGTAGCAGCTAATACTAAAATTAAACAACTTTAAGAGCTGCTTAAAATCAGAGATACTCCTATACCTAGTAAGGAGTTATTAAACACCTAAAGACTTACTATAGTTCTTAAGGCCCTAGCATAATATATAGTATTAGCATTGTTACAGTCCGTAAAGGTCGCGGACCCCCTATTGCTTAATGATAGAACTAACCCTATATTTAATAATTAGAAGCTTTAGCTATAAAATAAGCTTAAAGTTAATACGGACCACTTCTATACTACTTAAGCTAAGATAGCCTATATCTTTAACTGTGCCGGTAGGGATATATTATAAGGGCGCGAAGAGGCTTTAAGGAAGATTTAAAGGAATAATATAAATTCTATCTAAATCTAAGGGTATATAGCTCTTGCAAAGAACAAGACATTGCGTAAAGAAGAGAAAGAAATAATAAGAGAATTATATAATTAAACAGTTAGGGGTCTTAGCGGTTAATACATATATATATACGCATGCGGTCTTTAACAGACTTTGGTGTTATAGCGCTAGTAAAAAATAGTAGATTATGGTAGATAATTGCAAATAGTTATAAATAGTTGTAAATAGTTGCAAACAGTTATAAATAGTTATAGACAGTTGCAGATAGTTTTAGATAGTTATCTATTAAGTGTTTTACCAAGACATTCCTACTATAACTGGGCTAGTCCTGTTATAGTACCCCCCCTTTAGCCAAAGGTCTAAAACAATTTAATTTAGTTAAGAATTTATAACTTATTGCGTTATAAGCGTTATAATATATTTTAAGTTCTTTTTAATTTCAAGTTTCCTACTATTATGTTTTGTGTATTTATATTAGATGGTAATTATTTGCCTTTATATTATATCCATCTAGCTAGAGTAGGCCGCAAAGGATAGTTCTTATAGAATTCTTTTACTAGGGAAGGCGCGTCGGCCTTAATCTAGTTATAGGTTTCCGATGGGCAAATACCATACTATAAAGTGGAAATACCTCTATTAAGAAGGCATCTAATAAAATATAAAGCCTACTAGACGCGTCTAGTATCTAGAATTGTGGGGGAGTAACCGTTAGCCATAACAAACTAACGTAGCTAGTAGAATGGCTCCGCCAGTCTAGTAAACCTTAGGCGCCCTTCCAGCAAACCCTTAATTAAATCCTCTAATGGCTAAGCAAAATTAAAAACAAATAAAACCCCTTTTTACCGGTAAACCGCACCTAGGCTGCTATAGCTGTGCTTCTATAGCATAGGGAACCTACCCCCCTTAAGATAACAACTGGGTATATAATTATAATATAACCAAATACAGAAAAAGTAGAGGGGCTTAGGGGACAATTAGAAATAGTTATCTTTATAGAGATTTGTAAAAAGGTCTATAACACCGTTATAGTCTAATACCTTAGGAGCAGAGATATTAGAGTTACCCTAAAGGACTAATAGGTAAAGGAATAAGCTATAAGGGTAGGGAATAGGCTAGGAGAATATATTGGCATAAAAGTGCTTTATAAAGATTACCTAGTTAAAGTTCTAGCGGTTTCTATAAGCCTTAGGGTAAAAAAGGGACGCTAGGCGAACAATATAGTAACTATATAGGAGATAGTAAAACAAACAGAACACCTTATACTAGGTCTTAAGATTATCTAAATCTAATAGCTTTAATAAGAAAATATAAACTAAGTATATAATAAGAATAATAAGAGGATATAAGGGTCGCTAGAGACTTGCTAGGGAGATACTAGTTAAACGTATAGCTCTTTTATTATTAGTATATATACACCAGGAATATAAAAACTCCTTATCTAAAAAGGAATAATTATAAATGGCCTTATATATAATATAAGGCTCTATAACCACAGACTATACCTATAATAATACTATCGCTATATATAATAGGGATATACTTAATCCATATACGCAGCATAGGTATGCTGCAGCTACTATATAGGCCCCTATAATATAAGACACTGCCTAAATTAAGACTAAATAAAATATGTAAACTGCTACTAAAGCACATATAAGGCATAGGAGAGATAAGACTGCATTAAATACAGGAGATAGAAGGTAAGGGCTTAACAGCTACGGGAATAACTATATACTAGGTTATATAAATAAAAATAACAAGTAATAAGCTAGGGGGACGCAGGTGCCTTCCTAGCGTTTCCTACCTTTAATACTAGGGGGCTAGGCCAGCTATCCCAAGCCTTAATAGGCTAGAAGTGACGCCGCGTAATATTACCAGACTAAATAGGGATATAAGGCTTATAGGAGATATAAGGAAGAGGACGCCCTATAGAAAGACCCCTATAGACAGCTATAGCCAGCTTAAAACTAGGATAATTAAGAATTAGACTTAACACGGTAAATATAATACTTGTAGCCAACCTATAAAGGGTATATAGCCGGCTAGTAAGATTAGGAGAAGAACTAGAGATAATAATAAATTTAGATATAGAAGCGCTATATAACGGGACTAGCCCAGTTACAGTAGGAATGTCTCGGTGAAACACTCGACAGATAAATTCCGACGCTTTGATCAAATTCTGCCAAATTCCGCCGACTCGATTAAATTCCACCAAATTCCACTGATATAATGGAATTTGGTCGAAACCTATCGAAATCCGCATGGGCTTGTGCCCACGCGTCTGCTGCCAAGACCTCGAATATTTAGTTACAAGTTTCCTATATTCCTTTCTCTTCTTTACGCAACGTCTTGTATTCTGCAAGAGCTATATACCCTTAGATTAGATAGAATTTATATTTGTTCCTTCAAACCTTCCCCAAAGCCTCTTTGCGCCCTTACACGCTAGTAGGAATATAAGACATGGGAATGAAAGGCTCTATATAAAATAAGTAGCGACTAGGGTGCAGATATAAGAGACAAAAGTTCTAAAAATTTTAAAGAAAGTAAAAATAGAAGAAGTAAGGAATAAAGGAGAGATAAAGGACTCTTATTAGGGGTCCGCTACCTATCTATTATATAGTATAACTACGGCAATACAAACCACCGTCTTATAAGGCCCTTACTAGATAGTCTAGACCTAGAGAAATACTATATCCTTACTATATAAGAGCCATATTATAATACCTATACATAATTAATATACTGCCCTTAAGGATTTTAGCTCCTATATAAACTAAAAGCAGCTATACGCGTATGCTTTATAATTAGTAAGGCTATTAGCCTATCCTTATAGTTATAGCAGGCAGTTAACCTAGATATTATAGTTATAATAATCCGGATATATAGGGGTCCGGTATAAATTATTAATATATATAACCCTAGGGTTAAAGGGGTCCCATAAATAGAGAATATTATATTAGTAATAAGCCTACCAGAAACTAAGGGCGCGGAGTTTATTTTATTAGGAGATATAAACCTCTACCACCCGCGGTAGGGGGGTATCTATATCGCTACTAAACAATAGGTAAAGTGCCTACTAAGAGCTATAGATATTTAGGGCCTTAAACTAGCCACCTCCCCCTAGAAGCAATTATATAGTAATAAGATACTACTGAAAGTATAATTAACCTTATATTTATAGACAAAGGCCTATACTAAAGACTTAAAAGGTACAACCCTAAAGAAGAATAGGTACTCGCCTTAGACTATATCCCTATCTAAATATAGCTAGATCTAGATATTAAGGCGTAACTAAATAGTAAAAGATACGCAATAAGGAAGCTTAAGATAAACAGTTTCCTTAATATAGTTAAACAATGACTTTAGGACCTAGAAGAAATCCACCTAATACTAAATAAGCAAGGCTTATTGGCTACCCCTAAGAAAATTAACTAAAGACTAAAAAGGATCTAGGTAGTAAATTAAAGTAGGCTAAAAGAGCACTGCCTGGTCTTATAACTAGGCCCCTATACACAATACACATAGTCCATATAATACACAGTTTTTATTACCAGCCAATAATAAGCAAAAAGGAAATATATAAGTAGCTATAACCCTAAAAATAAGAGATAATATAAAGACATAAGAAACTAATTAAAGAATACCCTAAAAAAAGAAGTAAGGAATAACTAGAGATGGTTTATAAATAAGCATACTTCTACAGTGGGGTGTCATAAGTGTCCGTGCTTTTCCCTCAACAAACTTTTGCAGTCCTCCTCCCTACTTTTTCTACCCTATTATACACCCATGCCACGTCCTGCGTTAGCTCCAATTAGCGGTAATATTCCTCATCGTAAGGAGTTAACTCCATTTGAAAGAGGAGTAGTTATTGGCTATGCTGGTGCAGGAGTTAGAGCCTCTTAAATCGCGATCGCATTAAACCTCCCTAAATCAACGGTACGAGACACCCTACGAAATGCACCCCAACGACCACAAGGCTTTTCTATTGCTCGAATCGGACGTCCTCTAAATCATTCAGAACGAGACAAACGTACGCTCTTAAGGATCGTTTGTATAAATCCTAGAATCACGTACAGTAAGCTGGCGTTCGAGGCAGGCCTTCCTGTAAGCCAGAGTACGTTGCATTAAATATTACGCAAATACCACATCAAAAAATGGATAGCCAAGAAGCGCCCTATACTTACACACGACTCGGCAAGAGCTCAATTAAGGTGGGCAATTAAACACTTAGCGTGGGAGCGCTTAAGGTGGAGCAAGATTATATAGAGCGATAAGTGTTCGGTTAAGAGAAGCGCAGGCAAGCGACCTTCTTATATCTTTCATACACTAGAGCAGAAATGGGATAAAGATAAGATCGATAGATATAAAAAGAATAAGGGGCATACCGTAATGGTATGGGCAAGCTTTTCTGGAGCTCTTGGAGCCTCCAATTTAGTAGTTATGGAAAGGGATAAGGAGGCACCCAAGGGGGGGTATTCTGCCAGGTCATATATCAAAGTTTTAGAAGATCAGATACCCCAAATCTACAAGCCAGGCCTCCAATTTATACAAGATAACGCTCCAATATATAAAGCAAGGATTATAGCCGAATAGTTCAAGGAAAATGTTATGGAGGTGATTAATTAGCCACCCTACTCGCCCAATTTGAACCCAATTGAGCACGCTTGGGTACAACTTAAAGAAAGGCTCCACAAAAGGTTTCCATATATCGCTCAAATGCATAGGTTAAAGGAAGAGGTTATTAAGGAGCTATCTAGAGCTCTAGCGATTTGTTGGAGCGAGATTGCACCTAGTTTCTTTGAGTCGTTAATCGCGAGTATGCACGAGAGGTGTATGGCTGTTAAGGAAGCTGACGGGTGGCACACAAGATTTTAGACTCCAAAAAAAAAGTCGCGATAGCTAGATTTATATGGCGATAAGCCTCATAAATATTTTAAAGCTCTAGAATCGATTTTGTGGTTGTTGCATAGTAATTTAGTAGGGGTTGTCACATTTGGTAGGGCCCGAGAGCGGACACTTATGACACCCCACTGTAACCTAAGCCTCCCCTATAATAAGGGCCTTTAGGCTATAGCAAAATAGGTTTAAAAAAAGGTAGGGCGCCTAGTAAAAGACCTATACCTACCGCCCTTATAAAGAGTAGGGGAATTATAGACTACTAATAATAATAATAAGAAGGCAAAGATTCTTATAGAAAGGTTCTTTCCCTAACCAGTTTTAGCTAACCTTAGTAATATTATAGACAAAATACTAGTAATACGCCTGTAGGTTAATAGCAATATAATAATAAAGGAAATGGCCAGAACTATTAGCCGCCTTTTAAATAATATAGCACTAGAACTAGATGGGATTCTAAATAAGGCCTTAAAGACCTATAGACTACTTATAGCACCTTAGCTTATAGACGTAGCTTGTAAGGGCGCGAAGAGGCTTTAGGGAAGATTTAAAGGAACAATATAAATTCTATCTAAATCTAAGGGTATATAGCTTTTTAAGAGAACAAGACGTTGCGTAAAGAAGAGAAGGGAATAACCAGAGAATCTTGTAATTAAATAGTTAGGGGTCTTGGTCGATGCGTGCGCACGTACGCACGCGACAGACTTTGGTAGAATTCGATTGATCTAGTAGAACTTGGCAGAAGTCGATCAAGCTGGCAGAATTCGGCAGAATTCAGTTAAAGCGTTAAGTTTATCTTGTCAAGTGTTTTACCGAGACATTCCTACTATAACTAGGCTAGTCCCGTTACAGTACCCCCCCTTTAGCCAAAGGTTTAAAATAATTTAATTTAGTTAAAAATTTATAATTTTTTTTATCACGTGTTATATTTTCGCGTTAGGTGGCGGTCTTGGCAAGGCAGATCTAACTAATTAGACAACTTTAACCGCCGGTTAAAGTTCCTTAATATCTTGCGTGTTACGTAATTGCATTATAAACGTTATAACTTATTTTAAGTTCTTTTTAAATTTAAGTTTCGTATATTTGTGTTAGGTGGCAGTTATTTGCCTTTATGTCGTGTCTATCTAGCTAGAGCAGGCCGCAAAGGATGGTTCTTATAGAATTCTTTTACTAGGGAAGGCGCGTTGGCCTTAATCTAATTATAGGTTTCCTAGGTTTGTGTTTTATATCCTTTCCACTTAATAAAAAGTTTAAATTATTTAAATTATAGTTTCTATTGCATATCATTAATTAAGTTAATAAAGTAAGAACCGTTACTATTATTAACAATTATAGGAGGTGGTGGTGGTACTTTATAAGTTATAGGATTATCTTTTAAAGGTTGCAATAAGCTTACGTAAAATATTAGGTGTATTTTTATCTTAGTTAGCAGTTTAAGCTTATAGGCGTATAGGCTTAGTTTCTTCTTAATTTGGTATAGCCCTATAAACTTCCAATTAAGTTTCTTTAAGGGCTATTAAGTCTGTATATTTTGTGTATTTAGGTAAGCCATATTACCTTCCTTAAAGTCCTATATGGGAGCTTGTCCTTTGTTCGCATACTATTCCTATACCATTTAAGCGTATGTTAATTCACTTTGTAACAGTTCCATTAACTGCTTTATTTAATTAGTAAAGTTATACGCATTAATTAACTGGATCCGTTTAATCATGGGTCCTATTATATTAATTTTGGGTTATGGTTTAAATCCAAGTTAAGGGTTTTGTCCGTAGGTTGCATAGAACAGCATTACACCTATTAATACGTTTATTGTATTATTCGCAGTAAACTTAGCTAAAGGCAGCCATTTTTCCCAGTTGTCTTGCAGGTAGGAGTAGTATATTTATAGGTATTGTTCTATAATCGCGTTCGCAATTTTAGTTTAACTATCTATCTCCGGATAAAACGCAGTTAAGAGTTATATTTAAATACTTAATTGTTTATATAGAGCTTATTAGAAGTCTAAAACAAACTAGCTTCCACAGTTAGATATTATTAAGTTAGGAAGTCTGTATAGCTTAAAGACATACTTAATAAAACATTCGGCTACTAATATTGTATTAATTAAGTCTATGGGAATTATATATTATATTTTCGTAAAGTAGTTAATAACTACTATAATATTTATGAACCTATTACTGCTAGGCAAGTCGACTATAAAGTCAATTAAGATATCGCGCTATCTTTGCATCGGAATTGGTAGCGGTTAAAGTACTTCTTACTTCTTTATATAAGAGGTCTTTCTATATACGCACATCCTGCATGCTTGAACGTATTTTTGTATATAGTCGTGCATTATAGGCTAGTAGTATACTCGTTAAACAATCTCATAGGTCTTTACACGGCCAGGATGCCCTGCTATAGGGAAGTTATATATAAAATTAAGTATCTTAAATCGTAAAGGTTTGGAATTCGGAACTACTATCTTCTATTAATAGTATAATTAATTGTTTTAAATTTTGTATTCAGCAAGTGTAATATCCTTATACTATCATTTTCCTGTTTAAATTGCTTTTATTATATCTATTATCTATATATTGTTCTTATATTTGTATTCCATTAGCTTATTAATTTCTATTTCCCATTTATTAACTTCTAATTCATTTCTATCGAGTTCCGTATCTAGGAATATAGGACGTAGCTTTTTAAAATGTTTAGGGGGCAGTAAGATCTATAATTAATTTATAATCCGTTTATCTAAAGCGTTCGCAAGTAGGTCCTATAATTATTATATTAATGCGTTAGGCTTCTAATTAAGTTTACCTAGTTAGTATATAATCTTAAAGTTAAATTATAAGAGGTATTCAGCCCAATAAATTTGGCGCTACGTTAATTGTTTTATAGTTATAAAGTACTGCAGGTTCTTATGGTCCGTTAATACGCGTATTAGAAATAACAATCCTTTAAGCTTAGGACGCTATTGTTTAAAGCATCTAACAATTATAAGCAGTTCCTTATTATATATCTTATAGTTTAATTTAGCAGGGGCGAGTTTCTAAGAGAGAAAGGCTACTAGACGTAGCTCGCCGTTCTTATTATATTGCGATAATACTCCTCCTAGTACATGATTAGACGAATCTGTTTCAATAATATATTTAAGGTTAGGGTCGAAGTGGGCGAGAATCAGAGTAGTCGTAAAACAATGCTTTAGGTTATTAAAAGCTTGTTTGCATTTAGTAGTCTATTTAAATTTTATGTTCTTTCTTATTAGGTTTACTAATGGCTAGGTAATTTCTAAGAAGTGGTTAATAAATTAACAATAGAAGTTTGCAAATCCTAGAAATTCTTAAATGTCTTATATATTGCTAGGGCTTCCCTAGTTTATAATTGCGGCGACTTTCTTAGGGTCCATTTTAATTCTATTACAGGATATAATTAAGCCTAAATATATAACCTCGGACGCGTGGAACTTGCATTTCTTAATATCGCATTATAAGCCTATATTTTATAGGCGTTTAAGAACTATTCTAACGTGTTCCCAATATTTAGAAAGCAAGGACGAGTAAATTAAGATATTATTAATATACACAGTAACGAATACATTAAGGAATTTATAAAGCGTATTGTTGATGTATTACTAAAATATACTAGGACCGTTTTTTACGCTAAACGGCATTACTAGGTATTTAAAGAGTCCCTATTATATATAAAAAGCTGTATACTTCTTATCTCCTTCACGTATACGGATTTTATTAAAGGCAGTAACTATATCAAGCTTTGTAAAGTACCGTGCCTTTACTAAACAGTTAAGCGTTTCTTAAATTAGGGGAATCGGATATCGGTTTTAAATCGTAATTACATTTAGAGCTTAATAATTAACATAAAATCTTAAGCCTCCTCCTGGCTTTTTAACGAATAGTACGGGTAAGGCAAATGGAAATTAACTAGGGCGAATAAATCCTTTTTCTAGATGCTTGTTAAGGTATTATTATATCACAAGCAGTTCTTCTTATGATATACCATATAGCGGACCAAACTTTGGTGTTATACTAGGCTCAAGTTCTATCTTAAAATCGTGCTTATCTTAGTGCGGGGCTAGTTAGTCTACAAATTGTCTTTTAAACTTGTTAATTAGATCGTGGTACTCTTTGGGTATAAGAGGTTAAGGATTAATATACTATTTTAGTTCTAGTGCTTTCTTAATGTCTTCTATAGTTATAGCAAAGATTTTATAATCTTGTCTTTTTGCTAATAAGATAAAGGGTGCGGCCTATATTATACGAATTTTAAGAGGTTTTAACGTAACATCTTTACATTCTTTACTGCAATCGGCAGTTGTAGCTTTATCGTATTAGTTTAAGGTTCGTGGCAAGGGTAATTTATATCATTTTAAATTTAAATAGTTGTGTGCATGTTTGTAGGGCAAATGGGTTTTCAAGCAATAACTTTAGTAGTAGGTTATACGGAACTTTAATATTTCTTTAACCCAGCTAATTAAAGGGTTGTGTTGTTTTAGCTATCTATATCCAAGTATTATCTTATATTGCTTTAGGGGTGTTATGAATAGGGAAATGTATTCAAGATGTTTACCTATTTACATTTTTACAAGAGCGTAGTGTATTAATTCGCCATATATTAAGGGTTTGCCGTTAAAGCCTTATAGGCCTTAGGGCTTATTGAGTTTCTTTAAATTTAGGTATTAGGTTTTCGTGTAGTTTGTATTAATAAAGCCTATACTAGTAGCTCCGCTGTCTATAAGGATTTGTACCTCCTTCTATTTTCTAAGTATTTAAATTTTGCTAAGTATATTAAGGGAGTCGTGTTGTATATTAGCGCTGGAAGAGCCTAAACACTTATGCTCTTCTACTTCTTGTTCTAAGGCGTAACTTAGCCCTAGGACGATTCGTTTTCCAAGTTAGCTAAGGGTAAGATGCTTTGTAACAACTAGGTATAATTTATAGAACGAGTATAAGTTAAAAAGTAAGTATGGCTTAAAGAATGAGTGCGATTTAAAGAGTGGGTGCGATTTAAAGACTAGGAGGAACTACGGCGGACTTTTTTAAAAGGGTGAGTTTGGCAATTCCTTTAGATATATCCTTTTCTACCATATTTAAAGCATTCTCCATTTGCGGCTTAAGTTCTTTGTTTGTTGGTTTCTAAGGGTGTATAGGATTAAGTGGCGTCAAGGTCTATAGGGTCGTGCATAGGTTTCGGAGAAGGGTCGCGCTTTGGGGTATATATTAGTTTCGTAGAGCTTTAAACATAAGGTGTGGTTAGCTTTAGAGAATAAGTCTATTTGTTATATTAAAGGTCCTCATTAATTCGTTAACACATTATAGCAAATTTAGGTAGGTTCTTTAGTAGTTCCCTACCTACTAACTATACTATAATTTCATCCGAAATAGCTTATTAAAGAGTAGCAACTCTAGCGGCTTTATTCCAATCCAGTTCGCCAATAAGGCCTAAAAATTCCAAAAAGAAGCTTGTAAAGTCTTAGTTCCGTTATTATAGGTTTTTAAGTTTAGTAATAGCGGTGTGTTCGCAGCTGGCATTATTATATATTTATTCTAGCAGAGAAATAAAGGTTTTAAAATTAACGAAGGTGCTGTTATAGAAGAATGGGTCTATAGTTTATGCAGCATCTTTGCTTAAATAAGACATTCTATAGCTAACCTTGCTAGCTTCGGTAGGGTATTAGTTATAGTTTGTTAAAAGTTTAAGATGGAGCTTGGTTATAAAGGGACGTAGGTTATTTTAATTTCTATTAAACATTAGAGGGTTAGGAAGCTTTTCTAATTTCGTGGTAGGTACTGGGTTTGTTATATGTATAGGTTAAGCTACTATTACTAGTTTAGGGTTCGTATTTAACGGGCTAGGTTTGGATATAGTTATATCGATTGTGTTTATAGGCGGTGTTGGGGTCTCTAATATAAATACTTAGACGTTACGGAGTTCTTCGCGGAGTGCTTCTATTAATTACTAATGCTGGGCTTCTAGTGCAGCCCGCTACTAAGCTAAGGCATCCGTAAAGAACTGTTGCATTATAGTTAACTGTTCCCTAACTAGGGACATAATACTTATGGTTATTAAAGAGGATTCAGGTTCGTTTGCTATTTCAATAGTAATTGTTTTTTAACGTAATGTAATATAAGGGCGCGAAGAGGCTTTGGGGAAGATTTAAAGGAATAATATAAATTCTATCTAAATCTAAGGGTATATAGCTTTTTAAGAGAACAAGACGTTGCGTAAAGAAGAGAAGAGAATAACCAGAGAATCTTGTAATTAAATAGTTAGGGGTCTTGGTCGATGCATACGCACGTGCGCACGCGGACGGACTTTGGTAGAATTCGATTAATCTAGTAGAACTTGGCAGAAGTCGATCAAGCTGGCAGAATTCGGCAGAATTCGGTTAAAGCGTTAAGTTTATCTTGTCAAGTGTTTTACCAAGACATTCCTACTGTAACTAGGCTAGTCCTGTTACATAGCTAAAGCATACTTTACTATAGGCTACTACCTGCAACTTAGTAGAGCTATAATAACGGTTATTTTATAAAAAGAAGGTAAAGCAGATTACTTAACCCTAGAAAGCTACCGCCCTATTGCCTTAGAAAACACCTTTAGTAAGATCTTAGAAAGGGTGATAGTAGACTATATAGCAGATATAGCTAAGAAACACACCCTACTACTATAAATCTAAATAGGGGCAAGAAAAAACCGCTTAATACTATTAATACTTACGCTACTTACTACCACCATTAAATCTATATAGGCGATGTAAAGGGACTTTATAGTATTAATACTTAGCCTAAATATTAGCGGTGCCATAATATACCCTATAAACGCCTCCTATATATCCTTAGGACAAAGGGCTTCCTAGAATAAATTATATAATTTATTTAAGGGTTTATAGGCCAAAAAGAAATATTACTAGTCTTTAGCGGATACTAAAGCCCCCCTAATATAGTTGTAATAAGAATACTATAAAGATTACCCCTCTTGCCTATACTCTTCCCTTTCTTTATAAGCAACCTACTTAACTTCTTTAAGGAAGGGGCAACCTAGGAGGTAGGCTTTATTAATAATACAAACCTAATTATATACGGGCTAATAGCCGCAAAGAATTGCAAAACACTAGAGAAAGCCTATAATACCTATATAGAATAGGCAAGACGATATAGAGTCTAATTCTTACTAGAGAAATACTAGCTAATCTATTTTATAAAAAAACGCAACTAATCTATAGATCTTTAGTATATAATTTACATCTAAGACTTTAGGGGTTAACTAGTTTAGGGCCTAAGGGTACTAGGAGTATAGGTAGATAGTAAGCTCTAGTAAAGCGCATATATGGCGTAAGCGGCCTATAAGGGCTAAGTATAGTATATTACATTATCTAGGATTGTTAATTCTATATAGGGCCCATACTTCTAGAGGTTACGCCTACTATATACAGCAGTTGTCCGGCTAACTATAAGTAGTTATAAAGCAATATTTTAAGTTATTAAAAGCTTATTTACATATAGTGGTCCATTTTAATTTTATATTCTTCTTAGTTAAGTTTACTAATAGTTAGGCAGTTTCTAAAAAGTAGTTAATAAATTAATAATAGAAGTTTGCGAATTTTAAAAATCCTTAAATATCTTATACATTATTAGGGCTTCCCTAGTTTATAATTATAGCAACTTTCTTAGAGTCCATTTTAATTCCATTATAGGATATAATTAAGCCTAAGTATATAACTTTAGACGCGTAGAACTTATATTTCTTAATATCACATTATAAGCCCGTATCTTATAGGCGTTTAAAAACTACTTGAATATATTTCTAATATTTAAAGAGCGAGGATAAGTAGATTAAGATATTATTAATATACGCGGTAATAAATATATTAAGGAATTTACAAAGCGTATTATTAATATATTGCTAAAACGTACTAAAACTGTTCTTTATGCTAAACGGCATTACTAGGTATTTAAAGAGTCCCCATTATATATAAAAAGCTATATACTTCTTATATCCTTTATATATATAGATTTTATTAAAGGCAGTAACTATATTAAGCTTTATAAAGTACTATGCCTTTACTAAACAGTTAAGCGTCTTTTAAATTAGGGGAATTGGATATTAGTTTTAAATTATAATTATATTTAGAGCTTAATAATTAATATAGAATCTTAAGCCTCCTTCTAGCTTTTTAATAAATAGTATAGGTAAGGCAAATAGAAATTAACTAGGGTAAATAAATCCTTTTTCTAGATGCTTGTTAAGGTATTATTACATTATAAGTAGTTCTTTTTATAACATGCTATATAGCAGACTAAACTTTAGTATTATACTAGGCTTAAGTTTTATCTTAAAATTATGCTTATCTTAGTATAGGGCTAGTTAGTCTATAAATAATTTTTTAAACTTATTAATTAGATTATAGTACTCTTTAGGTATAAGAGGTTAAGAATTAGTATATTATTTTGATTCTAGTGCTTTCTTAATATCTTCTATAGTTATAGCAAAGATTTTATAATCTTGTTTTTTTACTAATAAAATAAAAGGTACGGCCTATATTATATAAATTTTAAAAGGTTTCGGTGTAATATCTTTAAATTCTTTACCGTAATTAGCAGTTATAGCTTTATTATTTTAGTTTAAGGCTTATAGTAAGGGCAATTTATATTATATTAAATTTAAATAGTTATATGCATATTTATAGGGCAAATGGTTTTTTAAGTAATAACTTTAGCAGTAGGTTATATGGAACTTTAGTGTTTCTTTAACTTAGCTAATTAAAGGGTTATATTATTTTAGCTATCTATATTTAAGTATTACCTTATAATGCTTTAAAGGTATTATAAATAGGGAAATATATTTAAGGTATTTGCCTATCTACAATTTTATAAAAGTGTAGTATGTTAGTTCGCTATATATTAAGGGTTTGCCATTAAAGCCTTATAGGCCTTAGGGCTTATTAAGTTTCTTTAAATTTAGGCATTAAGTTTTTATGTAGTTTATATTAATAAAGCCTATACTAGTAGCTCCACTATTTATAAGGATTTATACTTCCTTCCATTTTCTAAGTATTTAAATTTTGCTAAGTACATTAAGGGAGTTATATTATATATTAGCGCTAGAAGAGCCTAGACACTTATACTCTTCCACTTTTTATTCTAAGACATAACTTAGCCCTAGGATAATTTATTTTCCAAGTTAACTAAAGGCGAGGTACTTCGTGGCGTCTAAGTACAATTTATAGAATGTATGTAATTTAAGGAATAGGTACGATTTAAGGATTAGAAGGAGCTATGGCGGACCTTTTTAAAAGGGTAGATTCTATAATTTCTTTAAATATATTCCTTTTTACCGCATCTAAAGCATTCTCCATTTATGGCTTAAGTTCTTTATTTATTGGTTCCTAAGGGTATATAGAATTAAGTGGCATTAAGGTCTATAGGGTTATATATAGGGTTTTTAGGTTTTAGAGAAGGATTGTGTTTTAGGGTATTTACTAGGTTTATAAAGTTTTAAACATAAGATATAGTTGGTTTTAGAGAATAAGTCTATTTATTATACTAAAGGTCTTTATTAATTCGTTAACATATTATAGCAAATTTAGATAGGTTTTTTAGCAGTTCTCTACCCATTAATTAGGCTCTAATCTTATCTAAAATAGCTTATTAAAGGGCAGTAACTTTAGCGGCTTTATTCTAATCCAACTTACTAATAAGGCCTAAAAATTCTAAAAAGAAGCTGGTAAAGTCTTGGTTCCATTATTATAGGGTTTTAAATTTAGTAATAGCTATATATTTATAGCTAGCGTTATTATATATTTATTCTAATAAGGAGATAAAGATTTTAAAATTAATAAAGGTGCCATTACGGAAGAATAGATCTATAGTTTATATAGCATCCTTACTTAAATAAGACATTCCATAGCTAACCTTGCTAGCTTTAGTAGGGTATTAGTTATAGTTTATTAAAAGTTTAAGATGGAGCTTGGTTATAAAGGAACGTAGGTTATTTTAATTTCTATTAAATATTAGAGAATTAGGGAGCTTTTTAGATTTTATAATAGGTACTAAGTTCATTATATATATAGATTAAGCTACTATTACTAGTTTAGTATTCGCGTTTAACGGGCTAGGTTTAGATACAGTTATTTCAATCTTGTTTATAGGTACTATTATTAGGGTCTCTAATAAAAGTACCTTAACGTTACGGAGTTCTTCGCGGAGTGCTTCTATTAATCGCTAATATTGGGCTTTTAGTATAGCCCGCTACTAAGCTAAGGCATCTATAAAGGATTGTTATATTATAGTTAACTATTCCCTAACTAGGGATATAATACTCGTGGTTATTAAAAGAGATTTGGGTTTATTTACCATTTTTAATAGTAGTTGTTTTAATATAACGTAGTATAAGGGCGCAAAGAGGCTTTAGGGAAGAGTTAAAGAAATAATATAAATTCTATCTAAATCTAATGGTAAATAGCTCTTGTAAAGAACAAGACATTGTATAAAAAGAGAAAGAAATAATAAGAGAATTATATAATTAAACAGTTAGGGGTCTTAGTGGTTAATACATGCGTATATACGCACGCGGTCTTTAACGGACTTTGGTGTTACAGCGCTAGTAGAAAACGGTAGATTGTGGCGGACAATCGCAAACAGTTATAAATAGTCGCAAATAGTTATAAACAGTCGTAAACAGTTACAGACAGTTTTAGACAGTTTTAGACAGTTATCTATTAAGTGTTTCACCAAGACATTCCTACTGTAACTAGGCTAGTCCCATTATATATATAAATATATTTACGTCCATAATACGCCTAGGACTTAGTAGACCCCTTCCTCTCTAAAAAAGAGATAATTAATTACCTATCTTCTATTTATAAGGACCCCTTTAAGATATAGAACGCCTACCTTAATTATAAAGCCCTTAATATAAAAGTAATAGAGACCTTTTTAGCCTTCTAGACCCGCTTTTTACACCTAGCCAGCTAAGCCTAAATTCCCTATAAAGACCTAATACTAGACCTCTTTAACAAGCCTACCCTAGACCTATAGCGCGCCGTACTACTAGTTTTTATTACTATATAAACGCTAAAAGTACTTACAGACTACTGCCTAGCTATTAATTAAGGCCTCTATTAAATTAAGGTATAAGCTAAGCGGTATAAAGCCAGAAACTCTTTAAACTAGACTATAAGCACTATAAGAATGACCTATAGTGCCCTAGTATAATCGGTAACTCCTATAGTACCAGCCGTATAGCCCGCTATTAATTTAGTAGCTAGCTATACAGCTAGTCCTACCGCTGGTCTGGCGCATACTCGGCCTATATATAGTGACCCCTATAAATAAGCCCTTAGTAATTAAGGAGCTTACTTTTTATACAGCTAAAAGAACTACTTTACTAAGAACTACCCAATAAAGGTAAAAACGGATAAGGTTCTATTAATATAGGAGGATAGCATAAAGTTAGAAAAAGAGGAACCCTAAAGAAAGACTTCTCTTTAGGGTTAAAAGAGATTAATATATTATATATTAATTTAGGTTAGCTAGTTAGTAGAAGAAGCTATACTATCCCTTATACTTTATTCCGCAATAGATATTAAGTTTTAACCTCTACTTTAGCTAACTCTAGAGTAAATATCTTTACCTTAATAGATACCTAGTGCGCTATAAAGCTGGCTGACTTTTTAAATGCACCCCTTAAAGAACTGCCTAAACTAATTCCTATTTATAAGTATAACGGATAGATAGGGCTACCTATTATAACTATCTTATAAATTTACCTTTTGTTACGGAGTGAGTATAAGCGATAGTAATATATAGCAAAGTAGATATTATTAAGCTATATATATAAACTGTGTAATAAAGTTAAGACGTTGCGTAAAGGGAGAAGGTAGGGAAATGGGAAGAAAGGGTATATATTATTAGTTTAGTTGCTTGGTTAATATATATATAGAGTAGAATAGGAATTAAGGAGTGGTCCTAGCAGAACTTGGCAGAATTTGGTGAACTTAGCAGAATATAGTAAAATGCAGCAGATTGCCGTCAGATTGCTATCTTGCGGTCAGTCCTTTCTTACTACGTTAGTGGAAATAGGTAGAAACAGGTGGACGTATATAAGGTGTCACGGAGGTGTCCTATAATAGTACCCCCCCTTTAGACTCGAGTTTCTGTAAGATGGGGCTGTAGTAGTTCTAGGTAGAGTTTGTAAAAGTCTTCTGCGGCTTATATAAGTCCTATAGAGTTAATGGGTTCCTATAAGGGTTCAGTAAAGCCTCTCCATTTTATAAGGTACATATATTTGCGTTTCCGTTTATTATACTTAATATCGTCAACTCTTTTAATAAGGTACTTATCCTTACCATTTACTTTAACTGGTAGGGGAGGGTCTTAGATCTGTTTAGGCAGGGCGTCTAATATAGGGGTAATAGGGTAGAGGACTAACATATAGAATATAGGGTGGATTTTAACTATATAAGGGAGCTTTTATTAGATAATCTATATTCTCTAAAGGCGTGGGTCACGTGCACGAGTCACGTGCACGGAGCTCGTGCACTGTAAAGTCTCTTCGTAGCTTAAAGCCCTAGGGGCTTATTAGAACCATCAATTAACGATCAAGTTAAGATTATCAATCAATTAACCCATTTTATTAATAAACTGCTCTACACAAACTTCGTGACAGTTATAAGCCCAGTCCGCCGACTTAAGAAGCTATTTGGCTATTACTCAATTATTTAAAGAAATTCTACCTTATCGTCAGACTCTGACACCTCATTGTTAAGACGCAGACTCTAATAGAAATCCTACCTTAATTGTCACAGGATGAGATTCCACGAGATTCCACCTTAATTGTCATAAGGACGATTCTAATAACAAGGACGATCTTAATGATAAGGATGATCCTAACGACAAGGACAATCCTAACAACAAAATACCATCTTAATTCCTCCTTTGCCTATTAGTTAAATAACTCCACTAATGAGTTTGTTAACTACAATTATCCTTAATAAGCTAGAAGACTGGGAATAATGGCTATGGCAACTCTAAGCCCTTATGGATTAGTAAATTTGGGCCTATGTTAACCCAGCTATAGAAGTACCTTAAGAAGGTCTACTTGAAAAACCACCTTATCTAAAGGTTATAGATTTTAATAAGAATGCAACCTTATATATATAGCTCTTAACAAATTAATAGAAAGCGTACAAGAATAGTAGATAATACTATAACTAAGATATAAAGTATTTCCTGAGATAGGAAGATTATCTCTAATAGATCCGCACCTAGATTATATCTATAATATTAATTTAGAAGATGCTGCTGCTTAACTCTTCCCTTATAGTTAAGGAATAGCTAATTTAGCTAAAACAAGACACTAAGCCCTTAAAGAACTTTATAATAAGAAAGGTATAACTATAATATACAGAATTACTTAAGGGACTTAAGCAGATAAAGGTTACCTAGTGGCTTAGCTAATAGGAGTATGTAATAAAGATGGTAGAGAAGTATAATCTTTTATAAATAACTAATGGGATCTGGCTAATAGACCTTATAAATGTAATACAACCTATAAGCGAAACCTATTTTGTTATATATACCAAATAGGCAAATAATACTAAAAAGGCTTACTTATTAAAATACTATAAGGTAGCAATAGAGCTATAAGAAGCATTTACAAATCTCTTAATAGTTATACCATCCTCAACTACTAGAGGGAGTGCATTTAATATAGACTTCGCAGAAGAGTCTAAAGAGGATATCTCTATTACTACTAAAGTCTAAAAGGGAAGAGGGAACAGCTTATCTTATAGTTAAAAAAGGGTAAGGATAAATTTAACTAAAGAGATATCTTCTAAAAAGTTAAAGAACCTAAAATGCCTAGTATGCAATATAAGGGGATATATCCTTCCTAACTATTAGTATCTATTTAAGTGCAAAAGGCCTAAAGGATTTAATACTAAGGGTATATAAATAAAAAAGGTATGTAAAAAGGTAGAGCATAATAAGAACCTAGCTGTCTAAGTAGAATATCTTAAGCTTAAGGAATCAAATATTAATAAAGCTTAATAATAACAGGATAAGAGTTAGGAGATAGTTAAGAAAATTAAAGGAGAAGCTAATATAATATTCTTAAAATTGTTTTACACCAGTTAACTCTATCTATTAAAGCTATTAACTATTCTTAACTTAGGAACTACTCTCTATATCTTTAATAACATCTCTTGTTTTTATAATTTTAGGAAAGCTCTAAAATATAAATATATTATCGCCAGCAGCTTAGAAGTGCCTATACTAGGCTACGGCAATATTACTATCTAAATTATAAAACCAGATAAGAGTAAGGGAATCCTATATCTTAAGGACGTTGCCTTTTATATAGACTTTAATATAAATCTAGTATTGTTCTGTCTACTTTAAAAATAAGAGTACTACTAGGATAATAAAGGAGACAATAATCTTCTTGTTTGTATCACTCTGTGTGATATAAAGCGTCTCCCGGGTGGTGAGTCTTTCACAGGGCACGTAGCACTATAGACGTATAGTGCTAGTATGCTTGGTGTGGATGTAACTGAGTTGTATTAAGTAGGCCGCGTAGGCCTCTATATACTCTATGGAAAGTGGTCTAAGCGACAGAAGCAAAATAGGTTACATAACTGGGTCCTATAACCTATTCGCATTCAAACACTGGGAACACTTTGAAGTTCAGCCTGTTATAGTCCGTACAGCGTCCGTATAAGACCGTAACGTATAAATCGTAACGCAGACTCGTTACGATTTATATATCAACTCGTCACGGCCTATATATCAACTATATTAACGTACAACCCCTTACATCCTTTTTCTCCCTTTCTACTCTCCTCCCCGTATCTCCCTAAAAAGCCTATTTGTACATTAATTATCGTCCGCTTATTTAGTAACTCCGTAACTCTAACTCTAGTACCCTCTTGTGTATGTTCCCTGGCAACGCAATAGAGGGCTACCCCCGGGATTAAACTGGGGGCGCTAAGGGTATAGGAACGTGTAGCCATAAAGGCCCCAGCACGGGTCCGAAGTCTGTTAAGTGGAGCGATAGGTCAATCGTTCGTAGGTACGTAGATTAACTGTATGTTATGATATTCGAAGGAAGGGATTTAGGGTTCCCTGCAACTACTCTGCCGAGAGCATTACAGGTCTGCGAATGGGTAGAGGGTATAAGGGGTGGCGGGTGGCAGGTATATAGGGGCTTCGAGGTCTGCGAAGCTGTAGGGTATTGAGAGTATTTCAAGGCTTGCTCGTATTGCTTATTTAGGGACTACGTTGCTTAAGGGCCCGTAGTCTGTCAAGGAAAGGATCGTCTGGCGTACGTAGGTCAATTAATTTGGTGGACCGAGTTAAGGCTTGAAACTACTTCGCGACCGCTCTCCTTTGGGCGCCAGGAGTGTCTTTCGAAGCGGGTAAAGAAAGGTAGGTAGGTATAAGGGGTTCGAGGACGTTTCATAGTTACTCCAATATTTCGTATACGAGCCTCGTTGGCTATTCGATGCTTCGTATATAAAATCTCGTACCCTTCGCACACAAAGCTCTTCAAAATGAGCCCCTTGTTAGAGTACGCTTTTAATCTATGGCGCTCATTAATCAATATTTGTATCACTCCGTGTGAGATAAAGCGTCTCCCGGGTGGTGAGTCTTTCACAGGGCACGTAGCACTATAGACGTATAGTGCTAGTATGCTTAGTGTGGATGTGACTAAGTTGTATTAAGTAGGCCGCGTAGGCCTCTATATACTCTATGGAAAGTGGTCTAAGCGACAGAAGCGAAATAGGTCACATAACTGGGTCCTATAACCTATTCGCATTCAAACACTTCTAGTTTAGAAGGATAATATAATCCTATATTAAATAGAAGAGTGTTATGGATAATAGACTATTAAATATATCCAACTAGGAAGTTTATTAGCATTTAATATAAGCCGATTACTACGCCGCCAACAGAAGCGTAGAGTATTATTAAGAGACGCTCGTCCAGATTTAAAAGGTAATATATATTTATAGTATCTACATCTAGGTTATCTAGGACCTATAAACCTTTACTATTTAGGTCTTAACGCCTTAGGGGTTAAGCTTTAAGGCCTAAAGACAATAGAATGTTAATATTGCAGTCTTACTAAAATTAAGCGTTAGATCTTACAAAGGTTCTTAGAATAGAATATTAATAAACCTTATCTTAACCTCTATATTAACTAAACTAACCTTAAGGAAGCGCATGCCAGATTTATATAAGTTATACTTATCTATAACACCTTTTTAGGAAGATCCTTCCCATATTTTATAATAATGTATAGTAAGGAGAAGGAGACACTATAAGTACTTAAAGATTTTATCTAATGGATTCGTTTAAGGTATAACCTTAAAGTTAACACTATTAGATTAGATAACGAGCTAGGGAGAAAAAGAACCCTTAAATAGCTATAGACTTAAGGGATTATATTTAAGCCTTTAGCGCCACATATTTAAGTATAGAACGGTACCGCCAAATGCTTAGGGGGCGTAATTATTAAGAAAGCACATATAATAAGAATTGCTGCCAATCTACTATATAATTTATGGAATAAGATAGTTAACCTTATAGTCTACCTTTAAAATCAAACGCTAAGGGAAAGTAATAGTTGGAAATTACTATATAAAAGGTTCTATACTTACCTAGCTAATAGGAGATTAAGGAAGCCGTAACTAGTACACCTAAAAGTTTACAGCTATAGGGCATACGTGATAACGTTAAACGCCTAGCTAAAGAAAAAAAGGCTAAATAAGCTAGATTTATAAGCCCATATTGGCTACCTTGTTAGCTATAACTCTACTAATATTTATAGGATCTGGATCCTATACAAAGGTATTATTATCTCTACTAGGGACGTTATCTTTAATAAAAAGATGTTCTTTAATGGCAAGTAAATGGATATCTTAAAGGATCTACACGCCGAATTAGATACACTAATTAAAAAGATCTAACTCTCTAATACCCTAACTAAGAATAAGGTTCTTCTAGAAGATAATAAAAAAGTATTTAAACCGTTAATTTAAGAGGAAGATAACAATGTTAATAATAAGCCAGTTTAAACCTTTAATAAGTTAAGCTTATAAGAGCTCTTAAAGATGTGTATTATACGCCACCTCTAACAGAAGAAGATAAAGAATCTCTATATACCTTTTACGTTAAGTATCCTATAAAGTTAGATATATAAGGTACTAATTAGGATATTATTAGCCGAGTAGGAGATAGGTTTCACACTTAGGGAGTGTTTAATAACTTAGTTAAAGACTTATTTAAGGAAGCCTACAATAATAGGTTTAAAGACTTTATTACTAAAAGGATTACTTTAGCCTATTACAGAGCCTTCTTAGTAGGAAGGAAGTTCAACCTTAATAGTTGACTTAATAATAGCAAGCTAAAATTAGGCAGAATACGTAATGTTAAATTATATAGGAAGAACTTACCTTTACTACCTTAGTTAATTTATAACCTTAATACGCACCCTCTTTAAAATTAGTTCTAAGAGGCTTAATAAGCCTATCTCCAATCCCATTATTAAATAAGGTCATTTTAAGAAACAGATAAAAAGCACATAAAGGGATAGTAGGTCCTTAGCTTAATATAGGTGTTCGTCTATAAGATAGACAAGCACGGATTCCTTTAGAAATGCAAGGCACGCTTAGTAGTATACGGAAATTAATAGGCCCTAGGAGACCTACCTATAAGAGCTACTATATTAGCCAGTACAATCTTTTAAACCCTTATAGCAATTACCGCAAAATTCAACCTAAAGACGATATAGATAGATATAGTTAACGTATTTATCTATTGCGGTCTTAATAAAGTTATCTATATAAAGCTACTGCCAGGGTTTAATAAAGGAAAGATAGACAAAGTACTACGCTTAAGAAAAGCCCTTTATAGACTATAACAATCCCCTCTATTATAGCAGAAGAATCTCATAAGCTTACTAATAGAATTAGGTTTTAAAGAGGTACCGTAGGAGCCGTATATTATACTAAAAGGTAGAATAGTTATCTTCTTCTATGTTAATAATATTGTCTTCTGCTACCAAAAGACAGATAAAAAGAAAGCTTAAGAAGCAATTAAAGAGCTAAGTAAGGAATACTAGATAAGTACCCTTAGCAAGCTAAAATGGTTCCTAGGAATCTATATACTACGTAATTATAGCCAGAGGCTCCTATAGCTATCCTAGGAAGCCTATATTAAGAAGATAGCTAACTAATATAAGATAGATCTTAAAGGGCGTCTTTTAGATACTCCTATAGCAGAATTAAAACTCCTCCCTACTAATTACTAATTAATCTGTCTAACGCGTCCGTCTACTGATATAGACCTATTAGTCCATCCTATATCCCTACCAGCTTCTATAATGCTATATTAGAGAAAAATGGGTTTAGTACTCTATATAGCTACTATAACACGTCTAGATATTACTTTTGTAGTATTATAGCTGGTAAGGTTTAATTAGAACCCAAGCTAAGAGTACTATTAAGCGGCAGACAGAGTAATCCAGTATCTATATAGCACAATAAGCAGAGTAATCTACTATAGAGGAGATAAGGAAGGAACAAATAGTAGAGGGAGAGATAAAGGAATACGCGACAAAGGACAAGATAATAGAAGAGATAGTAGAAGTAAAGCGCAATTATTTATCTATGCCAGCAATGCATTATTTACGGATAACTCTGTTAACAGAAAGAGCTTATAAGGATATATTATAAAGCTATTTAGGGGACCAATTGCCTGGAGAGCAAATAAGCAGGGTATAGTTATAACGTTAAGTACAAAAGCCGAGTTGTTAGCCCTATTACAGATAGTAAAAAAAGCTATATTTATTAGTAGGCTATTTAAAATAATAACATTACACCTAAATAAGCCCTTAATTATTAAATATAATAACACCTAGACTCTAATTAATTATAAAAGATACGGCAAAGCTAATTATAAAGCTCTAATACGTTAATATCTATTAACACTGGCTACGTTAGGAATACGCAATAAGACGAGTATAATTTTAATAGATAGTAACAAAGGAGATAATCACTAATGGACTTATAAAGGCCCTGCCCAAGCAGAGGTTTTAAAGCTTTATTAATATAATTGGAATAGTGGATATTAAGGAGCGGCTAAATAAGGAGAAGTAACTAGAGGACCTAAGGGACAGTATTAGAGCAAGACGGAAGGATTTAAATAATATTATGGTTTAATTGACTCATTAACGGATATAAGAAGGTGGTTGGCTTTAACCTTAAAGAGCTTAAAGCTAAGGGAGTGTGTTAGATAATCTGTATTCTCTAAAGGCGTGGGTTACGTACATAAGTCACGTGCACGGAGCCCGTGCACTATAAAGTCTCTTCATAGCTTAAAGCCCTAGGGGCTTATCAGAACCATTAATCAACGATCAAGTCAAGATTATTAATTAATCAACCCATTTCATCAATGAACTGCTCTACACGAACTTCGTGACAGCTTTAGTCAGTAGGCATAAGGAAAGATACCTTTTTTTAACCTTATAAGGGCCGGCGTTCTTCCAATTAAGTTTCTTAGTAGGTTATTTTATGTTTAAATTTCTTATATCTAGCCAGACAAAGTTACTAATTTAGTAAGCCGGTGCTAGGGTTCGGTTTTTATTTACTATAGCTTTATAAATAAATTGGGCCCATATTATTTTATTAGTAAGGAACTCTTATAGTTCTTCTATTTTCTTTATAAATTTATTTACTTCTATAACTTATAAGGCCTAATAAGCTAGGCAAGGAATATTACTAAAGGGTTTAAAACCCATTTATAGATGCTAGCTGTAGTTGGCTAGGAACAGGGAGACCTTTATAGTTTTTAAGACAGAGTTATTTATAGTAAACTTAGTAAATATAAGCCAGTCCATCTAGTTATCCTATAGATACGACGTATATATCCAAATATATTATTCTATTATAGCATTTATATATTCCATTTAACTATCTGTTTCTAGGTAGTATGCTATAAACAACAGTACTTTAATGCGGAGTTAGGTAGTTAGTTCTTTCTAAAATATAAAGATAAACTAGCTACCTCTATTAGAGATAATTGTTTTAGGGAGTCTATGGAGTTTCTATATATAATTAAGGAACAGTTAGGCGATGGTAGGTGTTAATATATTAGGGCAGGCGATCAAGTGTCTTATTTTAGATAGTTGGTCTATAACTATTATAATGTTTATATAGCCTTTACTTTTAGGGAGCTTAATAATAAAGTTAATTAAAATATCTTTTTATCTTTAGTCTGGAATAGGCAGTGGCTTAAAAAGCTGTTGTATCTCTTATATAAAGCTTTGGCTTATTAGTAGGTATAGCAGCTAGAGACGTACCTTTATATTATATTATATATATTCGGCTAGTAGTATTCTTGTTAAAGTAGTTCTAGGGTTTTTCCTTAGCTAGGGTAACCGGCTACTAGTAGGTTATATATATGTTTAAGGAGCTTAAGCTTAAGTTCGTTATAATTAAGGACAACTAGGCGGTTCTAGTAGTATAAGCGGTCTCTGCGGGCTTTATATTTACTTAGGAAAATCTTTTTAGAGCATCTAACGCCATTTTAAATCAGCTTAAGCGTCTCTTAGATAAATTTATTGTTTAAGTATTTATTAGCTATAATATATTCAATTAGTTAATTGGTTATTTTAAGGACATATACTATAAGATCTTTAGTAGGGGGTTTAAATAGCTTAGGGCGGAGTAGGGTCTAATTATAGTAAAAGCGCGCTTTTTCTTAAGCTAGTACATCTTATAAACATTAGGTTAGGGCATTAGGCTTCTAGCCTTAAACGCCTAAGTAGTATATAATTAAGAATTGGAAATAGGACAGATATTCTAACTAGCGGGCTTAATAGTGGCTTAGCTATTTTATAGTTATAAAGTACTATAGATTCTTATAATTGCTAAGGACTTTAATTAGGAATCCAGCTTCTTCTAGTTCTAGTTGCTATTGCTTAAAGCATCTAATAATAGCTAGTAATTTCTTATTATAGATCTTATAATTATATTTAGCTAGGCTTAGTTATTTTAAGAAGTATACTATAGGATATAATACTCCTTTCTCGTTATATTAAGACAGAATGTCTCTAGTAATATAATTAGATAAATTAGCTTCTACAATACTTATTCAGTCTAGGTTAAAGTGTTAAAGTATAGGTGTAGTAGTAAATATAACCTTTAAATAAGCAAAGGCTTTCTTACATTCCTTATTAAAGATAAAGGCTTTATCCTTTTGGGTTAAGGCTATAAGGGGTAAAATTAAGGCGGAGAAGTTATTAATAAACTATTAGTAAAAGTTGGCGAATCCTATAAAGGCCCTTACGTCCTTAGCGTTCTCAGGTTCTTACTAATTTATAATTACTTTAACTTTCTTAGGGTCCATTTATACGCCATCTATAGAAATAATAAGTCTAAGGTATAGAACTTCTATTTTATGGAACTCGTATTTATCTATATCTAACTATAGGCCGGCTCCGCGCAAGGCTTGTAGAACCAGTTCAATATATTTTTAGTATTTAGCCAGATTATTACTATATATTAAGATATTATTAATATAAGCAGTATAAAAAACGTCCAGGTACGGGCGTAGAGTATTATTTATAAAGTGTTAAAATAAACTTAGGGCGTTTGTAAGGCCGAATGGCATTACTAAGTACTTAAATAATCCATATTAAGTACAAAATGTAGTAAGCCATTCGTCTCCTTTTGCGATATAGAGGCGGTTGAATATATGGATAATATTAAGCTTTATATAGAAGCGAGCCTTACTTAATTGGTTTAGTGTCTCTTAGATTAACGGAATTGGGTATTAGTTCTTAATAGTAATAGTATTAAGAGCTTAGTAGTCTATACAGAAGCATAGACTACCACTAGGTTTCTTAATAAAGATTACTAGTACGGCTATAGGTAAAGAACTTGCTCTAATAAATCCTTTATCTAGATGTTTGTCTAGGTACTTCTATAATACCTAAAGTTTGTTTTAGGACATTCTATATAAGGGTCTAAATCTAGGATGTTTTCCTTCTTTAACTATAATCCTATAATTATATAGACGGTATTCTAGTAGCTTATTGGCTTCCTTTTATAAGAATATATCCAGATAATTATAGTACTCTACTAGTACCTTTATAGCGGGGTTAGTATACCTTTTTAGCACTAAGGCCTTCTTAATATCGGCTATTATAATAGCGAAGATTATGCGTTTCGGCTTCCTGGCAAGTTATACTAGCGGAGTAGCTCTAATTATATAGATATTTAAGGTATTAAGCGAGCCTAGACCGTTCTTAGTTTCTTATATAGTTTCTTGTTTAGCTTTAGGTTTAGTATTAGGTATAGAGTTAGTATTAAATTTAGGTTCGGGTTCTTTAAGTATCCTTTTTATAGTAGAATACCAGTTCTTCTGGTACTTTTATATATTAAGCTTAAGCTTCTACTTAATTTAGGGCGTAGTAGCCAGAGTTAGTTTATATAGTCTAGTATAATTTCTAGGTTCTTAGTGGACGTTAGTAGAAATTTTAGACTAGTAGATCCTAGTGGATTTTCTAGATTTTAGTTTAGGGTCTAAGTAGTAAGTTATAAGGCACTTCTACTTACAACGGGAGGCGGTAAATAGAAGCTTAAGGTTATCCTAATTAATAGTTACCTTATATAGCTTTATCTAGGGTTGTCTAAGGATTACTAGGTAACCTATAGTAGTTATAAAAGGCCTAACCAGTTCTTTGTGGTTTAGGTATTAAAGTTATAGGAATACTATATAGGTAATACAGTCTAAGATAGTGCGTTTAATATTAAATCTAAATAAATTAATATACCAGTTAAGGGGGGTTAGAGTAAAACTATTATCTTATATAAAGATCTTATTAATAAATCCTATGCTACTGGCTCCTATATTAATTAGGACTTAAGCACTAGCCTATTAATTATTCTGCTAAAGATAATAGTTAACAGTTATACTGCGATTCTAAAAGTTAGAGTTTATGATATCTAGAGCATTTAATAAGATCCTAAGGCAGCAACGTCCTAGAGAGCGACTTAGCTCTAGAACCTTCCTTTTAGAGGCAATTAGGGCGGGGTTCCTATAGAACGTTGGTTATAACTTTGTTTTTATAATTAATATTTACTAGATACAAGGCTGGAACTATATAAAGATTAGGGACGGTAACTAAAGGACTAGTATAATAAACAGTTGCTAGTATTAGTTGTTTATAAATTATGTTAGGGTATAGGGACAGAGCAGTATCTTAAGATATAAGCCTTGCTTCCGCATTTAAAGCAAAGGCCTAGCTTAATACGTTATTCTTATTTAGGGGACCCTAGTAGGGTATACTCTAGGGTTCTAGAGTTAATATCTATAGCATTAGGGTGCTTAGGCTAAGATAATAACTTAGTAGACATTTACAGAGCTATTATATTATATTAAGGAGTAGACTTTGGTATTAGGTGTAATATATTATTATACCGTTTATTAATAACATTTATATAGGTATTAAGGGCTCCTAGTAAGTCTACACCTATTAGGGAGGTTTTTAGTTTAAGACTTAGGGATTTAATAAGGCTATTAACCAGTACAGAGTCGTTCCAGCCTATTTCCTTTGCATAACGGTTAAATTTAAAGAAGTATACTAGAAAGCTTTTCGTTCCTTAAGTTATATAGTTTATCTTTCTCTAAGCGGTAGCTTAGCGGTTTAGGTCACTTTATATAGCTTTAAGAAGTATAACTAGACTTTATACTAAGTTTGGTTAAAGAGGTTTAATAAGGTTAGCTACGTCTCCTCCTAGTTAACTTAGGGCGTAGCAGAGTTAGTTAGCTTTAGTTAGGTAGCGGTTAGTATTACTAGTTAGCTTATTTTTAAGCTAGCTTAGAAATAATTAGAGTTCTTATTATTTACTAGTAAATATTAGAGGGTCTAGTAGTCGTTTAGATTATTATAGTACAGTAGTTAGTTTAGGGTGGATAACTACTATAGGTTTGGGACTCTTGTTCCACGTATTTATTTCCAAAAATAGTATTTAGTCTTAGGGCCCTAGTATAGGCATTTTAAGGGTATAGACTTCTTCTTAGAGCTCTTTAATTAATTATTAGTGTTATGCATCTTATTTAGCTTATTATTAAGTTAGAGTGGCTTAGTTCTATACAAAGGCGTCTATAAAAGACCTCTATATCTCTACTAATTATTCTTAGAGTGCGGATATAATGCTAGCGGCTCTTATAAGGGCTTTAGGGTTATTCTGTATTTTAAAGGGTGGTATATAAGGTTAACGCAACGTAGTGTTACAGAGTAAGTATAAGCGGTGGTAATATATAGCGAAGTAGATATTATTAAGCTATATATATAAACTATATAATAAAGTCAAGACGTTATATAAGGGGAGAAGGTAGGGAAACAGGAAGAAAGAGTATATATTGTTAGTTTAGTTACTTGGTTAATATATGCATAGAGCAGAATAGGATTTAAGGAGCGGTCCTAGTAGAACTTGGCAGAATTTGGTGGACTTAACAGAATATAGCAGAACGCGGCAGATTACCGTTAGATTGCCGTCTCGCGGTCAGTCTCTTCTTGCTATATTAGTGGAAACAGGTAGAAATAGGTAGATGTGTATAAGGTATTACAGAGGTGTCCCGTAACACCTTTACGTAGACGGATAAAGGCAGTATAATGTCCCCTATTTTATTACGGACCTAAAAAGTTATAATATAATTTCAGGAAGAAAATGCCTAGCCTATTTAGGCTTATAGCTTAATATACAGAACTAACGGCTTATCTAGCCTAAAATCCTACCCCTAACATATTCTTTTATAAAGGAAATTAGCATTATAATAGAAAATCTTATACGGCTATAGGTAGACACTATTTACTAAGCCAATGCTATACGTAGGGACTAGTTCTTTAAGAAAGATATACAACTTAATCCGTAATAGGTCCATATACTACACCGCCCCTAGACTACTAATATTACACCACTAGTACTAAAACCCTAGAAAGTTAATAATAAGCTAGCTAACTTAGGCCCTATATAGCTATAAAGAACAGTAAGGAATATTAGACGCTATACTAAATATATAGACTAAAAAGATAACTTATAGAAAATAGAATAGGAGCTAAGGAGGGTTATAAACTCTTAACTGCAAAATACAGTCCATAGAATGTCTGTAAAGAAACCTACAAACCTCCTACTAGTTAATATCTGCTATATTAGCGCTATAGGGTTCTACTAGAACTTAAAACAGCCCAATACTATTACCTTTATAACTAGCTTATATAAAATTAACTAGATAATTAAAGATAAGAAAGCCCTAGCCTATAGCTAGCTTAATAGGGGGAGTAAGCTTATAGATAAGAAGCTAGTAAAACAGAAACTACTCCGCCAGTATTAGGAATTTAAGGACGTATTCTTTAAGGTAGTATCTAATATACTCCCGCCTTACTAACCATATAACTATAAGATTAAGATTAAGCTAGATAAAGAAAACACCCTTAGCTATAGCCCCCTCTGATAATAATCTACTAATAAGCCATAGGCTACTAAGTAGTACTTTATTAATAACCTTAATAAGGGCTTTATTAAGCCTAACCAAGTCCCCTCTACCTTACCCATTCTCTTTATTAAAAAGCCTAATAGTAGACTCCGTTTCTATATTAACTACTATAAACTAAACTATATAACCTATAAAGACTAATATCTACTACCCTTACTTAAAGAAATACTAGCCTATATAAGTAAGGCTAAAAAATTTATAAAGCTTAATATCTGCTAGACCTTTTACTAAATTAAAATAGACCCTAGATCTAAGGATCTTACTATATTTTAAACCAGCTATAGATTATATAAATATAAAGTACTACCTTTTAGACTGACTAATAGACTAGCTATATACTAGTGGTATACAAATAACATACTCTTTAACTACCTTAATAACTTCTACATATCTTACCTAGATAATATTATAATTTACTTTAAGGATAAACTGGAATATAAGGAATATATCTATAAAGTACTATAACAGCTCCATAAAGCTAGTCTCCAGGCCAATATTAGGAAGTTAGAATTTAGTATTAAGCGCACTAAGTACTTAGGGTTTATTATTAATATAAACGGAATTAAGGCAGACCTAGAAAAAACGGCTATAATTAATTAATAGGAAACCCTAAGGACTATAAAGGGAATATAGTTATTCCTAGGATTCTGTAACTTCTACTAACACTTTATTAAAGACTATAGTAAGATTACTTAGCCTCTTAACCGTTTTACTAAAAAAAACCAACCTTTTTATTTTAATGCTATATATAAAAAGGCTTTTAACAAACTTAAAAAGCGGCTAGTCTCTACTCTACTACTAGCCTATTTCTACCTAGAACGGCCCTTAATATTAAAAACGGATACTTTAAATAGTATAATAGCTGTTATCTATTCCCAGAAACAGCTAAATAAAGAATAGTACCCTATTATATACTATTTAAAGACTACAATAGATACTAAGCTAAATTACTATATCCATAACAAAGAGATGCTAGCTATTATTTCTAGCCTTTAGTACTAATATATATAGCTAAAGGGGACCCCTAAACCTATTTGGGTAGTTTTAAATTATAAGGTCTTAGAATACTTTATAATAACTAAAGCCTTTATAGCCTAGTAGGTATACTAGGCAAATATCCTATCCCAGTTTAACTTCCTAATTATATATAAGCTAGGCGTAAATAAAACCTAGATAACTAGATAGCTATAAAGATTATATTATAGACCTAAACGCTGCTATAACTAGAGCACCTTAACCCCTAAATATAGGTAGAACTAAATACGGACCCCATAAAGACTAAGATATGCCCTATTAACACTATAAAACTTAACCTTATTAATAAGCTACTATAAGTAAATTATACAGCCTCTTTATTATAGGAATACCGTAAAAAGGTAAAAGATATTAATGGCTTATAGTCCCTTAAAAACGGACTACTAAAGCATAAGAAACAGCTAATAGTAGCTAAAAAAACAGAACTTATGGACTTAGCTTATTGCTAAAGCGTATACTTAGGTCTCTACAGCCTACCCTAGAAAAAATAAGACCTATAAGATTATCGGCAACCGTTACTATTAGCCTAGAATAGTTATAGATATTAATTATTATATATAAAACTATAACAACTGCTATAGGTTTATAATTCTATAAGATAAAACCCTAGGACTATTAAAACCGCTCCTAATACCAGAGCGCCCCTAATAGTATATCTTTATAAATTTCTATAAGCTACCTATAGACCATAACAGATATAATATAGCTATAGTTAACCGCTTTAGCAAGCGCCCATTCTTAATCCCTTATTATAAAAATATTAATACTAAAGAGGCGGCCTAACTATATATCTACTATATCTACCAAATTTACGGACTATTAGATACTATTATATCTAATTATAGGCTATAGTTTATATTGGCTTTCTAGAACAAATTTACCTAAATCCTAAGCATTAAGCTAAAGCTTTCTATAGCATACTACCCCTAGATAAATAGCTAGACGGAGATTATAAACTAGGATTTAGACTAGAGACTCTAACTCTTTATTAACTACTTTTAAGATAATTAGGCTAAACTGCCACCTCTAATAAACTACGCCTAGGCTACCTTGCCCTATAACTCTATAGAATTTACACTTATCCAGCTAAAAATAGGGTATTTCTTTTATATAAGCTGTGAGGGCGCGAAGAGGCTTTAGGAAGATTTGAAGGAACAAATATAAATTCTATCTAATCTAAGGGTATATAGCTCTTGCAGAGTACAAGACGTTATATAAAAAAGAGAAAGGAACATAGGAAACTTATAACTAAATATTTGGGGTCTTGGCGGCAGACGTGTAGGTATAAGCCTACGCGGATTTTAACAGGTTTCGACCAAATTCCATTATATTAGTAGAACTTAGTGGAATTTAGCGGAATTTAATTAACTTAGTAGAATTTAGCAGAATTTAATTAAAGCGTTGGAATTTATCTATTAAGTGTTTTACCGAGACATTCTTACTATAACTGGGCTAGTCCCGTTATAGTACCCCCCCTTTTAACCAAAGGTCCAAATAATTTAATTTTAGTTAAGGCTTATAACCTATTGTGTGTTATATAATTGCGTTACAAGCGTTATAGTATATTTTAAGTTCTTTTTAATTTCGAGTTTCCTGCTATTGTGTTTCGTATATTCATGTTAGGTGGCAATCGTTTACCTTTATATCGTATCTATCTAGCCGGAGCAGGCCGCGGAGGATGGTCCTTATGGAATTCTTTTACTAAGGAAGGCGCGTTAGCCTTAATCTAGTTATAGGTTTCCTAGGTTCGTGTTTTATATCCTTCCCACTTAATAAGAAGTTTAAATTGTTTAGATTATATTTTCCATTGTATATTATTAATTAAGTTAATAAAGTAAGAACCGTTACCGTTGTTAATAATTATAGGAGGTAGCAATAGGATTTCGCGAGTTATAGAATTATCTCTTAAAGGTTGTAGTAAGCTTACGTAAAACATCAGGTGTATTTTTATTTTAGTCGGCAGTTTGAGCTTATAGGCGTATAGGCTTAGTTTCTTTTTAATTCGGTATAGGCCCACAAACTTCTAATTAAGTTTCTTTAAGGGCCGTTAAGTCTTTAGGTTTTATATATTTAGGTAGGCCATATTATCTTTCTTAAAGTCCTATACGGGAACTTGTCCTTTATTCGCATACCATTTCTATAACATTTAAGCGTACGTTAATTTACTTCGTAATAGTTCTATTAGCTGCTTTATTTAATTAGCAAAGTTATATACGTTAATTAACTGGATCCGTTTAATTATGGGTCCTATTATATCAATATTAGGTTATAGTTTAAATCCGAGTTAAGGGTTTTATCTATAGGTCGCGTAGAACAGTATTACGCCTATTAATACGTTTATTGTATTATTTGTAGTAAACTTAGCTAAAGGCAGCTATTTTTCCTAATCGTCTTATAGGTAGGAGCAGTATATTTATAGGTATTGTTCCATAATCGCGTTCGCAATTTTGGTTTAACTATTTATCTCTAGATAAAATATAGTTAAAAGTTGTTGTTGGAATCACGGTGGGGAGTTTTGGTTTCAATTGTTTTCTCTATACTCTCCCTCTTCTACTTCTATAGGTGGAATTTGATGGATCTCCTGAGCTTGCTTAGCTTACGTGGTCAACCCAATTAGTTATAAGCAACTGTGTCTACTATATTACAGAACCTTATTCAGACACTAGCAATAACTAGAAAATAAGAGAAAGAATAAAAGGATACTAGTAAATAAGTCCGTAGTCTCTATCCTTCTCCCTTCGCAAATTCGGTCCAAAACGCCTCCGCCTTAGGGTCGCCGTGATAATTAGGGCAGGGTTCTATGTTGAGGTAGAAGTTAGAAGCTCTAAACCTCGCTGTAAAGGTATCCCCTTGGTTATCGTCGTCATCGTCATTATTAGTATCGCCGTTGCTGCCCTTAAAGTTGGAGATGTATTGGCGTATTTTTTGGTTCCTTTTATCCTTTGTATGGTTCGTAGACTAATATCTAGATTTACTGTATATAAAGCACTTTTTGCCCTTATTACGGTATTGACGATTAGAGGAGTGGTATCATCGGTTAGTATAGTATAATTTAATCTCTGGTTCTTGTTTACCGTACGTCGCGATTAAGGATTTAATGTCGCTAATAAGGCTAGCAAGGGTAGTAGTGGGTTAAAAGTAGGCTGGTTTACAAGCTGGTATATCTTAGCACGCAGTAAGGAGCTTATTATAGAATGTTATGTTATTTTGGAGGTCCTTTACTAACCTATATTATAGCTGCCATATCTCGTTAATTAATATCTGAAATGCTTGGCCTGTATTAAGTCCTTTTTAAGCAGTAACTTGTTTAAGTGTAATTGCATTTTACTTTAATAGGATGTCGCGTTTATATTCGTTGCCTTTAAAGTATAATTTAAGGCCTATGTATATATTCTTAAGAAGGTTAAGATCTTTAAGGTAGGTGAAGTAGTATTTAAGAGCAAGGCCGCGGAGTATAGTAGGAATAGTAATAATATACACTTGCTTAGGGACGCCAGCCTAAAGGCAGTAGTTTTGGAAGATCTTAAACTTAAAATTAAAGTTATCTTGTTTACTGGAGTATTTAACTTCGTCCGTGTAGAGCTTAGCTAAGTTAGTAATCTCTCTTCCGAAGCTTCCTTATAGGGCGAGCTGGTCTGTGGCTTAGGTTGTAGTTGGTAGTAATAGTAGAGCTAGGGTAGGGTTGTCGGTAGGGTCGTTAGTAGGGCCGTCGGTAGGGTCGTTAGTAGGGTCGTCAGTGGGGCCGTTGGTAGGGCTGTTGGTAGGTATCACGGCATAGTCCTAACGCGTACTGTCTCGTACTATTTTCTACTGTTGGCTGGCCCACCACTAGCGCCTTGGCGGCTGCCCCTACTATTTGTGTACGATACCCCCTTTTACCCCCTTCTCCTCTTTATACCACAATGTAGTTATTTAGCCTATTAGCATTATAGCACTGTGACAGTTTGTGGTATCTCCTTTTGCGCCCTGTTGCGATCTTTATTCTCCCTAGCCTACTGTCTCTATTTTTCTAGTATAATCGCGACCTGGCGTGACTGATAACACCATACCACAGTCCTAGACAATCTTAGTATAGTTCTAGATAATCTTAGTATTGTCCTAGATAATTTTAGCATTATAGCCAGCCTTATAGATTTTAATTACCCTGCCCAGATCCTCTAAAATAGGTGACCAGAATACCCTGTTGGCGAATATATGCGAAGCGCTTGCCCGCCTCTTTGATACCTCCTATACCAACATTGCCTGGGTAATTAGGAGTGGTTTGGAGTACCCTAAGGACCTTAATGTAGTAGGAACATTTCAGCACCTTTCTATATATATAACCCTTTTGACTAGCGTTAAGAGTGGTCTCCAAACAGTCTATAATAAAGGCCGGACTGTAAAGTCCTAATTTAAAGAAGCTTAACATAGAATTAACTCCCTTAAGATACTTAAACTATATATAAAGCAATACGAACAGTAAGCTTTGGTATATACTAAGACTATATAAAGCCTAAGCTTTTAGATTACTACACTTACCTAAACTATTGCTGATAAGAACACCGCTACTAGCTCTCCTCCCCTAGCTAAGCCCTATAGAAAAAAGTATAAAGCAAAAGACCCTACCCTATTTAATGGCAAGGGATCGCCAACTAAAAAGCAAGAAAAATTTGAAATATGGGAAATAAAGATCTAAGGCGTTTTCTATAGAGATGTAAAGTGCTTTAAGACCCTAATGGACAAAGTCCTCTATATGTTAGATATGCTGATAGATAAGGCTTATAACTATATTAAGTATGGCCTTGATATGCTATGTATACACCTAAACAACCTAAGTAAATGGGCCTTCTCTAACCGAGAGTCTATATTTGCGTATATGAAGAAGCACTATAAGACTATAGATACAACCCAAGCGGCTAAGAACAAATTAGATACCTTAAACTAAGGCAAGCGCAATTACTGGTCCTGGAAAGCAGAGCTTAATGAGTTAATAATAAAAGCAAACAAGACTAAGGAACAAAAGGTAGATCTGCTTAGAAAGAATATTTTGTTTAAGATAAAGGACTTAGCCCTTACCCTTAGCCGCAAAATTAACAATGCTGACTATAAGGGCTGGAGTAAGTAAATGGACGTGTTTGCTTATAACCTATAGAACCACGCCTACTATATTAAGCTGAATACCGCTAAGCTAAGTACTGCTGGTGGCTATTGACCTATACTACCTAACAACAACACCTTAGTACTAGCACTATAGAATGACCTAATGGACCTTAACGCTGTTAAATTTGGCAGCGGTAGTAGTAGCCTCCCTAATAACGTCCGAAGATATTGTATGGATAATAGACTCTGCCTGGCATATAGTTAACCTGGCCACTAGAAAGATGCTTATGACCCTAAAATAAACCTAAATCCCCTTTTAATGCCACCGCGCTAACCCCTTCCTAGCCGCGGTGGATTCTTTAGTAGAGGGATTAGTAACTAAAACGACAACTATAGATAGGGATATAGGTTTGGACACAGAGACCTACCCCCGCGATTCCCTTCCCTAATATAGCCCTAGCCGATGGTCCCGTATATAAACTATGGATAAGTGCTCTATGCCGCTACTAACTGTGAGACCGGCTATATCCTTGGCAAAGTACCCCCTAGCATATATACACCGTTGGAGACCAATATGTTAGGATATACTAGCTAAGACTATAGCTACTAGCCAAGCCCTATAATCTAGTTATTAAAAGATTAACCCTTGGACTAAGTCGCCTCTAAGGGTTAGAACTATATGGGGAGGAGGATAAAAGGATTAGATTTATACTACTAGATTAGTTAGATTTTATTCTAAGTTAGCTGCCACTTAACCTTAGAATAGTAAATAATAATAGGAATGCTATTCTTATTTAGACCTACTTCTTCTTACTGCGCAACCCACTCCTATAAGTTTTTATTGAAACAGTAAGCCTTGTTAATAGTGGTAGTATAGTACTAGCGTTTGCAGATGAAGACTCGCTTATAAAAAAGCATAATATTATAATAAAAAGACTCCTAGTCCTAAAACCACTCTGCCTTACTAATAGACTTCTATCTAGCTTTATTACCCACTACTTTATAGCAAGAATGATAATTGGCCATTATACAGAATCCATACTCTTATATATTATGAAGTTATTACCCTTAATACTAGTAATTCTTAGAATGCCCTAGCTTAAAAAGTATAACCTAAAACTAGACTTCCCCACTTTAGAGCTTAAGTTTAACTCTAATTACTGTGCTTATAACTGTCTTCTATGGTATATTCCTGACTGTGACTAAATAGCACTATGTGGATGTATTATACGGCTAACGCTTAGATACTATTAGCTGATAGTAGAAGAGGTGCCTAACACTAGTAAGCTAATATATGTAGTAAATAAAACAGAGATTTTGGAAGACTGGACTACTACCCTATTCCTAAAAAAATTAATACTGCTAGAACTATAAGTCCCCTATATATACCCGCTTAACCTAGGTTAGCTAATAAGATACCTAACTTTAAGTTATTTACCGTATATATATGTAACCGCACGTATAATAGCTAAGGGCGTTATAGCTAAGACCGAAACTAGAGCAATTAAGACCTTCCCCCTATAATGCCTAACCTTATACCTATCTCCTGTGCGTACTGTATAAGGCCGCTACCTTGTTTCCGCCCCCCTGGGCCAACTAAGCCGTGCTAGCCTAGCCGTAGCACTGGAGAACTAGATACGCCCTAACCTAGACGACATTAAATGCATTTATGCCGTTAATTTTACCCAGTTCTGTAAATAAAAAGGCATAAAGGTGATGAGGATCTATATAGCGGAGCTAGTAGAACTGGTTAAATAAGAAGAATACTAATAGCTGCTTAAGAAGCTACCTATAGGCCTAATAGAAGTACCGAACCTGTTAGAAAGGTCTTTCCGCTGGCTAATAGAAGGCGACTATACGATAGAGGAAGCCTATAAAGCGCTACCCCCTTATTTTTATAACTTCCTTAAGATAAACCTAAAAACTAAGTCTGAGTTTCTACGCTAGAAGATAGTTAACACTAATGTTAAGAAATTCCTAAAAGGCAAACTAGGATTAATCTATAAGGATATTTTATAATGCTTACTAAAAGAGTTTTATAAATATATTAAACCCTTCCTCCCTAAAAACATAGATAAGCTGCCCCCTTACCAACCATAGGACTATAAAATTGAGATTATACCAGGAAAGCAGGCCCTGTACTATAAAAATAGACCACTCTTACCCGCTAAACTTAGCTGTGTAAAGAAGTGGATTAACGAGATGCTAGATAAGGGTTTTATCTGCAAATTGACCTTATTAGCCGCCGTACCACTCCTCCTTGCAGTAAAACCTGGTGGTGGTGTATAAATCTGCTATAACTACCAAGGCTTAAATATAGTTACTATTAAAAATTGATACCTACTGCCACTAGTCCGCGAGATACTTAACGCACTCTATAGTGCTAAGTACTTTACTAAGCTTAACGTAATTGCTGCGTTTAACCGGATCCGGATTACGGAAGGCTATAAGTGGCTTACAGTATTTATTACCTAGTTTGGACTCTATAAGATGCTAGTTATACTATTTGGTCTTTGTAACGCGCCCGCTACGTTCTAAAACTATATTAACTATATTTTATATAACGCCCTTAATAACTACTGCATTATATATCTTAATAATGTCCTTATCTTCTTAAAAACACGCGCCAAGTATATAAAATACGTAAATGAAATTATCTAGAGACTTAGTAATACTGGACTCTAGATTAATATTAATAAGTTTAAGTTTTATGCTACTAAAATAAAATACCTTAGCTTAATTATTTTGACTAATGGCATAACCATAGACCCTAAGAAGGTGCAGGCCTTACAGAAATAGAAGGACCCGATATTAGTTAAGAAACTATAGCAATTTCTTAGCTTCGCGAACTTCTACTAATAATTTATTTAAGGCTATTCTAAGGTAGTTAAGCCCATGACTAGGCTACTAAAAAAGAGCATTAGCTGGTTATAGGGCCCTAATTAAGTATAGGCATTCCAGACTCTAAAAATAGCGTTTACTAAAGCACCAGTCCTAGCGTATTACGACTATATAAAGAAGACTATAGTAGAGACAGACGCCTTGAACTAGGCTTTAGGTGGAGTGCTCTATTAAGCTAATAAAAGTAACAAGCTTAAGCTAGTTGTATTCTTCTCTGCTAAGCACTTAGCCCCTAAATGTAACTATAAAATATATAATAAGGAGCTCCTAGCAATTGTTAAGGTACTAGAAAAATAGTGTCCCAAACTATAAGGAACTAAGCAGCCGTTTAAAATTATTATGGACTATAAGAACCTCTAGACCTTTATAATAATGAAATAACTAAACTAGCGCTAAGTTTACTGGGCTGAGTTCCTTTCTTAATTTAACTTTGTTATTACCTATAGGCCTAGCACTAAAGCTATAATCCTAAACACTCTTAGCCGCCTCCTAGGCGTTACACCTACCAATACTAATAATAAACGTCTATAACACTAAGACCGCGTTGTCTTACCACTAAAGAAAGTCAACCCTACTATCCTAGAAGAACTACTGAGCAAATCTTAAGACCAAAGCATTAAAGACTTTATTATAGTAATAGACCTAGAGCCTAAGAAAAAACCCCTTAAGAAGCTTATTAAGAATGCCTATAAAGAGAACGAACTCGCTAGGAATATATTAGCTGTACTATATAAACGGGAAGACTGTAAAGCACGCCGTTGGCCTAAGCAGATTAGGAAGCTGCTCCGCTATAACAAATCCAAATGTTTAATTGTTAACGGCCTAATCTATTATAGGAATTAAGTATTTGTTCCTAATTTACATAAACTCTAACTAGAAGTTGTATACCGTACGTATAGTTTAGGCCCTGCGGGTTACCCAGGCCGCGTTAAAACACTAGACCTCCTTAATTAAATGTATTAGTGGCTAGGTATTTTACAGTTTATAGCTACCTTTATAAAAGACTGCGCTCTCTACTTCCGTATAAAGACCCTATATTTAGTACCGCCCGGTTTTCTAAAACTACTAGAACTACTAGTCCGCCTATAGACTAATATCTCTATTAACCACGTCGTTGACCTGCCTAAGTGCCTTTGTAATGGCAAAATATATAGATATATCTTTGTCGTTATTGACCGCCTAATAAAGATAAGACACTTTATTCCTATTACTAGCCTAGATACTGAGGAGCTTATTAAAGCATTTATCTATAAGTTATACGGCGCTTTAAATACTATTGTTTCTAATAGAGGCTCTTTATTTATTTCTGACTTCTAGCGTTGCTTAAACTAGCGCCTAAAGGTAACCCTAAGCCCTAGCTCCACATGGTACCCTAAAACGGATGGTTAAACCAAGATTGTTAATATAGTAATAAATAAGTACCTACACGCCTTTGTGAGCTTTACCTAAAATGACTAGGTAGATTAGCTCCCCCTTGTTAAGTTTGCCATAAATAACTAGGTTAATAAGACCACGGGAATCTTACTATTTTTTACCAACTATGGCTATAACCCACGTCTAGGCGTTAAACTAGTAGGCCCCTAGCTATTAGCCCTATCTGTATATACAAAGAAGGAGTACCTATAAGCTAATACTATTGCTAACCACTTTAAGCGTATCTTAACCCAGCTTAAAGCCCTAGCTTGTATCTCCCAGCGATAATATAAAGATAACGCTAATATAAAACGAGACGAAGGTATAATATTTAAAAAGGATGATATGGTTATGGTTAGCCTTAAAAATATAAAGACCAACCGGCCTAAGAGGAAGTAGGATGATAACTGGGATAGACCCTAGCCCGTCCTAGCTGCCTATAGAGGAGCAGTTGTAGTTAACCTCCTGGACTATATCTGTATTAATAAGTCTTTCTATACTTTAAAAGTCCGCCTCTGGTTCCCTAAAGAGATCTCTGGTTAAGTACGCATTAATAAAGAGGAACGTTATAATATCACAGGCAGGATAGCCAAAAGGGATAATAATAGCAATATTATAGACAAGTGGGAATTTAAAAAGATCCTTAATATATATAATAAATAAATAGACGAGTATAGCTTAACATACTGTATTAAATGGAAATACTATAATAAGAAAACCTGGGAACCCAAGAAATCCCTAAAAGGGTGTGAGCGCGCACTACTAAGGTTCTATAAACAACACCCTAAGAAGCCAGGACCCCTAGACTGGGTATAAGATAAGGGAGAGCTATGCTAAGGCTGTGGCCAACTATGAAGGTAATTTGTGGTGGTTAAGATCTTATAGAACTTTAACCGCCGGTCGAAGTTATCTAATTAGTTAGTTTTTTGCCAAGAAGCGCTATATAGTGGCGGTGTGGAGTTTTACTAATTTTATTTGTTAAGCTAACCAATTAAGATTTTCTATGCCCAGCATGGAAAATCGCTATTGGCTCGGTTAAGGGCGGTGAGTAGAAGTGACATCTTTATAGCGAAAATAGGTTACTTATTCAGTTTAGGGACCAAACCTTCTAGGGAGGGGAGTACTGTCACGGCACAGTCCTGATACGTACTGTCTCGTACTGTTTCCTACTGTTGGCTAGCCCACTACTAGCGCCTTGGCGGCTGCCCCTACTATTTGTGTATAATACCCCCTTTTACCTCCTTCTCCTCTTTATACCACAATGTAGTTATTTAGCCTATTAGCATTATAGCACTGTGACAGTAGGGCCGTCAGTAGGGTCGTCGGCAGGCTATTTTAAAGGAGTTGGTTCGTGAATAGCTTCTAAAAGGCTGTCTGCAATTGACTTCCTTGCCTCCTTTCGTATGTATACCCTATTTTTATAGAGGTAATCCCTAATCTCCTTTAATTGATCCTTGCCAAGGTTATTAAGTATATCCTTTATAAATAACTTGAAATTATTAATAAAGCTCTTCTATAAGTTAAATCCCTTCTATCCCTTCTCCTTGTATATCGATAAACGCCAATTAACGAATGCTTTGACTTCCTTAATGTCGGTTACGGTCGCGTTAATTCTAGTCTCCTATTTTTCGGTATCTATTGCGGAGGTAGCCATCTTTTGGTTCCGCAGTTAATTTAATTTAATAGTTGGACTAGAAGTATGGAAATAACCACAAACTAATTGTTCTGAAGGTGTGATGGATGTAGGTTAGAAGCGCGAGTAACCTTATAAACTAGCCTTTAGGCTTAGCAAGTAATACTTTAATTCTTAGCCTTTGATAAGAGGTCTAGAGAATTAGATAGTGCCTCTCTTTGTTATACCTTGCTAATCTATACGGTACTGATTAGTGTTGGAATCACAGTAGGGGGTTTTGGTTTTAATTGTTTTCTCTATACTCTCCCTCTTCTACTTCTATAGGTGGAATTTGATGGATCTTCTAAGCTCGCTTAGCTTACGTGGTTAACCTAATTGGTTATAAGTAACTGTGTCTACTATATTACAGAACCTTATTTAGATAGTTGTATTTAAATGCTTAATTGTTTATATAGAGCTTACTAGAAGTCTAAAACAAACTGGCTTTTATAGTTAGATATTATTAAATTAGAAAGTCTATATAGCTTAAAGACGTACTTAACGAAATATTTGGCTACTAATGTCACGGGACTCACTCGTTCTCACGTCTCTGCGCGTCTTTGACGTTCTTGACCCGTGTTTACGTTCGTCCTGAGACACCTACGCACGTTCCCCTACAACCCCTATTTATACCTTGTACCTGGTATATAAAGACTCTTCTTCTTTATCTAATGTCTTTGTATTAACCACGTATAGTTACGTGTACGTAGCCTTCTTAATTACTACCTCGTTTAGTGCATTGTATCCCGGTTTGTGCCTACTCCATGATAACTAATATCGCATTAATTAAGTCTATAGGAATTATATGTCGCATTTTCGTAAGACGGTTAACGACTACTATAATATTCGTAAACCTATTACTGTTAGGCAAATCAACTATAAAGTTAATTAAGATATCGCGCTATCTTTGCATCGGAATTGGTAGCGGTTAAAGTACTCCTTACTTCTTTATATAAGAGGTCTTTCTATGCACGCATATCCTATATACTTAAACGTATTTTTATATATAGTTGTGCATTATAGGCTAGTAGTATACTCGTTAAATAATTTTATAAGTCTTTGTATGGCTAGGATGCCCTATTATAGAGGAGTTGTATATAAATTTAAGTGTCTTAAATTATAAAGGTTCGGAGTTCGGAACTACTATCTTCTGTTAATAGTATAATCAATTATTTTAAATTTTATATTTAGCAAGTATAATATTCTTATACTGTCGTTTTCCTGTTTAAATTGCTTCTACTATATCTATTATCTATACGTCATTCTTATATTCGTATTTTATTAGCTTATTAATTTCTATTTTCTATTTATTAACTTCTAATTTATTATTATCGAGTTCCGTATCTAGGAATATAGGATATAGTTTTTTAAAATATTTAGGGGGCAATAAGATCTATAATTAATTTATAATCTAGTTATCTAAAGCGTTTACAGGTAGGTTCTATAATTATTATATTAATACGTTAGGCTTCTAATTGAGTTTACCCGGTTAGTATATAATCTTAAAGTTAAATTGTGACAAATATTCGGCCCAACAAATTTGGCGCTGCGTTAATTGCTTTATAGTTATAAAGTACTACAGGTTCTTATAGTCCGTTAATACGCGTATTAAAAATAACAATCCTTTAAGCTTGGGACGCTATTATTTAAAGCATCTAATAATTACAAGCGGTTCCTTATCGTATATCTTATAGTTTAATTTAGTAGGGGCAAGTTTCTAGGAGAGAAAGGCTATTAGATATAGCTCGCTGTTCTTATTGTATTGCGATAATACTCCCCCTAACACATAATTGGACGAGTTTGTTTTAATAATATATTTAAGGTTAGGGTTAAAGTAAGCGAGAATTAGAGCAGTCGTAAAGCGACGTTTTAAGTTATTAAAAGCTTATTCGCATTTAGCGGTCTATTTAAATTTTACGCTCTTCTTTGTTAGGTGTACTAATGGCTAAGCAATTAAATAATGTATTTAAAAAGTATCTACTTATTTAAAATAAAAAATATTATTATTAAAATTAATACTTTTTTCATTTTTATATATTATAAGATTTAAATGGTTTTATATAGTTAATGTAAATACACAAAATTAAAGTTAAATTTCCGAAAAGTAGTTAATAAATTATCGGTAGAAGTTTACGAATCCTAGAAATTCTTAAATATTTTGTACGTTGTTAGGGCTTTCCTAGTTTATAATCGCAGTAACTTTCTTAGGGTTTATTTTAATACCATTACGGGATATAATTAAGCCTAAGTATGTAACCTCTAATGCGTGGAACTTGCATTTCTTAATATCGCATTATAAGCCCGCATCTTATAGTTGTTTAAGGACTATTCTAATGTGTTTTTAATATTTAGAAAGCAAGGACGAGTAGATTAAGATATTATTAATATACGCAGTAATAAATACATTAAGGAATTTACGAAGCGTATTATTAACGTATTGCTAAAATGTACCGGGACCGTTTTTTACACTAAATAGCATTACTAGGTATTTAAAGAGTCCTTATTGTATATAAAAAGCTATATACTTTTTATCTCCTTTATATATACGAATTTTATTAAAGGCGGTAACTATATTAAGCTTTATAAAGTGCCGTACCTTTACTAAACGGTTAAGCGTTTCTTAAATTAGGGGAATTGGATATTGGTTTTAGATTATAATTGCGTTTAGAGTTTAATAATCAATATAGAATCTTAAGCCTCCTCCTAGCTTTTTAATAAATAGTACAGGTAAGGCGAACGGAGATTAACTAGGATAAATAAATCCCTTTTTTAGATGCTTATTAAGGTATTATCGCATTATAAGTAGTTCTTCTTATAATATACCATATAACAGACCGAACTTTAGTATCGTACTAGGTTTAAGTTCTATCTTAAAATTATACTTATTTTAATGCGGGGCTAGTTTGTCACGGATTCTGACCGTAGTACCGCCAAGGGCTCGCCCTAGGCTCGCCTTGGTACCCACAGTATATAGAGCCACGGTGCCTTCGCACCTCTTTGCACCTTTGTGTAATATCCTGTCGTGTACCTAGTCAATACTACGACTTCTCAGAGCCTCCTTGACCTCGTCTCGTGACATAGTTAGTCTATAAATCGTTTTTTAAACTTGTTAGTTAGATTATAGTACTCTTTAGGTATAAGAGGTTGAGGATTAATATACTGTTTCGGTTTTAGTGCTTTCTTAATATCTTCTATAGTTATAGTAAAGATTTTATAATTTTATCTTTTTTGCTAACGAGATAAAGGGCGCGGCTTATATTATACGAATTTTAAAAGGTTTTAACGTAAGATCTTCGCATTTCTTACCGTAATTAGCAGTTATGGCTTTATTGATTTAATTTAAGGCTTATAGTAAGGGCAATTTATATTATATTAAATTTAAATAGTTATATATATGTTTGTAGGGTAAATAGGTTTTTAAGTAATAACTTTAGTAGTAGGTTGTACGGAACTTTAGTATTTCTTTAACCCAGCTAATTAAAGGGTCGTATTGTTTTAGCTACCCATATTTAAGTATTATCTTATAATGCTTTAAGGGTATTATAAATAGGGATATATATTTAAGATGTTTACCTATCCGCAATTTTATAAAAGTGTAGTGCGTTAGTTCGCTATATATTAAGGGTTTGCCGTTAAAGCCTTATAGGCCTTAAGGCTTATTAAGTTTTTTTAAATTTAGGTGTTAAGTTTTTGCATAGTTCGTATTAATAAAGCCTATACTAGTAGCTCTACTATCTATTAGGATTTGTACTTCCTTCTATTTTCTAAGTGTTTAAATTTTGCTAAGTATATTAAGGGAGTTATATCGTATATTAGCGCTAGAAAAGCTTAGATACTTATACTCTTCCACCTTTTATCTTAAGGCACAACTTAGCCTTAGGATAATTTGTTTTCCAAGTTAACTAAAGGCAAGGTGCTTTATAGCGTCCGAGTATAATTTATAGAGCGGGTATAATTTAAGGAACGGGTATAATTTAAAGATTGGGTATAGCTTAAGAAGTAGGTATAACTTAAGGATTAGAAGGAGCTACGGCTGTTACGGACGCTTTAAGTACGATATTACGACTACTTGGAGAGGAGTCGCAGGAAGCTAGTTGGTTGATATAAGCACGGTCTAGAATGGATCCGGTGGAACCATGTAACGAGGAATAATAAGCGAGTCACATAATATTATACGCAGTGTACAAAGTATACGTAGTGTACGCTATGTATAATACGTATAACACGTACCTTACGTATAAGAGAGGGTTTCTTAGGCGTATGGTTATATATTTAAAGGACCTCAGTCCCTACCGTAGATAGTTCTCTCCTTATAGTAAATCTTAGAATATAATTGGAGTTAATCTGTTAGGCAACTACTCTACTAGTTATTATTATATTGTTGTTTTGTTCTTACCTATATACCTAGCCTAATAATAGAACCTACTATAGTTCCTACTACAAGGTTCCGTTACACATTTACTACTAAGATTACGGTATTAAACAAGATTAAATAATATGCTACCAAGAGCAGCACTAGTTATAACAGCGTCAACGGCAGCTATAACCTTAGGGCCAGGTGATACCAGTATAGACAATGGGGATTCTCAAGTGGTTACGCGAGGTTAGTTATAGGAAATGGTTAATTACTTACAAGATAATAATAGGATACTTAAAGAACGCATTAATAGAATTAGAGTAGCAAAGATCAAGTTACCTTTAATTAAACGATTCTTAGGGGAGAAGTCGAAGCTTAAGGGATTTCTTACGCAAATGCACTTTAAGGTAGTATAGGAAGGAGCGAAGTTAGCAACATTGTTAAATCAAGTAGCCTATATAGGATTGTTCCTAATGGGGAGGGCACTTAAGTGGTTTAAGCCGTATCTCACGGAAATATAGGCCAATGGTATGACAACTACTAACCAAGACGTACGGTATATATTTGCCAGTTAGAACGGGTTCGCAGAATAACTAATATAGATATTTAGAGACCTAGAAGCTATAACCACAGCGGAACAAAAGCTTTAGAACTTAGTATAACGCACTTTAGCAATTAAGTATATAATACAGTTTTAAACACTAGCTATATAGGTTAAGTGGAATAACAAGGCGCTTATGGCACAGTATAAACAGGGACTTAAGGCTAAAGTCTAGGACGTAATTATCCTAATAGAAGATACGGATACTCTAAGAGAGTTAATAGATTAGTTAATAAAGATTAATAATAGAATCTATTAAAGGGAACAAGCTAAGAGAGGGCAAGATAGAGTTCCATAGTTATATAAGGCGCAGAGTACGCAATAATAGACATAGAGTTAAAAACTATGGAATGGCACAGAGCTAATAGACCTAAGCAGTACTAAAAAAACCTAAAGATAGAAAAAGAAACCATAGAAACCTAGAGGTTAAGGATTAAGTAATTAAAGGACCTAGGAGCAGAGGCCAAACCAGAAATCTTAGCAGCAGAAGATGTTTAGGCGGACTCTATAGCAAGAAAGATGGTTTAAAGATAGAGCTTGCATAAATTATAGAAAATAGGGTCATTTCACCAGAGACTATAGAGGTGGTTAGAGTAACTATATAGTAAAGGGAACCAGACCAGCAGACAGCACGTATATATAGAGGGACAATAGTGCACTATAAGGAACAAAAGAGTGTTTAGTTAACAGTTTTGCGTATTATTATAATAACGCATACCAAATTTATAAGGACGCTAAGTATGGCGTAAGCTATTAGCTATAGGAGCTATTATTATCTAAGTTTAAAGGAACTAGCAAACTAGCTTGCAGATTAGACATTAAAGACAATAAATTCAACAAAGGCAAAGCATTTACCAATAATAAGGCAATAAAGGCAGCTTACTAGGAGCATGCAAACCTTAGAGAAGTTAAAATAGAAGCAGAGACTAAGACCATTACGGAACAGGGTTTAGTAACGGGTATTACAACACCATTAGATACAATTTCCATCGCTTTATAAGACAATAGGAGTAACGTTTAGAAGAAACTAAGCAAGTAGACAACTGCTAGTGCTAGCTTATTACTTAATAAAGGCAAAAGGCTATAGGCTCAAGATTCTCACGAAGAGATAAAAAAAAGCTTAAAATTCTTAAGATAAGATAAGATACACCTAAGGACCCACAACGGACGAAAATTGATAGGAAAGAGTAGTAACTCAGTTTAGTAATAAACGAATAAATACAGGACGCAAGTTTAAGAACTACAAGTTTAGAGAATAAGTAAGAACGTTAGTAATCCTAGGTAAACGTAGTATTTAGCCTAAAGATTAAACAGTTAATACTAGGATTAAAAAGTAAGACAACTACAAAGATCTAGCTGCAAGACGCAGAAAATAAGAAACTATAGATAAGTTTAGAACAAGAATCATTATATAGCAAGAGCAAAAGCTAGACAAGAGATTAGCTATGCCAGGTTATATAAGAAATAGAGCATTTATGTAAAGAGTTACTAATAGGCCAAGTGCAGGGACACCTAGGGTAAAGTGGTTAGACAAACTAAAATAAGAAAAGGATCTAGATATTCTAACCAAGTTCGAAGAAAGACATATTAAAGGATATTACAATATAGCAATAACAAGGTACTTTCTAATAGATAAACCATACACACTAAACCAGTTATATGGAAAGTGGTATAGGCAATAACACAACAACAAATAGGCAGATTTTTATATATGGCTAGACAAAAAAGTTATCCAAGACTAACCCATTACAGAAAAACGCATGAGTTATATTAAAGGAGCATTAATTATGACGTTAAGGAACCTAGAAGAAGAATCCAGGGACTAGAAAAGTAAGTAATAAATCTTAGTACCTATAGCAGAAATACCAGTGGTTAGGTTAACTAGGTATAAGTTTAAACTTAAGGATAAAGACAAACTAAGAGTTGACCTAAAACATATAGCGCATTATACACTATCGTGGATAGCTTATATAGATAACATATATAACATATATAGAGTACCTAAAGATAAGAACTGGAAGTACCTAGTAAGGATATATTAGGCACCAAAAGAAAAGCGGTTTAGAAATACCAAGTATATACATAATTAGCACCTAGTAGAAGTATAAGGTTAAAGAGACTTAATGCTTTAACCAGGAAGATTCCTTATAGAGGAATACCTAGACGGATAACAGTAGTGGGAATACCTAGAGAATACTTATCTATAGTATATAGAGGAAAAGAAACGAACTAAGTATTAGCCTAGGTTAGACTAAGTACAGGTAGGATCTAGCAGCCAATAGTTAGGAAAAGGGGAGGCGCACAGGACCAGAGGGAACTAGTATTAGAGCCTTAGACCCTTAAAGAAATTTAAGGATAACACTTAAATTTAAAAGCTAAGTGGCAAGATCAGCAGTTCAAAGCATTGGTAGACAGTGGAGCAACTAGGAACCATATATCACTAAAGGCAGTGGAAAGAATAGGGTTACTATATAGATAGAAAAAACACCTATATCTACTTATAACAATTTTAGGAGATTAGATAGCCTATAGAGAAGGCATTATTAATCTCAAAACAGGACCTATTTAGATAACTATTAAAGGGAGACCAGTTAGAATATCTTTTAATATCCTACCGTTAGGACAGAATAAGGCGATACTAGGAATGCCTTAGTTATAGGAGTATAATCCAAAGATTAATTGGGTTATAGGTTAGGTCAATATCAAAGATATATAATAGTGTAAAGTGCGACAGCAAACCAAGTTGGTATAGTACTAAGTTGGAGTAATATATAAGGAGACTAAATAAGGCTTAAGTTATATACTAAAGAGATACCACAAGTATGGTAAAAAGTTATGGTTACTAGAAAGTGAAAAGCTATTAGAACATGCAGCATAGGACCACAAGATAGAATTAGAAGAGGGAATAAGTCCAAAGTTCTTTCCAATCTATAAGCTTACTAAAACAGAGTCAGTAGCGCTTAAGAAGTTTATTTAGAAGAACTTATATAAGGGATACATTAAACCGTTATAGTTATTAGTAGGATATCCAGTATTGTTTATCCCAAAGAAAAACGGAAAACTTAGGATGTGTATAGACTATAGACAGTTAAACAGCATCACTAGGAAGGATAGATATCCTTTACCCTTAATTAGCGAAATCCAAGATAGGATAGGCAACGCAAAGATCTTTATAAAGATAGATCTGAGATGGGCGTATTATCAGATTAGAATTAAGGAAGGCGACAAATAGAAGGCAGCCTTTAGGTTAAAGGAAGGACTATATAAGCCATTAGTTATGCAATTCGGGCTTATAAATGCACCAGCAACGTTCTAGAAGCGAATTAATAGTGTATTAGGAGAACACCTAGATGAATTTATTATAGTATACCTTAACGACATTATCATCTATTTAGAGAGTGAGGAAGAGCATAAAGAACACGTTAAATAGGTCTTAAAGAGACTATAAGAGAAACAGATGCCAGTAGTAATTAAGAAATACGAGTTCTTTACCCAGAAGACCAATTTTGTTGGATTTATTATTGAACCAGGCCAACTTAGTATAGATCTAAAGAGGATTGAGGCTATAGTAAATTGGCAGGAACCAGAGAATGTTATACAGTTAAGATCGTTCCTAGGGTTTTGTAATTATTGTAGAAGGTTTATAGCGCAATAGTTATAGGACATTAAGCCATTTATAAGGTTAACAAAGAAAGAAGAACTATAGGTATAGGGAAAGAAACAACAAGAACTATTTAAGAGAGTTAAAGAATTATTTACCTAGGAGCCAGTTCTTAAGATCTATTAACCAGGTCTAAAGATAGTTATAGAAACAGATGTATTAGACTTTACACTAGGGGCGTGCTTCCTATAGAAATATTAAAATAGATGGCACCTAGTGGCATACTATAGTTAAAAGATGACACCACTAGAGTTAAACTATAACATCTACAACAAGGAGTTGTTAGGTATAGTCACAGTACTTAAAGAATAGAGAGCATTCTTACAAGGTACAGAGAAACTATTTATGGTTAAAACAGACTATAAGAACCTTATAGGATTCCTAATAACAAAGGAGCTCAACCAAAGATAGGTTAGATAGGCGGAAATACTTATAGAATACTATTTTAAAATTCAGTATACCAAGGATACAGATAACGCGCGAGTAGACGCTCTAAGCAGAAAAGCTAAACTACAAAGTAATAAAAAGCTATCGGGAGCTTTATTACAAAAGGATCAAGACGGATTAATTAGGTATAATTATCCAAAGATTATAGCAACCAAGGAAAATCAGATCCATAAATTACTAGAAAGTAATTAGACATAGAAGATTTAAGAAGCATAGGTAGAGGATCTAGACTTAGAGCAATATAAAAACAGAGAAGCAATATATATGCCTAAGTCTATTACAGAAGAATTTGTTAAGGAATTCCATAAGGGAATAACATAAGGATACAACAAAGCTATAGGCTTAGTATTAAGACTCTAAAAGAAATACATTATTTAAGGAATCTGGGGACTAGCAAGATAAGTTATAAAGAAATATCTAGATTGCCAAAGAAATAAACTAACAAGGTATAAGCTATATAGAGGGCTACAACCTATTAAGACACTAGGAAGACCATGGGAGGTTATATTATAGGACTTTATCGTCAAGTTACTAAAGTTAAGAGATCCTATTATAGGACAAGATTATAACGCGATTTTAATAATAGTGGATAAGCTAATAAAGTAGGGATACTTTATAGTATGCATTAAAGAGATAGTAGTAGAGGATATCGCTAGAATCTATATAAAAGAAGTGTTTGCAAGATATAGAGCACTAGATAAAATTATATTAGATAGAGATCTAAGATTTATAGTAGTATTTTAGGAAGTATTTCTAGTAGAATAGGGGGTTTGCGTAGCAATATCTACAGCGTATTATCTACAGACGGACAGATAAACGGAAAAACTAAACTAGACACTAGAGTAGTATCTAAGGCACTATATTAATTACGCACAGAATAATTAGGTATCGTTATTACTAGTTATATAGTTTGCGTACAATGCAATACCACAAGAAGGAATAGGGATATTACCATTTAAGGCGAATTACAGATATAAGCTAAGAACATCGTTATCGCCATATTAAGTAAAAAAGACAAGTAGCACAGCTAAATAAAAAATGGAGATATTAATAAATCTTTATATAGACCTTAAAGAAACAGCTAAACTAGTACAAGAATAAATAAAAAGGTACTATAATGCTAAGAGATCTAAGGGACCAGATCTTAAGGAGGGGGATAAAGTGTAGCTACTATACAAAA
>Ga0307507_10000172_pt1 | contig 116421 bp, 79 predicted proteins | sample 7_EM_MG_FD_207223 | JGI IMG/M metagenome (GOLD analysis project Ga0307507, IMG submission 207223) | Populus trichocarpa ectomycorrhiza microbial communities from riparian zone in the Pacific Northwest, United States - 7_EM | ecosystem: Host-associated > Plants > Roots > Unclassified | place...
GATCCGTCTCCCCGCCTTTTGGGACTCGCCTACGAGGCGCCTACGAGTCACCTGTGGTGCTCTACTACCTTACTTTTTGACCTCCTTGGGAACCACTGCTGCCGTAACAAGCCTATGGACGCGCTAGTATCGCAAACTTTGCTCTACTACTGTAGAGTCATCAGGGGGCGCCTATTGCTCGCCCCTTTGCTATGAAATTCTATATAGGTAGCCTCTAACTTATTAAAGAACTTCTTATATACTAGTAAATTGTTATCTGCTATAGCGCTCTCTATTTTAAGATAGTAAGTATATTAAACTTAAAAGGATTAATAGCGTTTTAAGTATAAATCCACCAATTAGACACTAAGGAATGCCTAGCTAATATCCTAGCAAATATCTTAGAGCTGCTTTTTATATACATCTAGGGCTGTCACGGAACGCGGGCAATAGCTACAAAGCGTATGTATTCGGGGAGTCTACAAGACGTTACGCGATCGATTGTAAGGGTCGAGGGCGTAAGGAGGTAATATACCCTCGCGTAGCTGACATAAGCTGTACGCGAGGTGTACGCGAGAGCACGGGGTTCTCCTATGGAGGCCCCTACGGTCGGGTTCCGTAATACTACCCCCCCTCCTATTAAGGCGGAGCTCCGGCGACGCTGTGGTTGCTATATACATGTAGGGGGAAATGCTTAGGGTATCTAGAAGAAGGAATATCGTTATAGGTGTAATGGGCTTATATAGGTGCTTCTGACTTAAAGCTTGTGGGTTGCTACTATGCAAAGGTACTGGGCTATAGAGGGGAAGGAGGCTGTTGGGGACTTGGTAAGGTATAAGGGTGTTGCTAAGGCGCTAGTAGTAAGCGAGCCAATAGCGATTTTCTATCCCGGGGATGGAAAATCCTAATTGGTTGGCTTCTCCTTAGCGTCTAGAATTTGACCAATTAGACAACTTTAACCGGCGGTTAAAGTTCCTTAATATCTTATCGGAGTAGTTACGTAACGGTAATGTATAATGATTTAGCTGTAACGGCTCCTATAGGGGATTAGGTATAAAATCTCTGCTTAGGCCTAGTTTCTGTGGGTTTATATAGTGGAAATCGCTGATTAAATCTTTTACGTTTTTAAAATCTTCCTATAGTTGCCATTCTGGCTAATCTATATCAAATCCTATATAGGTAGCTTTATAGTAGAGCCGCCGTCCTCTACCTTTGCTAAAGTATTTAGAGTTAATAATTTATTTAATAGTCCACTTCTTATAGTTCTTATCTTTGTTCTTATCTCAGATTAGTACCAGTAGGGGTTTAGGCTGTATTTGTCCTAGTAGAGGGTTAGGCTAGTAAAGGTGTAGTAGCTATAGGTAAAATACAGGCCATATCCCACGGGTGGCTAAGGCAGGCGGGAGCTCTAGTTTGTATATAGCTCCTCTATTAATAACTTGTTTAATTTAGTAGGGGCCAAGGTTCTTGTAATTAAGTGACTTTATAGGTCTCTATATGGAGATATTATATATATCTAACCATACCCAGTCGCCAACACGCATCTTAGGTAGTGGTATTCTGTAGTGGTTAGTAAAGTAAGCTTATTTTGCTTAGGCCTAGGCCATCTCTCCTTTACAGTAGTTAAGTAGGTCTTTTATACGGTCTATATATTAATTAGCAAGTAGTATCTTAAGGCGTTTTCTATATAGCGGTTTCTTATTGATAGGCTCTGGTGGCTCTATACCAGATTGTGGGTAATATCCTTTATTTATAAAGAACGGGGTAAGTCCTATAGTGGCTAAGACATAGTTATTTGCTGCAAATTTACCTAGCGGAAGGTAGTCTACCCAGTTATCCTAACTATAGGCAACTACCTATCGTAAGTACGCCTTTATACTAGCGTTAGCGTTTTCCGGTTGTCCCGCAGTTTTATAGTAAAAGGATGTAGACATTTTAACAGAGATACTAAGGCGTTGGCAGATCCGCCTCTATATATTAGAGTTAAATTGTGTGCCTCGGTTAGATATAATAGAGTTAGGTAACCTATATAGTTAGTAGACTTTACGGAGGAAGGCGTTAGCAACGTCGCTTACAGCTACGCCTTTAGTTGGGACGTAGTGGCGTTCTTTTATAAGTTAGTATATTATTATAAGGATGTTCTTATAGGTTTGGCTATATCGTTTGCAAGGTGGTAGGTTAACAACGAAATCTATAGCAATATCTGCCCATCGTCGTATAGGTACTGGTAGAGAGTATAGCAGTCCTTAGTACTTTATGTAAAATGCTTTAACACGTTTATAGCTATAGCAGGCGCTTATAAAGCGTTTAACTAAGTCTATTATTTTGGGCTAGAAGTGTAACGGAACCTTATAGTAGGAACTACGGTGGGTTCTGTTAATGGGCTGGGTATGTAGGTAAGAACAAAATCAACAATATAATAACAACTGGTGGAGTGGTTGCCTAATAGATTAACTCCAATTGTATTCTAAGATTCACTATAAGGAGAGAACTATCTATAGTAGGGACTAAGGTCCTTTAAATACACAACTGTACTCCTAAGAAATCCTCTCTTGTACGTAAGGTGCGTGTTATCTGTATTAAACGTAACATCCCTTCTATTTAATATAGTTAATATGTTCAACACCACGTGACCTTAGTTACCATTTTTTGTTACATAGTTCCACCGGATCCATCCTAGACCGTGCCTGTATTAACCAACTAGCTTCCGCCGACTCCTCTCTAAGTAGTTGTAACATTGTACTTAAAGCGTCCGTAATACCATCTCCCTCCTCTTTATCTTCGTTCTTGAAGATTCCTAACATCTCCAAGTCGTCCACTAGAGGTATAATGTCCGTTTAATTAGTCTGGTTAATATCTGTACTTATTATACCTAAAGCTTCTTCTTCTCTTTCCTAGGTTGAGCGTCGCCTTCGTACGGTTTCCTCCATACTATTGCTAGGTGAAGTAATGGCAATTCCTTGCTCCTGTTGCGCTAAAGAGGGGTTGGTTTGTGTTGCGCTAGTAAGCCCTATGTCTTAACAACCCTCCTCTTGCTCTAAGTGTACTAAAGCAAACATTTAATTATCTTGCAATGTTCGCTCTGTCTCTAATGCTAAGTGTGCGCGTCCTATAACTCTTAACAGTCTTCGAGTTCCCTAAGTAACTTATTATAGGGTCTTGTATTTAATCTACTACTGCGAAACTTAACGGTAAGCTAGCCTCTACACTACTTAAGGTTTAACATGCCTTAAAAGAGTCCGCATACGTCCTTAAAGCTTAACGCTTAGCTTATGCTCGTCTTTAACGCCTTAAATATATTCGTAAGAAGGTCCGTTCTAAGGAGTGGAAACTGGTTTAACAGGGTTTATCTAAGCTGGGTAATAAAAGGATTGACTCTCCTCCTACAAGGGAAACAACTCTGAGTAGCTCGGTAATTGCTCCTCTTAGGTCCCCCTTAGGTGACTCGTTTTTTGGCGACTCCTCTTTATTAATATTGCCTGACCTATTCTCTTCTGATACTCCTATACCTTTCCTATAGCGTTTTTATACTATGTTTCGTTATCTATATCCTCGTGACTAATAATCTTTAAAACTTGCTATTTGTCTTCCTTTTATCCTTTGTATGTGTCTGCCTTGTAGACTAGTGGCTTAATATTTCCGTGTGCTAGTTCTAGCATTGCGACATACTATATAGGGTAAATTTTCATTTTGGCTGGTAGGTTTAACTTATATATAACTGATGAAATTTTTCGCTTGATTTTGAAAGGTCCTAGCCTAATATAGTCCAACTTCTTGCTTGGTTGTCGACTCTTGAAATTTTTATATAGTAGCTATACTTTATCCCCCTCCTTAAGATCTGGTCCCTTAGATCTCTTAGTATTATAGTACCTTTTCATTCGTTCTTATACTAGTTTAGCTGTTTCTTTAAGGTCTATATAAAGATTCATTAACGTCTCCATTCTTTGCTTAGCTGTGCTACTTGTCTTTTTTGCTTAACGTGGCGATAACGACGTTCTTGGCTTATATCCGTAATTTGCCTTAAATGGTGATGTTCCTATTCCTTCTTATGGTGTTGCATTGTATACAAACTATGTAACTGGTAATAACAATACCCAATTGTTTTATGCGTAATTAATATAATGCCTTAGATACTGTTTTAGTGTCTAGTTTAGTCTTTCTGTTTGTCTGTTTATCTGCGGATAATACGCTATAGATGTTGCTGCGCGAACCCCTTATTCCGCCAGAAATACTTCCTAAAATACTACTATAAATCTTGGATCTCTATCTGATATAATCTTGTCTAGTGCTTTATGTCTTGCGAACACTTCTTTTATATAGATTCTAGCAATATCCTCTACTGATATCTCTTTAGTGCATGCTATAAAGTATCCCTACTTTGTTAGCTTATCCACTATTACTAAGATCGCGTTATAATCTTATCCTGTGATAGGATCTCTTAACTTTGGTAACTTAACAATAAAGTCCTATAATATAACCTCCTATAGTCTTTCTGGTGTCTTAATAGGTTGTAGCCCTCTATACGGCTTATACCTCGTTGGTTTATTTCTTTGGCAATCTAGATATTTCTTTATAACTTATCTTGCTAGTCCCCAGATTCCTTAAATAATGTACTCCTCTTAAAGTCTTAACACTAAGCCTATAGCTCCGTTGTGTCCTTGTGTTATTCCCTTATAGAATTCCTTAATAAACTCTTCTGTAACAGATTTAGGCATATACGTTGCTTCTCTATTTATGTATTGCTCTAAGTCTGGATCCTCTACCTGTGCTTCTTGGATCTTCTATGTCTACTTACTCTTTGGTGACTTATAGATCTGACTTTCCTTGGTTGCTATAATCTTCGGATAATTATACCTAATTAATCCGTCTTAATTCTTTCGTAATAAAGCTCCCAACAGCTTTTTATTACTTTGTAGTTCAGCCTTTCTGCTTAGAGCGTCTGCTTGTGCATTGTCTGTACCCTTGGTATGCTGAATTTTAAAATAGTATTCTGTAAGCATTTCCGCCTACCTAACCTATCTTTAGTTAAGTTCCTTTGTTGTTAGGAATCCTATAAGGTTCTTATAATCTGTTTTTACTATAAATGGTTTTTCTATGCCTTATAAGAATGCTCTCTATTTTTTAAGTGCTGTAACTATACCTAGCAACTCCTTGTTATAGATGTTATAGTTTAACTCTAGTGGTGTTATCTTTCAACTATAATATGCCACTGGGTGCCATTTATCTTAATATTTCTATAGGAAGCACGCTCCTAGTATAAAGTCTAATGCATTTATTTCTACAACCGTCTCTAGACCTAGTTAATAGATCTTAAGAACTGGCTCTTAGGTAAATAACTCTTTAACTCTCTTAAATAGTTCTTATTATTCCTTTCCCCACGCCCACAGTTCTTCTTTCTTTGTTAACTGTGTAAATGGTTTAATGTTCTGTAACTATTACGCTATAAACCTTCTACAGTAATTACAAAACCCTAGGAACGATTTTAACTATATAACGTTCTCTGGTTTTTGCTAATTCACTATAGCCTTGATCTTCTTTAGATCTATACTAAGCTAGCCTAGTTTGATAATAAATCTAACAAAATTGGTCTTCTAGGTAAAGAACTTGCATTTTTTAATTGCTACTAGCATCTGTTCTTCCTATAGTCTCTTTAAAACCTATTTGACGTGTTTTCCGTGCTCCTCCTTACTTTCTAAGTAGATGATAATGTTGTCAAGGTATGCTATAATAAATTCATCTAGGTGTTCTCCTAACACACTATTAATTTGCTTCTGGAACGTTGCTAGTGCGTTTATAAGCCCGAATTGTATAACTAATGGCTTGTATAGTCCTTCCTTTGACCTAAAGGCTGCCTTCCACTTATCGCCTTCCTTGATTCTGATCTAATGGTACGCCCATCTTAGATCTATCTTTATAAAGATCTTTACGTTGCCTATCCTGTCTTGGATTTCGCTAATTAAGGGTAAAGGATACCTATCCTTTTTGGTAATGCTATTTAACTGTCTGTAGTCTATATATATCCTAAGTTTTCCGTTTTTCTTTGGGATAAACAGTACTGGATATCCTGCTAATAACTGCGATGGTTTAATATATCCCTTTTATAAGTTCTCCTAGACAAACTCCTTAAGCGCTACTAACTCTGTTTTAGTAAGCTTATAGATTAGAAAGAACTTTGGACTTATTCCCTCTTCTAATTCTATTTTATGGTCCTAAGCTGCATGCTTTAACAGCTTCTTACTTTCTAGTGACCATAACTTTTTTCCATACTTGTGGTATCTCTTTGGTATATAACTTAAGCCTCACTTAGTCTCTTTGTACGTCGCTCCAACTTGGTACTATACCAACTTGGTTTGCTATTGTACTTTGCGTTATTGTATATCTTTAATATCGACTTAACCTATAACCCAATCGATCTTTGGATTATACTCCTATAACTAAGGCATTCTTAGTATCGCCTCGTCCTGTCCCAATAGTAGGATATTAAAAGACATTCTAACTGGTCTCCCTTTAATAGTTATCTGAATAGGTCCTGTTTTAAGATTAATAACGCCTCCTCCATAGGCTATCTAATCTCCTGAAATTGTTATAAGTGGATATAGGTGTTCCTTCTGTCTATATGGTAACCCTATCCTTTCCACTGCCTTTAGTGATATGTGGTTCCTTATTGCTCTACTATCTACTAACGCTTTAAACTGCTAATCTTGCCACTTAGCTCTTAAATTTAGGTATTATTCTTAAATTCCTTTAAGGGTCTAAGGCTCTAACACTGGTTCCCTCTGGTTCTATACGCCTCCCCTTTTCCCAACTGTTGGCTGCTAGATCCTGCCTATACTTGGTCTAACTTTGGCCAATACTTAGTTCGTTTCTTTTTCTCTATATACCATAGATAAGTGTTCTCTAGGCACTTCTACCACTATCGTCCGTTTAGGCATTCTTCCGTAAGGAATCTTCCTAGTTAAAGTGTTAAGTCTCCCTGACCTTATACTTCTACTGGGTGCTAACTATGTATATACTTAGCGTTCCTAAACTGCTTTTCCTCTAGTGCCTAATATATCCTTGCTAAGTACTTCTGGTTCTTATCTTTTGGTGCTCTATGCATGTTATATGTATTATCCACACAAGCTATCCACAATAGGGTATAATATGCTGCGTATTTTAGGTTAACTCTTAGTTTATCTTTGTCTTTAAGTTTAAATCTATACCTAGTTAACCTAACTACTGGTATCTCTGCTGTAGGTACTAAGATTTATCGCTCGCTTCTTTAATCCCTAGATCCCTCTTTTAGGTTTCTTAACGTCATAATCAACGCTCCTTTGATGTGACTTATACGTTTTTCTGTAATAGGTTAGTCTTGGACAACTTTTTTATTTAGCCATATATAAAAATCTTCCTATTTATTGTTGTGTCGTTGCCTATACCACTTCCCGTACAACTGGTTTAGTGTGTATAGTCTATCTATTAGAAAGTACCGTGTTATCGCTGCATTGTAATATTCTTTAGTATATCTCTCTTTAAACCTGGTTAGAATATTTAGATCCTCTTCTTATTCCAGTTTGTCTAACTATTTTGCCCTAGGTGTCCCTGTACTCGGCCTATTAGTAACTCTTTATACAGGTGCTCTGTCCCTTATATAACCTGGTATAGCTAACCTCTTATCTAGCTTCTGCTCTTACTATGCAATAATTCTTGTTTTAAACTTATCCATAGTTTCTTATTTTCTGCGTCTTGCAGCTAGATCTTTATAGTCGTCTTGCTTTTTAATTCTGGTATTAACTATTCGATCTTTAGGCTAAACACTATATTTACCTAGAATTGCTAACATTCTGATTTGTTCCCCGAACTTATAGTTCTTAAACTTGCGTCCTGTACTTATTCGTTTGTTACTAAACTGAGTTGCTGCCCTTTCCCATTAGTTTTCGTCCGTTGTGGGTTCTTAGGTGTGTCTTATCTCGTCTTAAGAATCTTAAGCTTCTCTTATCTCTTCTTAAGAATCTTGAGCCTATGGCCTTTTGCCTTTATTAAGTGATGAGCTAGCACTAGTAGTTATCTACTTACTTAGTTTCTTTTAAATGTTACTTCTATTGTCTTATAAAGCGATGGAAATCGTATCTAATGGTGTTGCTATACCCGTTACTAAACCTGGTTTGGTGATGGTCTTAGTCTCTGCTTCTATTTTGACTTCTCTAAGGTCTGCATGCTCCTAGTAAGCTGCCTTTATTGCCTTATTGTTGGTAAATACTTCGCCTGTATTAAATTTATTATTTTTGATATCCAATCTGCGAGCTGGTTTGCTAGTTCCTTTAAACTTAGATAACAATGGCTCCTGTGGCTAATAGCTTACGCCATACTTAGCGTCCTTATGAATTCGGCATGCGTTGTTGTAATAATACGCAAAACTATTAATTAAACACTCTTTTATTCCTTATAGCGCACCGTTGTCCCTCTGTATATACGTGCCTTCTGCTGGTCTGGTTCCCTTTACTATATAGTTACTCTAACCACCTCTATAGTCTCTGGTGAAATGACCCTATTTTCCGCAATTTATATAAGCTCCATCTTTAAACCATCTTTCTTGCTATGGAGTCCGCCTAAACGTCTTCTGCTGCTAAGATCCCTGGTTTGGCCTCTGCTCCTTAGTCCTTTAATCGCTTAATCCTTAACCTCTGGGTTTCTATGGTTTCTTTTCCCATCTTTAGGTTTCTTTGGTACTACTTAGGTCTATTAGCTCTGCGCTATTCTATGGTTTTTAACTCTGTGTCTGTCGTTGCGTACTCTACACCTTATATAACTGTGGAACTCTGTCTTACCCTCTCTTAGCTTGTTCCCTTTGGTAGATCCTATTATTAATCTTTATTAACTAATCTATTAACTCTTTTAGAGTATCTGCATCTTCTATTAGGATGATTGCGTTCTAGACTTTAGCCTTAAGTCCCTATTTGTACTGTGCTATAAGCGCCCTATCGTTCCACTCAACCTATATGGCTAGTGTTTAAAACTGTGTTGTATACTCGATCGTTAAAGTACGTTGTACTAAGTTCTGAAGCTTTTGTTCTGCTGTGGTTGTGGCCTCTGGGTCTCTAAATATCTGCGTTAGTTATTCTGCGAACCTGTTCCAACTGGCAAATATATACCGTACATCCTGGTTAGTAGTTGTTATGCCATTAGCCTATATTTCCGTGAGATACGGCTTAAACTACTTAAGTGCCCTTCCCGTTAGAAATAATTCTGTATAGGCTACTTGGTCTAACGATGTTACTAACTTCGCTCCTTCCTGTACTACCTTGAAGTGTATTTGCGTAAGAAATTCTTTGAGCTTTGACTTCTCTCCTAAGAATTGTTTAATTAAAGGTAACTTAATCTTTGCTGCTCTAATTCTATTAATACGTTCTTTAAGTATCCTATTATTATCTTGTAAGTGATTAACCATTTCCTGTAACTGACCTTGCGTAACCACTTAAGAATCCCTATTGTCTATACTGGTATCACCTGGTCCTGAGGTTGTGGCTCCTGTTAACGCCGTTATAACTGGTGCTGCTCTTAGTGGCATGTTGTTCGATCTCTCTGTTTAATACTATAACCTTGGTAGTGAATGTGTAACGGAACCTTGTAGTAGGAACTACGGTGGGTTCTGTTAATGGGCTGGGTATATAGGTAAGAACAAAATCAACAACGTAATAATAACTAGTGGAGTGGTTGCCTAATAGATTAACTCTAATTGTATTCTAAGATTCACTATAAGGAGAGAACTATCTACGGTAGGGACTAAGGTCCTTTAAATACACAACTATACTCCTAAGAAATCCTCTCTTGTACGTGAGGTGCGTATTATCTGTATTAAATATAACGTCCCTTCCGTTTAATATAGTCAATACGTTTAACACCACGTGACCTTGGTTACTATTCCTCGTCACATAGTTCTACCGGATCCATCCTAGACCGTGCCTGTATTAACCAACTAGCTTCCGCCGACTTCTCTCTAAGTAGTCGTAATATTGTACTTAAAGCGTCTATAACAAGAAGTAGTATTGGCTAAGAAGCTTATAGGTTCCTCCTTTACCTAGGTAGCCGCTTAATTAGAGGTCGTAGGCTATTTGGATTAGTTGCCGTTATAGGTCTTTTAAGTTAGGGATAAATAGACGGCCTCTATAATAGAGCCTATTCTCTTTTACTTCTAAGGCTGCCATATCAATCTAGCCTAAGCTTTAGAGGTTGGTAGGCAGTGTATAGGTACTGGCAATCTTTACGGCAATTAGTTAATGTAGTAATAGGTTAATAGGGGTGTTATATACTACAGTAATAAGTTTGTTAATTTTAGGGGGTAACTCTAATTCTATAGTATAAAGCTAAGGGGCGGTTGGTTCTGTCTTAGGTAGTATACCTAGGGCTAAGTTTCGTGCTTTTAGAATTATTTGTCGTTGGAATTAATTATAAGGGTTATCTTCTAACTAAGAAAGGTCTTGCGAACGGCGTGTTAGGCTATTAGGCTTAGTACCTTATACTCCTAGCCTATATACAATTTTAAAGTTAAAACTAAAGAGGAACTCGTTCTAACGTGCTTGGCGTTGGTTTAGTTATTTTATAGTTATAAAGTACTTAAGGTTACAATAATCTGTAAGGACCTTGGTTAGCTAGTTAGGTTCTGCTAAGGAGAGTTCTAGTTAGAATTCCTTAAATGCTTATATAATTGCAAGGAGTTCCTTATTATAGATCTCATAGTTACATTCTTATAGTGTAAGCTTAGACAAGTAGAATATAACTAGGTAGAGGAGACTGTTATTACCTATCTAGAAAAGGACGCCCGCGTTAACGTGGTCTGAGGAGTTAGTCTTAAGATAGAGTTATTATCCTAGTATAAAGTAAGCTAGGATAGGTACTTTAGTAAACGCATCTTTTAAGTCTTAGAATGCCTTTTTATATTTAGGCGTCTAGATAAAACATAGATATGTTTTTCTTCCTTTTACAGAAAAGCCCTTTATTCGTATTATTACTGTAAGTGGTGCTACAATACCTAAGAAGTTGTATATAAATTTTTAATAGAAGTTAGCGAAACTAAGGAAGGCTTATACATCCTTAATATAGGTGGGGGTTTGCCATCTAGTAATTATACATACTTTTTTAGGGTCCATATAGACACCCTTAATAGTAACAATTAGTTTAAGGTATTTTACTTCTATAACTAAGAATTCGTACTTCTTTAAATTAATATAAAGTCCTGCGTCTCTAAGGCGCTATAGGACCTTTTAAACATGCTTGGTATACTTAGAAGGGTTATTACTATAAATAAGTATGTTGTCTAGGTACGCAGAGCAGAAGTCGTTAAGGTAGTCCCATAAGGCATTATTAATATAGCTTTAGAAGCTGCCTGGGCCGTTATATACGCTAAAAGGCATAACGGTGTATTTAAATTAGCTGAAGTGCAATGCGAATATGGTTTTCCATTTATCACCTTCCCATATTTAGAGGTAGTTAAAGGCGGTAATAATATCAAGTTTAGTATAGATTTTGGCTTAGCTAAGTTATTTAAGGGTCTTGCGTATAAGCGGTATAGGGTATTAGTTCTTGATTATAATAGCGTTAAGTCCTCTATAGTTAATACAGAATTAAATAACTCCTCCTAGCTTTTTAGCAAGGAGGATAGGAGCGGCTGCTGGGGATATACTGGGACGAATAAACCCTTTATTAAGGTGCTTATTAATATACTTTTTAACAACTAGGAGTTTATCTTTTAACATTAAGTAGGGTCTCTTATAGGGCGGCGTTTTTTCTTATTTAATATTAATGGCATAGTTATTAGGTTAATGTGGGGACAGTATATCTACGCTCTTTTATAAGCATATGTTAATAAAGTTATGGTATCTCTTAGGGAGGAGCTTACGGAGTTCCTTATTAGTAAGTCCTTTTTTAAGCTTTATAAACTTCTTAAAGTCTAAGGGTAAAAGTCCGTAGAGTTCTACGGGGGCATTATTTTCTAGAAGGTTAACTATATCTATCCTATTACTGTAGAGGACATAGTCCTAATCTTTATTAAGCTTGTATAGTTATAATTAGGAGGCTATGGCAACGGTCCAGCCTTTCCTATATACTATGCGGTAGAAGGCCGCGGCGCTTATATAGTGGCAGTTAGTTATGGGTGGGGTAATAAGGGTTTCCTTAGGTTAATATCCTAGGGAGTAAATAGAGGCGGCTAGGCTATACCCTAGGCAAGTCTCTCTGCAGTATTTAGAGTTAAAGGTTACTTCTCTTTTTTGCCAATTAATAGTGGGGTTATATTATTCAAGCCAGTTTATTCTAAGGATAATAGGGTAGTTTATAAGTGGTATAATATAGGCCTAGAGCTCCTCCTAGTATCCGTTCATGTTTAGGTAGAGTTGTGCTATATAGGTAATCTTTTATGCAGTACAACTACCATTAGCGAGTTGTAGGGCGCAGGCTTTAGCGAGGGGTAAGGTAGGTAGGTTATAAGTACGCACAAATTAAGTATTTACAAATTTATTAGTAGCTCCGCAGTTAATTATAGAATAGGTTTTATATTATTTTTTAGTAGTAGTTCCCTTTATAGGTAAGACTATTTACTTCTATCCTTCTATTCTTACTAAGCTATCTATTAAGTAAGCTAATATATAGATCCCTCTATTATCAGAGTGTCCCAACCTGTAACTTAGGGCTAGGACTTTGCGTTTTCTGCTTCTGCGTCTAATTCTACTACCGTTACTGCATCTTTGTCTTGTGCGGTAGCGGCGTATAGCGATATATTTAGTGTCCGGGGCATAGGGTTAGGTATTTAACAGCGGCTACTAAACCTAGCCATTAGGTAGTTTGGGCTATAGCTATAATAGCCTTTTTAACGGCATCTATAGCAACGCCTTAGCTTCCAAAGTAGCTTGCGCTCTCCGTTTAGTAGCTTCTTTAGGAAGGCTGGTATAGAGAGGTTAATATTAGGACTAGTAGTATTGCTTAGGGTAGTAGGCGTCAGTGGTTTAGTAGGTCCGGAGGGCTTCTATAGGGAGGTCTTTAGGTAAAGGTTTGCAGTAGTAATCTGGTTTAGCCATCATTCAATCTTCTATAGGGCTGCTACTATATTATAAACGTCGTTATAGTTGTGGCTAGCGGCTGCGTAACTAAGGCGATAAGTAACTTTTTTAAGGAGATCTTCCTAGTCTTTAGTATTGTCTTAGGTGAGGACTTTGGTGTATTTCTAGAATTTAACATAGAACTCGTTGAATAATTTAGTAGGACTTATCTTTAGGGCGTGTAGTTTAGCTTAACTAGTGGCCACTAGGTTATAGTTATGGTATATTTAGTTAAGGTTATTAAGAACTTCCTAGTGGGACTGCCACTTCTAGGGACTACTAGTCTCCCATTAAGCAAAAAGCCTATTAAATGGGATGCCCTTTATTTATCCAATAATGTAGCCAATCTTAGTATCTTCTATAAGGAAAAGGTAGGCGCTCTAGGTTAGTTTCTTGCGGGTTTATATCTTCTAGTAGCTATATTCCTTACAGTTACCCTTAAAGATTAGGGGATTAGGGTAGCGTGTATTAGACCCTATAGTAGTAGTTTAGGTTTAATTATTGTGGCTTTTATCATCGCTACTACTGTGGTAGGGGTTCCTATTAGGTAAAGCTACTTAGCGCTAACCTTCTATTAAGCGTTAAGTAGGTAAGGTTGCCAGGGGCGTAGAGACTTAGGTGGCGTTATATACAATAAAGAGGTGTCTAGTATTGTTATAAATGTGCTTATTAAGCTAAGATTATAGGTATTTAATTATACCTTCTCTTTTAGTAACTATAGCAATAAGTATAATCTCAGCCTTCTTTAATCATTAGACGTCATGTTTAGACATACAGAGGTCGTTTTTAATCTCTTAGTATATGTTATTAGCGAGCACCTCACGAGCTTATAGGTCTTAGATAATATTATAATCTTAGGCAGCATGCATCTTAGCTTATATAAGCTTTAGATAGTAGTTCTGTAGAAGGTGGTAGTATTTATTAGGTTCTTGTGTTACCATTTTTATAAATATCTCAGCGTCTCGTATCTCGATCTTAATAGGTAGTAGCCCTTCGGCTTATTTATCTATAGTTGTGTAGTTAATAAAGAATAAAATATTATTAATGTCCCTCTTATAGTTGTCGTAGTCTTTTAAGCCACTAGGCTTCCCTTTAGGGGTTAAGGCTAGGGCTAACAAATTAAATCCTCCTGGGACTAATTAGTGTTGTGGTTTTAATATAGGTATTAGGTTATTCTTTAAGTTTAATATAGTAGCTAGTAAGGAATTTCGTCTTGCTATTATTGATTCTTTAGGAGTACAAAGTGAGGTAACTTGTAGACACGCTACTTCTAGCAGCGTCTGCGGTATTATAGAGACGTAGAATTGGTCGTAGGCTAAGCGTCAGTAAAGAAAAAGGCGTAACGTAATATCACGGAACGCGGGCAATGGCTACAAAGCGTATATATTCGGGGAGTCTACAAGACGTTACGCAATCGATCGTAAGGGTCGAGGGCGTAAGGAGGTGATATACCCTCGCGTAGCTGACATAAGCTGTACGCGAGGTATACGCGAGAGCACGGGGTTCTCCTATAGAGGCCCCTGCAGTCGGGTTCCGTAATAAGGGCAATCTTATAGATCTAGCTCTTCTTAAGAGGAAAGTAATGCTTTATAAGGATTGTACAGTATTTTTTTAATAACTGCTTTAAATTCCGGGCTTAACTTTTGCTGGAATTAATGTGCTTCCTTATAGGATTGACGTGTTCTGTTAATGCACTTAAGAATAGTGTTAGGATGGATCCTATGCGATATTATAGCCCTTATAGTGGTTCTATAGTGCCCAGTTCGGTACGCAGTAATAGCTTTCTATATAATAGTCTCCTTAGAAGGCCTATGACGTATAGGAGGCATAGGGTGTATGTAAATTAAGGCTATACAGAGAGGTGGTGGCATTAAGGTAGATGCATCGAGTTGAATTTTAATGTTCCTGTTTGTGGCAGAATTGCTATTCTAACCAATCAGAGCTCGGCGGTGAGCATATGCACGAGCCAATTCAAATACACCCTCAAATACTCTATGGAATATGGAACAGCTCCATATTGAAGCGGTGCCAAGAGCTCCATTCAACTACTGTATACGGTATAGCTTGCAAGTTTGCCGCGCTTACCGATATGGAGGAGCTCCATATTCAAAAGTCGTCAGATCTACCGAACAACCACCTCATATTCAGATTTGAGCTCCATTTCGGTTACACTATGGAGCCTCCATATTCAATATGAAGTTGCAACCGAACAATCCCCTAGGGATTGTTCGGTTGCAAAACCGTCAGATTGAATATGAACTGAAAGTCCGGCAGAAAGAACGCGTTCCTTCCCAATTTAACACGCGTCTACGGAGGTGTAGGTCAAAAGTTCCTGGCCCCCACCGAAACAATATACCCTAATAGCCACGCCAGTATAGCTCCAAATTATATAAATAAGGGCTTATTTTATAGCTCTACTCTAAAGCTACAAAATAAGCCCTTATTTATATAATTTGGAGCTATACTGGTGCGACTATTGGGGTGTATCGTTTCGGTAGGGGCCAGGAACTTTTGACCTGCCTAACGAGCCACTTTTTAACACGTTTTTTTAAATTTTAGCAGCAACAATATAATATTTTTAATTATTTAAAGGCATAGCTTAAAATACATATAGCTTAAAAATACCCCCTAAGTTTTATAAAAATTAATATTAAGAACTTAAATAGTTATTAAAGATTTTAGTTTTTCTATAAATTGCGGGAATATCCTAGCACGCTAGGTGGATCCTTATCACTAATAAACAGGGGTATTTTCAAGAATTTTACAAACCAGCCACTTTTTACTCTACCCCCTACTTAGTATAATAAAATTTTAATAACATAGATCTTTTCTAAAATGGATTTCATTTCCAAAACTAGCTTAATAAAATAATATTTTTATAAGCGTTGCGTAGAAACGCTCAATAAAGGTGGCTCGGTAGGCAGGGTGGCTCGCTTCCTGGTTAACACGTTATTGAACTAGAATCTGTAACAGGAGCTTTAAGCTCCATATTGAAATGACGCCAAGAGCTCCATTTCAGAAGCTGTATACGGTAAATTGCCAATATTTTAGCGTACTACTCTGGCGTTTTGCGAGCGGTGAGAGGAACATCAAAATTTTGAGGCTGTGCAGATAAAATCACTCCAAATCAGCACATTATGAACTGGAATCTAAGGCCTCCATATTGCAACCAAACGACCCTTTATTAGTTATGGTCAACAATAATTATACACCCCCTAAATGATACGCGTACACCTCCCGATTGATATGCATACACCCCCTACCTAAACAGCTTAGACCCTTCCACTTCAAGTTAGAATATTATATGTGTTTGACTTGTTTATACCCAAATCACGAAAATTAAAGTGTTAAAATATAACACCTGTAATACATTTAAGATCGTCTTAAAGTTAACTGGTAGGGGTAGGACTACGGAGTGCTCTGCGAGGCGCTATAAGAACTAGATGGGTGCTGCTGCCTCTACTTGACGTCTGTAGATTGCCTCTACGGCACGCCCGCGACTGCCCGGCCTGCGCTCGGATAGTGTTTCGCTCGGATGCTGGGAGCTCCCGCTGAGTATGTAGGGTTATTAATGCGATTCGTAGAGCCACCTGGGCGACCGCGACGACACTTTACAATTGCAGGCTCTTGGAGGGCAAATGCGAAGTGTTAATTCAAGTGTTGTTTTCGCGATTTGGGTGTAAACAAGTCAAACACACGTGATATTCTAACTTAAAGTGGAAGGATTTAAACTTGTCTGGGTAGGGGGTGTATGATTATTGTTGACCTTAGTTATATCTATGTTGGTAGATCTGTATTAGGAAATAGATACTTCCTTTACAGGTAAAGCGCCCGATGCTCGACCTTAAAGGCCTTTATTTGGACCCATTTTATTCACTCTTTCCCATTTTGGGATTAGCGCATACGCGCTCCATAAGAGTTACCACCAATATGTAGAATAGACCTCTTCTCCCTCTAGACACCAATAATATAACCAATCAAGCAATTGCTATACCGTAGCTACCGAAGTGCTACTAATACTGATCAGTGATCACAGATTAGGAGACGGTACTATTTTAAAGAGGAATTAACCACAAAAGGCCCACCTGCCTGTGTAGAGAACCCTTATATAAGATTTGCTAGGGAATACACGTTAAGAAGTAGACGCCTACCTATGCTTATATTTCTACGACTTAATTTATATTTAAAGATTTAGAGGCCTGCCTGTGCTTGTCTTTCTATATCGCGTCCATTACGTATTCGCGGCACCTGCGCGTTTTACTGTTCATCGCAACCTACGAACTTAATACGGCCTCTATACTAACAACTTTCCCTCCCTCTATACCTCCGAAAACCCTATAGTAACCGATTCTGCCTCCCTCCTTACCTCCTCCCATATAATAAATACAAGCCATGGCGGACTGGTTAGTAAAGCTAGAGAACAAGGATTAGTAGCCTAACGGCTTTAATCCCATAAATAAGGAGAAAGATAAGAGAGATGCTTTTATAAGACATAAATACTGGGTCTACAACTAATTATAGTTACAAGATAGTGATCTCTAGGAGCAATTCAAAGAAGACTTTAATAAATGGACGGCATAGCTATTTAATAAAGTTAATAAGACATACTTACGCAATTTACAAAGTACTCTGCGTAAGTATGGAGTTTAGGTATATAAGTTAAATCGCCCTCCCAAGCTAAACGACGCACTGTATAAATGCCTTTAGGAGGAAGAGCCGACTGCTTAGATAATACTAGAGATTTAATAAACAATACTAAAGGACGGAGAATTTAAGTCAAACCTTATAGCATATATACTAAAGACAGGCGGAGTTAAAGTACAAGTTAGCAACCTTAATAACGTTAAACAATAACCTACGCAACACTAAAACTTACCTCCTCCACTTTTACTAGCAGACCGTACTGCCAGAGATATCATTTCCCTTATAAAGTTAATTATAATAGACAACAAATACAGCGGTTAGAATAATAACTTTAACATTAAACTTAATATCTTTAAGAATTACTGTAAGCAACTTAATATTACTAATAACGCAATAAAGGTAAAGGCATATTCCAATATACTAAAGGATAATGCTCTTAACCACTTCTTTGCAAATTAAGCATTGTATAGAGAAAGTACACCTACTTTTACTTAACTTTGCGGTGCAACACGAGCCTATTTTAAGAACAATAACCACCGCCACTCTTAACTTTAGTTATTTAATAGCCTTATACTAAAGGAAGTTATATCTTAACCAGAGAATACGGCCAAATAGAAGAAGGAATGCCTTAATATCTTAGTTAGAGACCTCCGAAAAGCACAGAACGGCGCTAATAAGACTATAAAGGGTGACGCCGCTTTATAACAGCGCTTAATTATTGCGTGTTAAGACGACTTAGCTTATAGTTACACATGCTTTTAACCACCTAATATATTGCCAGCCTTAATCAACTCTCTTTAAAGCTTAATTGTTACCTATAAGAGAAGTCACCCACCGGCTATAGCTGCCTATATTACAGGAGAAGATAAAGAGGAAGAAGCGTACTATATAGACCGCTAATATATTCGCAATAACAATGATTACAATAATTACGGTACCTTGCGATTTTAACGCTTCCCGCAATACCCTTAGAATCGCAACACTTAATACCTTTAAGAACAATACCCTTAAGACCAAAATCCTTAATTCCGTAACCCTCATAACTTATAAGTCAAGAGATGCTTTGTTTATAAAAAATAAGGCTATTAGTCTATTAAATACTTAAAAAAAGAGCAAGAAGATTAGAAAGAGAAGTATAGATATAAATACGGCTGTACCTTTAATTAGAATGCTGCCTAATGGATTACCGAATACGAAGGCACTGAAGATAATAATAATCTTAATAACTTTCAGACCTTTATACTTAATCTTAAAGAAGATACTAAACACGCTAAACACTTTATATTATTAACAGTTAAGAAGTTAAGCAACCTTGTAACTTAATATATACTTATAGGAGTAGTTTCTAATAAGTCTACTTTCCCTTTTACGTATTTAACTACCTCTAAAGAGACCTCTCGATACAACTCTAATAAATAGTATAGTATTATAATTAACACGGGAGCAGCAAGAGTATTAACTGCTGGATTCGGCCAATATCTTGCATATAAGGAGACCGTTAACTTAATAGCTACACTTAATACTTCTAACGCCGGCGCCATTAAGGTCAAGTTCGGAATTGGCTTAATATTATTAGTAGGTTCTCTCAAAGTGCAATTACTAGTAGGAGAGATTGTGTTTTATGTTATATACGCTAATACCCCATTTCTTATAAGCCTGCGAGATCTTGACTTTCTAGGTTGCTACTATAATAACCTCACTAATAAGGTAGTAACTCCTACATTAACAGTGCCAGTGGCATAATAGTTCAGTCACCCCTTTCTACTATAGGGAAAGACTCTACAGCAATTCGTTACTATATTAATTATATTAACAGCATGCTACTTAACGGCAATAGAGTTGTTATAATTGCACCGTTGTTTCGGCCATCCTTTAGTTGGGAAGTTATATGCTCTACTTAAGCGTTTAGGTTACAATATTAATAAAGAGATAATTAAGAAGCTAACTAAGTACTATTACCATTGTCAAAAGCATGGTAAATCCCTATATAGATTTAAGTTCAAGCTTCCTAACAATTTAGACTTTAATTATACGGTATTTGTTAATATCTTCTACATTAATGGCAAGCTAGTACTCCACGTTATTAATAAGGCTATAGGATTTACCGCCACCCGATTTCTAAAAGATATATCTGTAAAAACCACCTAGGAGGCTCTTCGTACTTATTAGCTTAATACTTATCTCGGTCCCCCCAATTTAGTTATATACGACGCCGGCACTAACTTCGACAGCTGTAAGTTTTATTAAAACGCCTCTATAGTTGCAACAAAGACCAAGTACGTGCCCGTTAAGGCTTATTGGAGCATTAGAAAGGTTAAACAAGGTTATATAACCCTTCTTCACGCCTACAAGATTATTTAAGAAGAGATAGGTTTAGATATCTTAAAGAAGGTATATTTATAGATGGCTGTTAAGGCGTTAAATAATTCTATAGGCCCCAACGGCTTGGTACCAACTCTACTGGTATTTGGTGCTTTCCTATAAATGTTAGACAGTAACGTACTAGCACTATTAATTTAATAATATGCTATCGCCATACGCAAAGCAATAGAAGAGATCACGAAGGAGAGAGCTAAGAGAATGGTTAATAACGTACTTAACACTTAAAACGGTTCTAATACAGAAGCTTTATATAACCTGCCACCTAATTCCCCAGTGCTTATATACAGAGAGAAAGGAGGCTGGAAAGGCCCCTTCCTATTAATTAGAATTACTGGCGAGACTTATAAGGTTAAACTCTTATCTAAAGTTACTAATTTTTGATTAACTTATGTCAAGCTGTATTACGAAGAGAGTACAGTTGGAGACTCTAAGGGAGATTAATCTAACGGAGAGCAAGTTAATAAAGGAGAAGAGGAGCAAGAGGTACTAATTCGGCGACTATAATGCAACCGCCAGCGACTTAAACGATTTTGTGGACCTGACGTTACTGTCTATATAGCAATTCCATTATATACTAACTCCCGTACAAAGGAGATTAACGGCCTACTTAAGAAGGGCGTATTTTAAATTGCTGATACTTCTATAGTACTAGAAGGCACCTGTATATTTAACTCCTAATTCGTTAATAATATTAAGAACAAGGGCACTAATTAAGCGTTTAAGAAGTTATAATTAGTTGTATAAGCCTATAATAATTAGGAGAAGGAATTAGTGTTAATACAGTTACCTACTATTTAACGATTGAGTTAACGAATTATACTCATACTCATACCTTCTTTTCTTAAGGAAGGCGCCTCCCTGTACCTCCGTGACATCTTATAAGCGTATATACAATCTACCACTCTTTTAAATCACGATTTCTATATTCACCCACCTCTAGAACTCTCAGATATCTTACAACTCGGCAACAATACCATTATAAAGGTGATTAAGCCTCTATACGGTATCCCTGAGGCTAGCAACCATTGGTTCTTAACATACCACCTTTACTATATAGAGAAGCTTAAGATAAAGGAGTTTACCTACAACCCTTACCTCCTCTACACGCATAAAGCCGGAGTAGGAATTATTGGCCTCCAGACTAATAATACTCTATTTATTAGAAATAAAGAGTTTGCATAAAATAAGGAAATCAATCTTATAAACGCTAAGTTTATGGCAAAGGAACGTAAGAAACTTACAATAAGTACTCTAATTAAGTTTAATGGCGGTCAAATTACTCTTAATAATGATAACTCTATCACATTTAACTAAATACGCTAGTATAAGAACTTGAATCTTGTTAACCTTAAGACTACCAATCTTACGAGTTTAAGAGGTATTAAGAGAGTTATAGTTACCCTAAAAGATTAATATATTGCTTAACGCGCAAGAGGAGCGTATATTACCTTTATATGCCAACCAGAGTCTTTATTTAATCTTTTCTTTACGGCTCAAGTTACCAACCTAAAAGAAGGTAACATAAAGAAGCTAAATAAGCGTTTATAATGGCAAATTAACAACAAGTTAAGAGGCCTGTAATTTATACCTTTAGACCTCTAATCACCCAAGATTGTGGTATTTATAGATACCTCTTTTGCTAATAACGCTGACAACACCTCGCAAATTGGCTTTATAATTGCAATCGCTGATAATAGTGGCAGTACAAATATCGTTTATTGGTCCTTTATTAAGTGTAAAAGAGTTACTCGCTTAGTTCTAGCCTCTAAACTATACGCAATAGCTTACGGATTCAATCACGGCGCGGTCTTAAAGTCTACAATAGAGAAGATCTTATAGGTAGAGCTCCCGCTTATACTCTGTATAGATTCCAAGTTACTATACAAATGCCTTGTTAAGTTGGGAAGTACTTAGGAGAAGAGATTAATGGTTAACTTAATATACTTGCGCTAATCATATAAGAGACGCATAATTACAGAGATTAAATAGATTGACAGCAACTTAAACCCTATAGACGCAATAACGAAAGCAAACGTTTATAACGTATTAAGAAACCTTATTAACATAAATACAATCAACTTAAATACAAAGGAATGGGTGGAGAGAGGTTAAATAGTTAGTAAGAAATTAAGTAAACGTAGAATATAGAGACTGGAGTTGGATTTTAATATCACGTGCGGTATATTACGTGTACGGGTTATTAGGCCAATCACATAGAGAGTTGCTAGTGTTTGGACTTATTTTATTCACTCTTTCCCATTTTGGGATTAGCGCATACGCGCTCCATAAGAGTTACCACTAATATGTAGAATAGACCTCTTCTCCCTCTAGACACCAATAACACAACCAATCAAGCAATTGCTATACCGTAGCTACCGAAGTGCTACCAACAGCCTTCTTCCCCACCGCTTTCCTGCTTTTTCACGATCATGCTCTGCTGAGCCTTGCAAAACCTACGCACAGCAATGCGTCTTGTAGAATGCAAAGACCAAAGGGACTTCAGCCTGGTGGAACATATCGACAACATCCCTCGTTATGCCATACTTTCCCATACTTGGGCAGCGGACAGCGATGAAGTCACCTTCAAAGACCTAATGGAGGGCACTGGCAAGAACAAGGCTGGCTACGATAAGATTCGATTCTGCGCAAAACAAGCTGCTAGCGATAGTCTGCAATATTTCTGGGTAGACACTTGCTGCATCGACAAATCAAGTAGCGCCGAGCTCACAGAGGCCATCAACTCCATGTTCCGCTGGTATCGCAATGCTACCAAATGCTACGTATATTTGTCCGACGTTCCTGCACGAGAACACGATGCGAGCGACCACAACTCCCCGCTGACTTGGGAAGTGTCTTTGATGAGGAGTCGATGGTTTACTCGAGGCTGGACGCTTCAAGAGCTTATTGCTCCAGCATCAGTCAGCGTGGTTAGTTGCCCGGCGTCTGGATCGTTAAGGATTAGACGGACGGATTGGCCTCTTAATTGAAGCCGTCGGATTGGCCAGATTAATAAGGCCCGATTGCAAACGCCCGCAATCGGGCGATTTGAATGGAACTCGCGATCCTTGGCATAGTAGTAAGGCTTAAGTTAAGGCTTGGCAGATCTAGAGCCCAAATCTCAATCATAATCCTTAGTATGGTGTTGCAATAGATCTTGATTTTAAAACCAACGATAGCAGAAAATAAGAAGCCAAATATTACTATATTACTAAGTAGAATAAGCAATGAAATGTAGCAAATCTGACACCCAATTAAGCACCAGGAACACCCATTCTTAACTACTTCCTTAGGCACTCTTCCTCTTCCAACAATATAGCCGAAAAGTAATTACGATTGGGTGTTACCATCCTACTAGTGTCACTAAAGATCCGTTCGCATTCAAAGCTTATTTTGGGGTAAGAATAAAGCTCTAGAGCCAGTATATAAAGGTTAGGATACTCCTCGCGATAATTAAACCACCACTTAATGGGGTTGTAAACTTCCATATTAGGCTTTAAGGTACAATATCTTTCTAATTCATCCTTAAGCTTTCGCTCTTTGGTACCTACAAGCTATAAAAAGCGCCTAAATGGTAAAAGCTTCTCTTCTTTAGGATCTTCAGGTGTAGTCGGTTAAGGTATTAATTTAGATACAGCAGCTTGCTCCTTAGCTATAGCTGCAATTTAATATTGCTGCATATAGTCAACCTAGTAGGCCTTTACTATAGTTTTACAGTCCTTAATCTAGGCCTTATTCTCTGCCTACTTCTCCTCAAAGTATTTAAACTTAAGGGTAGGATGTAGGACAATAGCTGCTTGATAAGTAGGTGTAAGATCAGTGCGTAAGTAGTAGCTTTATATCTTAAGGTGGCCAAAATCCACAGCTATTTTACATAGAGGGGTTAGCAATTGAGCTTTAATAGACTAATAAAATTTGTACTAGTTTTAAAATAGCTATCTAGCTTATATTAGAGCTCCTTTATAGTAGATTCTAGGTGCTCCAAAATATAATCCATTATAGGGAGCACCTCCTATAAAGCTCCATAAGAGCCGTCGCTGGCGTTACCCTCAATTCGCTTTGTCATTTCCCATAGAGATAAAAGCAGTGAATGAAACTGTTCTAATTCAGCCCAGTTGTCGCCTATAAGGCGGTCTCGCGATAGAGCTACATGGCGCGAACAGGTAATGTCAATTGCATTACAAAGTAGTAGTACTATAGGAAAAAATTAGAAGCCATTTAATAAATAGATATACGGTACTTGCATATATATAATTTGGCTGTAGTTTACACCAAAACCATATAAGATGCGGTGCTCAGTAATATTTTCAAGATGGCTGCGCATTTATTAAGAAAAGAAAATAGACAATTTAATAAGGAGAGTTTTGTAAGGAAATCCGCAATATAAAAGCCAAATCGCTAGTCTTTATCTAAGTATCAACACTACTATATAAGAAGGTTCTAAATAGCGGAGCTATATAATATAAGGCCTCTTTCAATGCTCTAAAACAGGAGAATAAAAAAAATAAGAATTAGGAAGGTTATTAAGGCAGGCGGGAGGCTAATATTGCCAACAATTTTTTCTAGAGTTACAATATAAAAGCTTTACTTACCAGTATCTACCTGTAAGAACGTTGAGTTCTACCTAACTCCCCTACTACTTGGCAGTAAATATGCCTTAAATAACTTATCTAGCTTTAACTTAAGAGAGGGGCAGAACTTCTGGAGCTCCTTAAAGGCCTACATACGTTTAGGCGAGCCTTGCAGCCACTAAATAATATTATACACCTTACTAATTGAGCTCTTCTTTCTTTACTTGGTGTACTGATCTTCCTCACTTATGCTTACAAGCCTCCTCTTAAAAAGGCTTATACCGTTGCTAAATACAATTGCCTTTGCTATAAGGTTAAGGATATAGCCAGAATACCTAATGCGATGTTGCTTAGCGTCCTATCCACACCAGGTAGATAGAAGATTGATAACTCTATTATTCGTGGTTATATTGTCGGCAATAAGGAAGCCAAGCTTATGGGTAATATTATAGCGTTTAAATACACCAGAGAGAAGAGCTGCCATATTCTTACTAGTCTTAGAGCTATAGATTTCAGGCAAGCTAATTAGAAGAGCCTATAGATGGCCGAGCTAGTTAGTAAAGTGGGCTACCACTAATAGAATACAGAGGTTACTACGTGAACTCTAAGCGTTAAAGCTTATATGTATCCTGCCAATTGCATTCCGCATAAGCTCAGCAACGGCTTTATAGGCTTTAACGTATCGTGCCTTAATCTACTCACGGCTAGTACCATAAGAGTTAGGGTAGATACCATCTGCAGTAGGATTTAAGAGCTTAATAAGGCGCTACAGCTAAGGGCTTGTGCTTTGGCGCCTAGTGATTCCTTCCATAATAATGAACTTAGTAAATAGCTTCCGCGCCTTATCTAAATTAACTGGGGTAACCAGGTTATAGGACATTGTAGGTATAATACTGGAGGCAGTAGAGGCAGGAGAGGTAGAAGGATTCTTAGTAATAAGATCAGCACCGTTGCAACTAATATGGTGGTGCCTCTGGAGGTGTTTAATAATATAAGAAGTTCCACTTGCAGCAAATATAAAGTTATGCTAAGCTTTTTAGAAGAGGCCTATCACTCGCCGTTAGATTATTAGTATTATAGATAAAGTATCCAGAGCTTAACGTATACTGCTCGCAGGCCTAGCAATTACGCCCAGATCGGTTCTTAACTGGATAGCTATAAGCCCATATATATAACTTCTAGGCGCGCCGGCGGCGTAGAAAGGAAGGCTTGTAACTAAATAGAAGGTCCTTCCGGGTTATTACTTAACGGCTGTTCTTTATAAATTGCTTCTTATTGCTTCCTTAACAAATATTGGAGTCTTCTGCTTTGGAATTATTGGGAGGAGAGTCCATAATAATATAATTAGTAGTCTCTTGAACAGTAGAGCCTGTAGGAGAGTAAGTACTCTTAGGAGGGCTACTGCGAAGGCAGCTTGGTAAACTGCTAGAGCTATTAGAAGACAACGCGTGGCTGTAAGAAGAGCCTATAGAGCAGCAGGAGGTGGTCGGAACTTAAGTAATAAAGCGGTCCATAATAACTGATAGATAGAGGAAGTAAAAGAGGCAGTTTGACGATATAGAAACGACTTAGTAGAGAGTTCTCTTTAAGGGTTGTTAACCTTTTATATTGTGATTTTAATCGCATCGCGTTTGTGTTCTTGTTATGATACGTATATAATAGCGCGTGCTCTAAACGCGTAGCAAATTTTCTAGCAGCTATTATAACTGTATTAAAGTAGTTTCTACGCCTTAGAATAGTAAAATTAGATATGGTGATAGTGTAGTATTAGTAAGAGAAAGGAGTTGACAATATAGGTAGGTTAAAGTTGTTTTCTATATATGGTTCAAACCTTAATCTAGCTAATTAGATTAATAGGATTAAGGTTATATGCACGGGCCTCCCCTATAACTTAAATCTTACAATACCCCGCAATGTGCCTCCTTAATCACCACTACCTGATCCCCTACCCCTTAATTACCACCTAATGTAGTGATATTGATCCTATCACGCTCGGGCTTTCAAGTAGCGTGTATAAGACGTAAATTGGGCAACTTTTGGCTGGTCCTAGGCCCGATTTTACACCTCCCCTAAGCCCAACACCAAACTGAATTTAGGGTGAATGACCATATAAGGCCATCTTACTATAATAGCTCTACCGGAAGGCCTCCCGTCCGCGCCTCTAATACAGTGGCTTCTAATAGCGTGTATCACCATTGAATTAAGTTAATTTAGGGCTTGCGAACTAACTCTTAGATCTATCCTAAAGCTCATTTCCTCCTGGGCCTATACCGTCATCAGCTACTTCCAATACTGCCACTAATACCCACTTCTACACCTAATATCCGGCCTCAATCGGATGCAATCCGGATTGAGACGAATAACCTCATGGACTGACTGGATTAGGCAGCTAAAAATAGGGCGATCAATCGGGCGTCAGTTAGACTACGGATTGGCCGCTTAATCGACCACGCTGGCATCAGTCGAATTTTTCTCACGACAGGGCGACCTGCTCGGCAGTAAGATGTCATTGGAACGCCATATTCACGAGAGGACGGGGATTGCTCCCGAAGCTCTTCGAGGAAACCCTCTGTCGTACTTTACCGCCAAGGAGCGAATGTCATGGGCAGCAGGACGCCAGACTAAACGGGAAGAAGACGGGGCGTATTCTCTACTGGGCATCTTCGACATACACATGTCACTCATTTACGGTGAGGGAAGGAAGAATGCGTTCAATCGGCTTTGGGAGGAAATCGACAAGTCCTCAAGGGGCCTTACAACACAGAACATCGATCTAGGCAAGCTGCCTACTGCCAACGGCGCCTCTTTCGATTCGCATTCCGACGAGCATACCGCGAGATGCCTTGCTGATACGAGAATTGAGTTGAAACGTCAAATCAAAAAGTGGGTAGATGACACGCAGGGCAAGAGCATATTCTGGCTCAACGGTATGGCTGGAACGGGAAAGTCTACAATTGCAAGGACTATTGCATATACTTTCGCCGCCGACGGCCACCTAGGGGCGAGCTTCTTCTTCAAGAAAGGCGAAGGCGATCGCAGTAATGCTTCAAGGTTCTTCACAACCATAGCAACACAGTTGGCGGTCCATTTGCCGGAGCTGATACCTTGGATAAGACGAGAAATCGAGACCGATCCTACCATTTCCGAAAAGGTTCTCAAGGAACAATTTGAGAAGCTTATCCTCCAGCCGCTATCTCAAATATGTCAAATTTCTTCACAACCACCCAGAGTAGTCATCGTAATCGACGCGCTAGACGAGTGTGAGCGGGAGGAAGACATACGAGCCATCCTACGGCTTCTGGCACGAGCAAAAGATGAGGGTACAATATTCCGGATTTTCGTAACAAGCCGACCGGAGCTGCCAATTCGACTGGGATTTACGAAGATGGCAGCAGGCACTTACCAGGACCTCATTCTCCATGAGGTTCCACGAGTCACGATTGAGCATGATATTTCCATCTTCTTCGAGCACGAGCTAGCGAAGATAAGAGAGGAGCGCTCGCTACCTCTAGACTGGCCTGGGAGTACGCGCCTTCGTGCCCTAGTCAATATGGCGACTCCGCTGTTCATCTTTGCCGCTACAGTGTGCCGTTTTGTTGGAGAAACGAGAGGGAACCCAAAAAGACGTCTGGATACTGTCCTTGACTACCAAGCGCTGAATCAGGTTTCCGAGCTTGACAGGACGTATCTGCCCATTCTAGATCAGCTGTTCGACGACCAAGACGAGGTAGAGCGTGGGAGGCTCGCTGAAGAATTTCGAGAAGTAGTCGGGATAATTGTCGTTCTTGAAAGTCCGCTTTCTAGCGTCTCACTTGCAAGCCTTCTAAGTATTCCTAAGGAGGACGTTATTTGTAGGCTAGACTCTCTCCATTCTGTTCTTAATATTCCCACTAACGAACATACTCCTATACGACTTCTGCATCTTTCTTTCCGCGACTTCCTCCTCGATGCTAAAAAACGTGGAAAGAGTCTATTCTGGATAGATGAGAGAGATACGCACAAGAGATTAGCTACCAAGTGCCTTCAATTAATGTCAAGATCCGGTCGTCTAAGAAAGGATATTTGCAATCTAAAGAAACCTGGAGACCTTTAACGGCGACCCGACAACTTTTGGAGCTCTTGCTGCACCCGGCCCAAAAAGACCAAACCAACCAAAAGAACCCTGAAAAACACCCTGATAATCCCTGAGATGCATACATCACAGGGGAGGCACAGGTAGAACGACGGTGGTACGCAGTCGCGCGCGACCGCCAGACCCATACCCAATAATGGCCCCCCATAACAACAACAAGGACGGGCGAATACCACACCAGAAAGCGGAAATACCCCAATTAAGAAGGCATCTGATAAAATATAAAGCCTATTAGACGCGTCTAGTATCCAGAACTATAGGGGAGTATTTATTAGCCATTATAAACTAATGCAGCTAGTAGAATGGCTCCAGTCTAGTAAACCTTAGGCGCCCCTCTAACAAACCCTTAATTAAATCCTCTAACGGCTAAACAAAATTAAAGATAAACAAAACCCCCCCCTATAGGCGAACCGCACCTAGGCCGCCATAGCTGCGCTTCTATAGTATAGGGAACCTACCCCCCTAAAAACAATAACTGGGTATATAATCACAATATAACCAAATATAGAAAAGGCAGAGGAACTTAGGGGACAATTAAAAATAGAAGTTCTTATAGAAATTCGCAAGAAGGTCCACAACGCCGTTACAGTCTAACACCTTAGGAGTAGAGACATTAGAGTTACCCTAAAGGACTAATAGGCAAAGGAATAGACTATAAGGGTAGGGGACAGGCTAGGAGAGTATATTAGCATAAAAGTGCTTTATAAAGATTACCTAGTTAAAGTCCTATCGGTTCCTATAAGCCTTAGGGTAGAAAGGGGACGCTAGGCAGATAATACAGCAACTATATAGGAGATAGTAAAATAAACGGAACGCCTTATACTAGGACTTATAATTACCTAAATCTAATAGCTTTAATAGGAAAATATAAACCAAGCATATAATAAGAACAATAAGAGGATATAAGGGGCGCTAAAGACTTGCTAGGGAGATAACAGACAAACGTATAGCTCCCTTATTATTAGCGTATATATACTAGGAATACAAAAACTCCTTATCTAAAAAGAAATAATTATAAATGGCCTTATATACAACATAAGGCTCTACAACCACAGACTACGCCTGGAATAATATTATTGCTATATATAATAGGGACACACCCAATCCACATACGCAGCATAGGTATGCTGTAGCTACTATACAGGCCCCTATAATATAAGACAATATATAAATTAAGACTAAACAAAATACGCAAACTGTCACCAAAGCATATATAAGGCGTGGGAGAGAGAAGACTGCATTAAATATAAAAGATGGGAAAAAAGGGCTTAACAGCTATAGGAACAACTGCACACTAGGTTATATAAATAGAAACAACAGGCAATAAGCTAGGGAGACGCAGGTGTCTTCCTAGCGTTTTCTACCTTTAATACTAGGGGGCTAAGCCAGCTATCCTAAGCCTTAATAGGCCAAAAGCGACGCTATATAACATTACTAGACCAAACAGGGACATAAGGGACATATAGGACACAAGGAAGAGAACGCCCAGTAGGAAGACCCCTATAGACGGCTATAGTAAGTTCAAGGCCGGGACAATTAAGAATTAGATTTAACGCGGTAAATATAACACACGCAGCTGGCTTATAAGGGGTATATAGCTAACCGGCGAGAATAGGGGAAGAACTAAAGGCAATAACAAACTTAGATTTAGAAAGGCTAGTAGAAACACAAGATATAAAAATAGAAAGCTCTATATAAAATAAGTAGTGGCTAGGAAGTAAACACAAAAGATAGAAGTTCTAAACATTTTAGAGAAAGTAGAAATGGAAGAAGCGAGGAGTAAAGAAAAGGCAAAGGACCCCCACCAGGGGTCCGCTACTTGACCATTATATAGTACAACTGCGGCAATACGAACCACCGTCTAGCAAGGCCCCTACTAGATAGTCTAGATTTAGAGAAACACCATATTCTTACCATATAAGAGCCGTATTATAATACCTATATATAATTAACATACTGCCCCTAAGGATTCCAGCTCCTATATAAACTAAAAGCAGCCATATATATATGCTTTATAATTAGCAAAAATATCAGCCTTACCTTATAGTTATAGCAAGCAGTTAACCTAGATATTATAGTTATAACTATCCAGACATATAGGGGACTAGTATAAATTATTAATATCTATAACCCTAGGGTTAAAGGGGTAGCATAGATAGAGAATATTATATTTATAATAAGCTTGCTAGAAACTAAATATATAGAGTTTATCCTACTAGGAGACATAAACCTCTACTACCTATAGTGGGGGGGTATCTATATTGCTGCTAATTAACAGGCAGAGTGCCTACTAAGAGCTATAGACAATAGGGGCCTTAAGCTAGCTACCCCCCCAAGTGCAATTATATAGCAATAGGGCACCGCCAAAAGTACAATTAACCTTATAATTATAGACGAAAACCTATACTAGAGACTTAAAAGGTGCTCCCCTAAAGAAAAATAGGCACTTACCTTAGACTATATCCCTATCCAAATACAACTAGATCTAGACATTAAGGCGCAACTAAATAGTAAAAGATACGCAATAAGGAAGCTTAATATAGATAGCTTCCTTAATATAATTAAACAACAACTCTAAGACCTAGAAGAAATCCACCTAATACTAAATAAGCGAGGCTCATTGGCTACCCCTAAGGAAATTAATTAAAGACTAGAAAGGATCTAGGCAGTAATTAAAAGTGGGCTAGAAGAGCACTGCCTAGTTTTAAAACCAGGCCCCTATACGCGATATACATAGTCCACATAGTGCGCGGCCCTTGTAGCCGGCCAATAACAAGCAAGGAGGAAATATATAAGCAGCTATAATTCTAAGGACAAGAGATAATATAAAGACACAAGAAACTAGCTAAAGAATACCTTAAGAAAAGAAGCAAGGAATAACTAGAGATAGTTTATAAATAAATATACTACTAACCTAAGTCTCCCCTATAATAAGGGCCTTTAGACCATAGCAAAATAGGTAAAGAAAAAGGCGGGACGCTTAGTAGAAGATCTATACCTATTACCCCTATAAAGAGCAGGCGAACCATAGGCTATAAGCAACAATAATAAGAAGGTAAAGATCTTTATAAAAAGATTTTTCCCTTAACCAGCTCTAGCAGACCTTAGTAATATTACTAGTAAAACACTAGTGACTCGCCTAAGGGTTAACAGCGATATAATAACTAAAGAAATAGCTAGAACTATTAGCCGCCTCTTAAATAATATAGTACTAGGACTAGATAGGATCCTAAACAAAGCCCTAAAGACCTATAGACTACTTATAGCACCTTAGCTTGTAGACATAGCCAGAGCATGCTTTATAATAGGCTACTACCCACGACTTAGAAGATCTATAATAACGGTTATTTTATAAAAAGAAGGTAAAGTAGACTATTTAATCCCAGGAAGCTACCACCCTATTGCTTTAGAAAACACCCTAAGCAAGATCTTAGAAAAGGTTATAGCAGACTATATAGTAGATATAGCAAAGGAACACGCCCTACTACCACAAAGCTAAATAGGGGCAAGAAAGAATCGCTTAACGCTATTAGCACTTACACTACTCGCTACTACCATTAAAACTGCATGGGCTATACGAAAGGACTTTATAGTATTAATACTTAGCCTAGATATTAGCGGTGCCTATAATAATATACCCTATAAGCGTCTCCTATACATCCTTAGAGCAAAGGGCTTCCCAGAATAGATCATTTGGTTTATTTAAGGATTTATAGGCTAGAAAGAAATATTACTAGTCTTTAGTAGATACCAGAGCCCCCCTATTATAGTTATAATAGAAATACTATAAGAATTACCTCTGTCGCCTATACTCTTCCTCTTCTTTATAAATAACCTACTTAATACCTTTAAGAAAGGGGCGACCTAGGGGATAGGCTTTATTAATAATATAAACCTAATTATATATAGGCCAATAGCCGCAGAGAACTATAGGACACTAGAGAAAGCCTATAATACCTATATAAAATAGGTAAGATGATATAGAGTCTAATTCTCACCAAAGAAATACCAGCTAATCCATTTTATAAGAAAACATAACTAATCTATAGATCTTTAGTATACAATCCATATCTAAAGCTTTAGGGGTTAACCGGTTTAAGGCCTAAGGGTATTAGGAGTATAGGTAAATAGTAAGCTCTGGTAGAGCGCACATACGGTATAAGCGGCCCGTAAGGGCCAAGTATAGTATATCGCTATATCCAGGATCGTTAATTCTATATAGGGTCCATGCTTCTAGAGGTTACGCCTACTATATATAGCAGTTATCCGGCTAACCATAACGTATAGATCTAGTATTTAGGCCACTAGAGAAACTAAAAAAGGCCCCCCTAAATTACTCCTTAAACTACTCTAAAAGGTCTAAACAGCCTGCCTTAGGAGTATAACAGGCGGGTATAAGCGAACGGCTATAGCACTATTTAAGAAGGAAGCCAATATTCCCCCCCTATAACTATATATTAAAGCCGATGCAATATAAAGGGTGTAAAAGAAACGCAACTCTAATATTATAAAGTATATTAAGACACGCCTAAATAAACTATAGAGGGACTCTAGGGTGCCCTATAGGAGAAGGAACCAATAACCCCAAAGTAAAGAAGATATATTAGGAAAACAGGTGGAGAAAGTAGAAAAAAAATAGTGCGGCGCTAGGGCCCAGGCCTATATAGAGAAGGAAGGGAGATATATAAGAGGCTAGTAAAGACAATAGCAAAGAAAAAAAAGGAGCTAAAGTAAAGTATAAAAGAGTACTAGAAAACTATCTACCGTAATACAATACTAGTTGGACTGACGCTAGAGAGACAAATAGGAGTTAAAGGTATAGAGGTAGACTTAGGCAAGGGGAACCTAAGCCGTAGTATAGGTAATATTATAGGGGGTAAATACCTAAGGGCTCCAAGAGGGCCTAATAAAGGCAAAAAATATAATAGCAATACTCTTAAGGACAGGAATAATAGGACTAAAAGATTAGCTTTACTGGGTAGGTATCCTAGTAGATAGCTTAAGGTGTAAATATAGCTGGCTAAGATAGACACTAAAACACGTAATACTATTATACCCCTTATATACTAGCTAAGAAGCAATACTCTCAGCAGCTGGTATAGAAAACTATAATACACTACTTTTAACATAGAAAGGCCTTAAGGCGGCTACCTAGTAGCTTATTGGCTAAAATATGCTAGACCAGTTCTAGGTTGCAAAGGAAATAGCAATAGAAAGTAAAGGGGTAAGTAATAAGCGCCCCCTAATAACTCTATAGAAGTAGAGTATAGTATATAATACTAGCGCGTCCGTAGGTTTATTACAGCAGTAGTAGTTCCCAAGAAGGTTAAAAAGTAAGGTAGTAGAGCACCACTAGTAACTTATAGGCGACTCACAAGCGAGCCCCAAAAGGCAGGGAGATAGATCACGGGGTTTTCTTAAATAGAGTTTTCTCCCCACATATATATAAGGAGTAGTCCGTGTGGGCCCAACAGGGATCCAAATCAGACGTTAAGCAATGAATAATAATAATAAGAAACCTGGAACGCTACGGAAGGAAATTAATAGTTAGATTATCGATATCTGCCTACCAGCAGAAGTCCAATACGCTTGTCGTTTCTGGGTCTCACATTTGGAGCAGAGCAACAGCTGTATTTATAACCATGGTCAGGTCCACGTCTTCCTTCAAGAGCATTGGCTTCATTGGCTTGAAGCAATGAGTCTTTTAGGGAATACGACCGAGAGCATTACCATGATTATAACCTTACAGTCCATTTTAGATGTAGGCCTTCTTTATGGTACAGTAGGAAATCCTAACTAATTAATACAAAGATTGATAAAAGTCCTAATCTACATAAGTTCGTCTATAACGCGAAGCGATTCGCCCTATACAACCGATTAGTGATTGAACGGGCACCTCTCGAACTATATTGCTCGGATCTCATCTTTGCCCCGGAGAAGAGCATCATTCGGAGAGGATTCGAGAAGTGCATCCCTGCTTGGGTCCAAATGGAACCAAAAGGGCAAGGAAATTGGAGTGCCGCGCTGCAGACACTGGAGGGCTGTTCGTGTTTGGTCACGTCAGTGGCCATCTCGCCCGACGGTAAAGTAGTGGCATCAGGCTCGTTCAACAAGACGGTCCGGCTCTGGGACGCCGTCACGGGAGCGCCACTGCAGACGCTCGAGGGCCATTCGAACGGGGTTGCGTCAGTAGCCATCTCGCCGGACGGCAAAGTAGTGGCATCAAGCTCGTACGATAGCACGGTCCGGCTCTGGGATGCCGTCACGGGAGCGCCGTTGCAGACACTCGAGGGCCATTCGAATGGGGCCCTCTCAGTAGCTGTCTCGCCGGATAGCAAAGTGGTGGCATCAGGCTCGTACGATAGCACGGTCCGGCTCTGGGACGCCGTCACGGGAGCGCCACTGCAGACGCTCGAGGGTCATTCGAGTTGGGTCACGTCAGTAGCCATCTCGCCCGACGGCAAAGTAGTAGCATCAGGCTCGTACGATAGCACGGTCCGGCTCTGGGATGCCGTCACGGGAGCACCACTGCGGACGCTCGAGGGTCATTCAAGTGGAGTCTCGTCAGTAGCCATCTCGCCCGACGGTAAAGTGGTAGCATCAGGCTCGTTCGACAAGACGGTCCGGCTCTGGGACGCCATCACGGGAGCGCCACTACACACGCTCGAGGGCCATTCGAATAGGGTCGCGTCATTAGCCATCTCGCCGGACGGCAAAGTGGTAGTATCAAGCTCGGACGACAAGACGGTCCGGCTCTAGGACGCCGTCATGGGAGCGCCGCTACAGCCGCTCGAAGACCATTCGAATAGGGTTACATCAGTAGCCATCTCGCCGGACGTCAAAGTAGCGGCGCCAGGCTCGCACGACAAGACGGTCCGGCTCTGGGACGCCATCACGGGAGCGCCGCTACAGACTTTCGAGGGCGACACCGGGTTCGTCTGGGCCGTCGCGTCCTCGCTGGATGGGAAGCTGGTCGCATCGGCGTCGAGCGACAAGACAGTTAGGCTCTGGAACGCGGCCATGGGTGCCGTTCGCTCAGCAACCTATGTGGATGACATTACCACTCAGCTATCTCTCTCGCTAGATGGGTTTCATATAGAATCTAATCTAGGAAAGATCAGCGTAAGTTCTAACACACTAGCCTCGCGTCCTCGGCCGACGCTGTCGCGAAGTGTCTTCGTACAGAGACAACGGATTTGCGACGGTAGCATGGAGAGAATCCTCTGGCTTTCTCCAGAATTCCGAGCTATCGCTCTAGCTATCCGGGACCGTCTTCTTGTACTCGGGCATACATCAGGTCTTCTTACTTTTCTTGAAATTAATTATATTTAGGCATCTTACCTCTTCCCCGCCCACCTCCTATTTAGTCGGCTCTGTCTTTATATTTGTAACAGGGGCTACTTCAACATTATAAAATACAATTACTAAATCAACCTCATTCGATAGAAGATTATGCAGCATTATAAATACTGTCCCAAAATGAGTAACGTGGTTAACGTGTTTTTGACCGCTACCCTAGTTATGACCGTTTGGAAAATCAAGGGTAGCGGTCAAAACCCCGTTATTATGGTTTTCTTATCGACCGCAACTCGCTTCCAGATAAGAGCCTCCTATATTAAAATATCGTCTTTGTATATAAATTCTCATACAAATCAAATATAATTATATGCGCAGTACTTTTTTTCACTTAAAAATATATGAAGCTCTATTTCTTACTGGCTTTTCTATTACCAAGTCTTGGCAGGTGTTTCAGTTAATATGGCACCCCCATTAAGCCGTTGCAAATGAGCTGCGTTGTAGGTCTTAGTACCCTAATGCGCTCCACAAGGTTACCCTGGCTCTAGTTCTCTTACTAAGAATACTCCGCGCACTAAGGTTACACCTAAAAAAGGCAAAACTAATGACATGGAAGCTTCTCCTGTTGCTATTAAAGTAAGCGATGATGAGGTTAACTTCTTGGACGAGGATAATATTGGGATTAATAAGGATGAGAACTATAGCTCTTTTACTACTATCCCCCCTGGTAAGAAGGGCTTTATTCTAGCTAGTATACTGCCTCTAGACTATCCTCTTGATAATTATAAGGTGACTTAATTAGCAATACAAACTTTACCACGGCGGCGACGTTGGTTAAGAAAGGTAGTAGAGAATAAAAAAGTATCCTCTTAGTAATCTTCTAAACAGGCTAGGAAGAAGACGTTAAAGAAGCTAAAGCCTTATAAGAAGCCACCTCCTTAACCAGTATATAAATCACTGTATATAATACTAGCAGAACGTTAAGCTACTAAAGCTGCTATAAGAGAGGAGTCTCCCTTAGTATTATCTAAGGCTATATCCAAATTAGATGCAATATAGGAACCAGAGCCAGAGGTAGATTTAGAGATCATTTAATATACTCTTACTTGGCGTACAGTAGTAGGAGCAATACCGCTTGCGAATACTGCCAAAAGAGTGTATATATATGGAGGTTTTGTATACTTTTAATTAATCACCTGGATTAATAAAGTTTAAGTAAAACACCTAAGGCGATTTAAGCCTATTGCCTTAATTTAAGCTACAGCTTCCTACAATCGGGGTACCAAAAAAGATAAAGTTATTATAGATCTATATAGCTATAAAGATATCCAAGCTATAGATTCTGTCTTAGACGCCTAGCACAGTGATAAAAGGAAGGGCTTAAAAGTAGAGGCTACTGTAACACTTTTGGAGCTTCCTGCGACATTAGATTTGTTAAATTCGCTAGGAGGCCATATAACGCAGGCTCTTAGCACTTAACTAGAAACACTTATAGAGGCTATAACTGGCCAAAGTAAGAAAGGGAAGGCCTCTGGTGGTAATGCTACTGCTATTTAACGCCTAAATCTACCCAGCACTATGCTAAACGAAGTTATAGCTAAGAACGGAGGCCCACTAATTATATTTTAATGGGAATGCAGAACCGACGCATGCTGGAATAATAGGCGTACTTACTAGGTTAATAGCAACCTAGATTACCCAGCAGATTACCACCCAATTAATAGAACTATAATAACATTATAGGGGAACGAGATCCTTAAGGGGGAGGCTACTACTAATAAGCCTCCTACTTAAATTGCGATCCTATTAAGCCAAAAGGACGGTGCGATGAGGGCGCGATAGATAAAGGCTATACTTAATTATCTAACAAACTTCCCCCTCTATACCCCTTACCAACCATACCCTGCTTAATATCAACACCTATAGCATATACAGTACGCTCCTTACCTATATTAGCAGCCTGTTATACCCTAATAACCTCCCTAGCAACCTCCCCTAGCAAAGCCGGATGATTTGAATTAAGTAGCAGAGCCTCTAACAAGCCCAATTGCGCCCGGGCTTAATCCTACCGCAGAGCTTCGCGACTACTTTAACTGGCTTTAAACGCAGCTATATTAAAACTTAGTAGAGCTAATTACTAAGCTTAATTATATTGCTGACACCCTGTTTGAAAATGATTACAACTTAAAGGCCTTGCGGAATAAGAACGAAATCAGCAATAGTATATGGGAAGACCTTGGCTTTAAGGGAAATGCCCTATTAAAGCTTCGACGAGACCTAAGGGCTTATAGGAAGTTTAAATTTGGGTAGGCTTTATATTCTTCTAGTGTCTTTTACACTAATTATATATATAAGAAACTAACTAGTCAACTACTAGATAACCTATGTGCTAGAAATACGATTACGCAGCCATACAATCGCCTATATTTTGTATACCAAATCTTAAAAAGCTTCCAAAGTCTATATAGTTACCAAGACTGTGAATATTGCGTCAAACCTATGTCTTAAGGTCATAAAAAGCAAGCTTAATTGGGTTAAACTCTGGAGAATATAGTGGCAGATACTCTATATAGACGCTAGCTCTCTTATAGAGGGTTCGGAGCTCCTGCTTCCTATTAACTTTTATATATATATACTTACCCAATTTAACTCCCCTACCTAGTTTCTGTGAATTGATGCGTTATCCATAATTAAGATTATACTAGGTACACACTATAGTAGAACTACAGCCTCAATTTAAGCGTTAAATATTTCAGCAGTAATAGAGCCTTAATATATTAACGTCCCCTTAAGGAAGCCATTATAGGTGTAGGCTGGTAGTATACTCCACCGCTTAGAGCGTCGAATTAAAGAGACCTCAATTGTAGGTAGATTAATAGGGCTTTACCCAAACTTCCTATACCTAGTTCTCTCATTGGCTCCTAATTCATCAATAAATACTAACTGGCGAATGTTCTATATAATTTGGCGTCCCTTCTATAGGGAACGTAGATCCTCTGCCCACTTAAGCGCTTTTCTTTATACTACCTTCCTACTCCACTAAACGCGTGAAAGTGTCTTCCAGATAGTTAAGAGGCCTATAATTATATTAAATTCGTCATATAGAAACCAGGCCATTTCATCAAGGAAGGCAGTTGGCCAATCGGTAAGAAATATAAGGAGAGCCTATTAAAATCAGTTAGAAATTAACCAAACACTATAACATTAATTATCACGTACATTCTTATGCAAAGTAGTAAGAACTCGAGGCCTCCCTATTCTAGTAAGGCTTAGTAGGTAAGGAGTCCCCTATACATCCAAAGATGTTCTAATACGGTATATCGTCGTTTTATGTATTTGAGTGGCTGCAACAATCCATTCAACTGCCCAGCCGTAGTATAAGGCGACGCAGATCTGCCAGATACGGTATAGAGGAAGCCTTGGGCTCATGGTGAGGAAATAGAGTTAAGAAGGTATGCGCATATGATTATATTTAATTTGTATGAGAATTTGTATACAAAGACGATATTTTGATGTGGGAGGCTCTTATCTGGAAGCGAGTTGCGGTTGATAAGAAAACCATAATAACCACGTTAAGCATAAAGAGTTACGCGTTAGCTTTCGACTTAATAATCGATATGAGGCCATTCTCAACACATGCGACTAGGGTTTGCCACGACGAAATATTACACTTTGGTACAATTAGACGTCCTTTAAGTGCGGGGAAGGTGAGTGTTCCAAGTATCCTACCTTCTTACGTGTTTATAGTTTTAAGTGGAAAATAGTATATAACAGTGCAACCAAGGTAGATATGGGCGCAGCGCCTTTTTTAGACGCGTTTACTGGCCTATACTACTAATAGCTAAAGCAAAATCAAATCATTAAAGAAGTTACGGGGCGATATAGCGTTGCAAAGAGAATAAGAGAGATTCTAGTATTTGTCACCTGACTAGGAATTTCAACGACCAATTAGAAGGGCTCGGTAAAATTCTGTATTAGGTAGAAAGATATATTAAGACGCCAGATTTTAGCTAAAACGCGACTAACTGCTTATATTTAACTTTTTATATAATATAGCTATAACGTAGTTGTTAAATATAATAGATAAAGAAGTTAAAGAGCTTCCTATCTTATAGTATTTTTAAGATAATTAGACTTAAGAAAGAGTGCAAAATACAGCAGTAAAAAAGGTAACTTTTAGCAGGTTTTAGTAGTTAATTACCACCAAAACCGCCCGATTCTCTAGATAATCCAACCTCGAGACTGCCACCCGCAGAGAGGATATGGCAATTATTGTCTCAAACCATACTCTACTGCCGAAATACGTGTCTGATAATCCCTCTTAGGATGAGGACAAGTCATCTTTGCTGTAGTCTAAAATGACATGTCACAATGTCTTGCAAGGAAGTCTCTATATGTTAACACTTCCCAAGCTTCTCTGTGCGCTCTCTGTGCGCTCGGGTATTCTCTATATGTCCATTCAATCTTAACTCGGAGATAATGTCGTAATTTCATGAGGGAGTTCCTCTACGATGACTTCATCCGGTTCCTTGGCCCTCGGGTTCGACCTGGACTGCCATGCTCTCCCTGTTAGATGGGTCGCATCGCGTCTCATCTTACAGCCCATTCTCAGCCCTCTGGCATATTTGCATGTATCATCTTATATCTTGGTGCCTTCCCTGAGGCATTCGGTCTTCCCTGCTTGTGCTGTGTCGCAATCTTACCCTTTCAAACACAATGGTCGCCTGCGTTTGTTCTTCCTCTGGGTTCTTAATCTATCTTTCGTTGGGGTCTCAATCCTCCTTTTAAGTAAACTTCTTTATCATTCTATGAAGGTTCGATTACCATGGAAGCCTCTGGCACTGAGATAAAACCATCGCCTAAACCAGGGAAATGGCAAAATCCCTAATACATCACCTAATCTTCACACTTCAAGCGAAGGGAGTGAACTACAACATCTTAAATGAGATCTGGCAAAGTAAGTGAACTGAACTGTGCTTTCAGGTCTGAACTCGCACTCCTTCTTCATCTTCCTCTGCTTTCAACTTCCAACCCACCCTCTCACCTCCCCTCCTCGTAAACCTTTCGTCCTGAACGCGATTCCATTTTGCTTCATCTAAATCACCAAGCAATTTACAAGATCCTTCACAGCAAAATACAGGGCAACTACCCACCGCCTCGCTTTAGTCGCTTTCAATCAGTCGCCTCACGCCTCGCGCCTCACAACGTGCATTCTCGACTTTTCTGAATCATGCCATCGGATGATGATGTCATATCTATCTCTGACGATGAGGACGCCATTTATATATCAGATGATGAGGATGGGTTTCAGAGTCCACGTAAGTCGCAATTATCCTTATGTACAGCTTCTTGGTGACCACTATCAATCACGAAACAGAATTTCGAGATGAAAATCTCATTTGCCCTTTCTGGGGGGTTAAGTATTCGTCCAAGTAGAAGCTAAAAGTTCTGTAATTCCTCAGCAAAAAAAAAAAACAGAAAGCGATCTTTGTACATTTTAAGAGCTTTTGTTCACTCTAGCGTTTTATCTCCTTACACTTGGCCCATGACCTTAACTCGTTCTATATATTGTACACATTAGAACGCATTGAGCTCGTTCAACGATCCAGCTTAATACCAATCACTATAGCGAGGAAACTAGATCTTCGGTTCTAACTTTTCGCTAGCAAACCTCGATCCTCTCTCCATCCATGACACGATCACTTTATCCGACGACGAAGACAACGAGCTCGGATATGAAAGTGATTTAGAAGAGTTGACTAAGGAGTGTTATAACGATCGCATTGCACGCGCTAAAATCGGTGAATCTCCACCTGCAGTAATCGGCCAGCATTCTTCCACCCCGAGATCTGCATCTACAGGTTCCCAGGCCCACAACTTGCCTCCCTGGTATCCCTTCGTCGAATGCTTCACTCACAGGCTGGATAATGGTGTGGAGTTGAAAGTGGGCGAAACGGTGGAACTAAAGCGAGGTGGGCAGGTGCCTTCAAGTCAACAACATAGTGGAGACTTCATTCGGATAAAACATATAATCCGAAACTTAGAGACGGATCAAGTTACCCTCCGCGGACAACGATTTCGTCGAGCTAAGTATTTGGGTCAGATTTTTGACTGGAAACTCAACGAGGTTGTAATGGTGCTTAATGTTGATGAAGACGACCCACGGCCCGCTTTAGTACAAGGGATGGAAGATATCCAAACTAGCGAAGTTGTTGGCAAGAGAGATCTAATAGTCACGAACGAGGAGTATCCAAGGCTGAGCTTCCGTGAGGACCCTCAGTCCAAAACCGAACGTGCCGCAGACCTCAAAGAACGCATCTTCAACCACGGAAAGCTTGTCTGTCGATGGGTTGAAATCTCATCATGGAGGACAAGGGCTACTCGACAGACCAGAGGGCAAAAGGCGTACGGTGGAATAGTAAGAAGAGTCTATTGTACCGAAGCAGATAAGACTGGCAAGCGTGTTAGTGATAAGTTAGATGCCTCTGCAGGCTCTCATTTTAACCCCATACACCTCGAAAATCAAGACGTTCAAGCCATGTCCTCGTCTTCTCGGAAACGCGCGCTGCACCGGTCTCCGCCAGTCGAACTCTTCGACCAAGCCGAATCACCACCAAAACGTCACCGCGCCACATTTGGTCGCAAGTATAAATACCTCTTTGCAGATGGTTTTCATGGAGCAGGAGGCGCATCTCGTGGGGCAAGAATGGCTGGTCTACATATCGCGTGGGGCTTCGATAAGGAACCATTGCCATGCGAGGCGTACAGACCAAATTTTCCGAAGGCGAAAAGCTTTCAAATAGGAGCAGCTGACTTCCCTCCGCCGTCATTTAATCCTCTATGTCCTTGTATCGGCATCCTCCATCTCTCTCCTCCGTGCTGCTTTTTCTCGCCAGCACATACTACAGCAGGTCCGAATGACCAAGACAACCACGACGCCTTATTCACTGTTGGCCCACTTCTCAGGAAATGCAATCCGCGTATTGCGACATTGGAGCAGACGTATGGCTTGCTGGAGCATCACCGGCACAGCTTCAGAAGGCTCGCTCACGATATAATCACGGCTGGGTACAATTTTCGTTATCGGAAAATCAACTGTGCAGAATACGGTCTTGCGCAAAAACGAAAACGTTTGATCATTATTGCGGCACGCCAGGATATTCCATTGCCTCCATTCCCTGAACGCACTCACGGGCATTCAGGAACTGGGCTGAAGCGGTTTACTTCTGTCTACGATGCTCTCGAGCCCCTCAGGACGAATCCGAGAACCTGGGACCCATACCATGAGCCCGAAAGCAAGAAACCACTAGATAAACCGCCTTACGATGCAAGAAACAGTCTACTGCCTGGATGCATCACTGGAGGTGGAGGACAAAATTTCCACTATAGCGGTAAACGTCGCTTTACCGTTAGAGAATATTCGCTTCTTCAAGGCTTCCCTATGTCCCATGAGTTCGCTGGTAGCAGCACAGCTGCCATGCTACAAGTCGGCAATGCCTTCCCGCCAGTTGTTGCTTCAAAGTTCTTCGAGCAATGCGTGAAGACACTTGAAGACTTTGACAATGGCCTCATAACTGCTCATGATCCTGTCATCTCGGAGGATCTACCAGAACTATCCCAAACCACTCTTCCCAGACGTTCCTCGGCCACAACGCCTAAAAAGGAGAAGCCGAATGAGGCTCTTCTCCACCGCTTTTCTACACCGAGACGCAATGCCGCCTTACGCCACGCCATTGAGCCAGCACCGCGCTCAGTTAGAGCGGTTACAAACGCCCGAGCGCTGCGTCAGCAGCTGACAGAACGCGAGATCATCGACCTGACGGACTAAACGGCCCGTTCCCGGTCTCGGGAGACCCCTGCTGCCATCAAGGATCATTTCAACATCTTCGCTTGAGGATTGCTGACAGTGTCGGTCCCTGTAAGACCTCGCCATCGTTTGCCGCTTGATTTCCCGTTTCTCACCGATCATGTATGGAATGCACCGTGTTTTTCGAGAGATTGGAGGGATTCTGCTTACCGCTATCCGCGCCCAACCCCTCTCGTTCGTCTACCACACGCGGCACTGCATGAACGTCGTGTTAACCTTTTGCCTGTTTGCTTTCCCTTGCTCCTTTGATTCGGAAATGGTCCTACTGATCCCCGTTCTATTTCCAGAGCTGACCCAGCAAGCCGCTCTCGTGGTACACAACTTTTTTTTCCGTAGCATTGAGCGTTATGCATATCCACTAGGTGCAGCGCTTAACGCAGATCTCACTCAGCAGCTTCTGGCATTTGCGCACATTGTTAGGCATCCCCTTGTTGGAAGCGCCGATCAGGATACCCCAGCGTTCTTCTGGCTAGACGGCACAGTGAATAGCATATCCAACATATCGTTTCGTGAACAAGGAGCTTGGTGGAAGCAACACGTAACGACATAATAGATATTGAAATATCCATCCATCCATCAAGGAAGTGAAAAGCGCAAAGAACCATGCCATGAAACCTCCCGAAACCCCACACGCCATACAGATCAAAATGAGACAATTGTCCAAAGAAATGTGTAGACAACGCAAGAATTCCCGTAGTCATCTTCGAGGAGAGTAACCAGATCTCAGCCCTGCATCTCTAGTGCTGCTGTAGAAGGATAATTTGTCCCAGCCATGTCTCAACACGTCTCACCTTTCAAATATAGATTATCATCTCTAAGCTCCCCCCCGATTCGACTTGTTTCACATCCAGATTCTCCAAAAATCCCGTGCATTCTTAGAATCGGTGACGTGCTAGAATACTCACGTGCCCCAGGGACTTTGCTAGAACGCCCTATAGTAAAATGCAGACTAACTTTATTAATATCTTACATGCTTATTTCTTGTAAGCGGTCTAGACGCCTAGCCCAGTCCGCTATCATACCTGAACTCGGCCTCAGTGCCGTGGCTAAGAGCCTCGCTCGAAACACAGCACGGTGTTGGCGGGTGGGGGTACTTTTGGAATCTTCGTTTCTGTTTGGGAGGTCGTTAGCGTAAAAGCGTAGGCGTGAGAACTGGGTTGTTGCATGGGTCGTAGTCGGCCGCATCGAAGTTCCGATTCGGGATAGAGACAAGTTGTGACAGGCTTCGGTTGGTAGGCCGGTGGTGCTTCTGATTACTAGTAATGTGCGTCGCCGTAAAAGGATGTTGTTTGATGATGCAGGGATCGGACATAATGGAATTATCCTTCGCGGTTCATGTTGCTTGATTCTAATTGCCAAAGAGCGCGTGACATCGATCGTCATGTAGTTCGAGGAGGTGTATACCAAGCTCCAGCTATCCAAATGTGATAGTTTCCATTATAGGGGATAAAAACATCGCGAAGGATAGTGACAGTACATAAATATATCGTGGACACTGTGTTATAGAGCAAATCATTGCACCTCCTGGAATGAAGGCATACCATGGTGTTCTCCTTGATAGAGGAGTATATAGTCTAGCCTGTGGTTGCTTGTGGGTGTAAAAAAATAGAATGATCTTAGTGGGATGTGATTGGTCCAAATTGACTCGCTACCGGCCGCGCTACTGCCGGCCACCACATATACACCTGTTGACCTTGGCGGTCAATAGCACAACTTCATACCTTTTAAGTACCATTTAAACGTATTTTTGACGTATTTCTACCTAATTTAGGTATAACCCTATACAGAAATGGCATAATTCTGCGCAGTTTGATCGGCACGATCAACACGCACTTACAACGAGATTAGTACTGTCAAGGTAGCCGTTGACCGCTAACTGGCACCAAAAAGACTGGTCCTTTTGGCAGCGTCAATTAGGACAATATATAGCCTGAAATTCCAATCGATAGTAGCTCCTCCCGTCTAGAGCATGATTGAGACGAAAGATGACCCAGTCAAAATCTCTTTCCTTGTTCTTAAGCTCGGCGTAGAGTTTGTTGCACACCCCTTCCATTCCCCCCGTCAATTTCAGTGGTAAACCCTCGTATTGGTCACAGGAAAAGTCCAGCTTCTCTGCTAGGTCATCGAGCTCGCTGTATACAATGTCACGGTCTTGCTCCAGCCATACGATCACAGCCTTCAACAAGAGGTCACGGTTCTCGTTGTTTTCAAGCCATTGTCTCGTCTGACGGGCATGCCGGATTAGACTGGCAGAGGAAAAGATTCTGTTCCCTCTCTGGAGCATTTAGCGTGTAGATCTGTAGCTTTTCCGAGAGTTGTTTCTGCGGTTCGGTAGACGTGATGGGTTTAGGGGACGGCGATGGGCGTTTGGGTTGACCTGTGGGAACAGGGATCAAGCAAATGTGACTACTGTGTCAGAGAACGAACGGGGGCGTGGCTTGGTGTCCATGGATGCAGCGGTACAGGCAAAAATATGCCACGGGGAAAGGAAAGGGATTTTATAAGGATTCAACTAATCCCAATAGATTGTCATAGATGACCAGCTAGGGGACGTTTTTAACTCGAGGTAGCTAAGATTCCATTGTGCGCTGCGAAATTTTGGCGCGAGGATGATGCAATGCTGAATATCTCTGTCGAGCATATAACTAGCTTCTTAAGGATATACTTCGGCGGCGTGATGTAATTTGAATTAAGACGACCCCAAGTAACTAAATGATGCAGGGCTAGATAATCGAGACACGAGTCGTGAAGCAAACCCGTGAAGCAATTTTCAACAGGGGAAGAGATGCGAAAGGAGTAAGTATGTCGTTGGGTTTGCCTACTTTGGAAGTAGGTTCAAAGTAACCAGGAATCGAAAACTTTAATTTTGCTTTTGATAGCGTGGATTGCATGGACACGTATTGACCATTGACCATTGCCCATTGCCCATTGCCTCACCTAATTCGAGTAGATTTCATTGGCTAAGTTTCCTCAACCCGCCTGCGTATGCCACGGTTGTTTCTAGAGAAGGCATGGAAACCGGCCAAGATTTTTTTTTGGACATTTCGAGACCATTTAGACGAATGCTGCTATGAAGAGAAAATATCTCATCGCTGGGATTGGACAGCCTAAGCTAGCGATAAACTTTGCTGTTCTTATAATGCATCTTCCGAGTCAGTACACGAACTTGGGTGGTGGGAAGTTCCGCAGGTTGGTGTGGTCTGGGACGTGGTTGGTATAGGTATGGATGACGGAGGACGGGTGGCAAGCATTGAGGATACTTTTCTCAGAAAAGGCACCTGATCAACGCATCCTAGTATAGTCAATGAGGCGTCTCAACAAGAATGTGGATGTCTTATGGATCTGCTTCCAATGTTCCAGCCAAAAGCCCTCACCGCCGTGACTTGGACAAAACAGGCAGGTATATATAAAAATTTGATATAGTGCGGCGCATATTCGCAGTTTGCAGTTCGCATTCTTGTGCTTTATAACGTTAAAAAATCCATATCAGACAGCCACCCAACCGAGAGATTATAAGAAAGAAGGGGCACGACACGGAATCGCAAAAATCGCAAGATATAGCCAGTTGACACCATCGTCACCACCCCGACCACTCCATTCCGATCCACGACACAAACCCTTGTATGGAGCATGAAACAGATCTCCACCGGCTCCACCGTAGCCAATCTAAAAAGGCAACGCTCCACCACCAACCAAAGCATGCAAGCCACACGGAAAGATGGAGGATAAAAAGACCAGTAAGCCTCCAGGAATGCATCCGCGCTTGAAAAAAAAAAGATCTCCGCCACCAGTTTTTCGCCCCTTCCGCCAAAAGCACGCCACCCAAAATTAACCATGTGAATGGTAAGAAAACCGGTGAAGTAAGCGAGCTGACGAAGGCACCTCAGCTCAGCTCCGCCAGCGCATTACAAGCAGTTCCTCACAGCCTCAGCCCCCAACGAGGGAAAAGAGTCCGTGAGGAGATAGATATAACGGGATAAACGAGTAAAGTACCAAATTAAGCAAGCAATGCGCAAAACAATAGAAGTCTCATGTAGACTTGGCGGCCGTGTGATGCAAGTGTTGTGAGTGGTGAGGGCGGATGAGGCGGGCCTGCATTCGTGTTTCGAAACCAGAACACGGCAAACGAAACTTAAAACCATATCCTTGCACATGTGCCACCAAAATGCTTGTTTGGTTCACTCGAGCGTTGATTTTGACTGGGAAGGAAAAGACAGACGAGTGAAATTCGAGGGATTTTGAAAGTAAAAGAAAGGGACATGCATATAAAAAATCGCTGCAGATATACCACCCACCCACGTGCACCAGCCATCCACGAATCCCAAAAAGGCATTGAGGTGAGGCGAAAAAATTCCAAATAACAAAGAAAAAGCAATGTAGCCACACCGTACCGGGCATCTTTGGGTAGCTCCAACTGTGGCCGTGAAATTTTTGGCGGAGATCTTGCACTTCGCCTTCTCTTTTCGTCAAACGCAACCCTGAGCCTCAATCTGCCTCACCAGAGATCCAGCTCTGGAAAAATCGCCCGGCTTTTTTCGCACGTTTCGTTCAGCACCCTCCCCTTCGCACCTCACGTGCTCCATTAGAAAATTCCCTCTCATTTTTACATTGGTCTCCTATTTAGGGCGTTGAGCATATCGCTGTCAGTCGAGCTTCTTTCTATATCTCCGCTCACAATGTCAGTGATACGCATGCCCGGCCTGCTGCTTGGCTGTGACGTTGGAGGAGGTGGAGTCCTCCCTTCGGAACGAACCGGAAGTGGACGGAGGGCACTGTCGGCGGGGAAAGCCGGGTAAGGAGCTGACCCCGGCGTACTCGGAGCACCTTGCGTGTTTGGGGACGACGAGGTGCGACTCGGGTCATAGGAATACGCGCTCTGCGGTGAAGAGCGGCGGGGCGGTTGTGCAGAGTAGTACGGTTGGGCTTGCGGTGGCGGGGCAGAGTGGTATGACGCAGAAGAGGACGCTGGAGACACAGCGGCGGGTGTTAGAGCGGTTGGGTCAGGATAAGTATAATCTGGGCCGGGGCCTAGATGAGCGGGGAGCTGTGACGCTGAAGCAGGATTTGGCGGGGGAAGAGTAGGAGTGTGCGGCTCGGCGATGGGCCGCTTCCTGCTATTGTGCGCATCACGGCTACTCCAGTCATCGTAGGCGCCGCCCAAAGGGGGTGCGTATACAGGGCCAGGACCTGAAGCAGGAGCAGAATACGGACCTGTCGGGCTGGGCAAAGGGTAGCCCTGCTGGCGCGGTGCAGGAGGGACATATGCGTCCTGTTGATGTTGATGTGAGGCAGGCGGGAGTGGTTGCCCGTATGCGCCATACAACGTTGGGGGAGCTTGCCCGCCTCCACGCCAGACAGTGTGCGCGGGCACAAATGCTTGAGTCTGAGCTGAAACTGGAGTGAAGATGCACTCTTGCGCAAAACGAACGCAGTTTGTGCAACGCCCATCGTCTGAGGCCTCAAATCCAGAACAGCGGATCTAGGAAGTTTTTCTATAAGCTAAAAAACACCCCCTTTGAAAGTTCTAGAAAAATAAAAAAACCCAGAAAAATCATCACTCACTTTGCGTCTTCTGCAGTAGCGGCAAGCTATGGCGGTTCTCTGCCGCGGTGCGGGCTGCTGGGCATAAGCCATGTGAGGAGGGCCAGGTCTATATGGATCTTGAGGTGGAGGAGCACGGCTCCATTCGTGCGGAGCGGGAAGACGGTAGGGAGGTTGAGGTTGTAGAGCCGTCATGTCGGGTCGTGGTTCTGCCGGAGGAGGAGGGAGTGAGGTGGTGATCTAGATGAAGTGAATGTGAGTCAGCATGACAGGAAGGTAGCAGGCGGCGCAGCAGGTCCGGGGGACGCGTGACCTAAGACGTACATGAGAATGCGGCGGATATGTGCCGTTTGTGGGTTGTGAGGATGTTGGAGGCTGGGAATTCCAGTGAGGAGGAAGCTGACCTTGGCCGCCTGGGTGGTGTGGGAACATTTGCAAGTGTATATGGGCCGTGAGTTGCCGCCACCGCCGCCGTGCCTAAGTTTCCACCTTACAGCTTTGACAATGCAGCGTCAATCATAGCCCTAGGCCGGGTGAGAATTGGGAGAGAGGGTCTTGGAGGAGGTGGAGGTGCGGTGGTGGTGATTCGATGGGCGGCGTTGTATGGTTGCACAAAACGGACGGGTTGCACAAAACGGACGGGCCGCACGACAGGCGGGATGCAGGTCAAAGAGGCAGTGCACCGATGCAGGAGCGCCAAGCTCGAACAGGGAGGCGGTCGGTGGAGAGGGAGTGGGGTAGGAGGAGGGAGGATATTATGCAGCGGACCGGGCTGAGGCTGTTGCAGCTGGAGGGCTGGGAGGCTGGAAGGCTTCTCGAAAGGAACCACGAGAGCGTCGGCGGTGCGAATGGAGACTCGTCGAGGATACCGGGGGAAAGGAGGCGAACGACGATCCAGCAGAAAGGTCCTTGGGTTTTGGGGGAGACGGTAGCGTCCACTAACTAGAACCCCCAAGAAAAAGGGCTCCCGTCTGTTATTATTAACGGCGCTCGTCACACTCCGCCTGCCCCCGAGCGGAACCACCAGAAGAGCCAGCAGGTCCAGCACTCACCCAAGCCCCCAAGCCCAGCACCAACTGTGCCCTGGCTCGCCTGGCAACACTGGCAACACTGGCAACAGTGGCAACACTGGCGAGCACTGGCTCCCTCGCGCCCTCGCATGCCCGCAGCCTCCCTGGCCTTCCCTGTCACGCTTGAGGCGATCCCAGCCCGTCACCCGCGGATTCGCGGATGGAGCCAGCTCTAGCGGGCCCGTATTGCGTTGGCGCCGCGCCGTGTGCTGAGCGTCGGACGGGGGCGCTGCTCCTGCTGGAGGGTGCTGGAGCCTTGCTGGCGCAGGTGATGGCTGATGGCGTTGGCGAGCGGTCAGCTTGGGATCATCGCAAGGGCGAAATGCTCAAATGCAAGGCTAAGGGAGAAGGCCCGTAACGGCACGCGGTAATGCCCGCATGCACAGCCAGGGCTTGCCACGAGGAGCTCTGCAGGCGCCCACAAGCGACTGATCTCCACCCCCAGGCCACCCCTCAAATCTCTGGCTGCAATAAAAAGGCCTGGTAGCCAGCAGCAGCAGCTGGGCTCTTGCCGGCCAACGCTGTGCCGCACTCGCAGCGCTGTGCCCGACCGACCCGAACCATGTAGCGCTCACCCACCCCACAACGGCTTTGGAAGGTGGAGGATTGCCTTTCGGGCTGCGGGCCAGCAACCAAGCAAGCACCAAGCACTAAGCAGCACCAACATCAGCACCAGCACCAGCACCAGCACCAGCACCAACACCAGCGCCAGTACCAGCACCAGTGCCAGTACCATCAGAGCACCAGCTAGCAACCAGCTATTTTGTGCGCGCTCTGACGGCACCGCGCGCTCTGACCGCAAAATGGAGCGGCTTTCCGTCCCACGGTTGTTGGCGCAAACCCTATCACGGTTTCACTACCATTCGACGAACCAGCGTGACAACCACGGGACGACGCGGTGGCCAGGTTTCCGGTTTGACCGGTCCTGAGCTCTTGACACACCTTTTGCTCCTCTCCAGCGCTGCCGGCTCGGCTCTGTTCAGCTGCTGCCCGCCCTTTGCTCGCCCTTCGCCCGCGTCTCGACCCGCAAAAACGGGCACAGAGGCGACTTTACGAACCAAAGAACTCCCCAGCACCGTGCGAGTCTCACTCACTTCCGTCCGTGATCCTGGTAAGCGGGTTTTGGCCCAAGGTAGCAGGGGTACCTCGGGCTTGGGCGCTCGTTTGGCTGTGTTGCTCGGTCTTCACGCCGAGATTTGACAGACGTCCCATGCAGGTAGGGCTGCCGCTCGTGCAGGCCTTGAAAGCGGCCGCGGCCACCAATCCTGGGGAGCTAAAATACCCTGGTCGCGTTGGTGTTGCTCGCCCAGCCAGTGACGAGCCGCCGTCGGGCTGATCAGGCAACTTTGTCGTCAGCGAAGGAGCTGAGCGGCCTTCTCGAAAAGGGTACACTATGCAAAATAGTGCCGACGACGGCCCGCATGCGTCTTTATTGAACAGGGGAGATGACGTACAGATCTGGAGTCGGGCTCGAATCACTACAGAATCTCACTGCTGGCTGGCGTTTTAACTGCTCGTTTAGCATCAAGTGGCACCGGGGCTGATCCGATTCAGAAGCCTTGGAGTGCCAACCCTCGAGCAATGATTCGTCGCTGGTCCTGAGAGAACCCCCAAAAAAGCTCTATAATAGCGCCGGCCTTCCCGTCGCTGCACGCTTTTTCGCGATGGATGGCGAGGAATACTTGGGGCGAATCTTGGCCGGGTGGGTGTGGTGGACTTGGCTCTTCTGTCGTTCTGCGGGAAGAGATGGATCGGGATCTTGACAATCAATGATATTAAGGCGAAGGTACCCACAGCCGTTGAAAGTTGCGGGTCCGCTTACTCTGACGGGCAAGTCTCCTTGCTGCGGCGGTAATAAGAAACCAATCCGGACGCCGATGCTCTGCAATTATCGGGCTGTGGGTGTCAGTACTGGCAATTCGAGGTCATAAGATCACTAGGCTCCGTCAGACTCGAGCACTATCTTTGAGCTCATCCGTGCTGACCGCGACCTCGTATGCACTGTGCCACCAATCAGCAAGAATTAGTTTCAGCAATGCGGTCCGCCTCTCGATGGTGAAGCCGAGGTAATGGCGTATTGCGAGGCAGGGCGCGCGTTGAGATAACAAGACGAGTGTGTTTTTGAGTCACGGCTAGCGATGGTTTGAGATTGAACATGGGACGGCTGTTATAAGTATAGAAGCGCTTATGGAAGTTTGTCTGCTCTCCCCAACGAGACATCACGGAGCACGCAGGCAAGGATGAGTCCAAGTTAGAATTTGTACGGCTTCGTTTGATACAGCGACGAAGCATGGGATGCACGCCCCGGGAACCAGTGCTGAAACTGGCGTGCCACAAGATATGGCGGAACGGGTAGAGATTTCACGTTGCATAGATGCAGCCTACATAGGTGCGGTAAATAAAAGGGCTAGTGTCGCACCGCAGCATCAAACGAGAATCTTCCGGTGCCTCTCTTTGGCCGTGTTGAAAGAGCCAATATGAGCAGTCGATCTGGCTGAAAGTACCCCAATTCCTGGGCAATCTGCGCACTGGGTGCCTGAAAGCGCGAGTATAGTACATGTTCCTGCCTTGGTGGCACATCTCACGATGCTGCAATCTACGCGCCTTCGCGAAGTCGCGGTTCCCTTCCGCCCTTAATTCACTAGATCCTTAGTGATAGATTATTCAGGATTACTTTCAAAACGCCTGCCTACAACGCCGCTCATGGCTTATTTCTAAACCTGGTTCGTCGCCCTGTGTGAGATTGATATTTAGGTCTTGTGACGCCATCTTCGGTCTGTGTTTGGGCCTGCCTTTTGGGGCCTGCTTGTTTTCCTGTGCCTCGATATCGCCGAACCGCGTTTGCCCTCACCAATGCAAGGAACTCTGGATGCAGTAGTGCATCATACTCATGTGCAGCAATAAGGCGAAGGACGATGGGGCTTACTGGGCCCGTAATTGGGTCGGACAAATGTTGGGTTCGAAATGATGCACGAGATCCCCGCCTTTATCAGCTGCGGATAGGCACATGTCTCCCATGCTGTCACCTAGCCTTCGTTTGCATCATCGTTCTCTTTCAATTAAGACAGCCCATGGACCAGGGCTTCATGCACAGCGGGACGATCTTGAACGAGTGACAGTCGGAGCGGCACCACCTTCTCGCGACGGCGACGGAAGCGAGGACCGATGCAACAACTTGGACGTCGGTCAGGGGCGATGGGGGGGGGTGGAAATTGCAGTGCGCGGTGCGCGGTTGGGGATGGGGGCGGTTGGGACATGGTGTTTGGTGAGAATTGACAGATGAAGCGCCCAGGATGCATTAATAGAAACAAAACTCACCGCTCAACGCTGACTTGATGCTAGACGCCGCACACTACCATTGCATGTCGCTAATTCTGGCGATGCTGGCGACAGTGCAGTGGAGGCCAGTTGCGGAACCCAGATGCGACGAAGGGCCGGCAATAAATTCATCAGCACGAAATGCGGCCCGTCCCTCATACGGTGTCATGTTCTCAGGAAGCCCTTCGTTCCGGATGAGCCGAGAGGGGTAAGACGATGTGGAGAGTTGGAATGGTTCAGCCGACCCCTGCTGCAGGCTGACAAGGAGGCCGGCGAGCGTGTCAAGAGGCTGACAACGGTGGTGCTGCGAGGGCGAGGTTGCGATGCGCACTCCGCACGCTGCACGGCACATCATTGCATCAAGGACCTGAGAGGTGCACGCACAAAAGCAAAAGGCGCAAAAAAGGTGCTGGAGAAGGCTTGGGACATGCCCATCGCCAGCACCCACTCGCACCGCCGGCCTCACTGCTGGGCTTGCCGACCTTCCTCATTCACGCCCACTACTGATCCCAGGGAGACAGCTGTGGACGGCAAGGCCCGCTAGTTCGATCCGCCCCGGTCTCTGGGTCTCCACTCCGACGCCGGCAGAAATCCTGATCCCTGACGCCCGGCGAGGCGGACTAAATCACATGAGCAAAGAGCGATGCGGCGCTAAAAACTTTCTGCAGATAATGTGCGCCACATCCGCGGCAGCCGCGGTAATTGGCCGACGGCTGCAGTGTGAATGCGCCTGGAGGTGCACTGGTGTGGACTGGCATAGCCCATCGCCACCACCGCGACACAGTCCAGCTGCCATGATTCGGTTGCATTGACACACCACTGCGAAATCCGGCCTCTGCTCCACCCCCGGGTCCCAACAAGAGAGTTCAAAGTGACAAGTCATATTTGCTAGCCGCTGCGCCGCAATCCTTGCATCCCGGCTCAACCCTCATTTTCCTCCGCTCCACTGCTCTCACCGTCCTCGTCGTCGTCGCTAGATGCACTGGGCCCGTCGTCGGGCATGACGACGCTGTTGAGATAGGTGATCTGCGCTCCTCGCCTCAGTTAGCGACCACTTCTTCAATTCCTGCATGTAATGCGCCGTGCTTGGAGATGAGTTGGCCAGCTTCCCCCGCCCGAAAGAAGCCGGAGCAGGGTCTAAAATGGCTCCATTCGATGGCTGCACTGCCAACGCACCAAACGCCAACAATGAAGGATTCGTTTGACCTAGCATGTCGAGGGATTCCGGTCAAACTGTTTGCGTTTCTGGTCTCCAAAAACACGAGCCACGATCTGACCTAGATCGAACAAAATAAAGAAATACTCACGAACGGTACCATGCATGAGATCTGTTCAGCAATGCGGTCCAGACCCTTAGCTCCGATTACTTCGTCATCAGCCAGCTTTCTGCCGATAGTGTAATTCCTGAGGCGAAGGAGGTCGATATTTTGGTGGTCGTTTTCGTATCCCTGGTTGTTACATTTTTGTTAGCTTCTTTCCCATCGTTTGGAATAACCTGCGAGCGCCATCTTCTTTCTCTCTGGAGAGCCTGGGTTATCTGCGACTGTTTGGAGCATGTGGAGTTGTGATAACCTCTGGCGTTCTGGAGCATCAAGATTGGGAGGTGAAGTCCAAAAATATTATTCGTCGTTCTCCCCCCTTTTTTTGGCATTAGGAGAATAGGTGGCCTCGTAGTGGAACAATATCAACTTCGTTTTTTTGTCTACTTCTATGGTCCTCTCCATGTAGAATGTCGAGACATTGGTCTTGGCATGTGTATCTAGTACGTAAGAAGTTGGCAGTGGTATCTGGAACCGCTCCGCCGGGACAGGCAAACCAACATCATTATCAGTTTTCAAGTCTCTCATTGTGCCCCCGGTCATTTCAGAGAGCTTGGGATACACTCAATCCCATGATTGGTGACGCGCCCTCTTACCCGCCGAATTTAAAGAAGCAGCAGCCAATGGCCTTAGGGAGGATTCCAGCAGGCTTTATCATCTGGCGGTAATCACATGCTGTTCTGGTATTAATGAAAAGAGATGAGACAGACTAACCTTAGGTTTCGTCTTCAGGGCGTTCCCAGCATTCTGACCAACAAATGCCTGCACAACCATCTTCTCATTTTCGGCGACTCCTCCAAAGAAAGCCTCACGAATCCGCGCATCTGTGAGAACACGCTTGATCTTGTGCGGTTTTCGATCGATGTCGCGTCTCAAGAGACTCAGTGGCTCTGCAGCTGGACACCACAGTCCTCCGCCTTTTAGAAACAGTGCGTCAGTAAAGACTCAATAAATAGTAAATGACTCCAAAAAAACACGTATTGGCTTTGTCTTCATGGCGAGCCTATCAATTCCTAGGATGTGTTGCCGAGGAACTTCTACAGATATCCAGAGCCGATTCGAGAATGCCTCCGTCAGTTTGATGATAACCGATGCCTGTTGTTGATGTAAAGACGTGTTGACCTTGTTGGCAGCAGTTTTCTGCGCGATCGGAGAACGCACTAGAGCGGGATCTACCATAGTACACAACCCGAAGCGTGACGAACGGTACGGCCTTTAGAATCACTCCATTACATCACCTCGAATCCTTTCGGAGAGTGAAAGCGAAGCTTCAGTGGCCATCCCTGACGCGATAAAGCGTCCGTTTGACGCCGAGACTGACTATCCCTCGGCAACCCATCACAAGAGCTGCAAGAATCGGTATATATCAATCGGAAATTGATGCCCAGCTATCCGTCTGCAGCATATGAGGCACAACTAAGAGTCAGACGTTGGTTACACAACGAAGGCCGCTTGGGACACCACCAACCAGCTCTGCATGCAACAACACCCCAAGCACGATCCTCTGCATCTCGGTGCACAATACGAGCGCCTCTACGAAGTCGAACCCAGCTACTGGGCAGCGGATGAACTGCAAGAATCTCACCGCGCCATGGTGACGGCAATGAAAGGACTACACCGTACGGATTCCCACCCTATAGGATAGATCCAGGACTCGGCTCCGGTCGACAGTGAGGCTAGTGATTTGTACAGACCCACTCATGATGTGCGTGGGCCAGGTTGATTTGCGCAACATCAATCGCGCCGGTGCCGCCAGGGACTTCTATATTTTGCCACATGCAGAGTGCTTCAGGAGCCTTTGCGTAGATGCATGGCTTCATATGCCATTGCACCAGTATGGCGAACATTTTAAGAAATTAAACTTACCAACGAAGCTCTTACCAGGGGCTATCTGTACATAGTATGCTGCATATGGGCCCTTTCGGCCGGTACGTGACCTGTGTGATATTTAATTGCTGCAAACTTAGCGAATCTATGCTGTCCTTACCAGGCCGCTGAGAAATGAGTCTGGTGATAATGATTAGTAAAGCCCTGTGCAAATATGAGATATCGGAAAGTGCTAGCCTTATATGGAGTTGGGTCGGAGGTGAAACGAATATCTCGGTATATCCGGAAGATCTAGCTTAGTGTTAAAAGCAAGGAATCCTGTGGATAGGAAAGTAAGAGGTACTATGTCTTTTACAGGAAGTTCGGGAATGGTTTCGTCGGTTTCAACCACCTTCTGTGTGAGACACTCGACGAATGAGGTGAAGTCTTTGAGGGATGTGCGATAGTCTGGATCATGCACTAAGAAAGGATAAAAATATCGTTAGCTGCAGGCTAATGTGAGTGCTCTCTCTTGCATTGCAGTAGACTTAGAAAAGCATTTCTTTCCAAAATACGTGTCTCCTTGGCTGCGCATATAATACGGTCTGGACGCTGGTGATGCAATTACGGGAAGTCTTACTTTTAAGCCATTCTCGATCGTTGTTGGCCGCCAGGTCTTTGAGAAATAGCATCGTGTTTGGATGTATTGTATCATCTGCATACGGTGTGGCCCTGGCTTCCCTAGCTTTCGGCTTCTTGATGATGAACTGGATTCCTGGAGGGAGCTTTGCGCCAGGCCTCTGTAGTTCCTTGTCCTTAGTCTCCGCACGGACTGCTACCACGGTTTCTTTCTTCGGTATGCCTTTCTTGCCTTTCTTCCGTGGCTTAACATCCTCTTCACTGCTAACTACCTCGTTATCAGATTCAGAAGCAGGTGATGATACATTACTGCTCGCAGCTTCTTCTTCATATCCAGACTCTTTCTCAGTATCATCCTTTTCTTCGTTATCAGGATCGTGCTCAGGATATGCGCTCTTTGTAGAGGTAGCTTTGGTACGCTTCGCCTGTCGCGTAGGGGTAGTCTTCGCGGGTGCTGGTCGCTTCGAAGAGTTTCGAGGGGCTGAAGCTACCGATTGTCTTGTAGATTTTCTAGCCATTGTTTCCAAAATGTTGTCTCGTGTTCCCCAGTGTGCGAGAGTGGTGTTGTAGATAGCTTGGAATGTAAGACGGAGGTGTTCGTTCCTTGAACCGTGTCCGTGCTCAATGACGACCTTTCGCGTTTCTCACGAAATTCAATCTTTAGCCACAACAAGCAGGATTTACCTGAGCCATGCCGTCTCAGTTCGAGGTGAAAAGGACTAGGATCCTCCGGCAGCTTGAACTACCCACCGAGGAATATAGTGACCTTTCTCCTAAAGGATCGATCGATGAGGGAATCCGCGACCTCATCGAAGAGATCAATCACTGTAATGAACTTGTAACAACGAGCAGCTGTGCGGGAAGAATTAGCGTGTTCCTAGAAGGCAAAAAAAAAGATATTTCTGGGATAGAAACGCTTGATGGGAAAGATGCGTCTCTTGCTGGTCCAGGTGGTAAAGGAGGGGGCGCGTGGCTTTTTATTTCTCACGCTCCGGTTGCAATACCAAAAAATGTATCAGACTCCAATTTCTCGTCTACGTTTGGCTTGGAATTTCCTAGTAAAGTGGATGATCTAGACCAAGGCCGAAGATATATACATATAAAATTTGAGGCTATGGTAACTCCCAGATAACCATCAAAATGTGCGTGAGCTGACGTTTGACTAGATATTACATGTTCTTACTGCTTCATTGGAAGGTGCCCAACGAACCCTCTCCGCCGCGTTAAGTGCTGGTTTCCGAGAAAGCGGTGCCGTGAGCCTGTCTTCTTCTGGTCAATCGGAAGTGAATCCAATGGTGGCAGTGCGATCTGCTGGCCTTGCTTTCGATTCGATTATTGGCTACCAAAATGAGGAAGGGTTAAATATTTCCATGGTTGATGAAAGGCACCTCCGAATGCTCGTGGGTATTGCAAATGAGAGATTCAGGATCAATACAGAACGAATAGAGAGATTCCGCTCCGCTCTACTTAGTCAATTCAAACCGCTCCAAACAAATGTTACTGAGTTCTTACCCCTAAAGCCTATCAAGGCTGGATACGAGGATCCTGAGGCTAGAAGACAGCGCAAGAAAATGGAGGGCATAAGTCGGCAGGAGGCAATGCGAGTCGAGAAGGCTAGTACGAACTACCCGAAAGAATCGAAAAGTAATCTAAGTCGTGAGATCAACGGCATATTTGATTGATCTGAATGGAGATTTTCTTCCAACCATGTGGCACACGAGAGTCAAGTGGGACAAAATATTGTGTCAAACGTCAGCTGAAGCTTTATTGAGAGGAGGACAGACATTTAAAAACTCTCCGAAATTTTTCAGTGGACTTACAAGTATTCTATTCTATACCCGAAACGACCAATGGGAGCGTTCCTTCCAAATGTCTCCGAAAAAGAAGACTGGATCGGGGGGTTTCACCAATACTGATTCTTCTATTTATAAGAGAGAATTTTGGCCCAATGCTCTCAATTATCATAAGCCTTTCAATCAAAAATATTTCTTTATCGCTTTTAGGCCTTTTTTCGGTCTCAACTTTTCCGACTGCTTCCGCCAAAAACCTAGCAACTATCACTATGGCTCTTGCCGAGGCAAATCGAAAATTCTTCGAGTAAGGTGATTTATTAAATACCACTTCGTCACTAAAGTCTGCAATAGTAGCTTGACAGATACGTATGATGACGCTCCATGGAGAGTCAAGGCCATCACTCAGATCACCGACGCTGTTCACGAACACCTCAATTGGATTGGTGTCAACTGGGCAAAACCGGAACCTAACACTGGAGTCGAAGAGGCTGAAAAAATTCGGCTTCTTGATTATGCCTGTGGCACCGGTTTGATTTCCCGCGTAATTCCCCTTTCTATTCTCTTTCCCAATCCATCCTATTAGCAATGCTAAACCCATGCTTAGGCCCTCGGTCCGTATGTAACGACCACTACTGGCATCGACATCTCCCCGAACATGGTCTCCGCTTTCAACAAGCGCGCCACTGATGCTGGTATTCCCCGATCCCAAGTGTCCGCTGTCGTCGGCAGCCTGTTCACACCTGAGCCATCGGACGCTCTCGCCGAGCCTGAGTACTTCAACTTCGACATCGTCGCTGTAGGGTTCGCCTATCATCACTTCGAAGACGTTACGCTAGCTACCAAGCGCCTTGTAGAGCGTCTCAAACCCGGCGGTGTTCTTTTCATCATAGACTTCATCCAAGGAGCCGGAATGGATCATTCCCACGGGCATGGACATCATGGACATGCACACCACGGTCCGAACAACGACCATGGTCATGACCATGTGCATCATGCTCACCACGGATACAGTCACACTGATATTCCTGAAGACGTGTTAAAGGATCTCCCGAAAGAAATGATCGACTCCATCAAAGTCACCGGCTTTGACGAGGCGCGCGTGCGCGCGTTTTTTGAGGAGGCTGGCCTTGTGGAATTTGCCATCTCCGTGCTGGATGAGAAGTTGTACATGGAGCATAGTGGAAAGGGTATGGAACGAACTGGTTTCTTTGCTAGGGGAACGAAGCCAGTTGCACAGGATATCTAAGCGTGTCGGTGGACAAAATAGGATTGAACACAGAGTGGCCCGAGTTGTGTGTGGTTGAGAGCATCAAGGAATTCTATTGATTTCTCAGTTGATATTAGTTTAGCGGCGGGGGATCCTACACCACCAATTTAGATGCCTTTGTAGCACTCCCTGTTTAGCGCATGTACTGTATGAGTCTCAAAGCACTTTCACCACTTCTGCTCTACAATCCGAACTTACCACCTAGAGGACTCAAAACCTCACTCTTAAGTCCTTACACTTTCTCAATCTCGTAGCATATAGCTCACCATCCCTTCTCCATTTCTTCGCTCGACTCTCAAGGCTCCTCAGCAGTACCTCCACACATTCACTATCTCACAAAGCTTCCCAAACTTAGTTTGCAATGGAGCCTCGTAATAAAAAAAATAAGGCCGTCGAAATCGGACTTTGCACCTGTACGTGGTGACGGCTACGAACCTGGTCTTCGAAGTTCAGATCCAGAGCCAACGCAGAGACGTCGCACAGCGTGCGGACAGGACCTGGTGGTGGTTGTGGGCGTTAAGGGCGGTGGTGAAAAATTTTCGGATGGTGAGATCTTGAAAACCACTACTGTTGGCCCTCTACAGTACGACGACTACTACACTGTTCTCCTATCCAGGGCACCTGTACGATCCAACATGGATGCATAGTATTCGATAACATCCCCCGACCCCCAGTTGAAAGCATCGACGACCTCACATCGACGAACGAGCAAACGCGAACGAGCGAACGAACGAGCAAATATACGGCCCCTCCTAACCCCCAGGGCGATCGCCCGTGGAGCATGCGGTCACTCGCCGTACTGCCGTAATACTACTGAAACCGTCAGCCGGATAACCCCGTATGGTTTTCCTTGTCTCCTCTCGACGGAGTGGTGCCCTTAGAGAGGGCCTAGTGACTGGGGCCTAGGCACAAAAGATACCCAGGTACACACACATCCCGCTTTCGTCTTTTGGTATTAGGATGGTAGAACGGATGAATCCCCCTTACGCCTTCGATAGGCCTTAGGGGGGGGGAGGCATGGCGTATATGGCAATGGTCAACAAGAGATAGCACACAGGGGATGGTTAAGATATGGAACATAAAGCACACGGTAATTAATTGGCAAGGCCTAGCTGGGACGTAGTGAACCCTAGCTTTGGATAAGCTAGAGAAGGAAGCAGTGGTTCCCAAGGAGTTCAAAACATCCAAGGAGGAGGACGTGCTGTAGGCCCGCAGGGCCGCAGCTACGTGCAAATATGGCAAATCGGGGTTTTTCATCCTACTGAGGCTGCTCATAGGGTTTTTCCTCCCCCAACTACAGGGGTTTTCTTCCTGTAAATACATAAGTTTTCCCCCCTGTGCGGAGTAGTCTGCGTGGGCCAGTAGGATCCGTATCAGACGTTAATCAAAGAGTTACTACTAATAAAAAAAATAAACCACTTTTATCATACCTAGGTACTCATACCGCAAGGCCAAGATGACCATTGCAATGCTGCAGTCGCTAAAGTGCTATATACAAGAAGATTCTCACAAACTGACCGCCACCTTCTCCTTCCCCGCCGCTGCTCCCGAAATATACGGCGCGGCAGTGATTCCAACACCCACCCAACTGATTCCTTCCAAACGCTCAGTAGAACCCCCAAATATCCCGAACCACATACCACTCCCGACCTCCTAAAAGCACCGTGAAGAAACTTCCACTCTGCATACTTAATAAGGAATACCATCATACTCACCATACCCAAGCGCCAGGTTCATGTTCTGCAGGCACTGCGTGGCAGCGCCTTTGAGCAGATTATCAATGGTGGCGTTGACCACGACTCTCTTGCCGCTCGAATGCACCGCGAAACCGCCAATCTCGGCGCCGTGCTTCCCGGAAATGTTTTTCACAAGCGGGGACTCGCCGACGACCTTGACGAGCTTCTCGCCGGCGTAGCGGTCTTGGTAGAGGTTGCGGATGTCGCGCGATGTCATGTTCTGTGACAGCGGGATGCTGATTGTGTGCTGTTTTGAAGGTTAGCTCCAGTCAATGTAGTGATCAAGGGAGTAGCCTTTTTCCGCGGCGACTTGACTTACATGAATGCCCTGGAACCAAACAGCTACATGCGGGATGAACGCCACGTCAAGACCCAGCTGGTTCGAGATCTCCCGCTCGTGAATGTGATCTGTTAAGCTATATGGAATCAGGTTGTTCTCCAGATTCTTAACGTCGTTCTTCGGGCTAGGTTTCGTGCCTGCACCAGAATATCCCGAGACACCAAAAACAGTTGGCTGGCCACCGATGAATTTGAGGAGCGGTGCAATACCCAGCTGCGCAGCAGTTGCATAACAGCCAGGGTTAGAGATGCGAGTAGCGTTAGCAATATTGCGACGGTCAACAAGCTCTGGGAGACCGTATGTCCAGGCGGGATCAAAGCGGTAGTCAGCGCTCAGATCGACGATTACAGCATCTGGCTTGCCGGCTTCATTAACAGCGTCAACGAAGGGTTTGCACACGCCGTTGGGGAGCGCCATCACCCAGCAATCGACTTCGTCCTTCTCGGCCATGCGTTTCACGTCATCAGGGGTGAGGTTCTCGTAGGTGATACTACGCTTGGTATAACCTTCAAGCTTCTTACCCGCAAGCTCGCGCGAGGAAACGTGGCGAAGATCCATGTTGGGGTGTTTGTTAAGGAGATCGATGAGGGCTCGACCAGTGTAGCCTCGGGCGCCAATGAGGGCGATTTTGGAAGGCCAGTTTTTGCTCTTGAACTTGATGCCGTACGGAGGGTTGGGATTGGTAGTTGTGGCAGTCGAGGCGGCTGAGGCATATCCTCGAGAGGATGACGGTTGGAGCCTTGCGGATCTGAAGGCCGGCCTCGTGGATGACCCCATTGTACGAGCGCTGGTGGCGCTTGTAGAGTAATTACGCGCCTGCTGTTGGTTCTTCAAACCGGCAGCATAATCAGCAGCGCGACGGAGCTGTGCTTCGAGGTTGTGGTCGCCGAACATGCGTCGGCCATGAAGAGAGAATTCGTTCATAAGCGCGACAACTTCTGTTGGGTTAGCAGGGCCCCAGAAGCAAAATACTTCGCCGTCACGGCGTAGAGTACCATCAGCTTTGTCCTTGAACCAGCCAATGTTCTCATCCTGCGCATCCACTGTCCAATATAATCGAGGATATTTCTCCTTCAAATGTTGGAAGATGTTGTCCGAAACATTTGAAAGCCACGCATTCTTCGTACATGTGAAGGTTGAAAGCTGTGCCATGCTTTCGCCTTCCTGCGGTGGGAAAACAACGCCTAGAGCACCCATCTTCTCATCAAAGAATGCCTCGAAGGGGCGAGTCTTCAGGCTCTCGACGTAGCGATCAATCACGGCTGCTGAGTCCAGACTCTCCCGGTCTCTTAGAAGAGCTTCCTTGAGCATATCAATATCCTCGAAATCCTCAAACTTGGACGCTGTCTGGACTCTTTGTCCTCGTCGGATCAAAGTTCCAGCTCCAGTATGACTGAACAGCTCTTTCTCTAGATACTGCGGATGAATAATGGCGACACTTGATGTTCTCGGCAGGTCATCCAGAAGTTGCTTTACCTCCTTGATTTTTAATCTTGTACCATACTTGACCCATGGTTGCTTCATAAGGTGGTCATACTCTTCGTCGAGATTGATGGCAGAAATCAATTTCCCGGTGTTACCATCGAATAGGCCACCCTTCTCTGACAAATATACTATCTTCAGTGGCTCCAGCGCACGCGCTAGATCTCCAGCTACGACATCTGCATTGACATTGAGGATTTGACCATCTTCGGTTTCTGCCATGGAGCAAAGAACTGGTACTTCCCCTGCCCTTATAGCATCATCAATAGGCCTCGTGTGGACATCCGTGATTTTCCCAACATATTGCCATTTGTCTCTGTCCAGATAGTCTGCCGTGAGTACTCCAGCTGTGATAGGCCGAGCTGGAACACCCCAGTCTTGCCTCAATCTCAACACCAGGTCCATGTTGGCCTTAAGGAAGAGCTTTCGAGCAATTCCCAATGTCTTCGGGTCGGTAATTCGGATACCCTCCTCGAACTGTGGCTCGACACCTGCATCTTCAAGAATCTTGTTCAATTGAGGGCCCGCCCCATGAACGACGACAGGGTACAACCCCATCAAATAGAGATTGCGCAATGCCCTGCAGAGAATTTCTGCATGGTCGGTGAGAATGGCCCCTCCAACCTTGACAACGGCAAACTGTTGCGACGAAACGGATTTGAATTGGGAGAGGTATTGTTCAATCTCCCTCCTGGAGCTTACACTTCCGAGCAAATTGAGGAATGCTGAACGTGTAGAAGCGGTATCCCGACTGTCCGAGGTAGAGGCGTACGACCGTCTGCGGGTGGATATGAGAGCGGCGGAGAGGCATCGAGGACCTCCAGCTAGAGAGGTGACTCTGCGTGAGGATCGTGCTGCCAATCGAGCACCGGATCGCACGACGCCCTGCATTTTGTCGGCGGGCCGCTTCGGGGATTGAATCACTCCTGAAGGTGAATTGGGGGATTTGAAAGGCTAGCAGGCAGTTTTGAGGTGGACCTCTGGCTCACTCTAAGGTATTTTTCCGCGTGGCCGTTATCGCAGCCTTGGCAGCTCCCCACAGTCACACGGAAGCGGCGCTAGGGTCATAAGGCTTGATTGGCCCGCAACTTTCAGAGAATTTTCTGCATGGTCTCACCCAGCGACAAAAATTTTGATACACGCATGATCCGCTGTGTCTTCCCCTCGCCAAATCCATGTCCATTACTCTCCCCAATTGCGAATCTCCCTGCTAAAGATGTGCGGTTGCGTGCCCATGCATTTCACCACTCAATCTCTTTACGCAAAACGCATTCTAGACATGTAGTTTCTCTCTCAATTGCAGCCATTTCTTCGGAACGACACTCAACGAGTTTCTGTGCGTATGACGCAGATCTCTCGAGAAAAAAGTGTTGAATTATTGCGCCTTTCGGAACAGGCCTAGATCGACAAGGGCGCAAGAGGTCCTGGACTGCCTTGAATGATGAACCCAGTATTGTCCAGAAAAACCAGAGGTCCTCATTGTGCTTGCTTTACACAATTGTGCTGGCTAACTCTAGGCACTTTGCAGTCGAAAAATGGGCTTGCTGATCCTATACTTACCTTCGGTGCTTAACCCCAAGACAAACTCTTTTTCCCAATTGCGGCTCTTATATTGTAAGGAATCTGCAGTCACTTTAAACTTTCACTAGAGCAGCCAATGTACAGAGAACCTTGATTTCAAAACTACCCAAGGCGACACTGTGGCCTTCAGGACCTCTAACCCGGAAGCAAAAGACAAGGAGCACGACCCAACTTCCACGAGCAGAAGACTGGGAATCGTTTGTTACAAGAATTACTCCCATCACTACAAGCCGAACATGAATGCAGGGAACGACAAAAGGAAATGAAAAAACCCAACGCTCCCAATTTCGCCGAAGACGTAAAGCTTACAATAACTTCCGGGTTGCTAATAGCCCAGGAGTTTATCATCGACCAGCAGCCAGTGCAACACCCCACGAATGGACTATGTAACACTCCTACTTTCTCCCCCTTTGTGAACCACTTCGTTTAAGTTGATTGTGAAAGTGCTTAATGTTTGGTAGCAACGACTGTAGGAGCCGATTTGTTAGTTGCATTGTCCACCGAATAGGTGTGCTTTGGGAGAATAAAGACTTACCGGACGGAACAATAATAACAACGAGTAGGATGATGATGCCCACGATGAGGCACATGCGCATCTTCATGTCCTTCCACCACATCTGCTTCCGTACTCGGTTTGCGCCGCGTCGGAAGCCCTGGGCTGATACTGCGAGGTTGTCGGTTTTGTCTTGCAGAGAATCTAGTCGGGCTCCTCGTTCAGAGACCTTGTTGATATTATCGCGCATAATTCCGACAGTGCTGTCGATTTCCTGTAGATATACGTCAGCTGAGTGGCTTGGCAATATAGCTCAGGTTGCCATGGTTTGATTCTGCGGAAGCTAGTCTCTGGGTCCGTCTCGATGCTGAGCTCCTTTGAGAAAAGTAATACGCTGTGGAGTATTGATAGTACTGGAGACCTTATCAACTGTAGTAGGATGCCTCGAGACTTTCGGTTGCCACAGAAACAGGCCAACAACAATGAAGCTCGGTGTTTGAAAGCGGCTTGGATAGGGACCAGGGAAGACGTTGTGAGGTAGAATTATCGCAGTCGCAATGTCGTTGAGACGTCTCAAAACGTTGGAGGTATCGCAATGTCCGTCTAGCCAAAGAAACGCTCCACAGTGCCTCTCATAACGAAAATGCATGTCAAAACCTACCGCTTGAAGTGCCGCTGTACGATGGTTGCCATTCTGGCCAGCACCGCCGGCGTTGGCGTTGTTGGCGCCTCCAGAGGGAATGTACGGATCGTAGGGCTGCTCACGGTCGGCCATGGCTGCTGTTCGGTGTAAACGGAATGGAGTAACGGAGGTGTTGAGTTCAGTTGATGATGAATCTGGATGCGCGACTTTTGATGGATAGTAAGGTTGGCTAGCGGACGGGTGGTGCAGTGGTGTTGCGGGTAAGAGTTACCCGGCAAAGTTGCAGGTGTTTGGCGAGCGAGGTGGTTTGTAACTTCTTTGGTATGAGTGAGGTTTGAGCTGAGGCTGAATGTTGAGGGCTAAGTCCAAAATTGCGCTCGGGCCGTGAGCGAGAATTCGTGTTCACAACAGAAGCACGACTTTGTGTTTAAAATAATACCTCTGTCGCTCGAGAAGGCACTTCGTTGCCACTTTCCAAGCAGATCACGTGGTCTGAGCCTCTCTCATAGTACGTACGGTGTTCCGGGCGTGCCGTCACTTGAAGGCAGGTAGATGTGGCAATGGTGCACGCTTACGCAGCGCCGAGCTTCTAATTCTAGCCGTCGGTTGGTCACAAGCTGCTCGCAGATTGTGGGCTTGGAAGGACTGAAGCACCACTTGAGACAGTCAACGCAGCATAACATTGTGTAAAGAACGAGATTTGCATTGCTGCTGTGATGAAATGCGTCGTATTCACCCCTTTTACAGTATAGCGGACGCTGACAGAGTCTTTCAGAAAGCTCAAAACAGCTCGTGTCCAGCTTTGTATACGCCGACTTGGCAGGTCCTTGGCGACAAGAAGTATTGCTTCCGCCCATCTCCCCTGGATTTCAAAACCCATACAACTAATCCAAGTACCAAATGTACGCTTCAGCACCGAGAACACTCGCTCAACCCTCAACTCCGCAACTTTCGCATTTCTAATACCACTTTCGGCGGTGCTGTCGAACTTTCCACCCCTCCTCAACACCACTCCCGGCCGTGCCAACTTTGTCGCTCGTTTCGATCGTGATCAGTCTTTGTTCGCGTAGCAGGATCTCCTCGTTTGACGACCGAAACAGTATTGGGAGGAGAACCTGATTATATCCATCAAAGAACGACAAACACTTTCGTTACGGACCTGTCCGGCGCTGCGCGTTGACAGCGTCATCGATCCGTCAATTTCCCGATTTTAAAGGCTAGACACGTGGGTTGAGGGCCGAGTCCTCACATTTTAATACTGGCATAATGAAGTTCTCAACATCGGCCTCTGGGGCCTTTGGTGCTTTGATGCTTTCTGCATCAAGTGTACATGCCATAGATTTGGATATTACCTCTCGTGGTATGATTCCTTCCGAGAATCCTCACTTTAACCTCTAAAAGCTAATGTTTTTATGCAACACTTAGATTCAATCAAATCAGCGGCTAGCCAGATAGCATATGGTATGGTAAAATGGTACACTGGCAACAACACAGGAGATGTCCCTGGCAATCTTCCTTCTCCGTACTACTGGTGGGAGGCAGGCGCCATGTTTGGATCACTAGTTGATTACTGGTATTACACTGGAGACTCAGCATATAACGACATTACCACACAGGCCATGTTGTTCCAAGTTGGACCGAACGATGATTATATGCCCCCAAATCAAACCAAAACTGAGGGTAATGACGACCAGGCTTTCTGGGCCATGGCGGCAATGTCCGCTGCAGAGGCGAAATTCCCGGATCCTCCCGCAGATAAGCCTTCATGGCTTTCCCTTGCTCAGGCAGTTTTCAATTTACAAGCCAACCGATGGGACAACTCGACCTGCGGTGGCGGTCTGCGATGGCAGATCTTTACGTTCAACAACGGTTACAATTACAAAAATACAATTTCGAACGGATGCTTCTTCAATATTGCTGCCCGTCTTGGGAAGTATACGGGCAATTCGACCTACACTAATTGGGCAGAGACTATGTGGAATTGGGTCGAGTCTATTGGTCTCATGAGCGAGGACTATCATTTCTATGACGGCTCCGATGATTCGATCAACTGCACACAAGTCAACCACATTCAATGGACGTACAATGCGGGCGTGTTCATGCTTGGGGCTGCCACGATGTGGAACATTGTAAGTCTATTCACATTATTGCAGTTCAACAACTGACATGAGCTAGACTGGTGACGATATATGGAAGACGCGCACTGCGGGTATCATCAATGGAACTTCAATCTTCTTCTCGAATGACGTGCCAAACGTCATGTACGAAGTAGCTTGTGAGTCAAACGGAAAATGTGACGTCGATCAACGATCTTTCAAAGCATATCTCGCACGCTGGATGGCTGCCACCACCAAGGTTGCGCCTTGGACGCATGATCTAATTATGCCGAGACTGAAGGCATCTGCTCAAGCTGCTGCAAAGCAGTGTAGCGGTGGGACAGATGGCAAGACATGCGGTCTGAAATGGACAACTAACGGGGTCTGGGATGGCAGCTACGGCGTTGGCGAGCAGATGAGTGCGTTGGAAGTTATTCAATCGCTTCTTATTGACCAGGTATCCGGTCCACTCACAAACCAAACGGGCGGCACCAGCAAAAGCAATCCATCTGCTGGATCTCACAGTGAAACAAACCCATTAATCCTCTCTCCGACCACCACGGGCGACAAAGTTGGAGCAGGCTTCCTCACAACGATCATTTTGATTACGATACTTGGCGGCGCGTGGTGGATGGTTGCTTGATTGCTTCGAGAAATCAATTTTACTCCTATTGAACTCACGGTGCGTTTTCTTCTTGACTTTAACTGGCCTAGCATTCATACATGGTTATTGGGTAACCCACACAGGAGTGGGCTCTGGTGTTAATGTACTCTTTTTTCTGTGACTCTCATCCCTGCCTGATGCCAGCTGCGTTGACTGGGCGTCTTACTACATACAGTATAAACTGAGTGACCGACATCTAACGTCATACACTTCCTTGCTGGAGTTGTCGAAGCAAGCAATATAAGGATTTATAACGGAACCAAATTTGTCACGCTCGTTCAAAGTCTTATCCACTTCGCAACGGGCCCTCTTAGAATGTTCCAAGATGAAAAATAGAGCGTTAAATTGACTTGATGGCTCTTTCATATAACCAATCAGGTCTCATCATGCTCTGACATATTTTCATTCATCCTTTTTTTATTCCCAAGTACAAGCTATGGATGTGATCTTTGCTTCTACAATCTGGGGCCTGTTCAATGTGCACACTCAAAGCCTTCAAAACGACTTTTCTGCTATTCCGCCAGTTGGCTTATCCAGGTGCTTTCTCCAATCATAGCTTACCTCGACAGAATTGTTCTTTCCAACTGTCCCGTGAATGAAACTAAACAAAACACATCGAAACGATACTCAGGCTATCAGGAAGCACTCACGTGGAAGAGTAGTAGGGGTCGTGTAGTGCATCAGCCATGCGCAACAGCACAAGGTAAGAGCTTAAATTAAAGCTCTTCCAGCTTCCATGCAGTTCCTTTACTATACTAAATTACTTTCATTAAAATCGAAAATTTAAATCATTCGAGATTTCTTATGAATGGTTGCAAGGCATTTTAGTTTCCAGTTCAGCATACGGGCTCACTACTACATTACAAAGGCACTTGACTTCAATCACCTTCCTACCTACCATCCCATGACGCATTGTTCTCACCGACCTTTGAATTATTTACACCAAAGGAAAGTATGAGCTGTCCATGGCTCTCAGCTACAAAACGATCGATCTGCTCCGTCACGTTCTTTTTCCGCACCTTCATCACCATCTTCATCTGCAAAACGATTTGCGTTGGCAACATCTCTATCCCCTGCATTGATTATTCGGCTGCCTTCCAATGGGCCTTCTTCACCGTCCATCAGACCCCATTCATTAAAGAATCCTAGCTTGAAGCTTGAAGGCTATCTCGCTCTCATCAACCTGCCTTCTGAGCCCTCCTTTCCACCGATCTTCTCGGCAGAGAAACTTCGCAAACTCTAGGCGGCTCTTGAAGACACTCTCAATCAAGTTGCCCACGGAGAGACTCTACTCTCTGATATTTACGATCACTCTACCAAGGTACTCCCTCGACGATCCACACTACGCAGATCAGGCACAAGAGGAAATGAAGTTGCGTTCCAGTCGTCGCTCCCTTCACGCATGTGCGGATATCCACGCACTATTGGGGTATCAAGCTCACCTTCAGCGACGAGCATGCAAGTAAGCGAGAGTCCTTCGCCTACAATTGAAGCTCTCATCGTGCAATCAATAGGATATCCACATCCCGAGCTTTGGGCAGCCCAAACCGCCGCCAGGATTTTCGTCCAAGGCTTCCTCATTGGGTGTCTCATCAGTGCCACCGTCTGCATTGTTGCCGGTCTCTGGTGTTTCTTTTAGGGTGGAAGAACACTTTGGAATGCAATCAAACAGTGCTGCTCTACAACCTTGCTGTCACACAAGAAGCAGCAGCCGAGACATCCGTAGCGCAGGCCACGCCAGAGCAGGACAAACTATCCAGGATCTCGACGACGACCCAAACGCCATCGAACTTGCCGGTATACAATCACCTAGTACCGACTCACACTTCGATTCCAGTTGAGTCTACTGCGCTCTACCCTTGTCAACGGCATCCCTTGGGGTTTATTGCTACTCAAGGGTTGTCGAAAGCCATACCTTGGCCCACCACAATCTCTCGAACAAGGCCGCAGGACAAATGTCTTCCTCCGACACCCCAACGTCCATCCTCCAGTCAATCACCCTCAATTGCGTTAGCTATACCTGTTGGGATGTCAACCACCACAACATCTCCGGCTATGATTCCACCTACTTGCCACATTACAACCACACCTGCTATGGATGCTCTCTATACGACGATGACGGCCGCCCTTTGTCAGGATTCCCTGAGAAAAATTGCACAACCATCGCATGCGAAACTTTTGGCCCAGGAGCCAATACCCCAAAATATATATTTATCATCGCCCTTGCCATCGCTGCCCTACTTTCTATTCATGTGCTGCTTCGTCTGCCTTAGAAAACGGAGACAGATCGCTCATCATCACTAGACGGGCCCGGAAGCACCCATAACATCCCAGGAACTGCCCCGGTCCAGAGCCCAGAAGTTAGAAGTATCGAGCATCCAGCAGGGGCTCCTGTTGAACTATTAGACGGCGGAACTGCCTATCGTCCAGGAGAAGCCTCGGCTCCCGCCTAACCTGAGCAGGGAGGTGGGAGCACCATTCGCATTCGCAGACGTACCTTGGAAAGTGGAAGCGGAAATGTCATCCATGAAGAATAATGTTCAGCCCGACATCCAGCAGCAGTTATACCAGGAGGCGGAAATAAATTCACTAGTCTAAGATCAATCTTGAAATTCTCCTCGCGTCCGCCTAAGGTCCTCGAACTTGCTTCTTTTTCGTCATCCTTCTCCTACGACTTATCTTTCGGAATTTGGTTGCTCTGGTGTGAAAACGTCTCGTTATCGTCATCCATTCACCAGCGAAGCGTCGTCTCCACCGTCCACTTCTGATCCTGTTTCCAAAGATCCTGAGATGAGGATTGAAAGGGAAGGAAGTAAGCTCCACTAGTGAGGGAACCGTCGTAGATCTTCTAGATTAGGAACTAGACATAGTTCAGATGGTTCAGCAATTCACTGGTCGTCATCTCCACAAAATACTCCCACCATCAAGGGCACATCCACGCAAGAACAAAAAGGAAGCCCCAAAATCAAAGCACAAGGAGAGGAAACAAATGTTTATGGCATTAGCGCTTAGCCACCAGATGCAGATAATCACCTGGTTCAGGCGCCTATCCCGGAAGCCATTCCATTTAAGCCACACGCCCCAGCACCCCGCCCTCACCATAACCTAGGCTGCTTGCTCCGTACACTCAACACCGCTTCCGGTACCTATACCACCGCGAAAGCCACTCTGTATGCAGCGGAAATTTAGTGCCTATCAGCCACTCTCTGTGAATTCAACGCCACAGCAGGGCCCTGCTCGAAATGAGTCTTCCGAGCAAGCAGATTCATACTCGGCATCAAAATTATCAGCCATTCCTGAAAGTGAGGATCGAATTTCTACCCCAGATCCTACGCTGTTGTAGACACAACCTCGTTCCATCACTCAACCTCTACTACAGCTGGTTGTATCCGTAAAGATAATCGTTCTTGTTCTTATCGATATGCTGCAACTATTACTGGAGCTCTTACATATAGTTATCCGTTACTTCACACCACGCACAAAGTAGTACGGGGCGAGGGCATAGCCATGAGGGCCGCAGTACAATCTTGAGTGAGCCGAAGCATGGAACGAGGCATGGAACCACTTTTGAAGTGTTCAGAGGGTCGTGCACTATGTATTATTCTTTTTTTTCTACGTTTTGTATCGCGTTGCCTTATTTTAAACCTTCAAATACGAACACGAAGCTTTATCCGAATGTTTTTTAAATGGTGACTTCCATGGTGAAATCTGCAACTACGAAAATTTCTTTGAAATGTGCGGCTCAGATCTGGTTGTCGCCAATCCAATGGCCACCAGACCACAAGCGATTAATTTTCCAATGAAACACAGAGTAAATCTCATGCCAATTACTCCTTAGGCATTTCCGTCGAACGGTAATTAAATGGCATAGTTAACACGATCCAACAGTTTTTGCTAGCGTGTGCAACTATAAATCACGAATCTACAAATCGAGACGTTTCTTAAGAAACGTTACAATGTCATCAAATTCCTCCGGTTCTTTTACCCAATGCCCATCTCTTTCAGCGCCCGAGTACTCCTTCCAGTCAACCCGAACGCCAATGCTACTAAGAATATCACTTGCCTGACGGCCAAGCGAGATATCGATCACTTCGTCGTCCGTACCATGGCCGATGAATACTGGAGTGGATTGGACCGAATGGACATTGGATTCTGCCTGTGGGGGTTCTTTGATACCAAGAATTTCCTGGAAAGAGCGGATAATATCCTGAGCGCGCATATCCGAAAGATCTTGTCCATCATTCATGCAATTAGCCTTCTCTACCTTATTTGCAAAGGGCAACCAAGGACTGAATCCGAGGAAAGCTCCCAGCCTTCCCTTATTCGTAGCCACCCCGCTCAAAAGTATGCACAACGAAGTAGCACCTCCCTGGCTAAACCCGCCCAGTGCCACCTTTTCGGATTTCCCTTCTAACCTATCTACTTCCTCTTCCACGACTCCCTTTATGAACAACACGGACTCTTTCAGTCCGGGTTCCTGCAGGTCCTGTCGCTTGTTCGTATCTGTCAGGGAATAGAGGTCGAACCAAGTGGATTCACTCTCTTCAGATGCTGTGCACCATCGTTGACCAGCAGATGGAAAGACCCAGCGACAGGTTGGCAGAGAGGAAGCGAGGTTCTTGCCTGCATCGGAGGTGTGGTGGGAGAAGATGTCGGATGCGAACTGGGTCGCGGTGCTGGTGTGTCCGTGCAGAAGGATGATAGTGTGCGTGTGCGGGTGACCTGGCTGGGCATCGACAATGTGGAGAGGTGGGAAAGGCATGTTAGTTGAAGACTCGAAGTTTTGGATTCTTTGAATAGTAAGTTAAGTTTGAAAAGTCCCTAAAATCAATGATAGTTCGATATTTTATATTTATTTACGCGCTCTATTGTCAATAATTAGGCAACCGTGTTTGTTACTATCGTATTCATGCTTATCCCTTAACCCGTTGGGGTCCTTAGAGAATTTACCACCGGATTTGATTGGGCACTTGCATTGAACCGGGTTCTCTGATTAGCTGGTCCCTTATCGATAACCGTAGAACCCAAATCAACGGGTCAAGGGATACGACGGAATACGAAGAACTGCCCCTCTCAGCTACAATAAGATGGTAACTAGCTCTGGTCATTGGAGAGAATAAACCAAATTTCATCTCATATTGGCTTCTAGTGCTGCTCCGAGAAAAATCTGTTATACTCTCAACTAGTCCCAAAGTTTGTGGGTGGTGTTTCACAATCAAATATTGTCGACCTGTTGCTTATCACTTCTTTATTGCCTGCACCTATATATAGTCTCTTTCCCTTCATAGATCAATCGATACACAAGTTCCTGATCTGGTATTTCTAGTCAATAAATACCAATGCATTGGAGTTGCTTGCCAAGATCTGCTCACATTAGTCATGTATGACTAGTAGACAGTTGGACTTTGATTGACCATCACTTCAACATGCCACAACGTCTTTCCTTCTCGACATTTGCTCCTTGGCATCGCTCACAAACTAACTGACCCACTAACCTATTAGTTCATACAGAACTCGCACGGCCCAATGCTCTTCGTTTGAACTCGTTGCGACCTCGTTTGCACTGTCTATTCGCCTACAACGAATTCAACTGAACTAACCTTCATCTCACAACCTCACCGCATTATGCCTGCTATAATCACAGATCTAATATACTCGATACTATAGCTGCGCTACGAATTGCTCTATTATAAGTACTGGGTATATAATCACTCTTTCAACGCGCAAGTCAAAACACTTCCCTTTTTCAGATTTCCGTTGATTAACTCAACTCTTAACGCGTCACGATACTCATCCTAAGCTATGACAAAGGCTTGCACAGTGTGTTCCAAATCCTTCGCCAGCGAACAAGCCTTGCAAGCGCACGTGAACGCCACTAAGCACAATGCTCGTGCGAATCTTCAACGACAATCAGAATCATCAAAAGCCAACCCTCAATTCTATTGTGGCATGTGCGAGAAAGCCTTCGCGGAGAAAGCCTATTTGCAACAACACATGTCCTACCATGCCATGCCTCCGCTTTCCTTCAAATACAGCAAATGTCAGAAGTCTTTCCCCACCTCGGAAGCACTACAACAGCATCCGAACGCCTCTTCTCCTTGCGTTGGTCTCTCTGGGCAGCAACAGGCTCCTCTTGCGAACCCAAACCCCGCAGCCAGTGCTTCTTACAGTTGTTCTGTCTGCGCTCAGTCATTTAATAATCCTGAAGCCTTGAAGCAACATTCCAAATCTTGCTGCAACGTTTCCTATAATTGTGAAGACTGCACGGAAGTCTTCAGAAGCCAAGATGCTCTCAACAGTCATATCCGAGCTATTCACAGCGTTCCAGGAGCGTCCCAGTCGTATGATCGTATCGAGAGCAAGACGATATTCAAGGCCCCAGGAGCTTTGAATGCTCATAAAGGGTCATCTGTGAAAGCCCCGGTTTCTCCTTACAGTTGCTTCGCGTGCGCCAAGTTTTTCAAGAGCGGAACAGAAGCACAAAAGCATATGGTCGAGGCTCATGGTGTATGTTCATCTGCACCACGAAATAATCTACAGTCTAGGCCCAGTATTAGGCGCGGCCCTCCTGCAAAGAGCGCCAATTTTGGCCGCATAGGTAGGACCGAAGAAGTGAGGCAGCAACCGACTACTTCGCATCGGTATCCAACGAGTTCTCTGACTTTTGCTAATGCATCTCTTGCCCGCCCTCAAACTCAGAACCTTTCTCCTCCCCGAGTTCGGCCACCAGTCTCCAATTATCCGGAGAAACCATCTACAGTTTTACATCAAACAAACAATCCGATTGCGGCTCGGGTATCACAACTCCAGTTGCCTGAGGAACCTGTATACGCCAGTTCGGGTGAAATAATATACAGCAAGAATAGGTGGACCGGCATCCCAGTGCCGCAACAGGCAACTGCACTCTCTTTGCTAGCACAACGCTGCCATCTCCCTAAGTTTCTACAGAATACTGAATATTTGCCGAGCCCATACGATGATGAGGAATCTTCGGATGACCAAGGAGTGCAAAATTTCGAGCGTTCTCCTTCTTCTAACAATCCAAAACACAAAGCAATTGTCCTCTCTTCTCACAAGGCTATCATCTCGGGTGGCAAGAACGAAATTTTACTTCTTTCGGCAATTGACTATATCACGGGCGAGGTTTTGATCAGTCATCTGGTTCTTCCCGACGGGCAAGTCGATGATTGGCGCTCATCAACTACAGGCATCACATTGTCTGTAATGACTGATGTTATAAAGAAAGGCTTCGCGGTGCTGAATGGATGGAGAGCAGCTCGCGAGGCACTGTGGCTACTAATAGATTCCGATACCGTTCTAGTAGGCCACACACTCCGCCACGATTTAGACGCTTTGCGAATGATACACGGGTGCGGTGTAGATGTGGCTATTTTGGTGCAGAAATCGACAGGCGGAACCCTCAGTAAGCGGTATACAGAACTCGACAGTCTATGCCGAGAGCTTCTGAAAGTCGAATTCCAGGCTCGCGGCGAGAGGGGGCTGGATTGTCTCGAGATGGCGTTTGCGACTAGAGAGCTCGTGCTGTGGAGTATCAACAACGAAGCAAAGCTGGGCGCTTGGGCCGAGCAGAAAAATAAGGATCAACAGAGAGACATAGAGCTCGTCGAAATGACGTGAAAGGAAACTGATTTGGAGAAAGTTTGATCAATGGGTAGCCTCAGGAATCAGGGAGAATAGTCGCAGATAATTCTCTTAACTCTCTCAATTTCCCATTTGGCAACTGAGGCACGAGGAGCTGGGAGAAAATTGGAGATGACCTTGCTACACGTTGGCAGAATCTTGTAATTACATAAGATACTCTGTTTACATTGGAGGTATGCAATCCTGGGATTGCTGGCGCTTCTGCGGTTGGTTTCATGAGGGTTTTAGGTTTCTTTTATTCGGATCTGTGCTAGGTTTGTAATAATATGGATGGTGTATCAGCGGCTCACTAGACAAAAATTTCCAGTATTTGCCACAACTCATTGAGGGCTGCTCAAATGCGTAAGTTATTCGCACGCAGGATCTCGCTACAGTCGGAATCACGCTAGTTTGTCTTTTGTAGGTGTTTTTGATTATACCGCAGCTATGTTGCAAAGCTGGGCCTTTAGACATTATATGCCCAGCATGCTCGATGCAGTATATGCTGCCGTCCGAAGGTAACCTCAAGGCCATTTCACCTCTTTTTTTCCTCGTTTTCTTCGGCATTCTCTACCACATCGACCATAAATGCACCACCTAGCAAGATTGCAGGCTCTTTTATATCGTGATGCTCGTAACTAGTTGCCAGTCAGCACTCTCGTCCCTCATTAATGGCAACATCTCGAGTGTTCTGCATCTCCTCGTGGAACTTGGACCACTCACCTTAGCGTCCCAACACCACCTGCTTCTAATATCAGTGATGGATTATCCGATATGTTCTTGCCAATCCACCGTGCCGCGAATGCTCGTAGAATATGACCATGAGCCACGATTAAAACGTCCCAAGGCCCGGCCTCCTTCCGTGGCTTCCCGATTGCAGAGCCGTGAAATCGCGTTCGAATATCAGCAATAACGCGGTCGAGGCGGCGGGTTACATCCTCTGGGGACCTAAAGAATCGGTCTTGCATCAGCACTCCATCCGCGGAAACCCGAGCCCCTAGTCTCGTCACTGGATCTACGAAATATTTCACCCAACGAGAAGAGGCAGCTCACTCTCCGCCCTCGCACCCATCCCTCCAAATATCCCAGTCTTCATTTAACCCCTTTTCCTTCCTCCTCTGCCTTATCACCGCCGACGTCAGCCCCTCGTAGTCTCCATAGTCCCATTCGCGCACATCTTCCGTGACCTCAACCTTCGCACTCGTCCGCACATCCGCGTCCTCGTCTCCGCGCTTGGTCTGCCACGGCATGGGGTCGGGACAGCCGAGTGAGAGCAGCTCGAGGGTGCGCTGGGCGCGGCGGCGGGGGGAGACGTAGCTGTTGCATTGCCGGGCTGATTTAGCAAAGACTTTCAACACGGTTCCCAAATGAAGCGGGAAGGGTTGTTCGGTTGGAAACCGTGCAATTGGCACGAGGGGAGAGGAGAGCGGAGCAGCTTACATGTGCGCCAGATTCTTCGGCACAATCAGCCGGTCATCGCCCACCAGCGCCTTGCCCGTCGCGCGCACTCGCTTCTCGCCGTTCGGCGTGAGTGGCAGCTCTGTCGTGCCGGTGTGTCGGCCGTTGAGTGACCATTCTGTTTCGCCGTGACGGATGACGAAGACGCGGGGTGTGGTCATTGCAACACCATGTACAGGGGGTTTGAGATGGATAAATGAGGCCAATTGGGCGATGTGGTTTATTTAACTAGGAATTGGCTAGAGAAACGAAGGAGTAATGACGAGGCGGTGTCTGTAGAGTAAGGGTAAGCTGTGGTATAAATAAAACGCTTTAGGGGCTTCGCGGATCTCCAGCGATGACGATCTGGCGGGGTGTTGAAATGCCCCACCATGCCAAGCATCACGGCGACTTGACTGCTTTTTGTGTGGTCAGTCAGCCTTGTTTAAGCTTGGTAAGCCACCGCAATAGCTGATAAAGTGCTTTACAAAACTGGCTTCCCGCAAATACCCAATTCTCTTCTCAACACAGCCACGCCAAGACAAGGCTGTGTAAGCCCTTGACCACTCAGAGCACAGCTCCAGAACGGCAATGGAAGGCTAAACTAAACACCCAAATAAATCATGCGCAATTTCACAATTCAGTCTAGTGGATGGTGATGACGCTAATAGATTAGTATCGTGCTGACCGCTACTAGTGTTCAAAGCCTCAACAATATCTCGATACCAGCGGCTTGAGCGCCCAAAAACCGCTTCGACCCCCCGAGAGCCTGCAAGTACAAGTCCTCCGCTTCTTTCACTCTTTTTAATAGGTGAGCCAGATTCTTGGCTGTGTTCAGCACTTGTATATACGTTTTGACTGCTTCTAGGCCAACAGTTGAACTACGCCGAGCACAAGACCAGAGAGGGACACCGGGACGTCTCCAGCCACGCTCTTCAAGAGGCATGCAACATAATGCCGCCTGCATGCACTCAGCCACCATCACCCTTGCACGATCGCTGGCATCCCGCTGAACAGTCCGATTTTCGAAGAAGTCGTTTTGAAAGATCTACTGCACCAACAAACAAGGCATACGTAAGAATCTAGTCTTTTCCATTCTCCATATTTCGCACTGCTTATTTCAGCTAAGATTGCCCAAACCTGGCTGACGCGATTATGGGCGAAATGATAGATCCAGAACTCTACGAAGAATTCCGGAAGTCCTTATGTCAATCTGACCCTCGACTGAAAGATCCAAATTATAGTACTTCGCCATCAACATCAGCATGGCACCCGTGGCATCGGGCAAAGCCGAGAGTCGTTGCTCTTCATGTCGGCCTAAACGGTGCCTTTGGGCCAGCAACGGAATATCAAGACCCAAATGTGCTTCAAGCTCACCTGAAGAACTCTATACGCTCCAAAACCACCCCGCAACGCTCAGTATACATCCTCGAGGCCCTCTCTCAAGACTTCGCTGCGGTGCTTGGTACGCACTTTCAACTTCATCCTGCTCTGTTTGTGGATCATGAGAGGCTTGTTCCTTTTAATAATCGAGCTACCGGCGAGGGTGGTGGTATTCCGTTCCTGCCGTCTGCTATTCACGGCCGGGACCACATTTCGCTGAAATACCATGAGCCGATGTTGCTGTCCACATTGCCTACTGATTTTCGGAATATATGCGAAGTGTCAGGACGTCATATCGCAGTTACCCGAATCATGGGAAAACTCTCCGAGGTTGCTATTGCCAGGCGCAAGTGCACTATTTGGTCAAGGAAGACCGAGCTCGGCGGATGGGATTGTGAGTCTGCTCTTTACGTAGGTTGTCAAGACGGTTTTATTGATATTATAGGCCTCATTATTTGCGATCCGCCGATAAAACGAGTGCTTACAGACTACTCTGGTAAAACGAGCTACAATGTCACGACGTCGCCATACAACGCTGGCTATGTAGATTTCGTGCCCCAGGAAAACCAGATGAAGAGCCGCTCAGGGCCTCCAAGGACATCAATTTTAGACGATATAATTTTCTATCTCCAAACCCACTCAGATTCGCTTAATCTGGCCGACCCCGTCTCGCTGAGAGTCTTCATCGAGAAAATTGCCGCCAACCACTACTTGAAACTAGCCGAGTTTCTGCAGACAGTAATCGAGACGGTGCAATTCAATCTCTCCCGCCAACAGGACCTGACCAGCTTCGCCATCGCCGCGGTAGAAGAACAGTGGAGCGACGTGCAGGCTCTCGAAAGACGCATTGGCGAATACAAAGACGACCTGGAGGCAATCATGCTACAGCTGCGGATCCCCTTCGACAACCCCAACCTAAAATACACGGCAGACTGGAAAGACAGCATCCCAGACTATCAGTTCCTGTACTTGCGTTTCAAGGAGATCGGGCAGCGCACAAACGGCCTGAACGGCTCGACCGCGGCTTTGGCTGGCCTCACGAACAACCGTCAGGCGGTCAGGGCACAAGAGCTCGCTCTGGAGGCGACGGAACGATCGATCCGCGAGGCCAAGAGTGTAAAGGCACTCACGATTTTGGGACTTATCTTCATTCCTCTTGCGTACGTTTCCTCGCTTTTCAGCATGTCTGATAAATACAGGCCTGGGGAAAGGCTGTTTTGGGTGTATTTAGTGGTTGCATTTCCTTTGATCGGGCTGATTGTGTTAGGATATTATACTCTGGAGCTGGGTTATACCGGTGGAGGAATGAAGTGGTCATTCCGGACCACTATAAAAACCGCCAAGGAGAAGTTCACGTTGCACTAAGAAGGGTGGAGCTGAAAACCTTTTGTAGAAAGATTGAGGATTGAAAGCACTGTGACCTCCACTCCGCATCAACTTAACATTTATCTCAGTTGGCTCATCCGCTTCGCCGAGGAGGCGGCCATCCCCCTGCTCCCGCCCCATTTCAGCGTGCCACAGCCCTATGGGTGCTTATTAGCCAATAGAATGCCGCGCTACCCCCTACCACCCCTGCTACCCCCAAAATTCCTCTGCGAAGCGTCTGAGAGATTATGGGCGCGCGTTTGGTGTAAACTGGGTCCTTTTTCTAACGCGTGTTGATTTTAAACAACTCTGGCGGCATGAATATACTAGCTATGGTGTAAGCTTTGCAGTGTGAGGAATTGAGTGAACGACTTGGTTTTTGAATGTAGCTTTAGGGGGTCTATATATACACAAGGGAGATCTAGGAATAGGCAGAGAGGGGTACAAGCAATAGAGACAGGTAGTAAGATATACGAGATATACGAGGGTAGTGCTGATGCTGTCTTGGAGCCTTCCAGGCTGCAGTCTTGTATCTCGGCACAGTGCCGGTAGTCTGTTACATATGGTCTTAGTACGCGATACACTTAAATTGTAATTTCTTCTTTTATTTAATTATAGTAATTATAACCAGCTAATTACTGTACTAGGGGGCGAGATACAGCCTTAAAGATTAAAGATATATTTTTGAAACTGGTCCCTCTCCACCAGCCGCATCGAAACAGCGGCCGTACTCTACTACCACTACTCCATTTCCTTCCAAATTTACAGAGACACCTCTTCTGTCCTATAATAACCAGCTCGCCCGGTTAAACTATACCCATACTACTATCGTGTTGTGTTCTGGCAGGCAACGCGGTCGCAGTAACGCCTTTAGGGCGCTCGGCCTATGTTAGAGCACTCCAGCGATGCCCTATAATATTCTAATAACTTATAGGAACTTATGCGGACTTATATAAGCTTATTGGCCAATTAAAGGGTAGGAAATGGTAAGGTATAGGTTAAAATTAAAGAAGAAATTGAAGAAGTTGGATACTTAGAGTCGCTGGCATAAAGCGGCCAAGATCCGGGCAGTAACACTTGGCAGTAACTTTACTGCCCGAATATTTTGATCAGCGGCGGCTTAGCAGGCAGTCAGGGTAGCCAAGGCACTACAAATGCAATGTTCACCAATACCCCCCACCCCGGCATGCCCCGCAGGCTGCCGCATGGCAGTGTGGCGAAAAATAACGCGTTTTAAAACGATTACGATATCATAAAATATGATAAAATACTAGCGTCTATATGTTGCTTGGCAGTGTATACCTTAGCAACACACAATGCTGAGACCTCCTGCAATATTCGCGAATATCAAACACAGTCACTACGTGGCTATTTCGCTTTTTAATATCATTAAAACTTATTAATATTTATTATTTATTCGTTTAAGAATTATTTTATAACGCTATTACCGCTTATAACTAACTGGGATATCCGTACGCGTGCATAATCCTAATAAATAAACCTATCCGGACGACCTACCTTAACTACACTATTGTCTATAACCGTTACACCCTCCTCTATTAGTCCTATAATGCCGTCTAAAGCCAATATACACGCCGCTGCTGTAGAAGAGTGTGAAATTGCTAGAGAGCAAAGGGAATAAGCTTAAGATAAAAGAGAGATTTAGAAGTATAAGGAAGAGCGTAAAGCCCGCCTAGTAGAGGAGGCTTGCCAATACAAATACTACTAGGCTTAAATAGCTTAATTACAGTTAGGCTCAGCCCCTTTGGCCTTATAAGCTACTGCAATAGCCGCTATAGCTAATGACCTTAGTGAGCCTCTCTCTCCTAGTATAAAGTCGCTTGAACTCCGCCTTCCTGGCGTTATAAAAAGGGATTACCTGGATATTTTTAAGGGCACCTTTAATCTAGTAAACCTCGCCCGCCTTTAAGTCTATACCGCTCGGACTAAGATTACCAATAAGATATGGATTAAGAATAGTACTCTAGTTATAAGGAAAGCAAAGGTAGACAGGAAGCTATTTATAGATAAAGGTATCTAGTTCGAAGGCTTTACTAACTATATAGTTATTACTGGCACCCTCTATACATGCCTGCCGGACCTTGTCGCTAGTATGCTCCTCTAGATAAACATAATTCGCATCTTATCGACTTAGTATATCTAGGTAGGTTACATACTTAATCTAATACTTAACTATTATACCTTTATAATAACCAATGGCCAACTAGAGCCTACTAACTGGCAAATGCTAGCCTAATATACAGCGCTATACCTTATAATGTCTAGTACTATTAGCTTCGCCCCCTTAAAGAGACCTAGGTTGGATACCTCCTATACCTCTAACACCTGCCATAAGTTTAATAGCAGAGGCTGCGATAATACAGCTTATAAATACCCGCATAAGTGCTTAAAGTATGGTAAAGATTACGCTGTATTATCTAAAGCTTGCGCCTAGGAACAGCAAGGCGAACCTTATAAAGTAGGGTCTAGCCTAACTATAATATTAACTTTAATTACACGCCTAGGACCTAGGCCTAATACGTTACCATTATTCCCTACTGTATAATTATAGCACCTGTCGTACCGAACGCGTGCTTACGCGTACGGTATACTAACTACGTGTTTACGCGTTTGGTGTACTAACCACCCGCTTACACGTCTAGTGCACCCCTAAAGCACTAACTAATTAGGGGGAGGTCGCATCAGTATATAGACTATATAGTCTGCTTTAATACAAGAGACAGTCACCACCATCCCAAAGAGCATACAATACTATACGTATTTCGTGCCCCGGGATACGACTCACTCGTGCTATTAAGTTAGTACGAATACTAATCAGTAAGCGCGCACAGATTAGCAATCACTTAATACCTCCCCTGAGCGATATATACGACAGCGACCACCCATTTAGACTCCTAGTACGACCTGCTAGAAGGTTGGAAGTTGGGGATTATAGACTTATCTCTAACTTTATATACTTATTTAAGTCTTAATACGGTTTACCGGAAGTTATAGACATAAATACAGACCTATATAGAACCCCTATTCTTAACCCCCTTAAACCTTAAACCTCTTTAGACCTTTTGCGGAAACTCCCTACCCTCCTATAAACTATTATAGACCTGTTAATCGATTTTATGGACCGTTATAAGACCTCCCCTACCTGTTACAAGCTGCTACTACCCACTACGCACCATATTATACTATAGTATAGTAGACATCAGTAAGCAAGTCAGCAAAGGTTAAAAGAAGTAGAGATAAGGAGTTAACGTTATATCTATAAATAACGTTAACGACTATATTAGTTTTAAAATCCTTAAATATAAACACTTTAAGCTTATAAATAATAACCTATGGGAGCAATACCAGAAAGACTTTATAGACTTTATAAAAGCTATTTTTAAGGCCTGCAACCCTGTTACTATCCATAAACTACGAACCCTTTTATATAACTAAGGTGTATGGGTTAAAAGGAATAAATGAGTTACTATTACACAGTCCTTATATAACACAATACACGAGAAGGACCAAACAGAATAGACTAAAGAGGAAATCCTAAACTAGTTCCAAGAAACTAAGGAACTCTTTACTTCTTCTAAACTTAATATAATCGCTAGCCTTATACCTAACCCACTTAACCAAATTCGTCCCATAAACCTAAGCGACTTTAGACTTAACCTTATTGGCCAAAATACACCCTACTCTTAAGTTATGGATTATAACACCCCTATAAACTAAAATACGGACCAAATTACCCCTACTATTTAAGTTATAGATCCGTAAGCTATATACCTACAAGCTATAGATCCGTAAGTTATAGATCCGCAGCCTACCTAAATAAAAACCTATAGTAAGGAGCTAGCTAACCTAGCTAAGCTCTATACTAACGAATCTAAGTACAGTGGTGAAAATAATAATTTTAACTTTAAACTAACTATCTTTACGGACCTCTGCCAGAAGGCTAATATTTCTAAACAAGAGTTTAGCCAAGCCTACTTTACCATGCTGCGCGGCCTAGCACTTAACCACTACTATACTAACCTCAAGAGCAACCCCCTTAGTGTCCCCTTTGATAAGCTATGCAAAGCTACCTATAACTACTTTAAAGGACTGGAATATAGGCGTGATATCCTTACCTAATAGAATGCGACCAAGCTATGGACCGTAATCAACAAGAACACCGAAAAATCGACTATAAAGTGTCTGTAAATCCTTACTAAAGACCTCCGGCATCTATAGCACGGCCTTAACGCTAAGCTTCGAATAGACGACTTCCTATATAATAAACTTATTATGGCTTGCTAGGAAGTAGAGCCCTGTAAGTACGCCTATTATAAGCCTATAGATACCTTAGCTAGCCTTATTAATAACCTACGCTCCTCTATTATAACGTACGAAGTCTTAAACCCACTAGGTAGCACTTAAGCCTTCGCCACGGATATTCAATATCTATAGACAGACTTAGACATCTACTTTATGGACCGCCATTACCACTAGCAGCACCTATACCGACTAAGTCCTACCCGTAACCCCTACAGCAACTCCCGTATAAAAGTATACCCCCGCAGACAAACAAACCAGAAATGCTTTATGTGTGGTAAGGAAGGATATTAGTTTACAAGGTATACCTAGGAAGAACATAATAGGTCTAAGAAGAGATTTAATAAATAGATTAGCCAGTTTATCTTAAAATATAAAGAAGAGGAAGAAGAGGAGCCCCCTAATAAGTTAATAGAAGCCCTTATAATTAACTTTAACCTAGATAACTAGGAATAGAAGACCTTAGAGACGTTCCTAACTACTTTTAGACCTTTTACGGACAGCTAAGCCTTTAATATTACAACCGTATTAGCCGACCGTTCCTTTATACACTTAGTTGCGCCTAAAAACCATTCCGTAAGCACCCCTGTTACGGACGTTATAGATTACGAGTATGTCACAGAACGCGGGCAATGGCTACAAAGCGTATATATTTGGGGAGTCTACAAGACGTTGCGCAATCGATCGTAAGGATCAAGGGCGTAAGGAGGTGATATACCCTCGCGTAGCTAACATAAGCTGTACGCGAGGTGTACGCAAGAGCACGGGGTTCTCCTATAGAGGCCCCTACGGTCGGGTTCCATAACACTACCCCCCCTCCTATTGAGGTGGAGCTCCGGCGACGCTATGGTTGCTATGTACATGTAGGGGAAATGCTTGGGGTATCTAGAAGAAGGAATATCGTTATAGGTATAATGGGCTTGTATAAGTACTTCTAACTTAAAGCTTATAGGTTGCTACTATATAAAGGTACTAGGCTATAGAGGGGAAGGAGGCTGTTGGGGACTTGGTAAGGTATAAGGGTGTTGCTAAGGCACTAGTAGTAAGTAAGCTAATAGCGATTTTCCATCCTAGGGATAGAAAATCCTAATTAGTTGGCTTCTCCTTAGCGTCTAAAATCTAACCAATTAGACAACTTTGACCAGCGGTTAAAGTTCCTTAATATCTCATTAGAGTAGTCACATAACGGTAATGTACAATAATTTAGCTGTGACGGCTCCTATAGGGGATTAGGTACGAAATCTCTGCTTAGGCCTAGTTTCTGTGGGTTTGCGTAGTAGAAATCGCTAATTAGATCTTTTGCGTTTTTAAAATCTTCCTATAGTTGCTATTCTGGCTAATCTATATTAAATCCTGTGTAGGTAGCTTTATAGTAGAGCCGCCGTCCTTTGCCTTTGCTAAAGTATTTGGAGTTAATAATTTGTTTAATAGTCTACTCCTCGTGGTTCTTGTCTTTGTTCTTATCTTAGATTAGTACCGGTGGGGGTTTAGGCTGTGTTTGTCCTAGTAGAGGGTTAGGCTGGTAAAGGTGTAGTAGCTATAGGTAAAACACGGGCCATATCCCATAGGTGGCTAAGGCAGGCGGGAGCTCTAGTTTATATATAGCTCCTTTATTAATAACTTATTTAATCTGGTAGGGGCCAAGGTTCTTATAATTAAGTGACTTTATAGGTCTCTATATAGAGATATTGCGTGTATTTAACTATACCTAGTCGCCAACACGTATCTTAGGTAGTGGTATTCTATAGTAGTTAGCGAAGTAAGCTTATTTTGCTTGGGCCCAGGCTATCTCTCCTTTATAGTAGTTAAGTAGGTCTTTTATACGGTCTATATATTAATCGGCAAGTAGCATCTTAAGGCGTTTTCTATATAGTAGTTTCTTATCGATAGGCTCTGGTGGCTCTATACCGGATCATAGGTAATATCCTTTATTCGCAAAGAACGGGGTAAGTCCTATAGTGGCTAAGATATAGTTGTTTGCTGCAAATTTACCTAGCAGAAGGTAGTCTACCTAGTTATCCTAACTATAGGTAACTACCTGTTATAAGTACGCCTTTATACTAGCGTTAGCGTTTTCCGGTTGTCCCGCAGTTTTATAGTAAAAGGATGTAGATATCTTAATAGAGATGCCAAGGCGTTAGCAGATCCGCCTCTATATATTAGAGTTAAATTGCGTGCCTTGGTTAGACGTGATAGAGTTAGGTAACCTATATAGTCAGTAGACTTTGCGAAGAAAGGCGTTAGTAACGTCGCTTACGGCTACGCCTTTGGTTAGGACGTAGTGGCGTTCTTTTATAAGTTAGCATATTATTATAAGGATGTTCTTATAGGTTCGGCCATGTCGTTTGCAAGGTAGTAGGTTAATAATGAAATCTATGGCGATATCTGCCCATCGTCGTATAGGTACTGGTAGAGGGTATAGCAGTCCTTAGTACTTTATATAAAATACTTTAGTACGTTTACAGCTATAGCAGGCGCTTATAAAGCGTTTAACTAAGTCTATTATTTTAGGCTAGAAGTAGTATTAGTTAAGAAGCTTATAGGTTCCTCCTTTGCCTAAGTAGCCGCTTAATTGGAGGTCATAGGCCATTTGGATTAGTTGCCATTGCAGGTCTTCTAAGTTGGGGATAAATAGACGGCCTTTATAATAGAGCCTGTTCTCTTTTACTTCTAAGGCTGTTATATCAATCTGGCCTAAGCTTCGGAGGTTAGTAGGCAGTGTATAGGTACCAGCGATCTTTGCGGCAATCAGTTAATGCAGTAATAGGTTAATAGGGGTGTTATATACTGCGGTAATAAGTTTGTTGATTTTAGGGGGTAACTCTAGTTCTATAGTATAAAGCTAAGGGGCGGTTGGTTCTGTCTTAGGTAGTATACCTAGGGCTAAGTTTCGTGCTTTTAGGATTGTTTATCGTTGGAATTAATTACAAGGGTTATCTTTTAACTAAGAAAAGTCTTGCGAACGGCGTGTTAGGCTATTAGGCTTAGTACCTTATACTTCTAGCCTATATGCGATTTTAAAGTTAAAACTAGAGAGGAACTCGTTTTAACATACTTAGCGTTGGTTTAGTTATTTTATAGTTATAAAGTACTTAAGGTTGCAATAATCTATAAGGACCTTAGTTGGCTAGTTAGGTTCTACTAAGGAAAGTTCCGGTTAGAATTTCTTAAATGCTTATATAATTGCGAGGAGTTCCTTATTATAGATCTTATAGTTACATTCTTATAGTATAAGCTTAGACAAGTAGAATGTAACTAGGTAAAAAAGACCGTCGTTACCTATCTAGAAGAGGACGCCCGTGTTGACGTGGTCTGAGGAGTTAGTCTTAAGGTAGAGTTATTATCCTAGTATAAAGTAAGCTAGGATAGGTGCTTTAGTAAACACATCTTTTAGGTCTTAAAACGCCTTTTTGTATTTAGGCGTCTAGATAAAACATAAATATATTTTTCTTTCTTTCACAAAAAGGCCCTTTGTTCGCATTATTGCTGTAAGTAGTGCTATAATACCCAAGAAGTTGTATATAAATTTCTGATAGAAGTTGGCGAAACTAAGGAAGGCTTATACATCCTTAATACAGGTAGGGGTTTACCATTTGGTAATTATGCATACTTTTTTAGGGTCCATACGGACACCTTTAGTAGTAATAATTAGTCTAAGGTATTTTACTTCTGTGACTAAAAATTCGCACTTCTTTAAATTAATATAAAGTCCTGCGTCTCTAAGGCGCTGTAGGACCTTTTAAATGTGCTCAGTATGCTTAAAAGGGTCATCGCTATAAATAAGTATATTATCTAGGTACGCGGAGTAGAAGTCGTTAAGGTAATCCCATAAGGCATTATTAATATAGCTTTAAAAGCTGCCTGGGCCGTTATATACGCTAAAAGGCATAATAGTGTATTTAAATTGGCTAAAGCGTGATATAAATACGGTTTTCCATTCATTACCTTTCCATATTCGGAGGCGGTTAAAGGCGGCGATAATATTAAGTTTAGTATAGATTTTGGCTTGGCTAAGCCATTTAAGGGTCTCGCGTATAAGCGGTATAGAGTATTGGTTCTTAATTATAATAGCGTTAAGTCCTCTATAGTTAACGCAGAATTAAATACCTCCTCCTAGCTTTTTAGCAAGGAGGATAGGGGCGGCTGCTAGGGATATACTGGGACGAATAAACCCTTTATTAAGGTGCTTATTAATATACTTTTTAATAACTAGGAGTTCGTTTTTTGACATTAGGTAGGGTCTCTTGTAGGGCAGCATTTTTCCTTATTTAATATTAATGGCATGGTCGTTAGGTTGATATAGGGGGAGTATATCTATACTCTTTTGTAAGTATATGTTAATAAAGTTATAGTATCTCTTAGGGAGGAGCTTGCGGAGTTCCTTATTAGTAAGTCCTTTTTTAAGCTTTATAAACTTCTTAAAGTCTAAGGGTAAAAGTCCGTAGAGTTCTATAGGGGTATTGTTTTCTGGGAGGTTAACTATATCTATCCTATTACTATAGAGGACGTGGTCCTGATCTTTATTAAGCTTATATAGTTGTGATTAGGAGGCTGCGGTAACGGTCTAGCCTTTTCTATATACTATACAGTAGAAGGCCGCGGCGCTTATATAGTGGCAGTTGGTTATAGGTGGGATAATAAGGGTTTCCCTAGGTTAATATCCTAGGGAGTAGATAGAGGCGGCTAGGCCATACCCTAGGCAAGTCTCTCTATAGTATTTAGAGTTAAAGGTTACTTCTCTCTTTTGCCAGTTAATGGTGGGGTTGTATTATTCAAGCCAGTTCATTCTAAGGATAATAGGGTAGTTTATAAGTGGTATAATATAGGCCTAGAGCTCCTCCTAGTGTCCGTTTATATTTAGGTAGAGTTATGCCATATAGGTAATCTTTTATATAGTATAACTACCGTCAGCGAGTTATAGGGCGCGGGCTTTAGCGAGGGGTAAGATAGGTAGGTTATAAGTGCGCATAAATTAGGTATCTATAAATTTATTAGTAGCTCCACAGTTAATTATAGAATAGGTTTTATATTATTTCTTAGCGGTAGTTCCCTCTATAGGTAAGACTATTTACTTCCGTCCTTTTATTCTTACTAAGCTATCTATTAAGCAAGCCAATATATAGATCCCTTTATCGTTAGAGTGTCCTAACCTACGACTTAGGGCTAGGACTTTGCGTTTTCCACTTCCATGTCTAATTCTACTATTGTTACTGCATCTTCGTCTTATGCGGTAGCGGCGCGTAGCGACGTATTTAGTGTCCGGGGCATAGGGTTAGGTATTTAATAGCAGCTGCTAAACCTAGCCATTAGGCAGTTTAGGCTATAGCTATAACAGCCTTCTTAACGGCATCTATAGTAACGCCTTAGCTTCTAGAGTAGCTCACACTCTCCGTTTAGTAGCTTCTTCGGGAAGGCTGGTATAAAGAGGTTAATATTAAGACCAGTAGTGTTGCTTAGGGTAGTAAGCATTAGTGGTTTAGTAGGTCCAGAGGGCTTCTATAAGAAGGTCTTTGGGTAGGGGTTTGCAGTAGTAATCTAGTTCAGCCGTTGTTTAATCTTCTATAGGGCTGCTACCATATCGTAAACATTATTATAGTTGTGGCTGGCAGCTGCGTAACTAAGGCGATAAGTGACTTTTTTAAGGAGATCTTCCTAGTCTTTAGCGTTGTCTTAGGCGAGGACTCTAGTGTATTCCTAGAATTTAATATAGAACTCGTTAAATAATTTAGTAGAACTTATCTTTAGGGCGCGTAGTTTAGCTCGACTAGTGGCTACTAGGTTATAGTTACGGTATATTTAGTTAAGGTCGTTAAGGACTTTCTAGTAGGACTACCACTTTTAGGGACTACTAGTCTCCTATTAAGCGAAAAGCCTATTAAATGGGATACCCTTTGTTTGTCTAATAATGTAGCTAATCTTGGTATCTTCTGTGGGGAAAAGGTAGGCGCTCTAGGCCAGTTTCTCACGGGTTTATATCTTCTAGTAGCTGTATTTCTTACGGTCACCCTTAAAGATTAGGGGATTGGGGTAGCGTATATTGGACCCTATGGTAGTAGTTTAGGTTCAATTGTTGTGGCTTTTATTGTCGCCACTACTGTAGTAGGGGTTCCCGTTAGGTGAAGCTGCTTAGCGCTAACCTTCCGTTGAGCGTTAAGTAGGTAAGGTTGCCAGGGGCGTAAAGACTTAGGTGGTGTTATATACAGTAAAGAGGTGTCTAGTATCGTTATAAATGTGCTTATTAAGCTAAGATTATAGGTATTTAATTATACCCTCTCTCTTAGTAACTATAGCAATAAGTATAATCTCGGCCTTCTTTAATTGTTAGACGTTGTGTTCAAACGCATAGAGGTTGTCTTTAATCTCTTAGCGTGTGTTATTAGCGAGCGCCTTATAAGCTTGTAGGTCTTGGATGATATTATAATCTTAGGCAGCACGCATCTCAGCTTATATAAGCTTTAGATGGTAGTTCTGTAGAAGGTGGTAGTATTTGTTAGGTTCTTATGCTACCATTTTTATAAACATCTCGGCGTCTCATATCTCGATCTTAATAGGTAGTAGCCCTTCGGCTTGTTTATCCATGGTTATGTAGTTAATAAAGGATAAGATATTGTTAATATCCCCCTTATAGTTGTTGTAGTCTTTTAAGCCACTAGGCTTCCCTTTAGGGGTTAAGGCTAAGGTTAACAAATTAAATCCTCCTAGGACTAATTGGTGTCGTGGTTTTAATATAGGTATTAGGTTGTTCTTTAAGTTTGATATAGTAGCTAGTAAGGAATTTCGTCTTACTATCATTAATTCTTTGGGAGTATGAAGTGAGGTGACTTGTGGACATGCTGCTTCTGGTAGCGTCTACGGTATCGTAGAGACGTAGAATTGGTCATAGGCTGAGCGTTAGTAAAAAAAAAGGCGTAACGTAATGTCACGGAACGCGGGCAATGGCTACAAAGCGTATATATTCGGGGAGTCTACAAGACGTTACGCAATTGATTGTAAGGATCGAGGGCGTAAGGAGGTGATATACCCTCGCGTAGCTGATATAAGCTGTACGCGAGGTGTACGCAAGAGCACGGGGTTCTCCTATAGAGGCCCCTACGGTCGGGTTCCGTGATAGAGTAGGACCCATTTATATATATTACCACAGAACGCTATACCCCCAAGGAATTCTACGGTGTTATAATTGACATAGGCGCCTTTAAGAAGTCTACTATAGGTTACGGACAATACCTTGTATATAGAACCACCGCAAATAATAATATAGACATTGACACTATGCAAACTGGGGCCATAAACGTCCAATTTGGTATTAGCTTAACTGCATTAATTAAATCAGTTGCAGTTAAGACCCTAATTGGCCTAGTTAACTTCTATATAGTAAAAGCAGACACCCCTTTCTTACTTTGCCTTACGGACATGGACAAGTTATAGGTTTACTATAACAATATTATAGACACCTTGATTGGCCCCGCAACTACCCTAAAAAGTAAGCATATTACCCTACCAATTATATAACAATTTGGACACCCATTCCTTATATAGGGAGAGACTTTATGGACCTACATTTAGGAATCTTTTAACTATAACCCGTGCTACCTTACTAGTACGAAGATCTACCGTCTGTACTGCTATTTCGGCCACCCATCAGCCGAAAAGCTATATAGAGTCCTTAAACGCTCTGGACACAATAACGTTAACAGAAAGGCAGTTAATTACCTAACTAAATACTACTTCTTTTACCAGAAATACGGACGTTCCCTAGGCCGATTTAAGTTCACCCTTTATAAGGACCTTGACTTTAACCACTTAGTATATATAGATATTATATATATCAACGGCAGCCTAGTATTATATATAATTAATAAGGTAACCCACTACTAAGCCACCTATTAGTTGCAAAATATATCCGCAAAGCACACTTAGGATATTTTACAGACCTACTAGATTAACACGTACATTAGACCTCCTAAGTATATTACCCACAACGCTGGTAGGAACTTCATCAGCAAGGAATTCCAGTAGTATGCTATAGCTATAGCTATATTAACAAAAGCTGTTCTAGTCAAGGCGTATTAGTCTATTAGGCTTATTAAGCGAGCTTACCTAACTCTACAAAGAGCTTATTAGATTATTATAGACGAGTATAAGGACATCTAAAAGGAACTAGCTTTATAGATAGCTATAAAAGTTGTTAACAATACCGCTAGCCCTGACGGACTAGTACCTACCCTCTTGGTTTATAGAGCCTACCTAAGAATAAGTAATCTAGGCCCCCCTACCCTATCTATTACGGAACAAGCAGCTGCAATACGGAAGGCAATGGCCGAAATAGCCAAATTATGGGCTAAACAAACTATTAATAACGCCCTATACCACCGCAACGGACCTAATATAACCTTAGTATACAACCTCCCGCTTAACTCTAAAGTCCTTATATAGCGTAAAAGCGGTAGTTGGAATGGACCTTACCGTCTACTAGCCGTAGAAAACGAGACGTACTATGTACAGCTTCCTAGCGGGCCAACTAGCTTCAGAAGCACGTCTGTAAAACCCTACTTTCGGCCCAAAAACACCTATAACGTCGAGCTAGACAAACCAGAAGCAACTACCAAACTAGATAAACTAGAAGCGACTATAACGGGACTAGCCTAGTTACAGTAGGAATGTCTCAGTAAAACACTCAACAAGATAAACTTGACGCTTTGACCGAATTCTGCCGAATTCTGCTAGCTTGATCGACTTCTGCCAAGTTCTGCCAGATCAATCGAATTCTACCAAAGTCCGTCCACGTGCGCATGTGCGTACGCATCGACCAAGACCCCTAACTATTTAATTACAAGATTCTCTGGTTATTCCCTTCTCTTCTTTACGCAACGTCTTGTTCTCTTAAAAAGCTATTGTTGGAATTATAGTGGGGGGGGGGTTTTGGTTTCAATCAATTTGTTCTCTTCTTCTACTTCTATAGGTGGAATTTGATGGATCTCCTAAGCTTGCTTAGCTCACATAGTCAACCCAATTGGTTACAAGCAACTGTGTCTACTATATTATAGAACCTTATTCAGACACTAGCAATAACTAGAAAATAAGAAAAAGAATAAAAGGATACTAGTAAATAAGTCCGTAGTCTCTATCCTTCTCCCTTCGCAAATTCGGTCCAAAACACCTCCGCCTTGGGGTCGCCGTAATAACTAGGACAGGGTTCTATGTTAAAGTAGAAGTTTAAAGCTTCCTAATTTTCGTTATCTTTAGTATTATTATTACTGCCCTCAAAATCGGAGATATATTAACGTATTCTTTGGTCCCTTTCGTCCTTTATATAGTTTGTAGACCAATATCCAGATTTACTGCATACAAAGCACTTTTTGCCCTTGTTGCGGTATTGACGGTTAGGGGGGTAGTATTGTTGGTCAGAGGAGTGGTATCGTTAGTTAGTATAGAATAATTCAATCTCTAGTTCTTGTTTACCGTACGTCGTGATTAAGAATTTGATGTCGCTAATAAGGCCAGTAAGGGTAATAGCGGGTTAAAAGTAGGCTGGTTTACAAGCTGGTACGTCTTGGCACGCAGTAAGGAGCTTATTGTAGAATATTATGTTATTTTAGAGGTCCTTTGCTAACCTATATTATAGCTGCCATATCTTGTTAATTAATATCTGAAATGCTTGGCCTGTATTAAGTCCTTTTTGAGCAGTAACTTGTTTAAGCGTAATTGCATTCCACTTTGATAGAATATCGCGTTTGTATTCGTTACCTTTAAAGTATAATTTAAGGCCTATGCATACATTCTCGAGAAGGTTAAGATCTTTAAGGTGGGTAAAGTAGTATTTGAGAGCAAGGCCGCGGAGCATAGTAGGAATAGCAATGATGTACGCTTGCTTAGGGACGCTGGCTCAGAGGTAGTAGTTTTAGAAGATCTTAAACTTAAAATTGAAGTTATCTTATTTGCCAAAGTATTTGACTTCGTCCGTGTAGAGCTTAGCTAAGTTAGTAATCTCTCTTCCAAAGCTTCCTTGTAGGGCGAGCTAGTCTATAGCTTAGGTCGCAGTTGGTAGTAATGGTAGAGCTAGGGTAGGGTCGTTGGTAGGGCCGTCGGTAGGGCCGTTGGTAGGGTTGTCAGTAGGGTCGTTAGCAGGCCATTTTAAAGGAGTTGGTTTGTGAATAGTTCCTAAGAGGCTGTCTACAATTGACTTCCTTGCCTCCTTTTATACGTATACTCTATTTTCACGGAGGTAATCCCTGATCTTCTTTAATCAATCCTTGCCAAGGTTATTAAGTATATCCCTTGTAAACGACTTAAAATCGTTAATAAAGCTCTCCCATAGGTTAAATCCCTTCTATCCATTCTCCTTATATATCAATAATCGCTAATTAACGAATGCTTCGACTTCCTTAATATTAGTTGCAGTCGCGTTAATTCTAGTCTTCCATTTTTTAGTATCTATCGCGGAGGTAGCCATCTTTTAGTTTCGTAGTTAATTTAACAGTTAGACTAGAAGCGTAGAAACAACTATAAACTAATTGTTCTAAAGGCGTAATAGACGCAGGTTAGAAGCGCGAGTAACCTCACAAACTGGCCTTTAGGCTTAGCAAGCAATACCTTAATTCTTAGCCTTTAACAAGAGGTCTAGAGAATTAGACAGTACCTCTCTTTATTATACCTTGCTAATCTATACGGCACTAATCAGTGTTGGAATTATAGTGGGGGGGGGGTTTTGGTTTTAATCAATTTATTCTCTTCTTCTACTTCTATAGGTGGAATTTAATGGATCTCCTAAGCTCGCTTAGCTCACGTAGTCAACCCAATTGGTTATAAGCAACTGTGTCTACTATATTATAGAACCTTATTCAGACAGCTATATACCCTTAGATTTAGATAGAATTTATATTATTCCTTTAAATCTTCCCTAAAGCCTCTTCGCGCCCTTATATTACGTTGCGTTAAAAAATAACCACTATTAAAATGGCAAACGAACCCGAATCCTCTTTAATAACTATAAGTATTATGTCCCTAGTCAGGGAATAGTTGACTATAATTTAACAGTCCTTTATGGATGCCTTAGCTTAGTAGCGGGCTGCACTAGAAGCCTAGCATTAGCGATTAATAGAAGCACTCTATAAAGAACTCCGTAATGTCTAAGCATTTACATTAGAGACCCTAATACCGCCTATAAACGAAATTAATATAACTATATCCAAACCTGGCCCGTTAAATATAAACCCTAAACTAGTAATAGTAGCTTAACCTATACCTGTAATAAACCCAGTACCTACCATAAAATTAAAAAAGCTTCCTAACCCTCTAATGTTTAATAGAAATTGAAATAACCTACGTCCCTTTATAACTAAGCTCTATCTTAAACTTTTAACAAACTATAACTGATATCCTACTAAAGCTAGCAAGGTTAGCTATGGAATGTCTTATTTAAGCAAAGATGCTGCATAAACCATAGACCTATTCTTCCGTAACGGCACCTTTATTAATTTTAAAACCTTTATCTCTCTGCTAGAATAAATATACAATAACGCCAGCCGTAAACACACCGCTATTACCAAACTTAAAAACCTATAATAACGGAACCGAGACTTTATAAGCTTCTTTTTGGAATTTTTAGGCCTTGTTGGCGAACTAGATTGGAATAAAGCCGCTAGAGTTGCTACTCTTTGATAAGCTATTTCAGATAAAATTAGAGCACAGTTAGTAGGTAGGGAACTACTAAAGGACCTACCTAAATTTGCTATAATATGTTAACGAATTAATAAGGACCTTTAATATAATAAATAGACTTATTCTCTAAAGCCAACCACACCTTATATTTAAAGCTCTATGAAACCGATATATACCCTAAAGCGCGACCCTTTTCCAAAACCTACGCACGACCCTATGGACCTCGACGCCACTTGATCCTATATACCCTTAGGAACCGACAAATAAAGAACTCAAGCCGCAAATAGAGAATGCTTTAGATGTGGTAGAAAAGGATATATCTAAAGGAATTGCCGAACTTACCCTTTTAAAAAAGTCTGCCGTAGTTCCTTTTGGTCTTCGAATTGCACCCGCTTCTTAAATCGTACTCGTTCTTTAAGCTATACTTACTCCTTAACTTGTACTTATTCCACGAATTATACCCAGTTATTATAAAGCATTTTACCCTTAGCTAACTCGGAAAACGAATTATCCTAGGGCCAAGTCGCGCCTTAGAATAAGAAGTGGAAGAGTATAAGTGTCTAGGCTTTTCCAGTGCTGATACACAACATAACTCCCTTAATATACTTAGCAAAATTTAAATACTTAGAAAATAGAAGGAGGTATAAATTCTTATAGACAGCGGAGCCACTAGTATAGGCTTTATTAATACAAACTATACGAAAACCTAACGCCTGAATTTAAAGAAACTCAATAAGCCCTAAGGCCTATAAGGCTTTAACGGCAAACCCTTAATATATGGCGAATTGATACACTACGCTCTTATAAAAATGTGGATGGGCAAATACCTTAAATACGTTTCCCTATTCGTAACACCCCTAAAGCAATATAAGATGATACTTAGACATAGATGGCTAAAACAATATAACCCTTTAATTAGCTGGGTTAAAGAAATACTAAAGTTCCATATAACCTACTGCCGAAGTTATTACTTAAAAACCCATTTGCCCTATAAATATGCACACGACTATTTAAATTCAAAATAATATAAATTACCCTTACCACGAACCTTAAACTAATATAATAAAGCTATAACTGCTAATTGCAGTAAAGAATGTAAAGATGTTACGTTAAAACCTCTTGAAATTTGTATAATATAGGCCGTACCCTTTATCTTGTTAGTAAAAAGACGAGATTATAAAATCTTTACTATAACTATAGAAGATATTAAGAAAGCACTAGAACCAAAATAGTATATTAATCCTTAACCTCTCGTACCTAAAGAGTACTATAATCTAATTAACGAGTTTAAAAAATAATTTGTAGACCAACTAGCCCCGCACCAAGATAAGCACGATTTTAAGATAGAACTTAAGCCTGGTATAATACCAAAGTTTGGTCCGCTATACGGTATGTTATAAGAAGAACTGCTTATAATGCAACAATACCTTAACAAGCATTTGGAAAAAGGATTTATTCGCCCTAGTTAATCTCCATTCGCCTTACCTATACTATTCGTTAAAAAGCTAGGAGGAGGCTTAAGATTTTATATTAATTATTAAGCTTTAAACGCAATTATGATTTAAAACTGATATCCAATTCCCCTAATTTAAGAAACGCTTAACTGTTTAGTGAAGGCATAGTACTTTATAAAGCTTAATATAGTCGCTGCCTTTAATAAAATCCGTATATATGAAGGAGATGAGAAGTACACAGCTTTTTATACACAATGGGGACTCTTTAAATACCTAGTAATGCCGTTTAGCGTAAAAAACGGTCCTGGTATATTTTAGCAATACATTAATAATACGCTTCGTAAATTCCTTAATGTATTCGTTACCGTGTATATTAATAATATCTTAATCTACTCATCCTCGCTTTCTGAATATTGGAAATATGTTAGAATGGTTCTTAAACGCCTACAAGATGTGGGCTTATAATGCAATATTAAGAAATGCAAGTTCCACGCGTCTAAGGTTACGTACTTAGGCTTAATTATATCCCGTAACGGAATTAAAATAGACCCTAAAAAAGTCGCCGCAATTATAAACTAGGGAAGCCCTAGCAATATATAAGATATTTAAAATTTTCTAGGATTTGTAAACTTCTATTGTCGATTTATTAACTACTTTTTAGAAATTGCCTAGCCATTAGTAAACCTAATAAGAAAGAATATAAAATTTAAATGGACTACTAAATGTAAACAAGCTTTTAACGACCTAAAGCATCGTTTTATAACTGCTCCGATTCTTACCTACTTTGACCCTAACCTTAAATGCATTGTCGAAATAGATTCGTCTAATTATGCACTAGGAGGAGTGTTATCGCAATATAATAAGAACGGCGAGCTATGTCCAGTAGCCTTTCTCTTTTAGAAACTCGCCCCTGCTAAATTGAACTATAAAATATATAATAAGGAACTGCTTGCAATTATTAGATGCTTTAAACAATGGCGTCCTAAGTTTAAAGGATTGTTGTTTCTAATACGCGTATTAACGGACTATAAGAACCTGTAGTACTTTATAACTATAAAACAATTAACGTAGCGCTAAATTCGTTAGGCCGAATACCTCTTATAATTTAACTTTAAGATTACGTACTAACTAGGCAAACTGTTACGGACGCTTTAAGTACGATGTTATGACTACTTGGAGAAGAGTTGGCGGAAGCTAGTTGGTTAATATAGGCACGGTTTAGGATGGATCCAGTGGAACTATGTGACGAGGAATAGTAACCGAGGTCACGTGGTGTTGAACGCGTTAACTGCGTTAAATGAGAGGGACATTACGTTTAACATAGACAATACGTACCTTACGTACAAGAGAGGATTTCTTAGGAGTATAGTTGTGTATTTAAAGGACCTTAGTCCCTACCATAGATAGTTCTCTCCTTGTAGTAAATCTTAGAATACAATTAGAGTTAATCTGTTAGGTAATCACTCCACTAGTTATTATTATATTGTTGTTTTGTTCTTACCTATATACCTAGCCTAATAATAGAACCTACTGTAGTTCCTACTACAAGGTTCCGTTATATATTTACTACTAAGGTTACGGTATTAAACAAGGTTAAATAATATGCCATTAAGAGCAGTACTAGTTATAACAGCGTTGACGGCAGCTACAACCTTAGGGCTAGGAGATACTAGTATAGACAATAGGGATTCTTAAGTGGTTATGCGAGGTCAGTTATAGGAAATAGTTAATCACTTATAAGACAATAATAGGATACTTAAAGAACGTATTAATGAAATTAGAGCAGCAAAAATCAAGCTACCTTTAATTAAATAATTCTTAGGAGAGAAGTTAAAGCTTAAAGGATTTCTTATATAGATGCACTTTAAGGTAGTACAGGAAGGAGCGAAGTTAGCAACATTATTAGATTAAGTAGCCTATGTAGGATTATTTCTGACAGGGAGGGCACTTAAGTAGTTTAAGCTATATCTTATGGAAATACAGGCCAATAGCATAACAACTACTAACCAGGACGTACGGTATATATTTACCAGTTAGAACGGGTTCGCGGAATAACTAACGCAGATATTTAAAGACCTAGAGGCTATAACCACAGCGGAACAAAAGCTTCAGAACTTAGTACAATATACTTTAGTAATTAAGTATACAACACAGTTTTAAACACTAGCTATATAGGTTAAGTGGAATAATAGGGCGCTTATGGTATAGTATAAATAGGGACTTAAGGCTAAAGTCTAAGACGCAATTATTTTAATAGAAGATGTGGATACTCTAAGAGAGTTAATAGATTAGTTAATAAAGATTAATAATAGGATCTACTAAAGGGAATAAGCCAAGAAAGGGCAAGACTAAGTTCTATAGTTATATAAGGCGTAGAGTACGCAACGATAGATATAGAGTTAAAAACTATAGAATAGCGCAGAGCTAATAGACCTAAGCGGTACTAAAGAGACCTAAAGGTGGGAAAAGAAACTATAGAAACCTAGAGGTTAAGGATTAAGTAATTAAAGGACCTAGGAGTAAAGGCCAAACTAGGGATCTTAGCAGTAGAAGACGTTTAGGCGGACTCCATAGCAAAAAAAATGGTTTAAAGATAGAGCTTATATAAATTGCGGAAAATAGGGTCATTTTACCAGAGACTATAGAGGTAGTTAGAGTAACTATATGGTAAAGAAAACTAGGCTAGTAGACGGCATATATATACAGAAGGACAATGGTGCACTATAAGGAATAAAAGAATGTTTAATTAATTGTTTTGTGTATTATTATAACAACGCATACCAAATTTATAAGGACGCTAAGTACGGCGTAAGCTATTGGCTATAGGAGCCATTATTATCTAAGTTTAGAGAAACCAACGAACTAGCTTATAGATTGGATATTAAAGATAATGAATTTAATATAGGCGAAGCATTTACCAATAATAAAGTAATAAAGGCAGCTTACTAGAAGCATGCAAACCTTAAAGAAGTTAAAATAGAAGTAGAGACTAAGACCGTTATAAAATAAGGTTTAGTAATAGGTATTGTAACACCATTAAATATAATTTCCATCGCTTTATAAGATAATAGGAGTAACGTTTAAAAGAAACTAAGTAAGTAGATAACTACTAGTACTAGCTTATTACTTAATAAAGGTAAAAGGCCATAGGCTCAAGATTCTTAAGAAGAGATAAAAGAAGCTTAAGATTTTTAAAGTAAGATAAGACACACCTAAGAACCTATAACGGACGAAAACTGATAGGAAAGGGCAGTAACTTAGTTCAGTGATAAACAAATAAGTATAGGACGTAAGTTTAAGAACTATAAGTTTAGAGAATAAATAAGAACGTCAGTAATTCTAGGTAAATGTAGTGTTTAGCCTAAAGATTAAATAGTTAATACTAGGATTAAAAAGCAAGATAACTATAAAGATCTAGCTACAAGACGCAGAAAATAAGAAACTATAGATAAGTTTAGGACAAGAATTATTATATAGTAAGAGCAAAAGCTAGATAAGAGGTTAGCTATGCCAGGTTATATAAGGGACAGAGCACCCATATAAAGAGTTACTAATAGGCCGAGTGCAGGGACATTTAGGGCAAAATGGTTAGATAAACTGGAATAAGAAGAGGATCTAGATATTCTAACTAGGTTTAAAGAAAGATATACTAAAGGATGTTATAATATAGCAATAACAAGGTACTTTCTAATAGATAAACCATACATACTAAACCAGTTATATGGAAAGTGGTATAGGCAACGACACAACAACAAATAGGTAGATTTTTATATATAGCTAGACGAAAAAGTTATCTAAAACTAACCCATTATAGAGAAACGCATAAGTCACATTAAAGGAGTATTAATTATAATGTTAAAAAACCTAGAAGAAGGATCTAGGGACTAGAGAAGTAAGCGATAAATCTTAATACCCGTAGCGGAAATACTAGTAGTTAGGTCGACTAGGTATAGGTTTAAATTTAAAGATAAAAATAAACTAAGAGTTAACCTAAAATATACAGCGCATTATATACTATTATAGATAGCTTATATGGATGATATATATAACATGTATAAAGCACCTAAAGACAAGAACTGGAAGTACTTAGTAAGGATATATTAGGCACCAGAAGAAAAGCGGTTTAGAAATACTAAGTATATACATAGTTAGCACCTAGTAGAAGTGCAAGGTTAAGGGGACTTAATACTTTAACTAGGAAGATTCCTTACAGAAGAATACCTAAACGGATAATAGTGGTAGGAGTGCTTAGAGGATACTTGTCTATGGTATATAGAGGAAAAGAAATAAACTAAGTATTAGCTAAAGTTGGACTAAGTATAGGCAGGATCTAGCAGCCAATAGTTAGGAAAAGGGGAGGTGTATAGAACTAGAGGGAACTAGTATTAGAGCCTTAAACCCTTAAAGGAATTTAAGGTTAGTACCTAAATTTAAGAGCTAAGTGGCAAGATTAGCAGTTTAAAGCGTTAGTAGATAGTAGAGCAACTAGGAACCACATATCACCAAAGGTAGTAAAAAGGATAGGGTTACCATATAGACAGAAGGAACACCTGTATCCACTTATAATAATTTTAGGAGATTAGATAGCCTATAGAGGAGGCATTATTAATTTTAAAATAGGACCTGTTTAGATAACCATTAAAAAAAGACCAGTTAGAATATCTTTTAATATCCTACTATTAGGACAGGATAAGGCGATACTAGGAATGCCTTGGTTATAGAAGTACAATCTAAAGATTAATTGGGTTATAGGTTAGGTTAATATCAAAGATACTTAATAGTGTAAAGTGCGACAATAAACTAAGTTAGTATAGTACTAAGTTAAAGCGATATATAAAGAGACTAAGTGAGGCTTAAGTTATATACCAAAAAGATACTATAAGTATAGTAAAAAGTTATGGTTACTAGAAAGTGAAAAGCTATTAGAGCATGCAGTATAGGACTATAAGATAGAATTAAAAGAGAAAATAAGTCTAAAGTTCTTTCCAATCTATAAGCTTACTGAAACGGAGTTAGCAGCGCTTAAGGAGTTTATTTAGGAGAACTTAAGCAAGGGATATATCAGACTATTATAGTTATTAGTAGGATATCCAGTACTATTCATCCTAAAGAAAAACGGAAAACTTAGGATGTGTATAGACTATAGACAGTTAAACAGTATTACTAGGAAGGATAGGTATTCTTTACCCTTAATTAGCAAAATCTAAGATAGGATAGGCAACGTAAAGATCTTTATAAAGATAAATCTAAGATGGGCGTACTATTAGATTAGAATCAAGGAAGGCGACAAATAGAAGGCAGCCTTTAGGTCAAAGGAAGGACTATATAAGCTATTAGTTATGTAGTTTGGGCTTATAAACGCACTAGTAACATTCCAGAAGCGAATTAATAGTGTATTAGGAGAACACCTAGATAAATTTGTTATAGTATACCTTAACAACATTATTATCTACTTAGAGAGTAAGGAAGAATATAGAGAACATATTAAATGGGTCTTAAAGAGACTATAAGAAGAACAAATGCTAGTAGCAATTAAGAAATACAAGTTCTTTACCAAGAAGACTGATTTTATTGGATTTATTATTAAACTAGGCCAACTTAGTATAGATCCAAAAAAGATTAAGGCTATAGTGAATTGGTAAGAACTAGAGAATGTTACGCAGTTAAGATCGTTCCTAGGGGTTTGCAATTACTGTAGAAGGTTTATAGCGTAATAGTTAAAGGACATTAAGCTATTTACGCGGTTAACAAAGAAAGAAGAACTATGGGTATGGGGAAAGGAATAATAAGAACTATTTAAGAGAATTAAAGAGTTATTTACCTAGGAGCCAGTTCTTAAGATCTATTAACCAGGTCTAAAGACGGTTATAGAAATAGATGTATTAGACTTTGCACTAGGGGTATACTTTATATAGAAATATTAAGATGGATGGCACCCAGTGGTATACTATAGTCGAAAGATGACACTACTAGAATTAAACTATAATATCTACAACAAGGAGTTGTTAGGTATAGTTGCAGCACTTAAGGAATAGAGAGCATTCTTATAAGGCATAGAGAAACCATTTATAGTTAAGACGGACTATAAGAACCTTATAGGATTCCTAATAACAAAAGAACTTAACTAAAGACAGGTTAGATAGGCGGAAATGCTTATAGAATACTATTTCGAAATTTAGTATACTAAGGGTACAGATAATGCATGAGCAGACGCTCTAAGCAGAAAGGCTGAACTACAAAGTAATAAAAAGCTATTGGGAGCTTTATTACAAAAGGATTAAGATAGATTAATTAGGTATAATTATCTAAAGATTACAGCGACTAAGAAAAGTCAGATCCATAAATTACTAAAAAGTGATTGGATATAGAAGATCTAAAAAGTATAGGCAGAGAATTTAGACTTAGAGTAATACAAAAATAGAGAAGCAATATATATACCTAAGTCTATCATAGAAGAATTTATTAAGGAATTCTACAAGGGAATAATATAAGGATATAACAGAGCTATAGGCTTAGTATTAAGACTTTAAGAGAAATACATTATTTAAGGAATCTAGGGACTAGCAAGATAAGTTATAAAGGAATATCTAGATTACTAAAGGAATAAACTAATAAGGTATAAGCCGTACGGAGGGCTATAACCTATTAAGACACTAGGAAGACTATAGAAGGTTATATTATAGGACTTTATTATTAAGTTACCAAAGTTAAGAGATCCTATTATAGGATAAAATTATAACGTGATTTTAGTGATAGTGAACAAGCTAACAAAGTGGGGATACTTTATAGCATACACTAAAGAGATATTAGTAGAAGATGTCGCTAGAATCTATATAAAGAAAGTATTCGCAAGATATAGAGCACTAGATAAGATTATATTAGATAGAGATCTAAGATTTATAGCAGTATTTTAGAAACTATTTTTGGCAGAATAAGGGGTTCGCGTAGTAATATCTATATTGTATTATCCATAGACGAATAGATAAATGGAAAGACTAAACTAGACACTAAAGCAGTATCTAAGGCATTATATTAATTACGTATAGAATAATTAGGTATTATTATTACTAGTTACACAGTTTACATATAATATAACACTATAAGAAGAAATGGGGACATTACTATTTAAGGCGAATTATGGATATAAGCTAAGAACATCGTTATCGCCACATTAAGTAAAAAAGATGAGTAGCACAGCTAAATAAAGAATAGAGATATTAATAAATCTTTATATAGACCTTAAAGAAACAGCTAAACTAGTATAAGAACGAATAAAAAGGTACTATAATACTAAGAGATCTAAGGGACCAGATCTTAAGGAGGGAGATAAAGTGTGGCTACTATATAAAAATTTTAAGAGTTAACGACTAAGTAAGAAATTAGACTATGTTAGACTAGGACCTTTTAAAATTAAGCAAAGAATTTTATTAGTTATGTATAAGTTAAACCTACTAGCCAAAATAAAAATCTACCCTATATAATATATCGCAATGCTAGAGCCAGTATACGGAAATATTAAGCTACTAGTCTACGAAGCAGACACGTATAGAGAATAAAAGGAAGATAAATAGCAAGTTTTAAAGATTATTAGTTATAAGGATATAGATAACAAAACGTAATATAAAGTAAAGTGGATAGGCTATAGTAAGACTACCTAGAAACTACTAAGCAACCTAAAAAACGCTATAGGAAAGGTACGGGAGTATTAAAAGAAAGTAGGTCAGGTAATATTAATAAGAAAGAATCGCCAAAGAATAAGTTACCTAAGGGGGACCTAAGAGGAGCAATTACTAAGCTACTTAGAGTTATTTCCCTTATAGGAGGAGAGCCAGTCCTTTTATTACCTAGCTTAAATAAACCCTATTAAACAAGTTTTTATTTTTTAGAACGGACCTTCTTATAAATATATTTAAGACGTTAAAGATAAGTATAAGCTAAATATTAAGCTTTAAGGATGTGTGCGGACTCTTCTAAGGCACATTAAACCTTAAGTAGCGCGGAGGCCAGCTTACTATTAAGCTTTATAGTAGTAGATTAAACACGAGACCCTATAATAAGTTACTTAGGGAACTTAAAGACTGTTAAGAGTTATAGGACGCGTATACTTAGTATTAGAGATAGAGCGAACATTATAGGACGATTAAATGTTTGCTTTAGTACACTTAGAGCAAGAGGAGGGTTATTAGAATAAAGGACTTGCTAGCGCAACGTATACTAACCCCTCTTTAGCGCAACAAGAGTAAGGGATCGCCATTACCTCGCCTAGCGACAGTATGGAGGAAACTATATAAAGGCAATACTTAACCTAGGAAAGAGAAGAAGAAGCTTTAGGTATAATAAGTATAAATATTAACCAAAATGATTAAACAGATATTACACCTCTAGTAGACAACTTGGAGATATTAGAAATCTTTAAGGACAAAAATAAAAAGGAGGGAGATAGTATTACGGACGCTTTAAGTATAATATTACAACTACTTAGAGAAGAGTTAGTAGAAGCTAGTTGGTTAATATAAGCACGGTCCAGAATAGATCCAGTGGAACTATGTGATGAGGAATGGTAACTAAGGTCATATAGTATTAAACGCGTTAACTGCGTTAAACGAAAGGGATGTTATATTTAACATAGATAATACGTACCTTATGTACAAGAGAGGATTTCTTAGGAGTATGGTTGTGTATTTAAAGGACCTTAGTCCCTACCGTAGATAGTTCTCTCCTTGTAGTGAATCTTAGAATATAATTGGAGTTAATCTATTAGGTAACCACTCCACTAGTTATTATTATGTTATTATTTTGTTTTTACCTATATACCTAGCCTAATAATAGAACCCACCGTAGTTTCTGATACAAGGTTCCGTTATACAAACTTAATTAGAAGCCTAATACATTAATATAACAATTATAGGACCTACCTGCGAACGCTTTAGATGAACGGATTATAAATTAATTACGGATCTTACTACCCCCTAAACGTTTTAAAAAGCTACGTCCTATATTCCTAGATGCGGAACTTAATAGAAATAAATTAGAAGTTAATAAATAGGAAATAGAAATTGATAAGCTAATAGAATACAAATATAAGAACGATATATAGATAATAGATATAATAAAAGCAATTCAAACAGGAAAATGATAGTATAAGGATATTACACTCACTAAATGCGAAATTTGAAACGATCGATTATACTATTAATAGAAGATGGTAGTTCCGAATTCCGAACCTTTACGATTTAAGATACTTAATTTTATACACAACTTCCCTATAGTAGGGCATTCTAGCTGTGCGAAGACCTATAAGATTGTTTAATGAGTATACTACTAGCCTATAATATATGACTACGTACGAAAATACGTTCAAGCATATAGGATATACATGCGTGGAAAGACCTCTTATGTAAAGAAGCAAGGAGTACTTTAACCACTACTAATTCTAATACAAAGATGGCGCGACATCTTAATTGACTTTATAGTCGACTTGCCTAGCAGTAATGGATTTATAAATATTATAGTAGTCATTAACCGCCTTATAAAAATGCGATATATAATTCCTATGGACTTAATTAATGCGATATTAGTAGCCAAATGTTTTATTAAGCATGTCTTTAAGCTACACGGACTTCCTAACTTAATAATATCCAACTATAGAAGCTAGTTCGTTTTAGACTTCTGGCAAGCTCTATATAAACAATTAAGCATTTAAACACGACTCTTAACTGCGTTTTATTTGGAGATAGATAGTTAAACCGAAATTGCGAACGCGATTATAGAATAATACCTATAAATATACTACTCCTACCTACAAGACGACTGGGAAAAATAGCTGCCTTTAGCTGAGTTTACTGCGAATAATATAATAAATGTATTAATAGGCATAACGCTATTCTACGTGACCTATGGATAAAACCCTTAACTTGGATTTGAACCACAACCTAAAATTAACATAATAGGACCCATAATTAAACGGATCCAGTTAATTAACGCGTATAACTTCGCTAATTGAATAAAGCAGTTAACGGAACTATTACGAAGTGAATTAACATACGCTTAAACGGTATAGGAATGGCATGCGAACAAAGAACGAGCTCCTATATAGGACTTTAAGGAAGGTGATATGGCTTACCTAAATACACGAAATATACGGACTTAACAGCCCTTAAAGAAACTTAATTGGAAGTTTGTGGGGCTGTATTAAATTAAGAAGAAACTAAGCCTATACGCCTATAAGCTTAAACTGCCAACTGAGATAAAAATATACCTAATGTTTTACGTAAGCTTGTTGTAACCTTTAAAAGATAATCCTATAACTTATAAAGTACCACCGCCACCTCCCATAATTGTTAATAATGGTAACGGTTCTTACTTTATTAACTTAATTAACAATATATAATAGAAACCATAATCTAAATAATTTAAACTTCTTATTAAGTGGGAAGGATATAAAATATAAACCTAGGAAACCTATAATTAGATTAAGGCCGACGCGCCTTCCCTAGTAAAAGAATTCTATAAGGACCATCCTTCGCGGCCTACTCTGGCTGGATAGATATAATATAAAGGCAAATAACTACCACCTAACACGAATACACGAAACTCAAATTTAAAAAGAACTTAAAATAAGTTATAACGTTTATAACGCGATTACATAACACGTAAAATATTAAGGAACTTTAACCGGCGGTTAAAGTTGTCTAATTGGTTAGATCTGCCTTGCTAAGACCGCCACCTAACGCAAAAATATAATACGCGATAAAAAAAAAAATTATAAATTCTTAACCAAATTGAATTATTTTAAACCTTCGGCTAAAGGGGGGGTACTGTAACGGGACTAGCCTAGTTATAGTAGGAATGTCTTAGTAAAACACTCAACAAGATAAACTTAATGCTTTAACTGAATTCTGCCGAATTCTGCCAGCTTAATTGACTTCTGCTAAGTTCTGCTAGATTAATCAAATTCTACCAAAGTCCGTCCGCGTGCGTATATGCGCACGTATCGACCAAGACCCCTGACTATTTAATTATAAGATTCTCTAGTTATTCCCTTCTCTTCTTTACACAACGTCTTGTTCTCTTGAAAAGCTATATACCCTTAGATTTAGATAGAATTTATATTATTCCTTCGAATCTTCCCCGAAGCCTCTTCGCGCCCTTACAGCGACTGCTAAATCAAATAAACTAGAGGCACCCTTACCTACCCTAGAGGTCCCCTAGAAACCCACTAAACCTACTAAACCTACTGTAAAGCGTGGCTGAGAACGCCCCTATAAGAATCCTATAATAGAGAACCACCTAACCTCTACAGGTATATCCGCAAAGCAATCTCCGCCTGCGGATATATTAGTTCTAGTACAGGAAACCCCTTTTACGGACTCACGACGTAAAGAGATTAACGGACTACTTAAAAAGGGCGTCTTTGTGGTTATAATAAAGAAAGACGTTCTGCAAGGCGTCTATATATTTAACTCGCGCTTTATTAATAAAATTAAGCACCCTAGTACTAATAAAGCCTTTAAAAAGTCAAGGCTTATTATATAAGCTTATAACGACTAGGGAAAGGACTTAGTCCTTATACAATTGCCTACAATCCAACAAGTTAGCTAATAGATTATACTTGCACTTATGCCCAGCCTATAGCAAAGCAAACCTGTAGCTCTTTACTTACGGGATATCTTACAAGCCTATATGCAGTCTAATACCTACCTAAGTAGGGATATCTTTATATAACTACCCTATGAGCTCAACCTATAACTAGGAACAATTTTACGGGTTATAAAACCTCTTTATAGAGTACCAGAAGCTGGAAACTATTAGTTTAAAACATACTACTAATACCACGTTAGTAAACTTAAAATAGAACAGTTGACCTACAACCCCTACCTCCTATACAGCCCATTAAACGGCCTTGGTATTGTTGGACTCCAAACAAATAATATCCTCTTCTTAGTAGACCGGACATTTATAAATACTAAAGAGACTAAACTGTAAGAAGCTAAGTTCCTAGTAAAGCTATAAGAGCAGTTAACTAAGCAGACTCCAATTAAGTTTAACGGAGGCTTAATTATATAAAAGGGCAACTTAATCTAGCTAACCTAGGAACGCTAAGCTTAAAACCTAAAGCTTATTATAGCAAAGCCTACGGACCTTACTAGTTCCCGCAGAGAGACCTATAAGACTATAAATACAAAGGACTAATACGCTGTATAGCGTGTAAGAGGCGCCTATATTGCCACAGTTTACCAACCCAAATCTGCCTACGACTTATCCTTTGCGGCCCAGGCAGTAGATCTATAAGAAGAAAATATTAAGTAGCTTAATAAGCGTATTCAATGGCAGATTAATAATGCGACAAGAGGACTTACTTTTATACCGCTAGACCTAAATTCTATTAGCATAATGGTATTTACGGACGCCTCCTTCGCCAATAATAGGGACCTGTTATCGCAAATTGGCTTTGTAATTGTACTTACGGACCATAATTAGGATGCAAATATACTCCACTAGTCTTTAATTAAATATAAGCGAGTAACCCGCAGTGTACTAGCTTCTAAACTATATACACTAGCCTATAGCTTTAATATAGCAGCCGTAATTAAATTAACGATCTAGAAGATCCTATAATTGGAGCAGCTACCCCTGGTTTTATGCACCTATTTAAAGTCCCTCTACGACTGCCTAGTCAAACTAGGCACAACATAGGAGAAGAGGCTTATGGTCGACCTAATGTGCTTACGTCAGGCCTACGAACAACGCGAGATTACGGAGGTTAAATGGATTAGCAGCGGAGACAACCCAGCAGACGCTATAACTAAGGCAAAGCCGTGTTAAGCTCTAAAAACCCTAATTAATACAAATAAGCTCAATCTAAAGGTCATAGAATGGGTGGAACATAACTAACGGAGCACTTACAGTTTATTTACGGCCTGTCGGAAGGCCATACGGTTCCTTTACGGCCCGTTAGAAGGCCGTACAGTTTACTTTACGGACCTTAAGCAGGACTTACGGCCAGCTCAAAGCACTATCTAGAAGGCAACCTAGAAGGCACCTTGGGAGGGATTTCCTATATATTTCTTTTATGTTTTACAGTTCTATTAAAACAATTACGGAGGCTATATATAGGTGGTTTCATTTTTTAAGTACCACTAGTGTATAATTATAGCACCTGTCGTACCGAACGCGTGCTTACGCGTACGGTACACCAACTACGCGTTTACGCGTTTAGTGCACTAACCACCCGCTTACGCGTCTAGTGCACCCCTAAAGCACTAACTAATCAGGGGGAGGTCGCATCAGTATATAGACCACGTAGTCTGCTTCAATACAAGAGACAGTCACCACCATCCCAAAGAGCATACAATACTATACGTATTTCGTGCCCCGGGATACGACTCACTCGTGCTATTAAGTTAGTACGAACACCTACCTTTATAGAGGTAGAGGCTCTCTACTACTCTCTATTACCCCTAAGGGTCTTAGCGTGGCACTTCCTTCTATCCAACTACCCGGGCAATCTACTAGCCATTTTAGTAGACATCCTAACCTATGGCTATAAGATAGGGGCCGAATCAGTCCCTACTCTAAGATCTTATAGGAACTATAACTCCTCTTAGGATAACGCCAACCTTATCTCTAAGAATATAACATCAGACCTTGTAAAAGGACGTATTAGAATCGTAATAGGGCCTATTATAGTCTTACCCCTTGGCCTAGTGGCAAAATTGGATAGAGGATACCGCCGAATTTATAATCTCTCCTTCCTACTAGTATCTTTAGTTAATGACGCAATCCTAGAAGAATATGGAGTACTAGTATATACTATAGTTACCGCTATTTAGGCCTACGTTATTTCTATAGGCCGTAAATGTCTGCTGCTTAAGAGAGATATTAAAGATGCGTTCCGCATAGTCCCCCTATTCTATAGGGCAAGAACATTAATGGGCTTCTCCTAGGAAGGTGTTACCTACTAGAAATACTACCTATCCTTTAGTCTTTAAACTGCGCCACTTATATTTAACCTCTTCGCGGAAGGCCTGCACTGGATACTCTATTTACAACTATTTTATAAGGTAGAACACTACCTAGACAATTTTATCTTTATCCTTGCCAACCTAAACAACTTAGCGGCTGTTACCTAGACTTATATCTCTATTACTAACTCCCTAGGTATCCCTTAAAATGGCTCTAAAGATATAGCAGGAACTGTTATTAAGGTCCTAGGATATACTATTAATACTATACAAATGCAAACTTAATTATCACCATAGAAACAATTACGCGCTATTAAGAAGGTCACTACCGCACTCTAATACGGCTTATTATTGTTCCTTTAAGCCTAGCAGCTTGTGGGATACCTTATATAGTACGCCTATATAATTAGACTTAGTTAATCTTACTCTAGATCTCTTTGGATTTTTATTACTACTTAGCTGGAGACTCTAGTAAATAAGTATAAACCTAGGCAATTTAATACTAAGTTATAAAGTGACTTATGTGTCTGGCTCGACCTACTTACTATAAGTAATAGGGTATTGTTCTTTAATAATATTAAGCGTGCCCGCATTTATCTCTTTACTAACGCCTCTACCCAGTTTGGGTTTGGCGGCTTTTACTTCTTTAAGGAACTTAAATACAAAGATAACTAGTAGTGGTACACCGCCAACCTCCCTTAATCTTAGGCGTTTAGTATATTGCCTAAGCCTAGTTAATAAGTAGACCATATTAATCTAAAGGAGATGCATGCTATTACTTACGCATTTAATATATGGTCTACTAACTAGCAGTATAGCACGCTATCTATTTACACTAATAGCATGGTAGTTTACTAGGGTATTAAGAAGACTGTTGTCTGTAGCGTAGTAAACAAATTGCTCCGTAAGATTATGCTAGTTGCTATAGCTTACGATATTATAATATCCGCGAAGTAGATCCCAGGTAATTTAAATAGCTTAGCTAATATACTATCTTAATTTCAGGCCGCGACTATCTATCAGTTCTGCCTATACTGGGCCCTTAATTTACTACTACTAAAGCTAATAAGTTTTTAACTAGGTGCCGTAAACCTAATAGACTACTTATAACCATCTATAAATTTTAAGGATAATGTTAACGCGCCATCCAACCTCTACGCGCTCCTTCTCTGGTACGGCCTTGTGCTAGCGACCTGTAGGAACTATTCCTTAGTAGTTAACAGCTGGGAGTTATACTGTGCACTTAAAGGAGTCTCTCCCTACCTAGCCAAGCCACGTAAACTAGGCGAATAGATTGCCTACTGCACGTTTAATACCTCCTAGCCATAGATGGGCAGGCTTAAGGCCGAAACCTTATAAGCCTACGTCTCCGCAATTCGCTCGCGTTACGTAGATTACAGCATCTTAATCATGGCATTTAAGGATCCTATAGTACACCAATTACTCGCCAGAGCAGCCGCTATCTCTCCCTTAGTAAAGAAGGATAAGCAGCCCATTACTAGGGATATTTTAGCCCAGGTAGTAACACACGGCCTATTACTACCGGATGTTAACACTAATGCTGTATTTACCCTCGCATTTGCTAGATTTCTACAGATAGGCGAGATTATATACATTACAGCAGAGCTTAAAAACCAAACGATCTTCCTAATAAGAAAGGCTACCTAATGCAATATCACCTTTACGCCTGGTGGGATAATATTTCGCCTTAAATAGAGCAAAGCTAATAAGCAACACTAGGGCGTTAATATCACTATTGTGGTAATAGGCGGCCTATTATGCCCAGTCGCTGCTATAATAAAGCTGTTTAATAGGGACCCTTAACCCCTTAACTCCCCCTTATTTAGTCTAGATGGTAAACCCTTCGCCTTTTTAGGGGTTCGCAAAATCCTTTCCTCCTATTTAGTAGCTGCTGGAATTAACCTAAGTAGCTACTTAAACTACTCCTTCCGCTAGGGCGCTGCCTAGTTTACTAAAGATTTAGGGTGTTTATATCAGCAAATTCAGTAACTAGGTTAGTAGTTATTAGAAGCCTTTTACCTATATATTAAAACTAAGACCACTAACCTCTATTGCCTTAACTCTTACTTCTAGCGTGGTGTACCGCTCTTAGCGTAAGGAACGCTAGGCAGCAGGTTAAAATGTTAAAAGGGCCGCTAAGGCGCTAGTAGTAAGCGAGCTAATAGCGATTTTCTATACCAGGCATAGAAAATCCTAATTAGTTAACTTATAAGTTAGGATCTATAGAATATAGCAGAACGCGATAATATGGCAGAATATAGCAGAATGCGGCAATGTGGCAGAATATGGCAGAATATAGTAATGTCTTTTTTTTTTTTTTTTTTTTTGGCGTAGAAGCTTCGCTTGGGGATATCTAGTCGCTTTAGGGCAAATCCTTAGTAGATTTAAGTGCTAGGTACTAGTAAAACCGCTAAAAACTAGCCCTAAAGTAACCTTATAGCCCTGCGCCTCCCAATTATACGGTTAAAATTAAAATATCCCCTTACGTGACTGCGATAGATAGATACTAGCGTCTATATATTGCTTAGCAGTGTCTACCTTAGCAACGCACAATGCTGAGACCTCCTACAATATTCGCGAATATCAAACACAGTTACTATGTGGCTATTTTGCTTTTCCTACCCGCTATCCCTTGCACTTAGTATGCATCACAGGTAGTTAGCGCCTTTAGGCAATTCTTTAGCAGGTGCTAGGAACTAGCTAAACCGCTAAGAACCCACTTTAGTGCAACTACCATAGTTAGATAGTTTTGCAGCCATAGGCTTGCGGTTGGGGATATCTGGTCGCTTTAGGGCAAATCCTTAGCAGATTTAAGTGCTAGGTACTAGCAAAACCGCTAAGAACTAGCCCTAAAGTGACCTTATAGCCCTGCGCCTCCCAATTATACGGTTAAAATTAAAATATCCCCTTACGTAACTGCGATAGATAGATATCCGATAAAATCCAATATCGATTTTTTTTTGGCATATAGGTACCTATACAGAGGCTCTACACGAAGCTCTACGCAAAGCTCCGCGCAAAGCTTTACGTACGGAGGCTCTGCACGAAGCTCTGCACGAAGCTCTGCACGAAGCTCTACGCGAAACTCTGCACGAAGCTTTGCGGGAGGCTCTGCACGAAGGCTCTACTACGGAGGCTCTATATAAAAGCTTTGCGCAGAGCTTCGTGTAGAGCTTCGTGCGGAGCCTCCGTACGTAGAGCTTTGTGCAGAGCTTCGTGCAGAGCCTCCGTACGCAAAGCTTTGCGCAGAGCCTCCGTACGCGGAGCTTCGTGCAGAGCTTCGCACAGAGCCTCCGTACGCAAAGCTTTGCGCAGAGCCTCCGTACGCAGAGCTTCGTGCAGAGCCTCCGCAGAGCTTCGCGCAGAGCCTCCGTACGCAGAGCCTCGTGCAGAGCTTTATGCAGAGCCTCCGTACGCAAAGCTTCGTGCAGGTATTATAGGAATAGGAAAGA